>Ga0182018_10004383_pt1 | contig 11890 bp, 9 predicted proteins | sample 812P2MmetaG_FD_120490 | JGI IMG/M metagenome (GOLD analysis project Ga0182018, IMG submission 120490) | Permafrost microbial communities from Stordalen Mire, Sweden - 812P2M metaG | ecosystem: Environmental > Terrestrial > Soil > Wetlands > Permafrost | place: Sweden: Stordalen | collected...
ACGGCATTTTCACTTCGCGGCAGTAGCGGGCGATGAGCCGGTAATCGTCATAGCCGAATTCCAGGCCCCGCTTGAGGTCGCCATTGGTGGGTCCGAAGGGATTCTCGCGCGGCTTCGCCAGTTCTTCCGGCGTGTAAACCACATCCACGGTCCGTTTCTGGAATTTGACGGCGTCGCAGCCGGCGGCCACCGCCACGCTGATGAGCCGGCGCGCGAGATCGATGTCGCCGTTATGGTTGATGCCGATCTCGGCAATGATGTAGCAGGGGTAACGATCCCCCACCCACTTGCTGCCGATGCGAACTGCGTCGATTGCTCCTGTGGATTGCATGCTGCCTCCCATTTCGTTCATCGACTACTGACCAGTCTCGGCAGGGCGGGAACATCTTCCCAGAGCTTCCACGGCGCGGCCTGCCGGCTCCATAAATCGTTCAGGTGCTGATATTCGCGGTAAGTATCCATGGCGTAGAAGAAGCCGTCGTGGCGGAATGCCATGAGTTGCCCTTCCTTTGCCAGGCGCTCCAGCGGTTCGTGCTCGAAGATGCACTCGTCGCCGCCGAGATAGTCGAAAATCTCGCGCTGGCAGACGAAAAAGCCGGCGCTGATGGAGCCTTCGCCTTTCGGCTTTTCGGTAAAGTTGGTGACCGCCCCTTCTCCGGCCACTTCGAGCATGCCGAAGCGCCAGATGGGAGCGACCGTGGTGACGGTGGCGATCTTGCCGTGGCTCTTGTGAAAATCGATGACGCGGCGGATATTGACGTCGCTCAACCCATCGCCGTACGTTAGCAGGAACGTGTCGCCATCGATGTACTTCTGCGCTTTGCGCAGGCGTCCCCCCGTCATGCAGTCCAGGCCGGTGTCAGCGAGGGTGACGCTGAAGCCTTCTTCGTTGTGATGGCCGTGGGTCTTAAGGTTCGACTTCTCGCCGAGACGCATGGTGAAGTCGTTATTCATGGCCTCGTAATTCAGGAAGTATTCTTTGATGGTGTTGCCGCGGTAACCCAGGCACAAGACAAACTCGCGGAAGCCATAGTGGGCGTAGATCTTCATGATGTGCCACAGGATTGGCCGGCCGCCTACTTCCACCATGGGTTTGGGGCGAAACTCGGTCTCCTCGCGGAGACGGGTTCCCAAGCCACCGCACAGAATGACAACCTTCACTAGATCGGCCTCCTAGATCAGAGCCATTATTCGGCTCGGAAGCCGCCCGGTACTAGCCTCTTTTTGGCTATGGAAGGTTGTCTAACTAAGGTTATGCTTCGGACCTGCTATATAAACTCTTATGTGGGACATGCTTTAGCTTGTCCAGGCGAGCGGAGCTCGCCATCGTTTTCCGTGCATGCGGGGCGAGCGGAGCTCGCCGTGACAAGCTGAAGCATGTCCTACCAAGGCGCCAAATCCCGAAGGCATTTCAGGCACATGGGTAAACCGTCACGGCCTGCGGCGCGATAGATAGATCGGCGGACCATCCGCCAGCCAGTAATCCGGCCGGCGGGAGGCAACTACTTCATAGTTTCCGTATACGCTCATGCCGATCCGGTAACTGTCGTCCCGGCAGAACCAGCCTTGATCGCATTGGCACGGCCCGATACAGGCCGGAGGCTTCGTATTTTCGAGAAACGCGCTGTAGCCGGCCCAGCCGTTCGGCTCGTAACCCGCCTGAAGATTCAGCGGCGAGATGCCGTGGTTCAACGCATTCTGAAAAAACGCCCAGCGGATGTCGTTCCATCGGAAATAGTCATGCAGGCCGGCCGTGGTGAACAGCGCCAAAGGCAACAGTCCGGCCGCGAGGCGCCAAGTTGGCCCGCGCGACTCTCGATCCGTCGCGGGCAGGCCGAGGGACACGCCTAGCGCCAATAACAGGCCCAGCAATTCCGGCAGGTAATACCTGTCGAAAAGGCCCATCTTGTCGACCTGTATCGTCACCGCCAGAGAGGCAAACGCGAACAGGTAGCCGAACCACACCAACTCGCCGGCGAACCGGTGTTTCTCTTCCCGCAGCACCGTCCAGGAACGGGGAATCACCAGCGCCCAGAGAGCATTTCCCGCAAGCAGAAGGCATTCGATGGCAATCCATACCGCCGCAGGCCATTGAGGCCCTGGGGCCAGGTGCGGAAACTGGACATCGGGCAAAAGAACTGGCCCTACGCCGGCGTTGTTAATGATGTTGCTCAGAAACGGAAACCGGCGATGGAGATCCACCAGGTGCGACGGAATTCCGGCCATCACCCAGGCGGATAGCAATCCTGAAATTGCCAGTGCGCCGCCCACCGTTAGGAGCCCGCGGCTGAGCGCTCGGATCCGGAAACCTGCCAGAAGCGGAAAGAAGAATAGCGTCATGTATGTGATAAAAATTCCAGCCGTGACGGCAGTCGCCACCGGACTGAAGGCTTGCATACGCTGCAGCCGGTTGGAATAGTCCAACATGGGCACCGTGGCCATTTTCGTTGCGAACACGAAATACGTGCGGATGACCACGGCCAACACGGTGGCACCTACTGCAAGCCGCGGAATCGAGGATCGCAGACGCCGCCAGTTGCCGTCGTTCCAGGCGTTTAAGATCGCGGCGCCGAGCAGGGCTGGATACACCATGACGCAATATTGGCGGACCCAGAAACTCGCCCCTACAGCGAACCCGGCTCCCACCGCCGCGCCCCATGGGACAATCGGCGCGCTCTGCCGGCGGTCCGCCTTCCGTCGGCCTGCGAACCACCACACCGCTCCGAGCAGCGCCAAGGTGTATCCATAAATATCCGTCATGAACGTCATCGAGACATACGCAAAGATCGGATTCGTGATTAGGAGGCAAAGAGCGATCCCTTTGATCCGGGGCCGGACGCCGGCGTAGCTGAGCAGCCACCAAACCAGGAAAAGCAGCAGCCCGCTGAACCCGATGGTCAATAGACGAAGGTTGAGGTGTGAGAAGCCGAAGAGGCGAACGATCGGGGTAGCGATCAGACCTTGTCCGATGAATGCCGCTCCCGTGTCGTGGTCGAACACGAACTTTCCCGTCTCCACGAACCTCTTGAGGACGCGTGCGTAAATCCAGTCGTCATTGAGCGGATAATTTCCCCATGGCCGAACCAGTAGGATCATTAAGGTAAATAGGGCTAAAGGGACTCCCAAAGATAACTGATGGGCCCGGGATTTCAGCAGTGACATGGCTGGTATGCGCTCCCGGCCGCAGCCGGAAGCCGTCTGAGGGTCGTCCAGCGCTGGATTCAGTAGGGGCATCGTTTCATGGTTTCGCAACTGGTAAGTACCCGGCAAGCCGCAAATGGATACTGGACGTCTGTGCACCGCGAATAACTTGAGTATGACATGCCGTCGGGCGAGTTATGCCGGCAAAGCCGTAACCCTGCCGTCCTGTTCTGGCGAGGACAAGGACGAAGCTCGGGCGCGCCGTCTTTCGCTCAGCCATGCCAGAAAATACCCCGCCGGAAGCAGCGATGTCCAGAGGATCGGATAACGGTACCGCTCGCTGGATACCATCACATAATAAACTGGCGGATACATGAGCCAGACACCCAGGATGAAAAAGCTGATCCGCTGCCGATGCCGTAGCATCAGAAGGGTTCCGGGGAGTGACAGGAGGGTAATCGTCCAAATGACGTAGCACCGGAACCAATAGCCGGTGAGGTCGGGGAACCAGAAGTCGACGAATCGCGCTGCAGTGAGTTGCGCGAATCGTGCGGGATGGGAGCGAATCCAAGCGATGGCTTCCGCTTTCTTGAGCCGATCGTATGGAACCTCTCCCATTTGGCGCAAGATCTGCGCTTCCGGCAAGCTGTCGACGGGATGCATAGCCTGGAAACATCCGGACAGGCGCTCCTTGGCCAGACTGGATGACGCGCAGTCGTTGTTAGAGCTATAGAGTGTAATGCCGAAGCTGGTTCTGAGAAGGATGGCATTCCAGGTCCGGTAATTGCGCACCAGCCACGGAGCGAGGCACAGAACCACGGCCAGCGACATCGCCGCACTCTGGCTCAGCGCTTGCCGCCAGCCGGGGCGATACGAAACGAAGAGAAACACCACCCAGAGCGCGACAACGGAAGCGGTGGCCGGGTTCGCCAGGAGGACCAGTCCGCCCAGCAGCCCTGCCCCAACTGTCAAGGCCGTTCCTCCGCGCATAATCGCAGTGCGGGAGAGCAGGCAAAATGAGATCAGGCCCGCAATCGTCAGGCTCAGGTCCCACTGCGGCATCAACCTCATGCTGAAGAGCCAAAGCACCGCCGCGACAATGCCGGGCTTGCGTGTTCCATAAAAAGCCACCGATAGGCGGGGCAGCAGCCATGCAATGAAAGCGTCGGTGGCAATATTCAAGCAAACAGCCGCGATCACAACGAGGGACGGTTGCCGCAGGATCCGGATCAGGCCGGCCAGCAGGAAGGGAAACAGCGGAGGAACCAGCGCGGTCGGGCCGGTTATGACGGGTTGAAAGGGATTGGCGTACGTCCCGTGCTCGGCCAGGCTTTGTGCAACGGCGGCCATTTCATAGCCGTGTCCAAAGCCGAAGCCACCGACGCCGAGGAAGTCGTAGAGCCCCAAACCCAAAGCGGCGGCGATGAGCAGCAACTGGGCATCCGATGGTGGCAAGAATCTACTGGCGGCCGGCCGCTGGGGAGCCATAGAAAGATCCGGTTTCCAGCTTTGCACGCGCGGCGGCCGGCCACAACAGTGCGCTTGGTTAGTAGACGGCCGTTCGCCCCAGGAGATCTTCATCCTGTGCCGGGCGAAAACCTGTGGCCGACCGGCCGCTGGCCTCGGTAACCGGCGCGGCGATCTACATTGCGTTTGTTTCCGGCCGGATCGAAATGGCCGGCATCAACCCACAAAGCCCAGTTCAACGCCGTACGGCCGGGCTTGGTACGCGTAATCGTAAGCTTGCGTCGACAGCGGCACGAGCAGCGCCGCCAGTCCCCGTAGAAAATCCTAGCTCATGCCGCACGAAAAAGGAGAGTGAGAGGGCAGAGGATCCAGAAGCCGGCGATCTGCGGAAAGCGGGCCGAGATTTCGTTTCGATCGAACCAGTGTGCGGTGAAGCCTGTGAGCACATGTGTCAGTGGAAGGGGGGCATCCAATTTTTGCCGGCTCTCCGCGACTCGGCCACCGTCGGCGGTGCGGCCGACATCACCGTGAACACCTCCTCGTACCATGACGGTTTTCCACGCGCGTGCAGCATGGCGCCGGCGGCATAGAACAATGGTCAGGACCGGCAGAAGGGCGTAGCGGCCCCTTTTCCAGGCGCTCTGCCATGCGTCCCACGTGGTGTTCCAGCCACCCGAGACTGACAGGCTGAACAGCAGTCGCCTCGGATGGCATGAGCGGCATTACTCACAATGTCTCGATGGCTCTTGGCGCGGCATTTAAGTACTGGTAAGGTATCGAAAAACAGCGAATTCCGTGTCCCATCCCGCTATAATGTGGGACTGACGTAGTTGACCCAGCCCTCAGATGACTCGCATCTTTCGCGTCTTCGTTCCTGCGACGGCAGTGGTGCTGCTGATATCCGAAATCCTGCTGATCGGTTCGGCTTTCATCATTGCCGTCTACATGACGCTGGACGTGGACCCGTGGGTCAACCTGGTGTACGACGGCGGTCTGGTGCACCTGATTCCCGTGCTGGTCACCATCCTGTTGGGAATGTACTTCAACGATCTGTATTCTCAGTTTTATGTGAAAAGCCGCATCGTGCTGCTCCAGCAACTCTGCCTGGTAATGGGCGGCGCGTTCCTCGTCCAGGGTCTGTTGAGCTATATCGTCCCCGATCTCCGCGTCTCGGTGCACGTGATGGCGTGGGGCAGCGCTCTGGCCGTCGTGGTGATTTATTTCTGGAGGGTGCTGTTCAGCACATTCGCCTTAAAAGTAATGGGCCGGGACAGCTTACTGATGGTCGGTGGCAGTCCGTTGCTGGAAGATATCGCCGCCCACTTGGAAGAGCATCCCGAATTGGGGTGGGAAGTGGCCGGCTACGTCGACGATTCGCACCAACCGGGAGATATCTTGCGGCGCGCCAAGGTGCTGGGCGGACTTCCCGACCTGAAAGAGATCGTGCAGGCCACCAATCCCACTCGGATCGTTGTCGGCATGACGGAGCGGCGCAATCGCATGCCCGTTGCCGACCTGCTGGAACTGCGCTTCTCGGGTTGCATTATCGAAGAAGTGGCGACCGTATTCGAGCGTTTGTGCGGGCGCGTGTGTCTCAAGGAACTGCGTCCGGCCCAGCTGATCTATTCGGGCGAATTGGGCCCGCGTCCGCAGAACGTAGTGGTGCAGACGGTACTGAATCGGATTATCGCGGCAGTCGGGCTGATTGTCGCCTCTCCACTGATGGCGCTGACCGCTCTGGCGGTGAAACTATCCTCGCCGGGGCCGATCCTGTACCGGCAGGTGCGGGTGGGCATGGATGATGTGCCGTTCACGGTGTACAAGTTCCGCTCCATGCGGCTGGACGCCGAAGCGGACACCGGGGCTGTGGTCGCGTCGAAAGACGACCCGCGTGTGACCAGGGTGGGCAAGATCATCCGCAGACTGCGCTTCGACGAATTGCCCCAGTTGTACAACACACTCAAGGGCGATATGTCGATCGTCGGCCCTCGTCCGGAGCGGCCGGAGTTTGTCCGCGATCTTTCGCAGAAGATTCCGTACTACCGCCAGCGCCACTGCGTGCGGCCGGGCATCACGGGATGGGCGCAGATCAACTTCAAGTATGGCGAGACGTTGGAAGACACCATGAGGAAGCTCGAATACGACCTGTACTACATCAAAAACATGTCGTTGAGCCTGGACACTTACATCATCTTCCATACCGTAAAGACCATGCTGCTTTCCCGCGGGGCGCAGTAAGACCGAACTGCGCTCGCTTGGACAAGCTGAAGAGGTCCTTGCAAAATCCCCGGAAACCGCTTGCTCACGCGCGCGGCTCATTAATCCCGTGTTGAAACAGCGGCCGTTACTGAGCCGCGACCGCGAGGGAGCGGTGCCTTTCCTGATTCAGCCGAATATTGCAAGTACCTCCGAAGCATGTCCCACGTGCCCGCCTACCGCGTGCGATGATGTTCAGAATATGCATACCACGCTGCACGCGGAGCAACACTTCGAAGCTTCCGCCACGGTTCGCGACGTCGTAATCGGCATGTCCGACGGCTTGACGGTGCCATTCGCTCTCGCCGCTGGGCTCACCGGGACGATGGCGGCTACCAGCAAGCTGGTGGTGATCGCCGGGCTGGCCGAAATCGCCGCCGGGTCCATCGCCATGGGATTGGGCGGCTATCTCGCTGCCCGCACCGACCGCGACCATTATGAGTCGGAGCGCCAGCGCGAGATCCGCGAGACGGTCGAACTGCCCGAAAAGGAGACCGACGAAGTGGCCGATGTGTTTCGCGGGTACGGTATGTCCGAGGAGGATCTCCAGCCGGTGGTGAAGGCGATTTGCGCCGATCAGAAGCGTTGGGTGGATTTCATGATGCGCTTCGAACTAGGTTTCGAAGAGCCCGATCCGCAGCGCGCCCGCAACAGCGCGGTGACCATTGCACTCTCCTATATTCTGGGTGGCCTGGTGCCGCTATCGTCGTACATGATGGTGGACGATCTACATGTCGCGCTGCGCTTTTCGGTCGTAGTCACCCTGGTAGCGCTGTTCGTTTTCGGGTACGTGAAGGGCCGTATGACGGGCCTGACACCGATTCGCGGGGGAATCCAGACAGTAGTGATCGGCGGTCTCGCCTCGGCGGCCGCGTTCGGACTGGCGCGCCTGATCAGTTAACGTTGGCCAGCGCTTCGCGGCACGCCTTGAGAATGGCCACAGATCCCGGAGTATCTCCGTGGACGCAGATGGTCTGCGCGGTTCCGCTGCGGGCTAACCGCACGGCTTGCGCCGCCGCGTCCGCCGGAACGGTAATCAGCGCGTCGGAGAATTTGCGATTGCGCAGGGTGCCGTCGGGTTCATACCGCCGGTCGGCAAATCCTTCACCCATCGCGGTCAGGCCCATGGACCGCCATACTTCGAGCATGGGCGAGCCGGCCAGCCCGAAAATCGGGATGGCGGAGTTCCACTGCGCCACGCCCTGGCCGATGGCGCGCGCCACTTCGGCGTTGCGCACGGCGACGTTGTACATCGCGCCATGTGGCTTCACATGCACGATCTTGCCGCCCAGCCCGCGGACCACGGCATCGAGCCGCTCAATCTGCTGGCGGACCGTAAGGGCGATCTCGGCGGGAGACATGACGATCTCGAGGCGCCCGAAATTGGCGCGGTCGGGATAGCCGGGGTGAGCGCCGATATGTACACCGCGCGCCAGCGCCAGCCGTACGGTGCGCTCCATCGTGGCCTCATCGCCGGCGTGTCCGCCGCAGGCGATGTTGGCGGAAGCGATGTGCTCCATGAGGGCCGCCTCGTGCGCGGAGTCCTCGAGTTCGCCCATGTCGCAATTTAGATCGGTCATTTTTACTAAGCTCCAACCGCTTGCTCACGCGCGCGGCTCGGAAACTCTTACCGAGCGGTTTCACAGCCCATACAGCCACTGTTCCTGCTGCTGCAGTTCGCGCAGTGCTTGTTCGATGGTAACTCGCTCAAAGGTCACCCGATCGCGCGGGCGCAGTTGACCCAGACGGCGAAAATCGGCGGAGATCACGTTCGCCGGCTTGGGATAGCCTCCGGTGGTCTGATGCTCCACGAATAGAATGATGGGCTGGCCGTCGGGCGGCACCTGTACGGCGCCCAAGGGCGCCCCTTCCGTGACCATGTGTCCCGCCGCGCTCGCGATCGCCGGCCCGCGCAGCCGCAGGCCCATGCGGTTCGACTCTTCCGCCACGGTATAGCTGGCGCGGTAAAGATCGTCCGCGAAAGCTTCGGCCTGCGGACCGTCCGTCACGCGCAGCGCGCCATCCCCCAACGTGGGAACGCTCTTGGGGACGGGTCGCGGGCGGCGGATCGCTTCTCTTCCGATAGGCAGCAGATCGCCGGCCCGCAGCGGCCGTCCGCCCACCCCGGTGATCACGTGCGTGGAAGCGCTACCCATCGTCTTGGGCACGCCGATGCCGCCGCGCACGCACAAATAACATCGCGCGCCCGATTGCGACGGTCCGCAACGCAGCGTCTGGCCGGCCTTCACTTCCAGCGGAGTCCACAGCGGCAATCCCGCGCCGAAATCCGAGCCGGTCAGCGCGATGACGGTGTCCGTTTCGAATTCGAAAGCGCCGCCCATCACGGTCATTTCCAGCGCCGCGGCGTTCTCCGCGTTGCCTGCCAGCAGATTGCCGGCGCGCAAGGCGAAAGGGTCGGCCGCGCCCGATGCCGAAATGCCGAAGTGCGCCCAGCCAAAGCGTCCGAGATCCTGCACGGTGGTTTGCAATCCTGGGACCAGCACGCGAATGGCGCTCATCGGCAAGCCTCCGGCACGAAGCGGACATGGTCACCCATGCGCAGTAAGGGCGGCGGTACAGCGGCCGGATCGAACAAGCGCAGCCGCGTGCGGCCGATCAGACGCCAGCCTCCCGGCGAGGCCAGCGGGTAGACACCCGCCTGCGGGCCGCCGATGGCCACGCTGCCCTCGGGCACATGTTTGCGCGGCGCCGAAAGACGCGGTGTCGCCAGTTCTTCGGGAAGCCCGCCGAGATACGGGAAGCAGGTGGAGAATCCCACGAAATAGACCTCGTATACCGCCCCGGTAAATCGTTCGATCACGCTTTCCGGCGAAAGCCCGGTGTGTCGAGCGACGTCTTGCAGATCGGGTCCGCATTCGCCGCCGAATTCCACCGGGATCTCGACCTGCCGCGGCTCGAGATGCGGCGGCGCGGGCCCATCGAGACAGGCGTGCACCAGCGCTTCGATCCGCTCGTGAGTGTAGCGGCGCGGATCGAAATCGATGAGCACGGAAGTGTAGGCCGGGTGGAGATTCAAAACTTCGCGGGCGCCTGTGAGGGCGTACGTGAGGCGCGCTACGGCGGCATACGCTTCGGCGCTGATGCGGTCGCCGAACACCACGTGAAGCGAGCGGTCGCTGGCCGGCCGTATGGTCATACCGCAGTTTAATCCAGCTTGGCCGGCTCTAGCTTGGGGGATAGAAGATGGATGATGGCGAGCGCCGCTAGATAAGCCGAGCCGGCATAAATGAAGCAGGGCAGATAACTCACCTTGACGATGTGCCCGGTGACTAATTGCGCCGTGAATCCGGTGACCGCGCCGGTCATCGCACCGATTCCCACCACGCTGCCCACGGCCGACTTCGGAAAGAGGTCCGACGTCAGCGTGAACACATTGGCCGAGAATCCCTGATGCGCCGCGCCCGCGAGGCCTACTAATCCCACCACCACCCAGAGATTGTGCGCGTAGGGCGCATACAGCACGGGCAACACCGCCAGGGCGCAGATTAGCATGGCCGTCTTGCGCGCGTAATTCAGGGTCTTGCCGCGCTTCAGCAGGAACCCGGAAATCCAGCCCCCATAAATACTCCCGACGCTGCACGCCGCATACACCACCATGATCGGTGCGCTCGATTTTCCCAGCGTCAGGTGGAAAGTCCGCTGAAAATAGCCGGGCAGCCAGAAAGTCCAGAACCACCAGACCGGGTCGCACAGAAGTTTGCCGAACGCGTAAGCCCAGGTTTCTCTCCGCCCGAACAGATTCAACCACGGAATAACCCCGTGGACCTTTTCGGGCGGATCGCTCTGGATCAAACCCAATTCCTGCGGCGATACCGAGGGATGCTCTTCCGGCTTGCGGTAAAGCCACAGCCAAAAAACCAGCCAGACCAGTCCCAAAGATCCGCCCACCACGAACGCGCCGCGCCAGGTGAAGAGGGCAATGGCGATGGGCACGATGGCGGGCACCACCATGTTGCCGATGTTGGCTCCGGAATTGAACAGCCCGGTGGCCAACGCTCGTTCGCGTTTGGGGAACCACTCCGCCACGGTCTTGATGCACGCCGGAAAATTGGCCGACTCCCCAATCCCCAAAATGAACATGGCGATCACGAGGGTGGGCACCGAGGTGGCCAATCCCGGACCTATGGCGGCAAAGCTCCACAGCACGATGGCGATGGCGAAAGCTTTACGAATTCCCAGTTGATCGGTGAGTTTGCCGGCGATCAGGAATCCCAGAGCGTAGGCCAACTGGAACGCGCCGGTCATATACCCGTACTCCACGGTGGTAAAGCCGATGACCCGCTCCAGGTCGCGCTCGATGAAGCCGAGTATGCCGCGGTCCACGTAGGCGATTACCGTGGCCAGGAAAAGCATTCCGCAGATCACCCAGCGAAAAGACGACTTGGTGCGCTGGCCAGCGAGGGCGCTCATGAGAGTTTTGATTATAGCCCGCAGCAGAAATCGATTAATACCCCACTTGTCAGTGGTGTTAACCTGGCGCTACAATCGTGATTTCGAGGGCAGCTTGAGCTTGGCCACCAGGAACGGCAGCATTTCACGCTCCATCGCGCAGCAAATGGAGCGGTCGAGCTGGATTCGCCGGATGTTCGAAATCGGCATTCAGCTCCGCAAAGAACGTGGCGCCGAGAACGTCTTCGATTTCTCGCTGGGGAACCCCGAGGTAGAGCCACCGGCCGCGGTTTTGGATGCGCTGCGGCAGGTGGTCTCGGAATCGCGCCCGCACGCCCATGGGTACATGCCCAATGCGGGATTCCCGGAAGCGCGCGCGGCTATCGCGCGCAATCTCGCGGAGCGTACGGGTCTGCCATTCAGCGCCGAAGACATCGTGATGACCAACGGCGCCGCGGGGGCCATCAACACGATCCTGAAAGCAGTGCTCGACCCGGGTGACGAAGCGATTGTGCTCAGCCCGTACTTCCCCGAGTATCGTTTCTACATCGAGAACCACGGCGGCCGCATGGTGACGGTGGACACCGATGAACATTTCCAGCCCGATATCGACGCC
>Ga0182018_10004384_pt1 | contig 11890 bp, 16 predicted proteins | sample 812P2MmetaG_FD_120490 | JGI IMG/M metagenome (GOLD analysis project Ga0182018, IMG submission 120490) | Permafrost microbial communities from Stordalen Mire, Sweden - 812P2M metaG | ecosystem: Environmental > Terrestrial > Soil > Wetlands > Permafrost | place: Sweden: Stordalen | collected...
GGGCCAGGCTTCGGGGGCGTCGTCTGAGACTGATCGCCAGCGATTACGCTCGAAGCGCACGCCAGCACAAATGAGAGCAACCTTTTGGGACCACACATTGGATTCTCCCTTCAGAGGTGCCAGATGCTAGCACAAAACACACGGGAATCAGGAAATGCGAATAGTTGACGTCAAATCGCGATCAAGCTCATGGACCGTGTGGCCGGGGTTTTGAGCACCCGATCCGACAGGTGGGCAGCCAGCTACAACCTAGCTTACAGAACCTCTGCCAACGAGCTAAGATGAGTCGCTTATGGATAATCCTGATCTTTGGACTCAATTGACTTCATGGGATGGCCCTGCGCGCAACGGACTTCCTGGGTTCCGAGGACGGAGTTTTAATGGCGCGGGTTGTTACTGGCATCCACGACGACAGGAAGCTCCACAAGATGTTCCTGGAGAAATATGTATTTCCAAGGCGCGAGATTCAAGGCGCCATCATTCGGGAGGCTGTCGCATCAGGCGAACTGAAGCGTACTACTGATCCGGAACTGCTGATCGACGCACTCAATGGGCCTCTGTTCTTTCGATGGTTGCAGGGGCACGCTCCCCTGAACGAAAATTTTGCCGAAGCCATCTTTGACAAAGTGATTCCAGGGTTCCAGCCACAATAATTAGCGATGACCGATTCGTGTTCGCTACGGACTTCGGTTACAGTTACATGAGCAGATTCCGCATCGACGGCAGCGAACTCTCGATCGCCAAGCGATCAATGGGAGCGTGAGCAGCTGTCCGAGCGACAGTTGGATTTCGCCAGACGGGGCTTATCTACGAGATCTACGGGAATGCGTCGAAGCTGGTGGGGTACGCCACCAAGCCAGATGGCTCGCTAGAGGAGGTTATCAGTGTGGCCATCCCGTACAACAGCCCGGAGGGGTTGGCGGGATTCTGATCGGCTTCCAAGCTGGCACGATGCCCCCAGTTCAGTCATGGGACCCTATGTTCGATGCAATGTCACCGCCCGATCTCATTAACGAGTTGGGTCTTTCTGCTATGCCAGAAGTGAGCACGGTCCGTCCGTCGGACAAGGATTTGCAGCGCGCGGACGGATGCGCTCGGATAATGCTGAGCGGGTCCGAGAGCGGAACTCGCATCGAGGACATTTTCGAACGCTCTCCGATTCGCGTCATGTTTCCAAGGACCGGACATCGTGCCGTAGAAGAGGCGGTCCTAATTAACACTGCAGGAGGTGTTGCGGGCGGTGATCGACTTGAATTGTGCGTCACCGCCCTCCCCGGCGCTTCGATTGCGGTGACGTCGCAGGCAGCGGAGAAGGTGTATAGGGCGTTGAACGAACCCGCGCGGGTTCGAACCAGGTTGAAGGCGCGCGAATCTGCCCGGCTGGCATGGCTACCGCAAGAAACCATCGTTTTCAATTGGGCACGTCTTCACCGAACGACAGAGATCGAACTTGTCTGTGGAGCAGAGTTGCTTGCACTAGAGTGGTTGGTACTGGGGCGTGCCGCGCATGGCGAAGTCGTGGTCGGCGGCAACATAACCGATAGCTGGCGAGTGAAAAGAGAGGGTCGGCTGACCTGGGCAGACAGCTTTCGCATCACCGACGAGATCTTTCCGCACCTCCACCGGAAAGCCTTGCTCTCGGACTGCCACGCAATTGCGACACTGATATATTTCGGACCTCATCTGGGCAAACGACTAGACTTTTTGCGGGAGATTATTCCTTCCCTGGGATGCAATTGTGCAGCGACACTGGTAAGCGGACTTATTGTCGTACGCTTTGCAGCGAAAGAGTCCTCTGATTTGAAGCTTGCGTTGCGCAGCTTTCTCCAGCAATTCGGACCAGAGCTCGGTTCCGGACCCTTCCAAGTACCGAAGATGTGGTCTTGTTAAAGACTGCCGCAGAACGGAGAAATTTATGAACCTCACACCGCGTGAGAAAGACAAGCTGATGATCTCACTGGCCGCAATTGTTGCTCGGGAACGGCTTAAAAGAGGCGTCAAGCTCAACTATCCCGAGACTGTTGCACTCATAACCGATTTCGTCTTGGAGGCGGCCCGCGATGGCAAGTCGGTTGCTGATCTCATGTCGGAGAGCCGCAAAGTGCTGAGCCGTGACCAGTTGATGGAAGGCATCGCCGAGATGATTCCCGAGATGCAAGTGGAAGCAACGTTCCCCGATGGAACAAAACTCGTAAGCATTCACAACCCAATTCGCTGAGGCGGGACCCACATGATACCGGGCGAGACTTTTACAGCAACTGGCGACATCGTTCTGAACAAGGACAGGGCTGCCATCATTATTAAGGTCGCAAACACTGGCGACAGGCCGATACAAGTTGGCAGCCATTACCACTTCGCTGAGACCAACTCGGCCCTCCGATTTGATCGGAAAGCGGCGCTCGGGTATCGCTTGGACATTCCGGCGGGAACAGCCGTCCGCTTCGAGCCGGGTCAGTCTCGCGAGGTTTCCCTCGTCCCGTACGCAGGGGCGCGCCTCGTTTATGGCTTCCACAAGTCAGTCATGGGAGCCTTGCCGCAAGAGCCAGAGAGGTAATTAAGAATGCCTAATAAAATGAACCGCGCCGCCTATGCCCAGATGTTTGGCCCAACGGTTGGGGACAAGATACGCCTTGCGGATACCGACATCGTCATCGAAGTGGAGAAGGACTTCACGACCTACGGCGAGGAGGTGAAGTTCGGAGGTGGGAAAGTCATCCGCGACGGAATGGGCCAGTCGCAGAGTTCACGCGCCGAGGGCGCGGTGGATACGGTCATCACCAATGCGTTGATCCTCGATCATTGGGGGATAGTGAAGGCAGATATCGCCATAAAAGACGGCCGCATTGCGGCCATCGGGAAAGCTGGAAATCCGGATGTCCAACCGAACGTCACGATCGTAATCGGCCCCGGAACTGAAGTGATCGCCGGCGAGGGCAAGATTATCACCGCCGGCGGCATCGACACCCACGTTCATTACATCTGCCCACAACAGATCGAAGAAGCTCTCTATTCAGGCCTGACCACAATGATGGGCGGCGGGACGGGACCTGCAGTCGGGACGAATGCAACCACCTGTACTCCAGGTCCGTGGCACATTCAGAAGATGCTGCAGGCCGCTGATGGCTTTCCCATGAACCTTGGTTTTTTCGGCAAGGGAAACGCAAGCTCGCCAGCGGGCCTCATTGAGCAGATCGAGGGCGGGGCATGCGGCTTCAAACTTCATGAAGACTGGGGTACGACGCCCTCCGCAATTGATTGCTGCCTGTCTGTTGCAGATGACATGGATGTTCAGGTTCTGATCCATACAGATACGCTCAACGAAAGCGGGTTCGTCGAGAATACAATCGCCGCCTTCAAGGGCAGAACGATTCACAGCTTTCACACCGAGGGAGCGGGAGGCGGACATTCCCCGGACATCATCAAGGTCTGCGGCGAGCCAAACGTCATCCCGGCGTCAACGACCCCCACACGGCCTTTCACGATAAACACGCTGGACGAAGCGCTCGACATGCTCATGGTTACTCATCATCTCGACCGCCGTATTCCTGAGGATCTCGCATTCGCCGCGAGCCGCATTCGTAAGGAAACCATCGCGGCGGAAGATATTTTGCATGATCTTGGCGCCTTGTCGATCATGTCCTCAGACAGCCAGGCGATGGGCCGCGTTGGGGAAGTGATCATCCGCACGTGGCAGACCGCGGACAAGATGAAAAAACAATTCGGGCACCTGGGTGAGGAGAAGGGAGACAACGACAATTTCAGAGCCCGGCGATACGTCTCGAAATACACAATCAACCCCGCAATCGCCCAAGGCATTTCTAGGTATGTCGGTTCGATTGAAATTGGAAAGCTTGCCGATATTTGCATCTGGGATCCAGCCTTTTTCGGGGTGAAGCCCGACATGGTGCTCAAAAGCGGCACGATCGCGGCCGCCATCATGGGAGATCCCAACGGCTCTATTCCTACCCCGCAACCCGCATATTACCGGCCGATGTTCGGTGCGTTCGGCCGTTCCTTGACGGAAAGCTCCGTGACTTTTGTCAGCCAGGCACTACTAGACAAAGGCGAGACGCTCGCCGTCGCGAAAAAACTGCTTCCCGTGTCCAATACACGCAAAATCGGCAAGCGCTCCATGATTTTGAATAGCGCTACGCCTCGCATGGAAGTGAACCCTGAGACTTACGAAGTGCGAGCCGATGGCCGCCTTCTTACCTGCGAGCCGGCCAGAGTCGTGCCCATGGCCCAACGCTATTTCATGTACTGAGGTGACCATGCATCGTGCTTCAATCTATCTCCCCGCGGGCCAATGGCCGCAAGAAAAGACAGCAGGTTCTCTCACTCTCGATTTCGACGCGCGCCATCGCCGCCGCTTTCGCCTGACGGCAGATCAAGGGGATGATATTCTTCTCGACCTTCCGCAAACGGTTGCCATGGCCGATGGAGATGGGCTGCAGCTGGAAGATGGAAGGTGGCTGAAGGTTCAGGCCGCTCCCGAGGACCTCGTAGAGATCAGACATGAAGATCCTATACAGCTCATGCGACTTGCCTGGCACCTGGGCAATCGGCATTTGCCGACGGAGATCCGAGCCCACGTTCTTCGGATTCGGCCGGACCACGTGATCGAAGACATGCTTCGCGGCTTCGGAGCACATCTTCAAACGGTCCAGGTCGCGTTCCAGCCCGAAGGCGGCGCTTACGGTCACGGCCACCATCACAAACTTCATGACGGCCAGCATCATCATGAGTGATCAACAGCACCGTGTCTCACAGCTGGCTCTCTTGAGACAGCAGAGTTGGCTTTCGCCTGGATTCCCCACCGGCTCCTATAGCTATTCTCACGGTATCGAATGGGCGGTAGAAGCGGGACACATTCATGATCGCAAGAGTCTTGTTGATTGGCTGGAAGCAGATCTGCGCTATGGCTCAGGACGAAACGAAGCGATCTTCTTTATCGAGGCATGGCGCTGCGCGAAAGAGAATGATTGCGAAAAGTTGCTTGAAATTGCGGAACTCGCAGCCGCCTTTCGGGGGACATCGGAATTTGCGCTTGAAACTTCGCAGCAGGCGACGTCCTGCCTCGCTACATTGCACCGAGTATGGCCCGATCCCCTCCTAAAGTGTCTTTCAGAATTTCTCTCGGAACTCAGAATTGCACCGGTGTTGTCGCTCGTACTCGGAGTTCGGGCAGCAACACAAGACATTCCGGCGACCTTGGCACTGCCCGCTTTTCTACAAAGCTACCTCGCCAACTTGGTAACGGCCGGCGTCCGCCTGGTGCCGCTGGGACAAACGGATGGGCAGCTTGCCATTGCCGAGCTTGAGCCAGCAGTGCTGGCACTAGCGGTGCAAGCTGGGTGCGCAACGATTCACGATTTGGGGTCGGCTGGTTTCATGGTCGATCTCGCCTCCGCATCGCACGAAATCCAATATACGAGGTTGTTTCGCTCATGACTGAAACTGCGAGTTCCGAGTCCCAAGCCCATCCTTTGCGTGTCGGTATTGGCGGCCCTGTCGGGTCTGGCAAAACGGCTCTGGTTGAGGCGCTCTGCAAGCGCCTCCGCGGCACCTACGACATTTACGTGATTACGAATGACATCTACACAAAGGAGGATCAGCTCATCCTTACGCGCGCTCAGGCACTGCCGGCGGAGCGCATTATGGGAGTCGAAACGGGGGGCTGTCCTCACACGGCAATTCGAGAAGATGCTTCTATGAACCTCGCCGCCATTGAAGACATGAACAAGAAATTCCCGCACGCAGAACTGTGCTTTGTCGAATCGGGTGGAGATAATCTGGCGGCAACTTTCAGCCCTGAACTGGCAGATCTGACGATCTACGTAATTGACGTTGCGGAAGGCGAAAAGATCCCTCGCAAAGGCGGCCCTGGAATTACGCGCTCCGATCTTCTCGTTATTAACAAGATCGACCTGGCTCCTCTGGTAGGAGCGGATCTTGGGGTAATGGAAGCAGACACGCTCAGAATGCGCGGGAAGAGGCCATTCGTTTTTTCTAATTTGAAGAGCGGCGAAGGGGTTGAGCCGATCGCAAGGTTCATCATCGAGAAGGGTGGGTTGGCGAAGAACGCCGCAAATCAAAAGGGGCTTCAAAGAAGCACCGGGGAAACCGCGAACACCACCCCCACATTGGATAACCGACTCCAGGCAAAGTCGGTTACGAAGCTTTCTGGACCGGGATTTTGGTTGACGACAGCCTGAGGAGATCCGCAAGCTTCATGTTCCGTAGCAGTTCCGCACGGACGCGGTCGGCAACACCATTGACGATCTCGGCTCCGTCTTGGGCAGGATCAATGTGAACTCGGAACGGGCGTGTACCGAAGGGCATATCAACGACTTTGACGATAGCTTTCGCGACTTCTGATAGTTCGGCGTCCGCTGCCGCGGTCAACTCAAAGCCTTTCATGATCTCCTTTGCCAGATTGCCCGTCGGTCCTGACTCATATTCTTTCAGACGCGACTTGTCTGCTGGCGATCCGGCGTGCGCGAAGTGATTCGTGCCGGAAGTGAACGCACCCGGAACGACGATAGTGGTTTCTATGTTCCAACGCGCAAGTTCCCCTGCATAGCTGACGGCCAAGGCATCCATGCCAGCTTTGGCGGCAAAATATGGAGCGAGGTAGGGCGGCGTTCCTCCGCGAGTACTCGTGCTGCCCACCCAAATCACCGAACCCTTGCCCTGCTTCCGCAAGACTGGCAGGGCGGCACGGTTCACACGCTGTGTGCTTAAGACATTGATGTCGTAAAGCTCTGCTAGTTGCTCGGGCGTGAAGGCCTCGGCAGGGCCAAAGACCATGTGACCAGCGTTGTGAATCACGACATCGAGCCGCCCGTTCTCGCTCACAATGCGTTGAATCGCGGCATCCACAGATTCCTGCGAGGCAACATCCAATTCGATGGTGCGGAGATCGACCTTATTCTCTGCCGCAAACTTCTTTGCTGCTTCTACTTGTGGCGCATTCCGGCCGGTGGTTTCGCGCATGCTGGCATACACGACGTGTCCAGCCTTCGCCAATTCATGAGCGGTGAGCTCACCAAAGCCGCTCGATGCTCCTGTAATTACGATTACTTGTTTCATGATATTCCCCTTTTGATTATTTTCGATTTGTCGAGGTGCTTGCATAGCAATCCGTTTAAGCGAAGCCGCCGTTAGCGCGCAGAACCTGAGAGTTCACCCATCCGCCATCTGGACCAGCTAGGAAGGAAACAACACTTGCGATGTCGGCTGGCTGTCCCAGGCGTTCCAGCGGTGCTAACTTGCTCAACTCGGCGATCTGATCTTCGCTTTTGCCTTTCAAGAAAAGATCGGTTGCCACCGGCCCAGGAGCGATTGCGTTGACAGTGACATTGCGCCCGCGTAGTTCGTTGGCCAGCACATGCACCAGGCCTTCGACGCCCGCCTTCGACGCAATGTATGGACCGTAGGTGGGAAAGGATTTGGCCAGCACGCTGCTCGAAAAGGCGATGATTCTCCCACCGGTGGCGATGTGTTGGGCTGCTTGAGCCAAGACCAGGAACGTCCCCCGCAGGTTCGTGGAGATCACCTTGTCAAACAGGTCTACGTCGCTCTTGCCGATTGGCGAAAGCGGCATGATTCCGGAGTTGTTGACAACCACATCGATACTGCCGAACTTTTTGATGGTTTCTTCGAAGAGCCGCTCGACGTCGCCCTGGTTTGCGATATCCGCCTTGACCGAAATGGCGTCGCCGCCAAGCCCTTTGATTTCGGCTACCACTTCCTCAGCCTCCCCTGAATTGCTCAGGTAATTTACGATCACGGCGAATCCGTCCTGTGCCAGTCGCTTCGCGACGGCGCGGCCAATTCCGCGGGACGCCCCGGTTACAATCGCTGTCTTCTTCATAATGTCCTCCACTTATTACTCCGGCGGCCCTCTCCGTCAGGCTCCTGCCGACAGAAAACAATATCGCGCTTGCCAAAGGATAATTCCAATGCATAATGCTTATACAAAGTATGCGTACGACACATTTACGCCAGGCAGACCTTAACCTGCTGGTCGTCTTCACGGTTCTTGCGGAAGAACGGAACGTCACACGAGCCGCCAATCGCCTGTTGCTCAGCCAGCCAGCCGTGAGCCGTGCGTTGCAGCGGTTGCGAGACATGTTCCACGACGACCTACTCATCAGGAGTTCATCGGGATATGAACCCACTCCCAAGGGACAACGTCTTCTGCATGAACTCGAAACGTCGTTGCCGCGTTTGGATCGTCTGCTCAGCGGTAGAGACTTTGATCCAACCACGGAAGAAACCTCGTTCCGGATCGCCGCGATCGATCATGCTTGTCACGTAGTTTGTCCGTTGTTAAGCCCGACTGTGCTTACACCCGGAGTCAGAGTGTCCTTTACTTTTCTCCCGCTGCACGATGGGCAGTTTGAAGAAATGGAAAAGGGAAGACTTGACTTGATGCTGGTCGCGGATGACGGCTACGCTCCGGCGCACTTCGCCAAGGAGGCCATATTCGAGGTTGACTTTGTTTGTGTAGTGGCGAGGGAAAGCCGCTTCTCGGGAGCATTGACGCTGAAGCAGTATCTCGCCGCAGATCACATCGGAATCAGCATCCTGGGCGGAATCCAGACGATCCCTGAAAAGAGATTGGCCGCGATCGGAGCTAAACGCCGCTGCCGCGTCTGGCTGCCTTATCACGCGGCAGCGATGCAGAGTCTTGCCGGCACCAACCTCGTTGCGACTGTACCTCGACGGATGGCAGAACTAGAGGCCTCAAATCCCGCCATAAAGATCCTGAAGGCACCGGCTGTACTCGGGACGTTCAAGTATTTGATGTCTTGGCATCCGAGAATGAATACAGATGCGGCCCATGTTTGGTTGCGTTCAACCATCCGCGCAGCAGGAAAGCGAATATCGATTGTGTGAGGTTTTGCGGCCTTAGCGCACGACTGACTGCCAATCACTCGAAAATGTCGGTTTTCTCGGGCTTCTGTGTTATTCGGTCTGCCGGTTGTTGGCCAGAATGACGTCCAATTGCGCCTCGACAGCTTCCCGTACCTCCGGCTTCCTGATAGCCCCCGAGTGACTCGTCATGCCTCCTGGGAATGATGCCGAGTTTGTCGATTTTGAAGACATGCGGGGTGCAGTTTGCGAAGACGAAAACGGACTCGTAGTGAAAATGCTTCAGGTACATGTCCTGTGCCATGATCAGGGCGATGTGGCTGCGGCCGGCGTTATCGAAAATTGGACCGATCAGACCCGGGGCAGCATCTGGTTCCTATTTGAAACATCACAACCCTAAACAGCGCCAACCTGACACTAAATTGAGAAGTAACTTGGAGGATCCCATGACTCATCTGTTTGATCCGCTCACGATTCGGGACATAACGCTGGCGAATCGCGTATTCGTTTCGCCTATGTGCGAGTATTCCAGTACTGACGGATATGCGAACGATTGGCATTTCGTGCATCTGGGTAGCCGGGCGGTTGGCGGGGCTGGACTAGTGCTCACCGAGGCAACCGCAGTTCTTCCCGAAGGCAGGATCAGTCCACAGGACTTGGGGATATGGAAGGATGAACACATCGAGCCACTGGCTCGAATCGTCCGATTTATTCACCAACAAGGAAGCGTTGCTGGTATCCAGCTAGCGCACGCCGGTCGGAAAGCGAGTACTTACCCGCCCGGTGCAGGGCACGGACAGGTCCCAGAAAGCAAAGGGGGGTGGAAGAATGTCGTTGCTCCGAGCGCTTTGCGTTTCGCCGATCACTATCCTATGCCGCATGAGCTCTCTATCGAGGGAATTAAGAACATCACCTCTGCGTTTGGCGCCGCGGCGCGCTGTGCCTGCGAAGCGGGATTTAGCATTATTGAGGTTCACGCCGCTCATGGATACCTGATTCATGAGTTTCTGTCGCCTCTCAGCAATCAAAGAACAGACAGATACGGAGGCTCATTTGCCAATCGAACACGCATCCTGCATGAGACGGTTGCCGCCGTTCGTAGTTCATGGCCAGAGGGAGCACCGCTTTTTGTTCGTATTTCGGCGACCGATTGGGTCGAAGGCGGTTGGGATATCGAACAGTCGATTGCACTCTCCCGTGATCTCAAGAAACTTGGAGTGGATCTGATTGATTGCTCTTCTGGCGGCAATTTGTCAGGTGCGAGGATTCCCGTCGGTCCGGGGTATCAAACGCAGTTTGCGGAGCAGATTCGGCGGGCAGCCAACGTTTTGACCGGCGCGGTTGGCATGATCACCTCTCCCGTTCAGGCTGAGCACATTATCGGCTCCGGACAGGCGGACTCCGTCATCATTGCCCGCGAACTTCTGCGAGATCCCTATTGGCCATTGCGAGCCGCCCGCGAGCTTGGGCAGCCGATTTCTTGGCCTGTTCAATATCTTAGAGCTGCGCCGGAGGGCTCGCAATCCCGTGTTGCTGTAGACCTCAAGAGTATGGAGTCCTGCTTTGAGGAACAACACTCGATTCCGGAGCGCTGAACATCGCCGAACGAATCGGAAGCCGAGGACGGGCACGATGATTGCCGAATTCGGTCTGCCGCTCGGCGCCGACGTTGACCGCCGTGTGCTCGTCGACGTAGTGAGCAACTCAGGGTGGACTGTTTCGCACCATGACGTTCTCCCCGACCATCTTGTGCTCTATTTGTGGCCAAACGCCCGAGCTACCAAGCTGACGTTCGCGTTTCATCCTCGCCACGGGCTGAAGGCCCGAACCGCTCCGTCAGTTCTGTACGACTACTACAACACCGAGGCGCTGGTCACACTGCCACCCGCTGATTTCAACCTCAGAGCCAGTCCACAGTCAGAGCCAGTGAAGACCGTCGCGGCAAAATAGCAACCAGGCGAAGAATCCTCATTTGGTGAAATCTCACTGTTATCGTCAATTAGCAGAGAACGGTTTCGAGTGCACTAACGCAAGGGGTGCAGAAATCGAGATGGCGACGAGTGAGACCAGAATCGTCGCGGTGAGAAACGGTATCGCGCTGAAGTATCTGACGGGCATGGTCAAAATTAGGACGACCGGCAACATCAGGATGCTGATCGCATTGAAGCAGCAAATTGAGCGCGCCAAGGGTTCGCCGCGACGTATCGGGTTGGCGCAGAAGAAAGTGCTCAGACCAATGGGAATCAGCAAAATGCCGACCACAGTAAAACTCAGAAGGAATAACGGCTTGATCTGGGCATAGCCAGCGGCAGTCGATTGACTGGAAACAAAGTTGAGCACCAGTGGGGTCGCGCTAAGATGTATAGCAGCCACTACCAAAAGCACTATTCCATCAATCTTCAAAATACTGGCGGCAAGCGCAGATCGATCCATGTCAAACCCCCGACTAGGAGGAGATGATATGCGTTCGGAGGCCAACGGTAAACGCCAACGAGTTCCGCCAGCGCCAGCCAGTGCCTCGGATGCGGTCGGTGTCGGCCCGCGCGGATCGCAACGGCTGACAGCGCGACGCGCCTGCCGGGATCCAATTGTAATCGCGTTCTCCAGGGAAGGGGCGTCGGTTGGTGATGAATCTCGATCACGCTCATAACCGAATGGTTCTGAGTTCTCACGACAGTGGAGTAAGATGATCGGCGTCGACGAGCTAACCTATTCAAGGGAGACATGGCCTGGCTTTGATTTGTTTTTTTGTGTTGATCGTCTCTTGAGCAATATGAACAAATCTATAAGAGTGGTTCTCGCTGGCCTTACGCTCCTGGCATCGCGTGCTGGGGCACAATCGACGCCTTCGCTATCAGCGTCAGTGAAGACGACTCCATTCCAGGCAGTTCCGGAACTTCCGTATCGTGTGGTGGCGAATTTTTTCAAGTTTCCCAAGGGGATGGTTGCCGGCGAGGCCGCTGGCGTCGCAATCAATTCGAAGGGACATATATTTCTCTTCCAACGGACC
>Ga0182018_10004385_pt1 | contig 11888 bp, 12 predicted proteins | sample 812P2MmetaG_FD_120490 | JGI IMG/M metagenome (GOLD analysis project Ga0182018, IMG submission 120490) | Permafrost microbial communities from Stordalen Mire, Sweden - 812P2M metaG | ecosystem: Environmental > Terrestrial > Soil > Wetlands > Permafrost | place: Sweden: Stordalen | collected...
ACAGCACATCCACAAGCACGATCTCGGCTGACGGCGAAGGGCGGCGCCGCTATTTAACAGCGGCCCTTTTCTTCTGTCCCCGCTTGGCCGAATCTCTCTCATTCGCCGCTTTGCGGCCTGGCTTCTTCCGCCACTCCGGGGGAAGTTCATCGCCTTCCATAGGGGGACTCCCTTGTCCAGCACGTTCAAGAATCCGCAGGGTTTCGGCGCGATCAGCCCTGCGACCCCTTTCCCGGAAGTACTCCTCCGTACGCAAAGCAGACACCTTTTCCGCCACTGCTAGGTTGATGAGCTGGTTTAGAGCTACACCTTCCACTTCAGCAGCCTTCCGCAGCTCTTCCAGTAAAGAGGGCTGTAGCCGCAATGCGAAATTACTTCGTCTCATGGGATCACACACTCCTAATCTGTTGTAGCGCCATTGCTGGCAGAATCACCGCACAACTAAAGCCTTTTATCCCAGCCGCAAAATCACGCTGAAATGTCACGATTGCGCTGGCACTCCCGTTTATAGCCGTTTCCAAAACCATGTCGTCATCAGGATCGGATAGCCTCGGCCGCCATCGGAACGCAAGTCGAACCGGCCTCGCGACCGCCGCCAGGTCATCGAGAACATGACCTACTTCGGCACTACTCAATCCACATGCGGCCAAATGTTGGGGGCGGGTCATGACCGCTTCGTACTCAAGTATGAGCGGAACCGAAAGCAACAATTCAAACTGCCGATTTAAAGCAGCCAGCAAAAGCTGGCGAGAAGCACCTCTTTCACTCCGCAGTGCCGCAACTGCCACGTCAGTATCGAGAACATAAGAAGCTGGCACCTAGTCATGATATTGCACGCAATATCACAATTCAAGTAGTCACTTTGACATGAAGGTACCCACATCGGAAGCGAAGGCTGCGACCAGAAGATTACTGAACGTTGGTGCGCGAATGTTTGTTCGGGCGGCCTTTTATAAGGTTGAATTGTGCTGCCATGGTGATCTCCCAGGTTTTCTGCCTCGGTGGTGGCCCAATCGGTTCGTGCGATGCTCGGGTTCGAGGGAGAGTATCGAATCGCTCATTTGGCGCTCTGTGTGCTGTAGTTCAAGCACCGAGTCTCCGGGTCAATCCTAATGCGCCGAGTAGCCGGCCCCCATTGCTGGGGGCCAGCCCTCTAAGAACCGGCCTTGACAGTTTCCCGTCATCCGGCTCGAGCATTCGATAACGCCCCCCTGAAAAATGAGGACGCGGCCTTATTCAACATCAAATAAAACCTTCTCGATACTGATCTGCGGCCAACTCGCACGGCTGTGGAGGAAGCCACCATCGTGTGGGAAGCTGCACCAGCGGCTTGCACCGCCATCATTTGCTTTGCTTCCTACATCGGTTCCACAAATGTTCTCGAGTTTGAACACCATCGCGAAGTCAGCTCCGTTTCCGGTGAGGTAATCTTGTCCCATCGAGCCGACGCAACCGCCGAGTAGCCAGGCGCGATTACTCGCGCCCAGCCCTCTAAGAACCGTGCGTAACACTTTCGCGTTACACGGCTCGAGCACTCAAAAACGCCCCCTTAACGAACGAGGACGCGGTCTTATTCAAGTACAATTAAGACCTACTCGATACTGGCTTACAGCCGATTCGCACGGCGATGGAAAATTCACCAGGCGTGTGGGAAGCCGCACCAACGGCTTGCGCCGTCGTCATTTGCGTTGCTGCCTGCATCGGTTCCATAAACGGTCTCGAGTGCGAGCACCGGCGAAAAGTCAGCTCCGTTTCCGGCGACGTGATGTTGTCCCGAACAGGCGACGCAACCTCTATCTGCGCTATTACAGCGCAGCATTCGCTTCCTTTCGCGCTCCCATACCCACATCGCCATTGTCCGCCTCACGGCTTCCTACCCCACGCTTGTGGGGAACGATATGGGTTTACTCTGTTCCGCTGATTGGACATGTCAGGTAGTTTAGGTGCCCTCTGTACGCCGGCAGTGTGGTATTGCCCATGACGGAGGAGATAGAACCCTCCGTACCCACTGCAAAAAGAGCGCCGAGCATCTTCCGCTCCCTTCGGGTAACGACGCTTACGAGAGTTTGCATATGCTCACCGTGCTACCAACCCTAGCCCCGATCCGGATCGATGCTCCCAGATGCACCGTTGCCTCGCGGTTCCAGTGCCAACCTTTCGGTTGCGGGATTCATTGTCAGAGTGCTACATAACAGGTCGTTACCTTCCCGCTATGACTGCTAGGAAGCTGGTGAGGCACGATTTGTGTTTGCGAATCATGCGAATGATTTCCTTAAGGCCTGCGGTGCATACCAGTTCCGTTGATTGCGTCGGTGTTGCTGTTACCGGAGTTTGCCAATCCACCAACGACCGCCGGGTGCGATCCGCGATGGTTAGTGGGTAGTGGATTGAGCGATGCCACGCTGGGCCGAACACTTGTCGACCGAACGGGCAGGGCGTGCTTGGCTGTTTCGTTCTGGATTAATGCACTTTTTGCGGCAGCACCAGACCTAGCTGAGGCCGGCTGACGAAGGCTGGCTGCGTTCCGAGGCAGGGGACGTTTCTGGGTAGCCGGAAGCTGCTTCGGACGATTTGACGCGATCAGGCCTGCCCGGCTGTGCGGGTGACTCTTGTCAGAGGCGTGCTGCGGTGAGGCCGCATAACTTGTCTCCTGCATTAACGCGGCACAACTCACCGTCAAAAGTAGAAACGGAAGGCAGGTGACCTTCATAGTAGATCCTCTGACTGCGTGTGCGGGTGCTCGTCGCGGCATAAAAATATCATTCTCAGCGCGGGCACAGCGAGAAGCAGCATGACGGGGCCGAGCAGCATACCGCCCACGATCACAGTGGCGAGAGGACGCTGCACCTGGCTGCCAATACCCGTGGAAATTGCCGCGGGAAAGAGGCCGATGCAGGCTGACAGCGACGTCATCAGCAGTGGGCGCATGCGGGTTGAGGCGGCGCGGTACATCGCCTCCACTGGGGCCAGACCCTGAGTTCTTTCATGGTTGTAGAAAGTAATCATCAGGATGCCGTCCATGACGGATACGCCAAAGAGCGAGACGAAGCCGATGGCAGCGGAGATGCTGAAATTCTGACCTGAAAGGTAGAGCGCGAGGATGCCGCCCACCACCGCGTCGGGAATGCCCGCGAGCGCCAGAAGGCAGTCGCGCAGGTTATTGAACAAGGTGTAGAGCAACCCGATAATCAGCACGAGGCTGATCGGCACAATAATCTCCAGGCGTTTCTTGGCTTCCTGCAAGTCGCCGAACTCGCCCGCCCAAAGCAGCCGGTATCCAGAGGGAAGTTGCACGCTCTTCGCGATTCGTTGCTGCGCTTCCTCGACCGTGCCGCCAAGGTCGCGGCCACGGACGCTGAACTTGACCGGGATGAAACGCTGCACGCTCTCGTGATAAATCCAGGCGGCTCCAGTATCCAATGAGATCGTCGCCAGTTCGCTTAACGGTATATAGGCGTTGGCGCCGCTGGCGGTGGTATACGCGACTTTGATGTCGCGAATTTTATCGATATTGTCGCGGTATGCCGGGGTATAACGGACGACGAGATCGAACTGCCGCTCGCCCTCTAGAACCTCTGTGGCTACCGCTCCGCCCATGGCCGCTTGAATGACCGTGTTGACATCTCCGGAGTTGAGACCATAGCGGGCGGCTTTGGCGCGATCTACTTTGATGTTCAGATTGGGCTGCCCCAGTACCGGGAAGATGCCAAGGTCGGTGATGCCGCGCACCTGGTTCATTTGGTCGCGGACTTGCTCGGCCAGTTGCGTCAAGACTTCGAGATTGGGGCCGACGATTTTGACCGAATTGACGCCTTTGACACCCGAGATCCCTTCCTCGATGTTGTCCTCAATGTATTGCGAGAAATTGAAGACGACTCCGGGCAACTCGTTGTTGAACTCGGCTTGTACCCGCTCGGTTAGTTTGTCCTTCGTCAAGCCCCGCGGCCACTCGTCGAACGGCTTCAGCGGAGCGAATAACTCGACATTTGAAAACGGGGAAGCGTCGCTGCCGTCGTCTGGCCGCCCGTGCTGAGCGACCACGGTAAGGACTTCGGGATGTCGCAGCAGAATCTCGCGCATTTTTTTCGAGGCTGCCTCGCCGTCTTCGAGTGAGAGTGTGGTCGGCATGGAAGCGCGAATCCAGAAGTTTCCTTCTTCCAAGTGCGGAAGAAACTCGCTGCCCAGCCGCGGCGCTATCAGCAAGAGGGTTCCAATCGAAAGGGCGAGCTCAATTCCCACCACCAGAGCGCGGTGGCTCAGCGAAAAACGCAGCGCAGGATCGTAGATACGGTGCAGAAAGCGTACGACCAGGGTTTCGGCTTCCTTTACACGCTCAGGCAGCAGCATGGAAGCTATGACGGGCGTGATCGTGAACGTTGCAATTAGCGCCCCAGCCAGCGCGTAGCCATAAGTGCGCGCCATCGGTCCGAAAATCTGGCCCTCGACTCCCTGCATGGTGAATAGCGGCACGAAACCGGCCACGGTGATGAGTGCCGAGAATAGAACCGCCTTGTCCACCTGTAGCGCACTGACTAGAATCAGCCGCAAACGATCCGTCCAACCGTGGGCTGCCGTTGCATCTCCGGGGACTCTCGTCGGATCGGGCCCCCAATCGCCGTCTGTCAGGCGTTGCAGCAAACCCTGTCTTTCTTCCTGATTACGCTGAAAATTCCGGAAGACGTTCTCGACCAGGATCACGGCCGAATCCACGATGATGCCGAAATCCACTGCGCCCACCGACAGCAGGTTCGCGCTTTCCCCCATAATCACCAGCAGAATCGTGGCGAAGAATAGTGCGAAGGGGATGTTTATTCCAACAATGACCGCGCTGCGCAAATTCCCGAGAAAAATCCACTGGATGAGGAAGACCAGCAGACATCCGAAGATCAAGTTGTGCAGAACCGTGTGCGTAGTGATGGAAATCAGCGACGAGCGGTCATAATAAGGAACAACCTTGACTCCCGGCGGCAGACTCCCGTCGTGATTCAAGTTCTCGATCTCCGCTTCGACCTTCGGGATCATGTCGTTGGTCTGTTCGGTTCGCCTCATCACCACGATCGATCCCACGACATCACTCTGGTTGTCGCGGCCCAGGATGCCGAGCCTCGGCCGGTAGCCGATCGACACCTTCCCGACATCCTTCACCAACACTGGGACGCCGTTCTCCTGAGTCAGAACCACATTCTCGATGTCGTCAACCTTGTACCCTTGCCTCAAATCGTCATTGCCGCCGTCATCCATCAGACCGACACCCCGAATGTTGATGGATTGCTGGCCAATGCGGATTTCCCGTCCGCCCACGTTAATGTTTGCGTTGCCCAGAGCGTTCAGAATTTGGGGTACGGTCACGCTGTAGGCTTCGAGCTTGTGAGGGTCCACCTCGACCTGGAATTCCTTGGTGGGACCGCCCCAACTGTTGATCGCGGCGATGCCGGGAATGGTCAACAAACGTCGCGCCACGATCCAATCCTGAACGGTGCGGAGATTTGCGACTCCGAAGTGCTTGGGGCCGACAACCTGATAACGATAGATTTCGCCAGTCGAACTGTTGGCCTGGATATTCGGAATCTGCCCACCCGGCAGGTTAACGTTCTGTTGTATCGCAACCGACGCCTGGGCGTAGGCGAAGTTATAGACCACCCCATATTTGAAGCTGACCCGCACAAAGGACAGGCCATAAAATGAAGTGGAGCGGATTATGTCAATGCCGGGCGTGGTGTAGAGCCCTATCTCCGTGGGACGCGTGTAGTAACGTTCCATCTCCTCGGCAGAGAGACCCGGCGCCTGCGCCGTGATTTCTAAGATGACCGGCGTAGGGTTCGGATAGGCCTCGATGTTGAGCATCTTGAAAGCAATGAGCCCGGCGCCGGCAAACAGAATCAATCCCACCGCCACAATCGGACGGCGACTCAGGCAAAACGCGAGGAGAGATTTGAACATGTCGTTTCTTCTGTTGAAGTGAAAGTGGCAATGAACTAATCGCTTGGTAGCGCCGACAGCATGTTGCTGAGAAACACAGCGCCGTCCGCCACCACGAGTTCTCCGCGTCGCAAACCTTCCAGAACCTGAACCCGGTCGTCGTTTCGCAGTCCGATCTTGATGATTCTTTGCTCAAACCGGCGGCGATCGGTGGTTACCCAAGCGGTCATCGTGCCATCGGCTTCGCGAACGACGCCATTGGCCGGTATGGCAGTGGCTTCTACCGGGTTGTGAACGCGAATGACGAAGTTGGCGAGCATTCCGGGACGCAGTTCATCGTTGGGGTCCGCAATCTCGGAACGGATGGTTACGCGATGCGTATTCGGATCAACGGTCTCGTAGATCTTTGAAACCTTGCCTTGAAACGCGTGGTCTGGATAGGCCATCACTTTGACCTGAACCGGCTGTCCCAAATGAAAAAGCGGGACATCTGTCTCGCTGACATTGGCCAGCATCCACTTGATCGCCACGTCGGCGACCGAGTAAGGTGCCGGTACGTTTCCTGGTTGCACCAGAAATCCGGGCTGCGCGACTTTGTATGTAATCTTGCCGGCAATCGGACTCCGCACGACCAGGGCAGGATCGATCCTGCGCGAGGCGATCATTTGATCAATTTCGGCATTGGTCTTGCCAAAGACGAGGACCGCGTCGCGTGCGGCTTTGAGAGCGCCCTCAGCAGTTTGTTGATCGGAGGTCGCCTGTTCTTTCTCGCGCTCGGCAATTCCACCTAGACCTTGCACGCGCAGCAGTTCCTTGTTGGTCAGTTCGAAAGTCGCGGCCGCGCCAATCATGTTTGACTCAGCCTGGATTAGGTCGGGGCTCTTGATCGTATAGAGGGGCTGGTCCTTCTGAACCCTTGCGCCCAGTTCCCCAAACGTCTTCAGGATGGTGCCCTGATAAGCCGGGAAGACCTGAACCGACAGGTCTTCGTCAAAATCAATGTTGCCGACCGCATCCTTCTCCACGGGAAACTCGTAGCTTCCCAAGCGCTCGATCTTGATCGAGTTCAATTGGCTGGGCGACAGGTCCAAGGTCGCTTCGGAGGCGGACGAGCTTGATTTTGCCGGCGTGTCCGCGTTTGCAGCCTGACCACGACTGCAGCCGGATTCCAGAAGCCCCGTTGCGACGATGATCGCAGCGGCTGTCACAGACACCACGGCAAATCTCTTGCTGACGTGAATTGGATATTTCATCATTTGTTTCGACCTTCAAGCCTTCCAGACAAACCTCAGCCTCGAAGGATGCAGTGCTGGATGCGTTGAGATGATTGTGTAAGACACTGACCGCGAAGGGAATCCTATCTTTGGTGCTCCAATGCTACCTTTCGACCGCTCAGAGCCTATCTTTTGGCTAGTTCTTGACAATGCAGTTTCATGGTGCGCGAAGATAGCGCACCATTAGAATGACCATGAAAGACCCACTGCCAATCTACGCACCACCCATGAGAGACCCTCTGTCCATCTACGCCTCAGCCAATCGCGCCAAGCTGATTGTTGTTGCTGGTGTCTTGATAGCAGCGATCGCAGTGGTTGACTGGGCGACGAAGCCCTACATCTCTTTGGGATTCCTTTACCTGTTCCCCATCATGATTCTGGGCGGGTTCTTGTCGAGAACTCAGCTGGTAGGGGTTGCGCTGGTTTGTGCCGTTCTGCAGGAAGCGTTCAGCAATTTGCCGGAGAACGAAGCTGTGATCCGCTTGCTTTTCAGTTCGGCAGGGTTTGTCGGCACAGGACTCTTTATTTCGGAGATGATCCGCAATCGCCGAATTACGATGGCGCACGTCGAAGAACTCGAAAGGCAGATCAAGCTGCGCGAGGACGCCGAGGAGCAGTTGCGTTCTCTCGTCGAAAGCAGTCCAGCTGCAATCGTCACAATTGATGCAGCCGGCAGAGTTCTATTGGCCAATGAAGCAGCTCAACACTTGCTCGCTTCCGAAGGGACGCCTTTGCAAGGCCAGGAAATCAACTCTTATCTCCCCGCTTTGCAAACAGTCCTCAAGAACCAACAGCCGCGAGTATTTCGGACCACTCTGCAGTGCACAGGAAAAAGGAGCGACGGGGAAGTCTTTCTGGCTGGTGTTTGGTTTTCCACCTACAGCACGATATCGGGGCCCCGCTTGGCTGCAATCATTGTGGATCTTTCTGAGGACCTTCGGAACCGCGAGGACCTCAGTCTAGACCATTTATTGAAGAACACCAGAATCTTGATGAGCGCAGTGGCCCATGAAATTCGGAACCTTTGCGGCGCTGTGCTTGTCGTGCATAAGAACCTCTCCCGAGTTAAGGAGCTTGAGTCGAACGAGGACTTCGATGCCTTAGGGAACTTGATCCAGAGTCTCGAAAGAGTGTCCGCATTGGAATTGGGTTCTTCGGCATCTCAGAATGGTGAGGTCGTTGAGCTTAGGTCGGTGCTAGACGAATTCCGGATATTGATCGAAACCACCTATCATGAATCAAAGATCGAGATGCAGTGGGATGTTCAGGAATCATTGCCGTTGGTTTGGGCTGACCGGTACGGGCTTATGCAGGTTTTCCTAAATCTGGCGAAGAACAGTCGCCGGGCCATGGCCTCTACTGGGACGAAGCGGCTTCGAATTATGGCGCAAGAGGAGAAAGGGACGGTCGCAATCCGATTCGAAGACACAGGAACTGGCGTCGCTTCGCCAGAGAACCTCTTCCGGCCGTTCCAGCGTGGCGCCGAATCCAGCGGTCTAGGGCTGTACGTTTCCCGCGCGATCATGCGCAGCTTCGGAGGAGAGCTTTCGTACGAGCCGAGATCGGAAGGCTGCTGCTTCGCCGTGGTCTTACCACTGGGTGTCACACCAGAGGAGGTGGTGAATGCCTGAAACTGCGGCGAACACAGTCCATCTCTTATTGTTAGACGATCACACCTTATTTCGAGAGAGTGCAAGCCGACTGCTCGCGGCGGAGTCGGGATTCGAGGTAACTGCACACTGCGGGACAATTGGAGAGGCTCTGCAGATTCTACGGCGCGAAGCGATTGACGTTGTGCTCCTTGATTTTGATCTCGGCGAGGGGGATGGCCGGAAGTTTCTGAGATTGGCAAAGGATCAGGGATTTCAGGGAAAAGTTCTCGTTGTCACGGCGGGTGTGGATACGGGCGTAGCTGCGGAGTTGATCCGCTCTGGGATTTCCGGAGTTTTTCGAAAACACGATTCTGCCGCATTGCTGGCACAAGCAATTCGTGACGTGATGGCTGGCAAGGTGTGGTTGGACCAGGAGCAATTGCAAAGCGCCCTCAGAACTGAGGTCGGGGCCCCGCAGGACAATCGAACACGGTCATTCACGGAGCGGGAACAGCAAGTGCTTTCCTGCGTGTTCGAGGGGCTTGCAAATAAAGAGATTGCATCGCGAATCGGAGTGTCGGAGAGCTCTGTCAAGGCGACACTTCAGCAACTCTTTTCCAAGACCGGGGTCCGTACGCGCAGTCAATTGGTACGCATCGTCTTAGAGCAGCATCGGGATCAGCTCTAGCGCGGGAATCAGCGGCCAGTACCGGATGGTCAACAAGGTGCAAGTTGGAAACTCCGAACCAGATTGAAACGCATTACCCAACAACCGGCGCTTGGTCAGCGGTGTCGTTCAGGTCCCGTTCGAACTTCTTACATTTTCAGCGAAGGGTGATTTTTCGTGATCCAGTCTTCTACTTCGCGATAAAACTGTGACGCCTGGACAAGGATCTCCTTCGCTTCGGTCTCGGTCGCAACATTGGAAAAAGTGTAGTCGATAGTATTTCGCTTTCGCCGACAAGTATCAAAATAGTCGGCGTATTTGTGCGCAGGTTTGCCCAAGACAAGTTTCGCGCTCTCTAGCGACACCCGGTGATGTCCGACCTTGCTCATGATCCGATACCCGGCACAGACAATGGCCATGTTGGCGGCCTGTAGGGCAGCATTGTAGGCAGTCGCAAATCTTCGGTCTGCCGAAAGACTGGCAATGCCGGCGTCTGCGAGGTCGCGGGCGATCAGCGCCCGCATGTTGTCCAACTCTTTCTTGGAGGTCTTGTGTCTCTCCGCTTCCTTATTCGCCAACAATTTCGTCCAAGTCACTCTGACCTCCTTTCACAAACTGCTTCCGCCCCCGCAAAACGGCGGCGAGGAAATGATCGCGCGATTTGATTTTTTCCCGGAACTCCTCTGACGAATAGGCTGTGACGTTTACCTCTCTTCCGAGTCGCTCCTCCGCCTTGCGAAGCGCTGGCGAAAGGCCAGCGAGACCTGCGCTACCAATGACCATCACATCCACGTCACTAGTCGCATGTTCCCGGTTCCGTGCTACGGAACCATATATAAAGCCACACCGAATCTTGTTCCCAAACGGCTTTAGTATCTGCTCCAAAATCGGCGCCAGTCCCGCGGTTTTTTCGAAGAGCTGCTGCAGGTCTTGAAACACCGGGGACTGGGTCTCGGCCTTAAAATACGCCCTAGTGCCCTCACGACGATGCACCAGTATTCCACTTGCGACCAAGGATGATAGCTCCCGCTGAAGGCTCGATGGCGTAGTGGCCAGACGGTCAGCAAGTTCCGAAAGATACCACCATTTGTCTGGCTGTCCGAGCGTAGCCGCGAGCACACCTTGCCGCACCTGTGGGAACAACGCACTCAGCACGGAAGAGTTACGCATATTGCGTATATTATTACGCATATTGCGTAAGCCTGTCAATTGTTAAGCGGGTCAGGCAGGTTGCGGCCTGTGCCGGGTAATCTAAGCGGCAGTTAAGATTGCTGCTTCCCACGGTCGTGTGCCAATACTGGCTTCCCCGATTGCCCGAGCTCTTCTCATACCGACGGAGGACAAGAAGCAAAAGCAATTCTTTGTCCCCCAGTTTCGCAAGTAGATTTCTCAACAAATGGCTGCTACAGACGAGTCGTTCGCCGCAAGTATCATTTTCCTCATTGTGATTTCGGTTTCGACCCATGCTTCCGAGCGCACCACGATATTTCGGGATGAATCCATCCATGTTCGACTGATCCATGATTCTTCCCAATGTACCTTCGTCCGTACGTGAACTGGCGGAAGTTTTATCTCAGCCTAAACCGATGCGCCGAGGGTCGGTCTCCGAGCGCACCATGAAATGCGGTAAAGCAGGCTGCCCCTGCCAAGAGGATCCCAAAGCGCGTCACGGCCCGTATTACAGCTTGACACGACCGAGGGCAGGCAAAACCCGCTCCCGATATCTGAGCCCGGAACAAGCCGAGCTCGCGCAGCAGCAAATCGAGCAAGGGCATACCTTTCGGGAACAGGTGGAGCAGTATCGGGAGGCCTGTGAACAATGGGCCGATGCCCAACTGGAGCGGTCCCAGGCGGCTTCCAGAGAGGCGGCCGAAAAAGGGGGCTCCAAACCGACCTTCAAAACGAAATCGTCCAGGAAATCGAAACCCTTTTAGGGTGCCAGTCGATCGCCGACTTGGATTTCGAAGCCATAGAAATGGCGGCACGGCGCCAGACTTTGCGCTTGGCAGCGCGTGCCCTGGAACAACGACTCAACACGGACACCAGCGATCATGTGGGAGCGCAGCTGCCCTGTCGCTGTGGAGGTTCCGCCCAGTATCATGGCCGTCACGAAAAGACCTTCGAAAGTGTACTGGGGCCTTTGCACCTACAGCGCGCTTACTATCACTGTGAGCTATGCGAGAGCGGATTCTGCCCGCGGGACCGAGCCTTGGGGCTGGAATCGTTTTCGCTGACACCCGGCGTTCTGCGCATGACGGGCAGCGCCGCAGCGCTGGTGAGTTTCGAAGAGAGCAGCGGGTTATTGCACGAATTGGCGGGGGTGGAAGTCAGTACCAAGCAGGTGGAAAGAGCAGCAGAAGCGCTGGGGGCCGAGGTCGCCGTCGATGAACACCAGCCAGTGGAAAAGAGCGGAGAAGTGGCTCCCACCATGTACCT
>Ga0182018_10004386_pt1 | contig 11881 bp, 10 predicted proteins | sample 812P2MmetaG_FD_120490 | JGI IMG/M metagenome (GOLD analysis project Ga0182018, IMG submission 120490) | Permafrost microbial communities from Stordalen Mire, Sweden - 812P2M metaG | ecosystem: Environmental > Terrestrial > Soil > Wetlands > Permafrost | place: Sweden: Stordalen | collected...
ATGTGCTCGGCCAGTTCCGCGATCCGGATCAGGATGGGGAAGCGGGCGGAGGTGGCGCGCGTGAGGTCGGCGCACATTTTGAAGGCGATGTGGCGGAGGAAGGTGGTCTTGCCGGCTCCGGGATCGCCGGTGATGACGAGCCGCGGATGCTTGAGCGCGTCTTCTAGGCGGACCGGTCCGCGGACCGCTAGCTCGCCGCGGGCGCCGGGATCGGCGGCGGTGGTCAGCGGGATGTAGAGATCCTCGATCGGGAAGCGGTAGGCTTTGCCGGTGCCGACTTGGAGGCCGCGGATATCGATGAAGGCGGTTTCTTGGCGCAGAGAGCCGAGATACTTTGCGGGATCGCCCTGCACTGTGGGGCTTTCGCCGTGCCATTCGCGCAGGGCGCTCTCGATTTTGCCGCGCAGGTCGTCGGGGTTGCGGAACGTGGGCCGAATGTTGCGGCTGAGATGTTGTTTGAATTTCGCGAGGTTGGCGATGTTGCGCTGCACTTCTTCGGCTAGGGCTGGGGTAAAGGTGCCGTCGTCCATGGCGGCAGTGACGCGGTAGGATTCTTTGAGTTGGACGGGCCAATCGGTTGCGGGGCCGACTAGGAAACCCAGCACACGTTTGCCCTCCCGCTCCGCGTGCTCGCATTCCAGCCACGTAATGCTCTTGTATTCGCCGGCGGGCTGGTCGGGCGGCACCCAGCCGTAGCGGTGGGCCACGATGGCTACGACTTCGTCGGCTTGCGATACTTTGCGGAGGCATTCCGGCAGCGATGGCCCTCCAGTCGCGACGAAGTACTCCATCATGACGGGGAGGAGTCCTGCGCCGATGGCTGCGTCGCGCGCGGCGTCGCGGTAGGGCTTGAGGTCTTCGGACGTGGACGAGATGAAGACGGTGGGCATAGCTTGCAACATTATATTCTGGCGGGAGCTTAACCGCTTTGGGGAACACAATCGCGCAACGCAGGCGGGATCGCCTGCGCCACCAAGACAATCCTGTGTTTGCAGTAGTTGGGCAGGCGTTTTTTCACGGCCATCATCGCTTCCGCGAAAGCATCGCTCTTCGAGGTTAGGGCCGCGGCTGCTTTTGTGAGCATTTCCCGCCGCGCATTGGGGCCTGGAGCGGCCCAAGCGGGAAAGGCGGCTTGGGCCTTGTTCACTACCTCCGCCGCCTGATCGGAGGTCATGGCTGGGGCGCTGGAGGCAACGGCATGATTCCGTTCATTCATCCCTTTGGTTGTTCTTCCTCGGCTGCGATTTGAAAGCCAGTATTGGCTGCGGGCACACCGGCATAAGCCGCGGCCTGCAGCAGCACTTCCTTTAAGTCGACTGGCTCCAGTTCGGCGGCCAACCCGGTTCTCACGTGCAGCCGGAACTCCTCCCAGCGGCCCAGCGCAGCAGTCATCGCCAGCACCAGCAGCCGCCTTACGCCCGGGTCGAGGCCCGGTCTGCTCCACACCGTTCCCCACACGTAGCGCGTAATCATCTCCTGGAATTCACGGTTCAGTTCGGTGGCGCCGGCGATCGCGCGATCCACGTGCGCATCGCCCAGCACGGAGCGCCGCAGCGCGAAACCCGCCTCGAGCGGGTCGACAACGGAGGCCGGCAAAAGGAAGTCGAACAGCGCGGCGCAGAACGAAGACGGCCGTTCCACATTCGAAAGGTGAGTCGCGGGAAGGTGCACCACACGGGCCCCCTCGATCTCATGTGCCAGCACTTCCCCGTGCCCGGCCCATGGCGTCGAGGCGTCGTCGTCGCCGGCGATCACCAGCACCGGAATCTTTATGCTGCCGAGCAGCGGCCGGTGGTCCATGTCGCGGATCGCCGCGCAACAGCCGGCGTACCCCACCGGGTTAGTGGCAAGCAGGACGTTCCGCATCGACTCTGCCGCCGGATTCGCGGAGGCCAGGGTGCGCGCGGAAAAACAGCGCTGCATCGCCGCTTCCACGATGGCAGCCATACCGTGTTCGAGTACGGTGAAGCGCCGCGTCTCGAACAGAGCGGGGTCCGCCATACGGGGCGACGTATTGGCCAGCACCAGCCGATCGATGCGATCCGCCGCGTGTGCGCCGAGCCACTGGCCAATCATCCCACCGATCGACAGGCCGCAGTAGGCAAAGCTGGCACGCCCGGCGGCGTCCACGGCAGCCAGCACATCGCGGCCTAGCTGGGCGATGGTGTAGTCGCCAGCCGGCGCATCCGAAGCGCCATGGCCGCGCAGGTCCAACCGCAGTACCTGAAAGTGCCGCAGCAATGCGGGCACTTGCAGGTCCCACATCCCATGGTCCGTGCCCAACGCATGCACCAGGACCAGCAACGGCTTACTGGCGCCACCCTCCAGCCGGTAGTAAATCCGGCATCCCTGAGAATCGGCGAACGGCACGTTCATTCCTTTCCGTTGAGCAAGCGCAAGCGGAAGCTCTCCGCGCTGCCCAGATAGTCCTCGGGGTCGCGCAATCCCGGCAACTCCGGCGGTGAGCCCGTCCTCTCGACGCTTTCCTGCACCTGGCGGTGCGCCGCATCGCGTCCCATCTCGGGCGCGAGCAGCATCATCGCCTTCTCCGCGAACACCGCTCCCTCGGTCGCTTCGATATTACGCCGCATCCTGTCCACATCCACCGTGAGCCCTTCGGCCACCTCCGCCATCGACTCCAGTGCGATGCCCACCGCTTGCACGATGCCCTGCACGGTGGCCCATTCGGACTGCCACCCGCCCACGGCACGTTCATGTTCCTGCACCATGCAGCTCAGGAAATTCGACACCAATCCGGGAGTGCGCCTGGCAGCCGCGATCGCCAGCATGCAGGCGGTGGGATTGCGCTTGTGCGGCATGCTGGAAGACCCGCCTCTTCCGTCTCCGCCGGGCTCGGCCACTTCGCCCACTTCGTACTGCATCAGCAGCGCGATGTCGAGCGCCATCTTGCCAAGACTCGCGGTATAGACGCTCAGAGCAGCCATCAATGCGGCCAGCCGGTCGCGATGCGCGTGCCACGGCGCGTCCGGACACTGCAGCTTGAGTTCCTCCGCCAGAGCTTCACTCACGGCGATGCCTTGGTCCCCCAATGCCGCCAGGGTGCCGCTGGCGCCACCGAACTGTACGTACGCCGCCTCGTCGAATCGGCTCGCCACCCGCTCCCAGCCGCGCCGCACGGCGCCCAGCCAACCCGCCGCTTTAAGCCCGAAGGTGATAGGCGGCGCCGGCTGCAGAAGAGTGCGTCCCAGCATCACGGTGTGGGCGTGTTCATCGGAGATGCGGCGCAGTCCGCGCGACACGCGATGGTGATCCGCCTCCAGCACCAGGCGGCAGCGCCCGAGCAACAGCACCAACGCGGTGTCGGTCACGTCCTGGCTGGTGGCGCCCCAATGCACGAAGCCCGCCGCCGTTGCGTTTCGGGCGCGTACTCGTTCGGTCAGCATGCGGACCAGCGGAATCGCCGGTGTTCCCGCGCGTAGAGATTGCCGGACCAATTCCGCGGTATCGAAACCTTCCGCCACAGCCGCGCCCGCGATGGCCACCGCGGCATGCGCCGGAATCAGGCCGATGTGTGCTTCAGCGCGTGCCAGCGCCGCTTCGAAATCGAGCATAGCCTGCAGCGCGGCTCCATCGGAAAAAATCTGCGCCAACGCTTCGGTGGCCGCCAGGCTCTCGATTAATCGCGTGAACATAAATCCCGCCTACACATCGAAGAACACGGTTTCCGCTTCGCCTTGCAACCGGATTTCAATGGACCACGCGTGGGGCTGTCCCGCCACCGGCCGCGCCAACAACGTTGCCCGGCGTTCCTCGGGCACCAGGGCCAGCGCGGGGTCGCGCGCGTTCGCCGGTTCGCCCTCGAAATACACCCGCGTGTACAACTGCCTGAGTAGCCCGCGCGCGAACACCGCCACGTTGATGTGCGGCGCCTGCGTTGCGCCGCGGCCGTCGGGAACGGGCCCCGGCTTCACCGTCTCGAAGACGCACTCGCCTTCCGCATTGGTCTCCAGCCGGCCGAAGCCGCAGAAGTTCGGATCGGCCTCACCGGCGCGGGGGTCGAGCGGGTGAGCATACCGGCCCCGCGCATCGGCCTGCCATAACTCGACCATCGAATCGCCCGGGGTGGGTGCGCCGTCGCCATCCACCATGCGAAGCGCCAGCCGGATGCGCTGGCCCTCCGCGCCCTCGCGCGCCAGGATGCCCAGACAACGATTGGTGGTCAGTGCGAAATTGAAGAACGGGCCTACAGTCTGCGAGGCCGTCGGCATCAGGCTCATTTTCCGCCCTCCTCAAACGGTGTGGCGCGCCTTCCCCGCAGTACAATGTCGAAGCGATACCCCAGCGCCCACTCCGGCTCGGTAAGCGACAAATCGAATCGCGAGACCAGCCGCTGCTGCGCCTCTTTATCGGGAATGGACTGCAGGACCGAGTCGATGGACATGAGCGGATCGCCGGGGAAGTACATCTGGGTGACCAGCCGCGTTACGAACGCGGGTCCGAACAGCGAAAAGTGAATGTGTGCCGGACGCCACGCGTTGTGATGGTTGCGCCATGGATACGCGCCAGGCTTGATGCTGACAAAGCGGTAGTTCCCGGCTGCATCCGTGATCGCGCGCCCGGCCCCCAGGAAGTTCGGATCGAGCGGCGCCGGATGGTTGTCGAGCGTGTGAGCGTAACGCCCGGCCGCGTTCGCCTGCCACATCTCGACCAGCGCATGCGGCACGCCCCTGCCGTCCTCGTCCAACACCCGCCCGGCCACCACGATGCGCTCGCCCTGCGGCGGCCCGGCGCAGTGATTGGTGAGATCGTTGTCGGTTGGGCCAATCGGATGGTGTCCGTAAACCGGCCCGGTCAATTCGCTGAGCGTGTGCGGCAACCGGATCGGCGGCCGCGCCGGCGCGCGCCGAATGGTGGATCGATACGCCTCGTACAAATACTCCGGTTGGCTGCCGGCCACGGCTCTCGGGTATTCGATCATTCGCTCCCACCCGCCGCCCGATGCGCGCGCGCAGTGCGCGCATGCAAATTGCGCAATACTTCCAGCTCCATCGCGGCTGGCGGCGCGGTTTCCGCCATCGTCTCCGCGAACCGCACGTCCCAACTGGTGTTCTCGCGTACGCGCGCGCACGTGATTCCAGGGTGCAGGCTCGTCACCACCAACTCGTTTGTCTCCGGGTCCGGGCGCATGATGCAAAGGTCGGACACCAGAAGCACAGGACCCTTCGTGCGGATCCCCAGCTCCTGCCGCTCGCGCCCGGTGCGCCCGTGGCCGAGACTGGTCAGAAAGTCCAGTTGCTTCACAAAACTGCGCGCCCCATGCCGCATGACGATGAAGATCTGCCCGCATCCCGTGGCAATCTCGGTGGCGCCTCCGCTGCCGGGCAACCGGACTTTGGGTTTCGCATAGTCCCCGATTACGGTGCTGTTCAGGTTGCCGAACCGGTCCACCTGGGCGCCGCTCAGGAATCCCACGGTGATCCGGCCACCCTGTAACCAGTAGCGGAAGACCTCCGGCACGGTGACGGTGGTCAAGGCCGTCTCGCACAGCTCACCGTCACCGATGGAGAGCGGCAGAACTTCCGGCCTGGTACCCAGCGTCCCGGATTCGTAGATCAGATGGATGCGCGGCGCATGCGTCAGCCGCGCCAGATTGCATGCCGCGGAAGGGAGACCGATCCCCACGAAGCAGATATCGCCGTTCCCCAGCGCGCGCGCCGCGGCCACCGTCATCATCTCCGCTGCCGTGTACGTCATCGCAGCACGTTCTCCCGCATCCAGGCGAGGAAGCTCTCCCGCTCGCGTGCAATCCGATCCCACGCGATGTAAAAGGCATTATCGCGCGAGTAGTAGCCGTGGGCGTAGGACGGGCACGCGCCGTGGGGCGCGACAACCACCGCGCTCAGCGTCCACCCCGGCATTATCACGGCGTTCGAACTGCGCGGCCCGAAATCGTCCACCAGCTCCTCCACCGTCACCACGGCGCGGCGCGCGGCCAGTACCGCTTCCTTCTGCACCCCGACGATGCCCTCGATCAGCACGTTCCCTTCGCGGTCCGCCTTCTGGGCGTGAATGATGGCGACGTCGGGCCGGAACGCGGGGACGCACGCCAGACTCTCGCCGGTAAAGGGGCACTCGACGAATCGGATGTCGCCGTTGACGCGCGGCAGATCGCTGCCAAGGTATCCGTGGAACAACGCGCAAGGCATGCCGGAGGCTCCCGCCTCGTAGGCATTGGCCATGGCCGCGTGACTGTGTTCGACGATTTCGAGGGGCGCCGGCCAACCGCATTCCACGGCGTCGCGCAGACGGTGGAGCGAGCCCACGCCCGGGTTCCCGCCCCATGAAAACACCAGCTTCCGCGCCGTGCCCATGCCGATCATCTGATCGTAGATCAGGTCCGGAGTCATGCGGATCAGGGTCAGATCGCGACGGCCCTGCCGGATGATTTCGTGTCCGGCGGCGAATGGGATCAGGTGGGTGAAGCCCTCCAGGGCGACCTGATCGCCGTCCTCGACGTGGCGAGCGATGGCGTCCTGCAGATTGAGAAATTCCATGGCTGCACAAAGGTTGCACAAAGGTTGCGCGAATATCGCCCTACCGGGCGATATTCGCATATAGCAGGCGCCGCCGTCAAGATTGCGCAGGTGTGCGATAATCGGCCAATGCCGGGCTTCGCAGGATTTGAAGGCAATCCGGACTTCGTACTCTCGCTCGCCCGCGGTCTGGCCGTAATCGAATCGTTTCAGGACAGACCCGACGGTGTTACGGTCGGCGATGCCGCAGCGCGCACGGGACTTTCCCGGGCTGCCGTGCGGCGGCTCCTGATTACGCTCGAACTCCTGGGTTATGCCAGCCACAATGGACCCGTCTACCGCCTGGGCAGCCGCGCTCTGAGGCTGGGTTTCTCCTTCCTCTCCTCGCATTCGCTGCCCATGCTAGCCCTGCCAATTCTTGAGAAAATCAGCTCTGCCATTCACGAATCCAGTTCATTGAGCGTGCTGGAGGGCGACGAGATCGTCTACCTGGCAAGATCCGCCACGAAGAGAGTGATGTCGGCCGGTCTGGCGGTCGGCAGCCGTCTTCCGGCGTACTGCACGTCCATGGGCCGGGTGCTGTTGTCCGCTGTGCCGGATAGGGAACTGGGCGCCTACATGAAACGGATCGTCCTGCGGGCGCACACGGCCAGAACCATCACGAAGAAGCGGGAACTTTCCGCGGAGCTGCGGCGGGTGCGCGAACAGGGCTACGCGTTGGTGGACGAAGAGCTGGAACTGGGGTTGCGGTCGCTGGCGGTGCCAGTGGTAACCCGGACCGGCCGTGTAGTCGCCGCCATGAACACAGGCGTGCACGCCTCCCGCGTTGGTATCGACGAGATGATCGGGCGGTTTCTTCCAGTGCTGAGAGACGGTGCGCTCTCTCTGGGACGAGCCCTGGGCTGAGAACTTGAGCCTGGCTCATGACGCTTTCGGCACAGCCGGAAGCGGCTCCCCGGCCAGCCCCTTCCGCACAAGTCCAGCCAGAAAATCTGTAAACGGCACAATATCCTCGCCAACACTCGCCTTTTCGAGAGCTCCCATATAGACGTTGCGGTCTTCGACGGGTATGACCGTCCAGGGGTATCCGCCCGACGCCATCATCGCGTTCATCAGAAAGCGCCCCATGCGGCCGTTTCCGTCCATATAAGGATGGATGTAGACGAACAGAAAATGCCCCAGCACCACACGGACAGCCGGGTGGGTTTCTTCGCGCAAGAGATCGAAAAATGCCGGCATGGCATCCCTGACCGCGGCGCGGTTGAGCGGCACATGCATGGACTTCCGAATGTAAACCTGGCCGTTGCGGTAACCGGCAAGGTCGGCGGGTCTCACCAGTCCGGCCGTGACACTCGGCGCAAACAGTTCCCGATACCACGTTCCGTGATCTTCGTCCGCGGCCAGACCGGGGTTCTGGCGCCGCAGTACCCTGCGGACGCTTTTCTGCACGGCCTGATAAGCCAGCCAATAACCGCGCGCCGCCATGGCGTTGCGCTGGTCCCGGTCGCCTTCATGGGCATCCGGATTCCATCTGCCGCTGCGGACACATTCGATAAGCTCGCGTGTGACGCGATAGCCCTCGATCGACAACGAATGGTACGCATCTGCGACATAGGCGTGGTCGACCCGCTGCATGTATGCACCGATATTCCGCGGCAGACCCGGCGCTTTCGGGAAGCGGTCAATGACCGGCTCCCGCATCTTCTGCCACAACAACCGTATCCTGTTCACGTAGGGAGATGTTTCGCGGGCCCGGATGACCAGAGCCGGTTGGCCGGCGAAGGGATCGCTTTCACGCACACCGTACCCGGCGGCCGACATCGTCTTCACAATATCGTCCGCGATGCGGTCGTGCCCGATGTTGCGGAAGGCGCCGGCCAGACGTCCGGCAATTACGGTGTGTCCGCCCTCCAGGAGCTGGGCAAGCAGGCCGGAGGCGTCCCGGATCATGGGCAGTACGGCGCGGACATCCGTCGAATTCCTGGAAAAATAATGGAGAGAGCACGCCACCAGGGCGGATTCCACCGAGAATATACGCAGTCCTTCGATTTCCGCCCGGTCTCCGGCGGCAGGCAACGCGGCGCGAAGATCCAGCAGGGACGTGCCATGCGGAAGTCCAGTGACGTTGTTGCGGGCCCGCGGCGACCTCACCACAAGCTGGCGGGGCACCGTCCAGTTACCGGCATGCAGGGACAGGGACTGTTCGGGCGAGAGGCACCATTTCTTGCCAAAACGCTGTTCCAGATAGACTGCGCAAAAGCGCCAGAACGACGCATACCAGGCCGTGCTCTCGCCCTTCACTTCGTCCGGGCGGCTCGGGATATACCAGCCTTTTATGACCTCCTGCAGAAAGCCATTGGCCAGCAGGCGCTCGCGGTGCATGCGCGATATGTCCCTTGCGCGGACAGCGGCTGCGCCTTCCGAAGTTTGGATCTTCCGCAGAATTTCCAATGACTGTGCCAGTTTTTTGGGGGGTGTGGCCATGCGCGAATGCTCCGGACCGTAATTAGTTTATTGTGCTGTATGGTTTTTAGTTTATCATGTTGGATGAGAATTAGTTTATTGTGTTGGACGAGAATTAGTTTATGGTGTTGAGCATTCCTCCTTTTCGCGCCGATCACGTTGGCAGTCTGCTTCGCCCCGCCGCGCTGAAAGAGGCGCGCGCGCGCCGCGAGCGCGGAGAGATTTCCGCCGACGGCCTGCGCGCCGCCGAAGACGCGGCCATCGAACGCATCATCGCCCGACAGGCGGAGATCGGGCTGCGCAGTGCAACGGACGGCGAGTTTCGCCGCGCCATGTGGCACTTCGATTTCCTGGAACATCTAGACGGTGTGGAATCGTTCCGCGCCGATCACGGGATCGCATTCAAAGGCGGCATTGAAACCCAGGCCAAGGGCTTGCGCGTTACCGGCAAGCTGGGCTTCTCCACGCACCCGATGATCGAGCATTTCCGCTTCCTCCGCGAGCACACCGGGGCTATGGCGAAGATGACCATTCCTTCGCCGAGCGTCCTGCATTTCCGCGGCGGGCGGCGGGCCATCAGCCCCGATGTCTACCCGGACATGGAGGACTTCTACCGCGATCTGGGGCTGGCCTATCGTGCCGCGGTGCAAGCGTTCGCGGGCGCAGGATGCCGCTATCTGCAGCTCGACGAAGTGAATCTCGCGTACCTTTGCGACCCCGAGCAGCGCCATATTCTGAGCGAGCGCGGCGACGATCCGGATCGCCTTCCCGGCGTCTATGCGAACATGATCGACACTGCCATCGGCAACCGGCCGGCGGACATGACCATCACCATGCACCTGTGCCGCGGCAATTTTCGTTCGAGTTGGATCGCGCAGGGAGGCTACGAACCCATCGCCGAGATTTTGTTCAACCAGATCGGCGTGGACGGGTATTTTATGGAATTCGACACCGAACGCGCCGGCGGGTTCGAGCCTCTCCGCTTCGTGCCCAAGAACAAAACGGTGGTCCTGGGTCTGGTTACTTCCAAGGCGGGCGCGCTGGAATCGGCCGCCGAGTTGGAACGGCGGATCGACGATGCGTCGCGATACGCCGACCTGGAGCAGCTCTGCATCAGCCCACAGTGCGGCTTCGCCAGCACCGAGGAAGGCAACGTCCTTACCGAAGACGAACAATGGGCCAAGCTGGCGCGCATCGTGGAAGTTGCGCGCAGAGTGTGGGGAGAACGATCTCGATGAAGGCCCGACCTATGTACGTCAAACCAACTCGACCGGTTCGCACAGTGAACGTACTCGGCGCCGAGGGGATCTTCGATCCGCGCCGCGACGGCACCATTTATGTCCGTTCTCCCCGGCGGCTGGGACCCTACCCCGACAAACTAACCGAGCGCTTGGAGCATTGGGCCACGCGCACACCGGAGCGGGTGTTCCTCGCGCAGCGCGATGCCGCAGGTTCGTGGAGGCGCATCGTCTATGCGGAAACGCTTCTCCGCGTGCGCGCCATCGCACAGGCGCTGCTCGATCGGCATCTGACCACGCAGACGACGGTGGCGATCCTCTCCGGCAACAGTATCGAGCACGCCCTGCTCGCGCTCGGCTGCATGTATGCCGGGGTGCCTTATGCTCCCATCGCGCCATCGTACTCGCTGGCGTCGGCTGAACTGACCACGCTGCGAAACCTGTGGCAGCGTTTGGAGCCCGCCCTGGTGTTCGCTGCCGATGGCGCCGCGTTCGAAGGTCCGCTTTCCCAGATCCTCGATTCGCGCGCGGAGCTGGCGACCGTCACTCGGCCCGGGTCGCTGGCGGCGACCCCTTTCGAGGAACTCACCAGCGTCTCGCCACGTGCGGCAGTGGACGCTGCGCACACCCGAGTGACGCCGGATACGGTCGCAAAGATCCTGTTCACCTCCGGCTCCACCGGCAGGCCAAAGGGCGTCGTCACCACGCAGCGCATGCTCTGCTCCAACCAGGAAATGCTGCGCACAGTTATGGCTTTTCTGGCCGATGAGCCGCCCGTGCTATGCGACTGGCTGCCCTGGAATCACACTTTCGGCGGCAGCCACAACTTCGGCATCGCCCTCTACAACGGCGGCACTCTCTATATCGATGAAGGCCAGCCGACCACGCCATCGGGTTTCGCCCCGACCGTCGGCAATCTTCGTGAGATCGCGACCACGGCTTACTTCAACGTCCCCAAAGGATACGAGATGCTGGTGCCGGCTCTGCGCGCCGACGAAGCGTTTCGACGGCACTTCTTCAGCCACGTGCAGATTCTCTTCTACGCCGCCGCCGGCCTCAAACAGCGGATCTGGGACGAACTGCAGGATCTCGCGGTAGATGCCTGCGGCGAAGAGATTCTGATGATGACCGGCCTCGGCGCCACCGAGACTGCGCCCATGGCCCTTTCCACCGGCGTGGAGGGCGCGGCGGCCGGGCGCGTAGGTCTCCCGGTCCCTGGTGTGGAGCTCAAGGTGGCCCCCGTGGAGCATAAACTGGAAGCCCGCGTTCGCGGGCCCAACGTCACGCCCGCATTTTGGGGCGACCCGGAGCTCACCCGCGCGGCGTTCGACGACGAGGGCTTCTACAGACTCGGAGACGCGGTGCTCTTTGCCGACCCGGAAAATCCGCTTAAGGGCTTCCTGTTCGACGGCCGCATTGCGGAAGACTTCAAGCTCTCCACGGGAACCTGGGTCAGCGTGGGACCGCTGCGCGCGAGATTCCTCACCTGGTTCGACGGTATCGCGCAGGACGTTGTATTCGCCGCGCCGGACCGCGATTATGTAGCCGCCCTGATCTTCCCGCAACCCGGCGCCAGCGCCGGCGCCGTGCGCACTCTCCTCCAGCGCCTTGCGCACAACAGCACCGGAATCTCGACGCGGGTGCAACGCGTCATCGTGCTGGAGGAGCCGCCTTCCCTCGATGCCG
>Ga0182018_10004387_pt1 | contig 11881 bp, 13 predicted proteins | sample 812P2MmetaG_FD_120490 | JGI IMG/M metagenome (GOLD analysis project Ga0182018, IMG submission 120490) | Permafrost microbial communities from Stordalen Mire, Sweden - 812P2M metaG | ecosystem: Environmental > Terrestrial > Soil > Wetlands > Permafrost | place: Sweden: Stordalen | collected...
CAGGTCCGCACGCGCCCGACCTTCTCCGTGGTGACGAGCCCCGCTTGCTCCAAGACGCCGACATGCTTCTTCATGCCCGTGAGGGTCATGTGGAACTTCTCGGCAAGGTCCGTGATCGACGCGTCTGCACGTCCGAGCTGCTCCAGCACGCCGCGTCGGGTGGCGTCCGAGAGCGCGGCGAACGAGGCATCGAGGCGGGCGCTCGTATACTGAACCATGCGGTTCAGCATGTACCGCAGAGATTGCCGGCACGCAAGGTGAGGCCGAAGGCGCGCTACGTTGTCTGACCCTCGGCTTGCTCCTTAACTTCGGCGAGCGCTACCTCAAGACCGGCTGCCGCCGCGTCATCCTCTCCCAATAAATCTCTTAGCGTCTTCGCGCCTTAGCGGCTCACAACAATATCGAGCCCCGTCCGGCGTCAGCCGTCCCTCGTCGCCTTGAATCGCAATCGTACGTAGTCCGCGATCCATGTTCCTGAGCCGTCGCGGAGTTGGGGCTCGAGGGCTGCGCGAACCTCTTGCAAGTACGCGGCGCGCTCGCCCGCTGGCAGGGCGTTCGTGAAGCTCTCGCCGAACGTCTCGAGCCACCCGACGACGTCGCCGGGCAACGGGGTGGGCCTCGGGAACAGGGCGACAGAGTCGACACGGAAGCCTCCGCGCTCGAGGCGTGTCGCGTAGTCGCCCGGCGTCGGGAAGTACCAGGGGACGCGCGCCTCGCCGTCGATGCCGCGCCGCGCGAGGGCGGCGACGAGAGCACTGCGGATCATGTGCACGCAGCCGTGTCCACCGAGCTCTCCGACGAAGCGTCCGCCGGGCTTGAGCGCGGCGTGGACGCCCGCGATGACGTCGTCGGCGCGCTTCATCCAGTGCAGCGCCGCGTTGCTGAAGACCGCGTCGAACTCGCTGGTGAACTCGAGGTGCTCGCCGCTGGCGACGCGGGCGTCGAGCCCGTGCCGCCGTGCCGCCGCAATCTGCTCCGGGCTCGAATCGACGCCGACGACGTCGCAGCCGAGGCGGGAGAGTTCGAGCGTCAACGCACCATCGCCGCAACCGAGGTCAAGGATGCGCTCACCCGCCTTGGGCGCGAGCAACTCGACGACGGGCGCGCCGAGCTCGGCGACGAAGCGGGCGTTCTTGGCATAGCGATCCGGGTCCCACGACTGGGCGGCCATAATCGTTGGTAGCTCGTACGCGGCGGGGAGGCCACAAGGGGGGAGAGCCGCCAAGCCGCGAAGCCGCCAAGAAGATTGATGCGAAGAGCACTGGCCGAGCTTTCCCAACAAATCTCTCCCCCTTAGCGTCTTCGCGCCTTAGCGGCTCTCCCCGGCTCTCCCCAAGATCCCGTACGACCACAGTGGTACACTGAACCCCTTGGACGCTCTGGAGCGCGACGATCTCGAGGTTGCGCGGCGCACGGCGCCCGAGGATCGAGGTACGCTTCCGCCGCTGGCTCGAGCGCGATGACGGGGCTTGATCCGGGCGTCGGTCGCGGATGACGGCCCTGGTCGGCGCGAGCCAGGAGATCGAAGCGACCCTCAAGTTTGCGCGCGACAGCGTCGAGAGGGAGATCGCTCGCTACCGGATTGGCGTCTTTGCCACGCTGGTCGGGCTGGTCGTCGTGGCCAATCTGGTCGGCGGGGCGCAGGGCCGGCCGACGACCTTCGTCCCCGCGTTCTGGTTTGCGGCGTGCACGGTGTACGCGATTGCGATGCGACAGGTCGTGGCGCGCGTCGGCGCGCGCGACTGGGTCATCTACGTCTCGATCGCCCTCGACATGATCGCGATGGTCGCCAACTTCGGGGTCATCGCGCTGACCGGAACGAAGGAGGTTCGCGCGGGGTCGCCCGTCTTTGCCGCGCACCTCGTGGGCGTCGGCATCCTTCTCATCATGCTCGTCGGGTCGTTGCGGGCCCACCGGGGGGCGTCCATCTTCGCCGGGCTCTTCGGCTCGGTGTGCGTCGTCGCCACGCTCCTCCCGCTCGAAGGCTTTCACCCCGCGCTCATCCCGCTCTCGCTCGGCGCGTGGATCGCGGGGGTGGTGTGCATCGCTGCCGCTCGCCAGGCGCGCACCAACCTCGACGACTTCGCGCGGCTGCGCCTCCTCCGCCGGTACCTCTCTCCGGCCGCGGTCGAGCGCGTCATGCGAGAGAATCCCGATGCCGCCCTCGCGCTGGGAGGCCGCCTTCTCACTGTGACGCTTCTTGCCGCGGACCTGCGTGGGTTCACGGCGATGAGCGAGAAGATGTCACCCGACGAAGTCGTGCGGCAGCTCAACGCGTACCACGGGACGATGCTCGAGCGGATCGAGGATCACGGCGGCGCGCTCGACAAGTTCATCGGCGACGGGATCCTCGTCGTCTTCGGTCTGGACCGCGAGACCGGAAGCGAAGACGATGGCGCCGCCGCAGCGGTGGCCTGCGCCCGCGACATGCTCGTCGCCCTCGATCGGCACAACGCCGAGCGTGCGCGCGAAGGCAACCCGGCGCTCCGCATGGGCATCGGCGTTCACACGGGGCCGGTCGTGGCGGGAAACATCGGCGCGCCCGGGCGGCGCCTCGAGTTCACCGTCATCGGCGACGCGGTGAATACGGCGTCCCGCCTCGAAGGGCTCACCAAGGAGGCCGCCACGCCCGTACTCATCTCATCGGACACGGTGGATCGGTTGAAGGGGCGTGACGGCCTTCGGGAGCTGCCCGCGATGCTGGCGAAGGGTCGCTCCGAGAAGACGCGCGTCTTCGCGCTCGAGGGCGGCCCCGCTTAGGGCGACCTTTTTTTGTTGGGAACCGCAGAGGCGCCGAGGGGTGGATTGAAGGGCTTATTCGCTCAGGCGGTTCAGGGGTCAAAAATACTTGAGCCTTGTTGGTTCGCTCTGGCGCCTCCTCCCCCATGCCCTTCCCCCGATCGCTCACTGTCGTGCCGGCCATCGCGCTCTTGCTTGCCAGCTGCGCCAAGGGTCCGTCGAATTCCGAAGGGTCCTTCGAAAGCCAAGAGGAAGCCGGCAGCGGGACGGGCACGGCGTCGGGCAGTGGGGGAGGGGCGGGCAGTGCGAGCGCCAGTGGCAGCGGGGCTGGCACGACCGGCGACGACAGCGGAACCGCCAGCAGCGGCGGCGGAAGCAGCAGCACCAGCAGTGCCAGCAGCGGGGGTGTGACGAGCAGCAGCACCGGGGGCGGCACCAGCAGCACGAGCAGCACGAGCGGCGGCGGTTCGAACAGCAGCAGTGGAAGTAGCAGTAGCAGCAGTGGGGGCAGTACGAGCAGCAGCGGCGGTGGAAGCAGCAGCAGCAGCAGCGGGGGTCGCAGCAGCGGCAGCAGCAGCGGAGGCGGTTCGAGCGGCAGCAGCGGGGGAAGCAACAGCAGCGGGGGCGGTTCGAGCGGCAGCAGCAGCAGCGGCGGTTCGGCCAGCAGCAGTGGCGGAGGCAGCAGCAGTAGCGGAGGCGGCAGCAGTAGCGGGGGCGGCTCGAGCAGCAGCAGCGGTGGCGCCGATGCCGCCGCGGACAGCGGAGGGGCCGCGGGCTCCTGCACCATGGCCGACGCCGTGTGCGACGCGTCCAACAGCGGCTGCAACGTGGGCAGCTACTACCTCTACGACAACCAGTGGAACTGCGGCGCGGGCTCCGGGAACAACTGCGGCCCCGAGTCGGCCTACGGGTGCGCCAACAGCAACGGCACCGTTAGCTGGGTCGTGACGTCGAATCAGGCGGCCGGGAACACCGCAGTCCTCTCGTACCCGGCCATGCAAGACAACTTCAACGACACCCCGCTCCTCAGCTCGTTCAGCACCATCTCGGCCACCTTCGAGGAGACCAGCCCGCACGTCGGCGACTACGAAGTCGCCTGGGACTGCTGGTTCAACGGCAACGCGAACGAGTTCATGATCTGGGTGGACAACTACAACCAGACGCCGGGCGGCAACAAGGTCGCGTCGGACGTATCGCTGGGCGGACGGTCATACGACATCTGGTGGAGCCCCTCGAGCGGCACGGGCGGATACGTCGTCTTCTACGCGAATGCCACGTTCACGTCGGGCACCGTGGATCTCCTCCAGCTCTTCAACTACGGGGCCTCGCACGGCTGGCTCCCGACAGACTCCACGGTGGACCAGCTCAGCTTCGGGGTCGAGGTCTGCTCGACCAACGGCCAGGACGCCACGTGGACGGTGAGCAACTACTCCATCACGACGACGAACTGATTGCTCGCGTGTGCGCGCCCGTGACGGGGACGGCGTCGTCCACGTCGACCAAAGCGGCGCTGGCCGTGGTGTTCGCCGAGGCCCAGACGCGCCGCCCCTTGAAGAGGGTGCATGAAGTTGAGGATATCGGGCGGGCCGTGATTCCGGACCCCTCAGAACGCGATCTCTTTGCCATCTTTCCAAAACGTTCCTGTCACAGTGAAGGGAAGCGTCAGGACGGCAAGAGCCCCTTCCGCCGCTTCGATGGCAGTGCCCGGGGCGTTGGGTCCACCGAGGTCCGTCTTCACCCATCCCGGGTCGAAGGCATTCACGGCCACCTCTCCGGCGAGATGCGTCGCGAAGAGGATGGTCATCCCGTGCAGGGCCCACTTGCTCAGGCGATAGCTCGCAATCCCAGGGAGGCGCAGCCCCTCGAGCGTGCCGGCGCCGGATCCCACGTTGACGATGCGCGGCTCGTTCCCCTGTCGCAGCAACGGCAGGAGCTGCATGGTCAGCCGATACGGAGCCACCAGGTTTTCCTCGAGCGAGCGTTCGAAGGCATGACCAGGCTCATCCTCGAACGACGCGTGCTCGCCCCCGTTGACCATGATGGCCGCGTTGTTCATGACAATGTCCAGCGATCCCCAGCGCTCTCGAACGGCATTGGCGACCAGGCCCGGCGCGCTCGCGTCGGCCAAGTCCGCTCGCACGGCCACGAAGTCCCCGAGCACCTCGAGCGACTTCGCGGCCTTCGCCAGCCTCGCCGCATCCCGCGAGACTCCAAGCACACGGGCGCCCTCCTGCAAGGCGCGCCTGGCCGTTTCGTACCCGACTCCTCGCGAGACTCCGGTAAGGACTATGCGCCGATCTTCGAGGCGTCTTCTCATGGTCGCCATTGGTCGTCTTGGCGGCCCTGAGCGGCTCGACGTTCGTCCGCGGCCATCCCGCCCGTCAGAGGCGGCGCGTCTCCCCTATGTCCAAGATCCACAGTTCGCGCTCCCGATCCCTTGCGGCGGCGAAGGCGGCGCGCGCCCTCTTGGGAGGCTCGGCGATGGGCTCGTCGGTGAGCCGGAAGGTGCCCCAATGCATGGCCACCAGGCGGCGGGCGTCGAGCAAGCGGGCAGCCTCGACGGCTTCCTCCGGGGCCATGTGCTGGGGCTCCATGAACCAGCGTGGTTCGTAAGCGCCGATGGGGAGCATGGCCCAGTCGATGCGGCCGAGGCGCTTTCCGATCTCGACGAAGCCGTCGAAGAACGCGGTGTCGCCTGAGTGATACGCCGTCCCCTCGTTTGACCGGAGTACGAAGCCGCCCCAGAGCGCGTCGTTGCGGTCCCACGGGTAGCGCATGGACCAGTGGCGCGCCGGCACCAGCGTCACCTCAAGCGCACCGAGGTCCGACGTTTGCCACCAGTCGAGCTCGATCACCTTCTCCGCGCCCAGTGACCGCAGGAGGTCGCCGTTGCCCAGGGGCACCACGTACTGGGGGACGGGGCCGAGGCGCCGGAGGCTCCACGGGTCGAGGTGATCACGGTGGTTGTGGGTGATGAGCACGACGTCGACGGGCGGGAGAGCGTCGATGGCGAGCCCCGGCGGCGCGAGGCGCGCGACCGGGCCGAGGCGGTGGCGGAAGATCGGGTCGACGAGGATGCGCTTGCCGCCGAGCGTGAGCAGAAAGGTGGCGTGCCCGATCCAGGTGAGCTGGGCCCCGCTCCCCTCGACGAGGGCGCGATCGGGCTCTCGCCGCGGGGTGGTGTAACCGCCCGGGTCCTTGCGGTTCTTGCCAGCGAGGGCATCCAGCACCTTCCACCGGAGGACATCGCGCGGGCCGCGGCTCGGGCGGGTGGCGAGGTGATCGAAGCGTCCCATGAGTGGGCTCACTTCTAGACCGTCGAGGGCGATTCCGCACCCTAGAGAGTTCCCAGCCGCTCGCGCTCCTCGTGCGCATTCGGCGAAAACCTCGGCGCGACGCTTCATCGAGGAGCGCTGTGCCTTGCATGGGCGCGGTCGTCACGCCGACTCGTTAGCGACGGGCGCGAGAGACGTCACTTCCCGGTCGGCTTCGCCTCCGGGTCGGGCAGGTGCGAGCGCGCCGCGCGAAGCAGCTTCTGCACTTCTGGATCGAGGTTGCCGGCCGGGTCTTCCTCGTAGGCGCGGTCGAGGTCCTCCATGCAGCGCTCCCACTGCTGCGCGCCGCATTCGCGGGCGGCGTCGTCGCGCAGGTGGTGCGCAAACTCCTGGGGCGTGGGCACGGGAGGAAGAGGGGTCGGGGGCGCGATGCTCGGGAGCGCGGAAGGGGCGGGGGCGTGGTGGGCGCGTTCGTTCTCCAGGTTGCGTCCGTAGAGGCCGCGCAGGAGAAAGAAGAGGAGGACGGCGGCCGCGGCGGTGATCCAGGCGGCGTGGAGGTGGCGCTTCAAACGCAAGACCGAGTGCTGGACGGTCTTCAGCTTCACGCCCTCGTCGAGCGCGATGTCCTCGAAGGTCTCGCCGCGCAGGTGGAGCATGAGCCAGCGCGCGCCGTGTGCGGTCGACGGATCGGCAGCGCGTTCGTCGATGTGCGCTTCCGTGAAACGAAGCGCTTCGGCCGCGTCGTGAGCCTCGGAAGCGCTGGCCACGGAGCCGTCCGCAAACGCATCCACGTCGCCGTCGGGGGCATCGCCGACGACATGTTCGCGGCGTGTCCTCGAGCGCATGTGGTCGATGGCCCTCGAGCGGCCCTTCGTCAGGAGCCACGGGATGAAGGCCTCGCGCTTGTCGGGATAGTTGGGATCGGTCAGCGCCGACACCACGGCGTTCTGCACGATGTCGTCGACGTCCGCGACGGGGACGACCTTGCGCACCGCTTTGTGGAGCATGTCGAGGACCACGGGGTCCGCGAGGAGCAGGGCGCGAAGATCGGCAGAAGGCATGGTGGGGAGACGAGGTAGGTTCAGGTAGGGGACTAACGTGAGCCATCAGCGAAGCGCGGTCAACCGTTGGAGAAAGCGGGCCGGGGGGCGCCGCGCACGCTGTCACGGCGCGGGCCCCCCTTCCCTGGTTGTCACCGCGGGCTAGGCGGTGTGCGGCGTCGTACCGGCCGTCGTGACGGAGCTCGTCGCTCCGGCAGTCGGGCTGGTCGGCGTCGCGATGGGCGGCGCTGCAGTGATGGGGGTCACGGTGACGCCGATGACGGCGCCCTTGATCCCCTTCTTCTGCACCGAGCCCTTCGTGCCGCGCGCAGTGCGAGTCGCCTCGCGCTTCGCGGCAGCCGCCGCCTTGGCCTCGACCGTCAGCGGCGCCCGCGTCTTCGGATGAATCCCGAAGTCCGCGAGCACGTCAGGCGCGTTGCCGTAGGAGGCCTTCACGTACGTCACCAGCGCACCCATGAGGGTGTGCAGGGCCGGCATGTTGGCCTTCTCGGCAGCGAGCTTCGCCTTGGTCGTGGCCTTGGCGGTGTCCACGTCGGTGCGAAGGCTCACGACCTGCTGAAGCTTGGTCGTGATCTGCGCCGGCGTGTACGAACCTCCCGCGAGCATTACCGTCGTTGCGCTCGCGAGATGCTTGGCCGTCCCCGCGATCAACTGCTGCGCGAGGGTGACCACCGTGGCCTTTCCATTGCTCTTTGCCATAACTGTATCTCTCCTCTCCGAAGGGCGAGGCGACCCGGCGACATGCCGTGACCGAGACTGGTCGAGCGACGTCGGGCTCCGTTGCCCGGCTGCGCTCATCGACTGCCTTCATTGGGTTAAGCCGTTTGAAAACGGAAAAACCCACAGCCCCGGGTCGAAATAAATGCTCTCCCATGTCGATTTTTCGTAAGTGCGCGATATTTCGTCGCTCGGACGCGGGCATGTCGCGCTCGCGCGCATCTCCCCTCGGGGGAGACGCGTGGATGTTGTTCATTCGTGCCCATCCCCTTTGGGGAGGGACGTGGATGTCGCTCATCCGTGCCCATCCCTTTTGGGGAGACGCGCGGATGTCGTTCGTCCGTGCCCATCCCTTTTGGGGAGGCACGCGGATGTCGCTCATCGGTGCCCATCCCCTTTGGGGAGACGCGCGGATGTCGTTCATCCGTGCCCATCCCTTTTGGGGAGGCACGCGGATGTCGTTCATCCGTGCCCGTCCCCTCGGGAAGGATGCGCCCATCCCGTTCATTCGTGCCCGTCCCCTCGGAAAGGATGCACGCTTCACGTTCATTCGCGTCCGTCCCCTTGGAAAGGATGCACGCTTCACGTTCATTCGCGGGCCTCTCCTCGCAAGGGACGCGCCCCTCCCACTCATCGACGACCCGCTCCGCGGAAGGGACGCACCGGTCGCGCTCGTTCGGGTGCCTCTCTTCGGAAGGGATGCCTGACTCACGCTCGTTGAAGGGCGTCTCCTCGACATGAACGGGCCCGTCAGCGAGAAGGGCGCGCCGCTCGCTTTCGTTCACCCACGGAAAAGCGAGACGCGGGCACGCGAGCACCGGACGCGAGCGCCCGTCCGCCTCGGTCCCAGGCCAGTCAGCGAGACGCCCGCGGGGAAGGGCGGAGAGAGGGCGACGTTGACGGTGACCCTACCCGCCGAACCGCGTCTCCACGGCCGTGAGGCGTCGCTCGTGATCGGCGACGCGGTCGCGAAGCTGCCGGTCGTCGCGGAGCAGGTCGCGCACCTCGTGTACGGCGTCGACGACGGCGACGAGCTTGGTCACCAGTCGGACCTCCGTGTCCGCCTGCCGGCGCTCCACCCGATCGAGGCGCGCGTTGGTACCCCGCAGCTCGTCATGGATGCCCTTCAGGACTTCGATGGTCACGTTGGTGGGTTCCATGTGAAGCGCTTCTCCCGAAGTGTGGAGCCAGGGGAAAGCAAAGGCCAGGCTGCCGAAAGACCACGGGGTCCGGCCGGTGGATCGAGAGGGCAGGGGTGTCCGGGCCACGGGAGCCCCGGCGAGGTGGCACTCACTTCTCGCCTGGCCTAGCACGGAGGTTCAAGTCGGCCGGCTTCCTCAACCTTCGTCGTCCGCTACCCTCTTTGCCGGTGATGCGGTCCGTGGTTCGGCCTTCTTCGGCCCCCTTGGCAGCAAGGACAACTGCGGGCTCTTCGAGAAGAGCCGCTCCTCCGGGATGACCTGATCCCAAAGACCGAACACCGCCGCGAGGATGTGTCCAGCTCGCGCGTCGCATTCGTCCGAGCAAGTTCGGTGCGCTCAGGCAGGCAGTACACCGCGCGGCGGGACCCTTCGAGCGTGTGGAGCACGCCCTTCGACCATCCGGGACCCGCATACACGAGGCATCCGGGGATCCAGAGCGCTTCGAGGTCTTGCAGCGCGTAGGGGATCTTCTCGTCGGTCGTGCCCTGGACCTCCTGGTACTTCGCTTCCAGCGCAAGCGCCCGCTGGTCGGCCTTGCGGAGGGCGAACACGTCGAGCTTGCGGTTCTTGCCGATAATGGTCTTCCCCAAGGAGACCTCGGTGTACACGACGACGCCCCTTGGGCCGTAGTTGACGTCGATGTACGCCGCGATCAGGTCGCGGTACTCATGCGGCTTCACCGTCGCCGATCGTATCTGTGGCCGAAGGAGAGACCCAAGTTTCGGGCCTGCCCCCGGCCTCCAGCAGACGAGCGCGGGCCCGGCGGACGGCTTCTTTGCCGATGTCGCAGCCGCGGAAGTCGCGGCCGGCGCGCAGGGCAGCGACCCCGAACGCCCCGGAACCAGCGAAAGGATCCACCACGAGGTCACCGGGAATGCTGCTCTGTTGAACGAGCACGTCGCCGACCTCGACGGGCTTCTCGCTCGGGTAGCCGTTGCGCACGCGCGGCGCCTCGATAATGTCGGCCACACCGAGGTCGTTCAGTCGGCGCTTTCCCTTCTCGAAAAAGAGGATCATCTCGTAGCGCGCGCGGTAGTGGTACCCCATGCCGATCGTCCTCTTGTCCCAGACGATCGGCTTCCAGAACCTGAAGCCGGCCGCCTCACCGATGGGCTTCGCGACGAACATCGTCTCGGCGTCGCAGAACATATATAGGTGCGCGTTCCTCTTGAGGGTCCGGTAGGCCGCCTCGAACAGTTCGGGGAACCTGGCGTTCGGGAAGATCGTGAACCAGTCGTTGCTCGACGCCTTGCTGTGCTTCAGGCGTGTCGTCGTACCGATCGCCCGGTGCTTCTCCAGCGACTCGTAGGGCGGATCGGTAATGAGGAGGTCCGCCGATCCTACTGGGAGGGAGCGCAGCCACGTCACGGCGTCCGCGTTAGCGAGCTGGAAGCGGGCCGGCATTGCTCCACCGTTCGCCCACGTTGACGCCAGGAGGCAACTTTTTGACGGTTGCCGCCCCAATTCGGCCCACGCTCCGAGCGTCCGCTGTCGTTCGCTGGCGAGATCCTATGCGCCGATGTTGCTGAGCGCTTGCATGATCCGATTCACGGTGGGGGCCAACGCCGCGATCGTCTCGAGGCTCTTCAGGTAGAACGTCATCGCGCTCGTATTCGGATTCACAGCCTCGACGTGCTCGCGCAGCTTCTCTGTTGCCGTCACGGCGAGCTCTCGGAATTCGGGCGGAAGCTCCTTCACTTCGCTGTGAAGTAGTTTGACCAGTTCCACCAGATCAGTGGACCGGACCCCCGCCACGTTCCTTACGGTTGCAACGTTGTCCTGACCGCCGACTTGTACGGAGCCGTGTACAGGCGCGTGAATGTGCACGAAGTTTTGAACTACGGGCTGCGAGAAATGGAGCGTGGCCTGGGTCCCCTTGCCACTGATTGCCGCTTCACGCTCTTTCACTCCATCGTGCGTGATTCCCAGGTTCCCAGCGGCCTTTTCGTGCAAGAGCCCCTCATCTTTCAGATACTGAAAGGCATTGCCGCCATCCTGATAGCTCAATCCGGCGGTCTTGTAGGCGTCATGCTTCGGTACCGTGGCTAGCGTATTCCCGTTGGTCCCTTCGTACGCGGCATCAAGCAGGCTCAGACGATGAGCCTCCTTCGATTGCACGTCGTCAAGTTTCTCAACCATAGTTCTTGTCCCCGTTTCTCGTTCGAAGCGCACGCCGGAGGCTGCGATTCCATATTCGGTCACTTGGTACTCGTCGTCGGCGAGGCGATCGATGAATTGGTTGCGATCAAGTGCCTCTAGGAACATGTCAAGGCGAGTAGACTGACTGAGGGCGCTGCGGGCGATAAGCGGATGCACACCTGCGGATTGGAGATCTTCGATCACGTCCGGGCTGATTCGCCCTAGGCCGTGACGGTCCATTCGCCTCACAAGCACAAGAAGTACGCGGGCGAGCTCGTCCGCATTCTGCCGATTCATTTGCGAGGCCGATGCGAGCACAGAGCGCCTTGCGAGGCAACGCCGCCCTGGCGTCCGCCAGCGGCACCTGACGGGCTTTATGCGTTTGCGCCGATCCTCGGGTCCCTTGACCGCTCCGGATCGCTATCGTTTCCCTCGACTACTGTACCGTCGGAGGTATCCCGACCATCCCTATGGGAATCAGGCAGGACGATAGGTCGAAGATCATGAACTCGAGCGCCTTTTCCTGCGGAGAAGGCACCTGCCGACGAGTCCGAAGCACCGTGACCGTCAAGATGTCGTGGCGCCGTTGCGAGCCTTCGATGCCGGGCAGCACTCCCTTCCGCGTGTTAACACTACTGCGACGAAGTTGGCCCAGTTCGCGTGAACCGGCGAAGTGGGGGGCATGACCTACGAGGCGGGTGCGCCAGAGATGGCGCGGTTGGACGGGTACATCGCGCGAGTGACAAGC
>Ga0182018_10004388_pt1 | contig 11875 bp, 7 predicted proteins | sample 812P2MmetaG_FD_120490 | JGI IMG/M metagenome (GOLD analysis project Ga0182018, IMG submission 120490) | Permafrost microbial communities from Stordalen Mire, Sweden - 812P2M metaG | ecosystem: Environmental > Terrestrial > Soil > Wetlands > Permafrost | place: Sweden: Stordalen | collected...
CCCCCATCACGGAGGCAAGTTCCAGGCCTACAAGGCCGAAACAAATTACTCCGAACGAATTCAGCAGGAATCGCGGATTTGCCGGGATGTGAAAATCTACGGCGCTGACGGTGGTACCAAAGCGCAACGCCACAATGATTCCTAGTCCCACCAGCACAGCCGCCGCAATGCCCGTTCCAATACTGCCCAAATTGTTGATCCATTTTCCCACGCCAAGTCCCACTATATTGAGCACGACGAGAATCGCCAGCAGGCCAAGCGATGCCGTGACGGCAAAAGTCCTATTGTCGGCCAGCGCTTGATGACTCGGAAACACAAAGACCGACACGCCGACGAAGTACAGCATCACTGTCGGGACGTACATCATGTTATTTGTCCAGTAGCACCAGCCCGACAGGAAGCCGTGGAACTCGCCGAAAACTTCCTTGGCCCAAAGATACACGCCGCCCTCTCCCGGATAGCGATGCGCCAATTCGATCACGGCGATACCCTGGGGCCAGAAAAACATAAGGAGAGAAATAATCCAGAGCCAAACAGTTACGCCGCCGTTTGCAGCAATACTGGGCACCACGTTCAGGTTGAATACCGCGACAACAAAGAGCGCGACAAGATCCCAGCGGCCCAACGCACGTTTTAGATGCGCGGTTTCGCTTTGCGGAGAGGCTAGCTCTGCCACTGTGCTCCTTGAACGGACGAAACCGAGCTGTCGCGCCAGCTGCTGGGCTGTGACCTCGGAAGAAAGCTCGCAAGAATCTAGTGCGCGCTGCTGGCTGCGGCGTGCGGCTCTTTTTGCGCTTGCGCAAGTGCCGGAGCGATTTCTGCGAAAACTGCCAGATGGCGGTCCACATCCGCCTCGGTGTGCGCCACCGATACCGTCCACTGCTCGTCCCACCAATAAGGTTGCGCCATCACGCCGCGGTTCACCATGGCGAACCAATAATGCCGCCACAGTTCGCTATCTACCTTCAACCAATCGCGGTAATTGTGAATCGGCTTCGGTGCGAACATCAACGAACCGTTCGACCCAGCACCCACGACGTAGGCTTTCAAACCCGTCTTGCCGATTTCTTTGTCGTAGCCGTCGAGTAATTTTTTATTCAGGCGATTCACATGCTCGTAAGCTGCCGGCGTAAGGACTTCCCTGAACATCGCAAGCCCGGCTGCCATGGCCACTGGGTTCGTGTTATATGTGCCGCCGTGGAAAACCTTATGGTCCGAGATAAGGCCCATCACTTCGCGCGTGGACGCAAACGCGGCCAGCGAGAATCCCCCGCCGATGGATTTTGCGAGACAAACGATGTCCGGCTTGATTCCAAAGTATTCGCAGGCTCCGCCGCGCGCCAGCTTCGCTCCAGTCTTGACTTCGTCGAAAATCAGGAGAGCGCCATTTTTCTTAGTAATTTCGCGAAGCGCCTGATGATAACCCTCGTCGGGTATCAATATGCCGACGTTCATCATGATCGGCTCTACGATGACCGCAGCAATCTCTCCCGGATATTTTGCAAAGAGCCGCTCGACACCCGCCACGTCGTTGAACTGCGCAACCAATGTATTTTGCAGTGTAGCCTTTGTTATGCCCTCACCGCCCGGCACGGAAGTCGGGAAATTCGCGTCGCCCACCTCTTCGGCTTTCGGCTTCACCGAGACGAGAACAGAATCGTGTAATCCGTGATAGCCGCCCTCCATCTTGATGATGCGGTCTCGCCCGGTAGCCGCTCGCGCCAGACGCACAGCGTGCATCGTGCATTCCGTTCCGCTATTGCTGAAACGCACCATCTCCACCGGAAACCGCTTACAGATTTCTTCGGCCAGCTCCCATTCCAGATCGTGTGGCATCCCGAACATAGTCCCGGTGGCGAGCTTTTCCTGCACCGCGTGGATCACGGCGGGATTGCAGTGCCCCGCGATCAAGGCTCCGAAGCATAGATTGAAATCGATGTACTCGTGGCCGTCAACATCGTGAAGATGCCCGCCCTTTCCATCGCGGGCGAAAATCGGGTAGGGATCGTAAGCTCGATAGTTGCTCGCCACACCAAGCGGCAGCCGTTCCTCGGCTCGCTTGTGCGCCTTGCGCGAACCCGGCGTGCGTTTCTCGTATGTGGCGATTTCTTTCTGAAGTCCCTCGTGCATGACAACCTCCGTGACACAAATCTCTGGCCGAGGCAGGGCGCTCAGGCTTAGCGGTGTCCGTGCGTTTCTCTTAGCCTGCCTCTACGCAAGAAAGCGAGGGCGCCGCCCAGGCGACACCCTCGCTGTACAAACCTACTAAAACCAGCTAGAACAGGAACTTCAATCCAAACTGAACCACGCGCGGACCTTCCCGAACTTTCAACACTTCGCCAAATGTTGAATCGGAAAAGTTTCCGTCCGGATTGTTGAGTTGTGTGTGATTCCATGCGTTGTAAAATTCCGCGCGAAACTCCGTGTTCCAGCGTTCGTTGATGGGAGTTTTTTTCGAGAAGACTAAATCGCTGTTGCTCAGCGCCGGCCCGCAGCAGAGGGAATGTGGAAGGTTTCCGAAGGTTCCGGCCGCAGGGTCGGTAATGTTTCCCGTAAAATAAAGGTGAGTCGGATTTGAACTGGACCTGGCATTCAGAAATTGGACTGGACCGGTGATTTGCGGCGTATTCGCGTCTTCAAAGTTGAAACTGCTCTCCAGCTCCAAATCGTCTTGCGTCTGCACGCGAATGGGAAATCCGGTCTGATAGGTAATAATCGCGGACATTCCCCAACCGTCCAAAGCTTTGCCCTTGAACCCATCATATTTTGGCACGGGCAGTTCCCAGACAGGGCTGAAGACGAATCTGTGTTTCGCGTCGAGCAGCGACAATCCACGAGTTGCGGCGAAATTCACCGGATTCAGTTCGTTTTCAAACGAAGCGCCTTGGTCGATCGCCTTGCTGAAAGTGTAGGAAGCCTGAAACAACAGACCGTGGGAATAGCTCTTTTCGACTGAGAGTTGCAAAGCGTTGTAATTGGAGTTCGCGATCGTGCCCTCAGCGAAAATATTGCTGAATACCGGAACGCCGTCCGCCGGGCAACCCGCTCCAGTAGATGGCAGGCAATTGGGCGAGGAGAAAGGCCGCGTGCCGACGAGCGTGATTCCCCCGGCAGGAACGATTCCGGCGGGAACACATCCCGGGTTTCCGCCAGGTGCACCGGTGTAGGGCAAGACCAGACCGGTGCAAGTGACCGACGGAACATGGAAAGGTTCCGGTGGCAATGCCGATATGCCTCCGGGAGGGACCACTGTACCGTTCGGAAGCGTTGTACCGGCCGCCGGGATAACTGTTCCGCCGGGAATGAAGTACTCAGTATCCGCGCTAAAAGGTCCGCAGGTCGTCGGCGTTCCGCCAGGACCCGTGAGTACATTGCCGCCGCTCAAGGTTGCGTTTGAAAGGTTGATAAGGCCAAGGCAAGTCTGAATATTCCCGGCATTTTCATCATGCACCGCGAGCAGATGATGTCCTTGGGTGCCGACGTAAGACACGCGCAGCACCGTGGACTTAGTTAACTGGCGCTCGATCGTCAAATTGTATTGGTCGGCATACTGCGTTTTCAGATGCGGATCGAATTCTCCGAACAGCAGAATGGGACGGAAGGCCGACCAGTCAACGCAACCATTTGGACCTCCCGGCTGGAAGCACGGAGTATTCGGCGTCTGGCTCAAAACAGGGCCGAAGACATTAGGGTTCTGAGTGCCATCCTGAAGCAGGAATGGAGTGTTAAAGTTTGGATTCGAAAGGTCAATGCTGCCGCCAAAAGGAGGTTCCGCGCTGAACTGCGCCAGCACGAGCTGTTCAATCGGATTATAGAAAATTCCATATCCGGCTCGAATGCTGGAATTTCCCGGTCCGCCTGTCAATTTGGCGAGCCAGCCCTCCGTCCATCCGGGGCTCCATGCAATTCCAATGCGCGGCGCGAAATCTTTGTAGTCGGTTGAGGTCAACCCGCTTGGCACTCCCTTGTCGCCGGGGAACACCAATCCCAACGGGAAAACCGAGTTGGCTGGTCCTGTCTCACTACAATCCGTGCTGCCTCCTGCCGCTGCGGAGATGATTCCGGCACTGGGGTTGCCAGGATTGTTTAAATTCAGAAGGCAGGGATATTTCTGCGTCGCTTGGCCGGGGCGGAAGGTTTGAAGCCGGTCTCCGAGATCATGATATGGAGTGTTCAGTTCCCATCGCAAACCGTAACTGAGCGTAAGGTTGGGTTTCAGTTTGTAGCTGTCCTGCGCGAAAAGATATAACCCGATGTTCCGATCATTCTGGTGCTGCGCCGCACCTTGCGTGTATTCGTTGGCCGTACCGATGAAGTAATCAGGATAAGCGTCTTGAAAACCTACGTCGTTCGTGATGGGCGCATCGCAGTTAGGAGGGACGTTCGGGTTGGACGGAGCGCAAAGGTTCGCATCGCTCAGGAACGTGTAGTCTCCATTGATGTTGAAGTAGTAGAACTGATTGAATTGCTGGCGACGAAAGTCCCCACCAAACTTGACCGTATGTTTGCCGAAGGTTTTTGTGTAATTGTCCGTGAATTGAAAAGTGTTTCCCGCCTGAGGAAGTTCACCTTCAAAGTTGTTTCCGATGATGAATCCTCCCAACACGCTTACATTGGGAACGCCCTGCCTCCCAGGAATGTTGCTGGTTATTCCGATCGGATTGGTTCCGGGTGTCGGGAACTGCCCGTTTGTCTGCGTAAAGCAGCTATTCACCAAAGAAGGGCCGCAAGAGTCTTGTACGCTCTGAAGAGTATTCAGCGGATGATTATTCCCTTGCTGGCCTTCGCGAAAGTAATTGAATCGGGCTTCGTTTACCGCCGTGGACCCGATGGTCCACGTATGGCTCAGGTTCCACTGCTGGACCCGCGTCTTATTAAGAGCGCCGAAACCAGGGAGCAGACCGCCAGGCTCTTCCAGCTGAAAAGTAGAGTAAGGGACCGTGCTGTTATCGTCGTCAAAATAGTAGTAGGCGCTGAATTGCTGGGACGCATTGATTTTGTGGTCGAAGCGCACGGTGAACTGATCGCCACGCTCCCGTTGGTCCCCAGAGGTGGGAATCGTGCAACTGGCGCTCGTACAATTGGAACCGGTCGAGAACGGGGCCACATACTTCTGATAGAGGGCAAGTGCTGTCGGATCGAAACACTCCACGGGAATCTGGTTGTTTGGGAAGATGCTTGCGAACGGAGTTCCCGCTGCGATCGGCGCTCCTCCTGCCGCAGCCACGGCCTGCGAGCACGTTGTTCCCGTAGTGCTACCTGTCGTTCGGGCTCCCAACAGCGCCGCGAACGGTGCATCGGTGAGTGTTCCGGTAAAAAGCGGTCCGCCCGAGAAATTGCCGCCCGCCTCTCCGTTAGCGCCAATTGTCGGAAGCGCTATGTTCCCGGATGACTGCCCCTGAATTAAGCGATTCCCTTCATATGAAGCGAAAATGAATGTCTTATCTTTCTTGACAGGACCGCCCAAAGTCGCGCCGAATTGATTCTGTTTGTAGTCCAGCAGAAAAGGATCGAAATAACCCTTAGAGTTGAGCGCCTGGTTGCGGAGGAACTCGTAGAAGTCGCCGTGCAAATTGTTCGTGCCGGATTTCGTAACCACGTTTACCACCGATCCGGAGTTGCGCCCGTATTCCGCGTCGAATGTGTTGGTGATCACTCGAAACTCTTCAATCGCATCCGGCGAGGGCTGAATCGCCGGGGCGTTGATGAAAATGTCGTTGCCATCGCCTCCGTTCACCATGTAATTGTTCGACCGGCCGCGGCCCCCGTTGACTGACACAGCTCCCGCGTTATCGCTGCCGAGAAATAAGTCCGCACCCAACTCCGACTGCACTCCCGGCTGTAACTGGAGCAGAGAATACGCATTGCGCGTGGCCATAGGAAGTTCGCGTATAGCGGTGTCTGTCATCACGGCACCGAGTTGCGTGCTGGTCGTTTCAACTTGCGCAGCATTCGCCTCTACCGTGACAGTATCGGCGGATCCGCCGACCACAAGGTTTACGGTAACCAAATTGACGTGGCCAATGGTGACGACGATATCCTTCTCGACGTATTTCTTGAAGCCCTTCGCATCGGCGCTCAGCTCGTAGGAACCTACTGCTAACTCCGGGATATCAAACGCGCCACTACTGTCGCTCGTGACGGTGCGTGTGGAGTCCGTTCCAGTCAGCTTCACTATTACGGTCACGGCCGGAACGACCGCTCCGGATTGGTCCACAACTGTTCCGCGAATTGTTCCGTTGGTTTGCGCCCAGGCCGTTCCGCTCAAAAGAGACGCCGCAAACACAAATAGACACACACGCGCCCACGTTTTCGAAGTCATCGCCGCTCCTCTAGGAAAAGCTGGCGCCACCCCAACCCCCGAGACGCCTCACCCCAACTTTTTCGGTTGCAGCTTTGGAAAAAACCTTACTATAATCCGGGAACCTTAGAAGAAGGCCCGTAGGTTGTCAAGAGGAAATTGAATTTGAGGTCGCCCCAGAAACGCACAACGAAAAACACGCATGCGCGCGGCTATTTGCGCATTAGCGACGTCGCGCGCATCGTGGGGGTTTCTCCTTCGATCCTTCGCACTTGGGAGAATCTCGGCCTAGTCGTCCCTACTCGCACCGACAGCAAGTACCGAATCTATACGCATGCCGACGTTCGCATTTTGAAACGCGCTCAATTCTTTCGTCGGGCGCGCGGCATGAATGCGCCCGCCATCGTTCACCTGCTCAAAGCTCAGAAATTGTTGCCGCACGCCAGCCAACGGCCTAAGGCCAGCCCTGTCGGTTCGCGTTTGCGTCGTTTGCGATTGCAGCGGAAAGCCTCCCTCTCTCAGGTGGCGCACGCGACCGATGTATCGGTCGGATTCCTCAGCGCGATCGAGCGCGGCCAAATGACCGCCTCGGTCGCCACCCTTCGTCGACTAGCCCGTTTTTACCATGTGAATATTCTTTCTCTTTTTAATCCTTCCGAAGCGAATCCCGGTCGTGTGAGGCCGGCAGATAGAAAAGTTCTGGAAGCCGGACCCGGCGTGCGAATGGAGCTTCTATCGTGGGGCAACGCCGCGATGATGGAGCCGCACCTGTTTCGCATAGCCCCATCGGCCGGGAGCGGAGAATCCTACGCGCATGATGGCGAGGAGTTTCTGTACATCCTCCGCGGCTCCCTCGAAATCGTTCTTGATGGCGGTGAAAAACACCGGCTCGAAGAAGGAGATAGTTTTTATTTCGAGAGCAGCAACGAGCATCACTGGAAGAATCCGGGTAAAAAGGAAACGCTGGTGCTGTGGATCAACACGCCTCCAACGTTTTAACGTTCTCAGCAGATAGAAATGGGAGATTATTTTGAACCAAGAGCCGCGAATTCAGACCGTGAATAAATGCTCAGTGCTGATTTCCCTTGTCGTCGCGGCGCTGATGTTCGCCGCTGCAGGCTGCGCAAAAAAGAAGCCGACGCTAAGCCTTCTAGTCTGGGAAGGCTACGCGGACCCGTTGTTCGTGCGCGCTTTTGAGGAATCGCACCATTGCAAAATCACGGCAGCATACATGGGCACCAGCGACGAGCTCGTCGCAAAGCTTAGGGGAGGCAGCGCGAGCAATTACGATGTAATCTCGCCCTCAAGCGACGTGGTAACGTCTATCGCAGCGGCTGGTCTCGCGGCTCCGCTCGATCTCTCAAAGCTCCCGTCCTATCCACAGCTTTCTGACCGTCTGCGCAACGCGCCTTTGGTCCGCATCAACGGCAACGTCTACGGCGTCCCGTTCGTGTGGGGACCGAACCCCCTGCTGTACGACACGACGTTCTTTAAGACGCCGCCCGATAGCTGGTCCGTGCTTTGGGATTCCAATTTGAAAGGAAAAATTTCCGTTTGGGACGATCTATCAACCATCTGCATGGCAGCGCAGGTTCTTGGCTACGACAAGCCGGATCCAAGCCACCTATACAACCTCACCGATCAAGAACTGGGCAATGTTAAGAAAAAGCTGATCGAGCTGAAGCCAAATATCAGGAAAGTCTGGGCCACCGGAGGCGAACTCACGAACCTCTTCGAGAATCACGAAATCGTCGCCGGTATGGGCTGGCCGTTGATGACCAACAATCTTCGCAAAGTGAACTTCCCCATCGGCGAAACAATTCCCAGGGAAAACACCACGGGATGGATCGACCATCTGATGATCACTTCCGCGAGCGAGAACAAGGAACTGGCCACAGAGTTTCTCGAATACATGATCGAGGCGAAAACGCAAAAATTAGTCGCCGACGTCACCGGCTACGATCCCGCCAATCCTCAGTCCGCGCAGTTTATGGCCGAAGAGCAGAGGAAATCCCTGCATCTCGATAACGTTGACGAATACATGACGCGCATTTATTTCTGGCAACAATATCCACGTCGCGATAAGTACAACGAAATCTGGAACGAAATAAAGGCAGCCCAGTGATTTTCAATTCCTTTGCCCGACGCAGCGCCAAACGGCGCGTTCGTGCTCCCGATCCCACGCCATTCGGCAGTCGCGCTGTTACTGGAGAGCATTCTTGAACGCAGCAGCCTCACCTGCTTCTGCGGAACGAGCTGCTGCGGACGCGTTGCTTTCCATTCGCAAAGTCGAAAAACAATTCGCCAAGCGTCCGGTCTTGTGTGGTATTTCGCTCGACGTTGCCTCGGGCGAGTTTCTGACCATTCTGGGCGAGAGCGGCTCGGGCAAAACCACCTTGCTCCGCTTGATTGCGGGATTTGAACAATTGGATGGCGGCGAAATATGGATGGCTGGCGAACGGCTTGACCGAACTCCAGCCTATCGCCGTCAGGTCAACACAGTGTTTCAGAGCTACGCGATTTTCCCGCACCTGTCAGTTTTTGACAACGTAGCATACGGCCTGCGCGCCAAAGCTGTGCCGCGCGGTGAAATTCCGGCTCGCGTTACACAAGCCCTAGCCATGGTAAAGATGAGTGAATTCGCGCAGTCTGCTCCTTCGCGATTAAGCGGCGGACAGCAGCAGCGTGTTGCATTGGCTCGTGCACTCGTCAATCGCCCCCGAGTTCTACTGCTCGACGAACCCCTCTCCGCTCTCGACGCGAATCTGCGCCGCCAGATGCAGGTTGAACTCAAATCGCTCCAGCGCGAGGTCGGCATCACCTTTATTTTCGTCACCCACGACCAGGAAGAAGCAATGGCGCTTTCCGACCGCATCGCCCTGCTCCGCGCTGGAAGACTCGAACAAGTGGCCGAGCCGCGCGAGATTTACGGCCATCCTGCCACGGCCTATGCCGCGCAATTCATCGGTCAAACCAATCTTTTGCGCGCGGAAGTGCGCGACGGGATCGCAACCGCGGGCCCGATCGCATGGCCGTCAAACGGACCGTCCGGAACCGCGATATTTTCCCTGCGGCCCGAATCCATCCGCTTGAGTCAGGCGTCTCTCGCAGCCAAATCCACCGACGTCACAGCTCAATTCCGCGGCCGGATTAAGAATCAAAGCTTCGGCGGCGCAATGGACCTTCTCGAAATCGATTGCGGCAATTCACATTTGATACGCGCGCGGATACCTAGCCGGGGTCTGCTCGACGGCGTGCAAGAGTTTGAATTCTCCGCAGGCGACGCCGTGCGAGTTCGCGAAGGGGACGCCGACTAGTTTATGTACTCACGCGCATACAAAACAGCGGTCACAATCCCGCCTCTGGCGTGGGTCACGGTTTTCTTGCTCATCCCTTACGCGATTCTCTTCTGCTACAGCTTCTGGTCCGTTTCATCTCTGCAAGTAATAGTGCACAACTGGAATCTGCAGAATTACGCGCAGCTGTTTCGGAATCCGCTGTATCTCACCGTGTTGCTCCGCTCGATTAGAATCGCCGGCGCGGTCACTGCGCTTGCGCTCTTGCTCGGCTATCCGCTCGCCTATTACCTTTCGTTCCACGCCGCGAAACGTAAAGATTTGCTCTACCAACTTGTAATCATTCCGCTGTGGGCCAGCTATCTGGTCCGCGGTTACGCATGGAAAACGATTCTCGGAAGCGACGGCGTGCTGAATGGATTTCTGCAATATCTTCACATCACCCACAGACCGGTTGAGTTTTTTCTCTACAGCCCGTTCGCCGTCATTCTCACGCTCACGCACATCTATACGCCGTTCACCTTCTTGCCCATCTACGCATCGCTCGAACACGTGCCGCGCAATCTGGTCGAAGCCTCGCACGATCTTGGCGCGTCGCCATTCTCCACTTTCGTGCATGTAATTTTGCCACTGTCGCTTCCGGGCATCCTCGCTGGAGCTACGTTTGCCTTCGTCCTCACTTTGGGGGATTTTCTCGCGCCCCTGCTAGTGGGCGGCCCCAGCGGCATCATGATTTCTAATATCGTCGTCAGTTTGTTCGGAGCTGCTTACAACTGGCCTCTTGGTGCAGCGATTTCGCTCTGCATGTTGCTGCTTGTCGTCACCCTTCTATTTGCCACCGAACGTCTGGAAAAGAGATTCACAATCTCATGAGGGGCGCATTCCAGTCCTCGCGCGTTCCTGTCCTCACGACTTACGCTCTATTCGTCTACGCATTTCTCTATTTTCCGATCGTCGTACTGGTGGCGTATTCGTTCAACGGTTCCGGCGTGGGAGGATTTCCTCCCTCCGGCTGGACTCTCGATTGGTATCGTCAGCTTTTCGCCGACGGAGCTCTCTGGGACGCCGTCCTCAACAGCGCAATCGTAGCCGCAGTCGCTGTTGCCATTTCGCTCAGCCTTGGATTGCCTGCAGCACTGGCTCTGGACCGCGCACAATTCCTCGGAAAAGCTCTCTTCCGCCGACTCGTACTTCTTCCCTTGATACTCCCCGGAATCATCACGGGTCTTTCGCTTCTTATGTTGTTCGTCGGCGTGGGAATGAAACTCAGCCTCGTTACCGTCACGTTAGGCCATGGCACCGCGCTGATTTCTGTCGCTACCACCGAAATCTTCGCCGGTCTGCAAAAAATGGACCGCGCGCAGGAAGAAGCCTCTCTGGATCTCGGCGCGAATCACTGGAAGACTTTCTGGCGTATCACCTTCCCGAATCTGCGGGTCTCGCTGATCGCAGCCGCTCTCTTGATTTTCACGCTGTCGCTGGACGAAATCGCAGTCACTTTTTTCCTCATCGGCCGCGACAATACATTGCCGCTTGAAATATGGTCGCGTCTCCGCCGTGGAATCACGCCCGAGATCAACGCGATTTCCACTCTGATTCTCTTGTTCTCCATCGGCACGATTCTTTTCTGGTACCGGCTTCGCACACGCACGCAACATGCCGGCGAGTCTCCCGCAGCGGCAGCCTTGCTGCCTTCCTCTCTCGAAGGAGAACATTCATGAGCGATACTCGAAGAGACTTCCTGAAATTTATTGTGGCGGGTTCTGTCGCAGCTGGATGTCCCGTGGATTTTTCTCTTCTCGCCGCGGAAGATTCCCCTCTATCACAACTTGACGGCGACCATTTTGAAATATGCCATCAGGTTCGCGACGGCCACTCGTTCGCCAAGCCTCCCGTTTCGAAGCGCTACGACGTTGTGATCGTTGGCGGAGGGGTAAGCGGATTGAGCGCGGCTTACTTTTTGCAGAGACACGATTTTCTCCTGCTCGAAAAAGAACCTCACTGGGGAGGTAACGCGACCCTCGGGGATTATGAGGGTCAGCCGTTTTGTACCGGCTCTGCTTTTGACTACGCCGGCACTGCAAGCGATCACCTCGCGCGCGAACTCGGATTGGCTCCTCTGCCAATCAACTGCGCCGATCCAACAATCGTCAACGGCAAATGGGTCGCGGACACGTGGGGCGCGGGCCTTGACGAGCTTCCCTACCCCGCTTCCGTGCGCGAAAGCTTCAAGAAATTTCGAAAAGACATGCTCGCGCTGGCGGCCGACAAAAATCAA
>Ga0182018_10004389_pt1 | contig 11872 bp, 11 predicted proteins | sample 812P2MmetaG_FD_120490 | JGI IMG/M metagenome (GOLD analysis project Ga0182018, IMG submission 120490) | Permafrost microbial communities from Stordalen Mire, Sweden - 812P2M metaG | ecosystem: Environmental > Terrestrial > Soil > Wetlands > Permafrost | place: Sweden: Stordalen | collected...
CCCTTACTGCCGCACACCCGAATCTGGTTCACGCCTGGCTACCGCCCTATGGCACCAGCGGGCGATGGAGTCAGTTGCCGAGCGACGCTCTTCTCCTAGCGGCGACCGCCGGAGTGTGCGACTACCAGCAGGCTCTTACCGACGTGCCCGTTGCGCCGGTGGTCCCGATCCTGACCTATGCCCAGGGCGCTTTAGGTGCGACAGCCATCGCTGCGGCACTGCTGGAGCGCCGGCGCAGTGGGCAAGGTCAGGCCGTCACGGTCACCGGTCTTCATGCCGTGGCGGCCATGCATTCATCTGTGATGAGCCGGGCCCCGGAACAGATCACCCCGCGCCGCAAAGGAGGATTGGGCATCCCGAACTACCGGGTATACCGCTGCCGGGATGGCCAGTGGCTGTACCTGGGCACCCTGATCCAACCCTTCTTCCTAGCCGCGTTAGAGGTCCTGGGATTGCTCGAGGTCATGGTCTTACCGGGTATCGACGGCGACTTCACCAATGTCATGAATCCCCGACTCAACGAAGAGGTCGGGGCTCGTCTGGAGCGGCGCTTCGCCGAGCGGGACCGGGCCGACTGGCTGGACGCACTTGACGAAGCCGGCGTACCAAACGCTCCGGTTGGCAGCCGAGCAGAGTGGTTCGACAGCGAGACTGTGGCCCTAAACGGGCTTCGGGTCGGTCTGGACCACAAGAAGTTGGGCCGGGTCGACCTCCCTGGACTCCCGGTGTCGCTCTCGGTCACGCCGGGCGCTATCCGGCACCTACCCGACGACGACCATCGGTCTCCTTCGGGCGACCTGTGGAACGACGAACGGGCTGGCGTCGGCCCTTCGTCTGAGTCCGCAAATGCGGGCGACCTTGGAGGCGGGTTTCCGCGGGTTCTCGAAGGGCTGCGAGTTGTAGATGCCAGCTCCTTCATCGCGGGAACATTCGGACCGGCCCTACTGGCCGATTACGGCGCCGATGTGCTCAAGGTCGAGCCACCCGATGGCGACCCCTACCGGATCTTCGCGCTGGGCTTCCTCGCCGTGAACCAGGGAAAGCGAGGGGTCCAGCTGGACCTGAAAGACCCGGGGGACCGGGAGGCGTACCTTGAAGTGGCGGCCAAGGCCGATGTGGTCTTCGACAATCTCCGACCAGCGACCGCAGCGCGTCTGGGCATCGCGTCGGCTGACCTCCTTGCCATCAACCCACGACTCGTTCACTGCTCGGTCAGCGCATTCGGAACCAAGGGGCCTTGGGCCTCCCGCCGGGGCTTCGATCCACTGGTCCAGGCTTTGAGCGGGCTGCTCAGCGCTCAGGGGGGCGACGATGTTCCGATCATCTCGACCATGCCCGTGCACGACATCGGCGGGGGCACGGTGGCCGCCTTCGGCGGCCTGGCGGCCCTGTATGCGAGGGAGTACACGGGTCACGGTCAGGTAGTCCAGACTTCATTGGCGAGCGTGTCGGTCATGCTGCAGTCCGGCGAGCTCGTCAGCTACCGAGGCCGCCCGCCGGCATCAATCGGTGGACGCGATTTCGCTGGACCGCGGGCGGCTCACCGCCTCTACCAATGCCAAAATGGCTGGATATGCGTCGCCGCTTCGACGCCGGACCATATGGCAGGTCTCTTGCGTGCGCTCGACCTTGTCGAATCGGCCAGCGCAGCCTCTGGAGTCGAGTTGCTCGCCGCTGAGGGAACCGGGACGTTGGCATCCGAGATCGCCAACGTGCTCGCGCCGCTACCCACCGAACAGGCGCTCGACTATCTATCGGCGGAAGGCGTGCCCGCAGCCCGGGTGCTCACACGGGCGGACACCCTCGATGATCCTTGGTTGGAGGCAAACGGGTTCTTTCACGTGGTTGACGACCCGGTCTTGGGGCTGTGCAAGATCGTGCGCTCCTACGCCGAGTGGTCGCGCTCGGGCATTTCAGCCCCAAAGCCCAACGTTTCGGCCCCCACGGTCGGTCAGCATACGGCCCAGGTTCTGGCCGAAGTCGGCATCGAGCGACACCACTGAGTCCTCATTCGCCGCCAGCTGACTGGCGGACCGCCGGTCCTGGGCGCGGCCCTTCGGCACGATGCCGCAACGCCTTACCCCGAGCCCACCTTGGCAGTGCGGTCCCATAGGGGAGGTCAATGCGCGTTAAGGCGGATCGACTCACGAGAGCGTTGCGGAAACGGTCGGCCGGGTACGAGCTTGGCTACTTAGGCGCTAGCTCCCCACGGGCTGCGGACTGAGGGGTGTCGCCGTACCTATGACGGATCGGTGTACGGGACCGGCAGTGCGAGACCAATCCGACAACCCCCATCGAGGTGGAGTTGATCATCGACGCTGGGCCCACAGGATGAACTCGACTGCCCCGCGAGTTCCCCTCACCGGAGACTGCATTCGGCCTCGGACAGTCCAGCTCGCCAACTCGATACCTGAGGCGGCGCGGCGCACCGCCTCTTCGAGTATCGAGGCTTCGCTAGGTGGCCTCGACAGGCCTAGTTCGTACATGGGCTTGACCAGGGCGATGAGGACGGCGCCTGGGGCGAAGGACACCACTTCGAGCTGCGGAACGGCATAGGCGAGTGCCAGGTAAGAAACGTCGATCGTCACGAGATCGACTGGCTCTGGGACAATGGCCCGCGTGAGAGCGCCAAGGTTGGTTCTTTCAAGGTTCACGACTCGCGTGTCCTGACGCAATGAGCCGAGGAGTTGTCCGTATCCCGCATCAATTGCGTAGACCCGTTGAGCGCCCGCCGCAATCAAGGCCGTCGTGAACCCGCCGGTGGACGCGCCAACGTCCATGGCAACGCAGCCTTGGGCCGATACCTCAAATGTCGCTAGCGCTGCTCGCAACTTGAGAATCCCTCGCAGTGGTCGCGTGTTCGACACGGAGATGAGCGCGTGACGATGTACGAGGCCCTCTGGATTGGTGATGACGACACCGTCGACCAACACACGTCCTGCATTGATCGACTCGATGGGGTCATGTACTTCAGGGTGTTCGCGCCGAAGTCGCTCGGCGAGCGCGACGAATCGTACGTATCGGGATGACAAGGTTCTCCTCCAGGTCCGCAGGGTCTTTTTGGGGACGAGCGGAACTGGAGGAGCACGAGCTCCGAGGGTGAAGTCAGAAGAAGGTTCGGTGACCCATTCGAGGGCGCGACAAAACCCGACCGATGACCTCAGTCGGGCACGGGTTGCTAGCGGTAGGTTTCAAACCTAACGGAAGGGCTTCATTCGCCCACGAGTCTTCTGCAACGACGCCATATGGTCAAGGGGTTCGGGTTTCATCCACGCGCCGATTCGTGTTCGCAAGAATTACCAGGACTCCTTGATGACCGCCTGGACCGTGGTGGACTTGTTCCCGTGAACGGTGCCGCCAAACTGCCCCCCGCCGGTCCGAAGGTCACTTTGTATTGGCGACCGGGCTGCGTGTTCTGCCTGCGTCTGCGCCTCATCTTGCGCTGGCGCCATCTCTAAGTCCACCAGGTCAACATCTGGGAGGACTCCGACGCAGCCGTCTTCGTCCGGTGGCTGACGGCAACGAGACGGTCCCAACCGTCGTAATGACGGGCACGCCATCGTCAACCCAGCCCCCAGCCAAGTGGTAGCCGCCCTTCGGACCGGATAGGGCCTGCATCGGCGAACAGTAAAGCCCAGACGTTCCGATTGAACCATCCCTCTGGGTACTTGGCGTGTCGTGCGGGTACGCGGAGCACCCGGACCTTGGACAGGGGATCGCCACTGACGCCGACCTCCTTGGTGAACCTGGTCGCCGATAGTGCTAGATATGGGGACATGCCTACGACAGCCAATGGTGAAGTGTCGCTTTACTACGAGGCCTTCGGCGCCGAGGGAGACCCTGCCCTGTTGTTGGTGAATGGTCTCGGAAGCCAGTGCATCAACTTCAAGGTCGAGCTCTGCGAGAAGTTTGCCGATAGAGGGTTCTGTGTCGTCCGATTCGACAACCGCGACGTTGGACTGTCCAGCCATCTGAAAGGTGGGCCGAAGTACACCGTTGACGACATGGCCGAGGATGGCTTCGCCGTTCTCGATGCCGTGAAGGCTGGTGCCGCTCACATCGCCGGATGGTCCATGGGCGGGATGATCGTTCAGGCGATGGCGCTCAAGTATCCCGAGCGGATCCTCTCGATGACCTCGGTGATGTCAGCACCGGGTCAGATCCCCGGTGAGCGTGACCCCGAAGTGATGGCCGCCTTTACTGCGCCGCCGGCCACGACTCGCGAGGAGGCCGCGGAGCGCCACCTAGCTGGGCTGCGGGTGTGGGGTAGCCCGGCGTGCTTCGAGGTCGATCGCATCACCGCTGATGCGTTCGCTGCCTTCGACCGCCGTTGGGATCCCAAAGGCAGGGCTCGCCAGGCGATGGCAGTCGCCTCGTCGCCTTCGAGAGAAGTCGCGCTTGGGTCACTCAGAGTCCCGACCCTGGTGGTACACGGCGATGCCGACCGGCTCGTGCCCCTAGAGGGAGGCCGGGCGACCGCTGCTGCCATCCCCGGCGCCCATCTCGAGATAATCGCTGGCATGGGCCATGACTATCCGCCTCAGTATTGGGATCGCTTGGTCGAGTTGATCTCTACTCACGCCAAGACGTCAGCGGCTGCTGGCTGACTCGTCGAGAACAGGGTGCCACCCGCTTCACAGCGGTTCGATGTTCTCCGACTAACCGCGGAGCCAGCCGGATACTGGAAGACCTCCGAGGCATTCGAGTCCCGTAGCGCGATCCGCTTGCGGACAACTCGGGAGATCACATGAGACCCCCTTCGACGGCGCCGCTGAGCCTTCCTCAGCTGACACAACGCCGGGCCAAAGGCGCTGTGGGGATCACACCCCGGCACGAAGAAGCCCACGGCGAGGACGCGCGTCACAACGACCTGTTTGTGCCGGATCGGCTGGTCCGGTGCTGGCGGAGGCGGAGGTCCTAGCACCCCAATGGGTTTAGACGTAGCTCCACTGACGTGGCAAGGCCGGGAAGGTCACACTGGGTGGTATGCAGCCACGACCGAAAGAGCCGCACGGGGGAGGACCATGGCCGGGGCCGGGGCCGGCACCGGCAGAGCGGTTCCACCGGATACGAATGCCATGAGCAAGGACGTGAGTGATCGAGGTTCCAGTGCTGGTGCTGCAGGAGAAAGCGGTCGTGTTGGCCGCTGGATTGCTCGCTTGTTCAGGGCGACTGCGGGTTTCTCGGGACTGAGTTCCGACGCGCCGGCGAGCAGCGGCTGGCCGTGGGCCGCCAAGTGGCGCGTCACGAGCTTCGGGATTTTCCTCGGGCTTGCGGTCACCGTCGTCTGGGCGGTGACCGGCGCCCACTACTTCTGGCCTGGTTGGATTTGGTTCGCACTAGCGTTGCCTCTCGCGTTCCAGGGAGCCATTCGCCGCGCCCTTCGGACCAACGGACGGCGCGCGCTGGCCATGCACGCGGCCGTGTCTCTGGTCGTGGCGCTAGCCGGGATCGTCATTTGGCTATTGAGCGGTCACGGCTACTTCTGGCCCATCTGGCCGTTCCTCGGCCTCGCGATCGCGCTCGCCGGCCACGCCTGGTTGGTGCCGATGTTGCCGAACAACCGCGAGCAAGCGCTCAGGGAACGAGTCGCCGTCCTGACTCGTACCCGACGTGGCGCGCTTGACGTCCAGGCCGCGGAAATGCAGCGTCTCGAACGGGACCTCCACGACGGCGCCCAGGCCCGGCTGGTGTCACTGGGCATGAGCCTCGGAATGGCCGACGAGCTGCTTGACATAGACCCGGCCGAGGCGCGCCGGCTGTTGGTCGACGCCCGCATCGCCGCCGGCGACGCCCTCGCTGACCTGCGCGCCCTAGTCCGAGGCATCCACCCCCCCGTGCTGGCAGACCGAGGACTCAACGGGGCCATCCAGGCCCTGGTCCTGGCCGTCCCAATCCCCGTCGAGGCGACCATCGACCTCCCCGAGGCTCGGCTAGCCCTCCCGGTCGAGTCGGCGGCCTACTTCGCCGTGGCCGAAGCCCTGACCAATGTGGTCAAGCACAGCGAGGCCTCGACGGCCTGGATACAGGTACACCTTGCAGACGGCAAGCTGTCCATAGTGGTCGGCGATGACGGCATCGGCGGCGCGGATCCGGAACAGGGGACCGGCCTGCGGGGGATCGAGCGGCGCCTGGCGGCCTTCGATGGCACACTGCGCGTGTCCAGTCCGCCCGGTGGCCCTACGCTCGTGACCATGGAGGTGCCGTGCGAGCCGTCATCGCAGAAGACCTCGCCCTCCTGAGAGATGGACTTGTCCGTCTACTCACGGCCCATGACTTCGATGTGGTGGAGGCCGTCGAGGACGGCCCCTCCGTGCTCGGTGCGCTGATCGGGCACCGCCCGGATGTGGCCGTGATCGATGTTCGTCTGCCACCGACGTTTACCAACGAAGGATTGTTGGCGGCGATCGAGGCCCGCCGGCAGGTGCCTGGTCTGCCGATCCTGGTCCTCTCTCAGTATGTCGAACCGCTTTACGCACGCGAGCTGCTTTCCGACGGTGCCGGCGGCGTCGGCTATCTGCTCAAGGACCGGGTGATGGACGTCGGCCAGTTCGTAGGGGCTGTCCGCCAGGTGGCGGCTGGCGGCACGGTCATGGATCCCGAGGTCGTCTCGCGACTACTTGCCAAGCGGGTCAGGGACGAACCTCTCGGTCGGCTGACTACCCGCGAGCGCGAGGTGCTGGCACTGATGGCCGAGGGCCGGTCGAACGCCGCGGTGGCTTCGAATATGGTGGTCTCGGAGAAAGCGATCAGCAAGCACATCGCCAACATCTTCGTGAAGCTCGACCTCGCCCCATCAGATGATGACAACCGGCGGGTGATGGCGGTGCTGGCGTACCTCAACTCGTGACCCCACCTGCATTGAGGTAGACGTAGCTCCCCCCTAAAGACGGGTCCGGGCACCATCGTTAAGACCGCCCGCGGTCCTTACCGTTAGCCGGGTGAGTCCTGCCATCAAAAGCCATGAAGTCCCCGCTCGCTCTGACGCCCCGGACCGGGGGCTAGGCCGACTGACCCGTTCCTTGCTCCGGCACCGCAAGATGGTCGGGCTGTTCTGGCTGACCATCACAGTCGTAGGCGTCGCTCTGGTCGGCCCCATCACTGGGCGACTCACCTCAAGCACGACGTTTCCGGGATTGCCGAGCTACCAAGCAGGTCTCTCGATCATGCACACATACGGCAACGGCGGCAACAACAGCCCGACCGTCGCGGTCGTCACTCTGCCCGCCGACCAGCGAGTTGAGATGCCGGTCGGAGCAAGCGAAGTCCGCACGACGTTTGCAGGGCTCAGCGCCGAGCGATCCCTGCGCGTCGTGTCCTACCCTGCGGTGGACGATCCCCGCCTGGTGTCTCCGAACGGGCGGGCTGCTCTCGGGCTGGTCTTCGGAGGGAACAACCCGCCCACCTCCGCTCAGCTCGCGGCGCGTCTGCAGGCAGCCTCCCCGCCTGGCGTCACGGTAGCGGCGACCAGCCTCACCGACCTCTACAACGCTCCGGGTAGTGGTGGGGTCGGGATTCTGGGCGAGGTCGTCATCGGCGCCATCGGCGCGCTCATCGTCCTCGTACTGGTCTTCGGATCATTCCTCGCGGTGGTCCCCCTCATCATCGCCAGCGTGTCCATCCTCGCCACGTTCCTGCTCATCGGGGCCATCACCAGGTTCACCGACGTAAGCCAATTGGTTCAATACCTGGTTGCCCTGATCGGCCTCGGGGTGGCTATCGACTACTCCCTACTCGTGGTGACCAGATGGCGCGAGGAACGAGCCCGGGGCCGAGCCAACGACGAGGCTGTGGTCGTCGCCATGACCACCGCCGGCCGGGCGGTCGCCTTCAGCGGCGCCACGGTGGGGGTCGGTCTGCTGACGTTGGTCCTCCTGCCCGTCCCGTTCCTGCGAAGCCTCGGCTATGGCGGCCTGCTCATCCCCCTTGTGACCGTTATCGCGGCGGTTACCCTGCTCCCGGTGATGCTCTCGGCATGGGGACCCCGCCTGGACCGCAGAAGCCGGCGGGCCACGCGGCACCAACACCGCAACGCCGAGAAGACAAGCCGGGCCTGGTCGGCGTGGTCCCGCACGGTCATCCGTCATCGCATCCTCGCCATCGCCGCCGCACTCATTGTCCTCGGCATCCTGCTCGGGGTCGCATCCGGCCTGCGGCTCGGTGAGGTCCGGCCCACTTCGCTCGCGCGCTCTGGATCCGCCGAGCAAGGACTGCGCGCAATCCAACGTGAACAATTCCCAATCGGGGTGCTCTCGCCCATCGAGATCCTCGTTCCCGACCGCACCAGCCCGACCACGCTGGCTGCCCGGCTCCGGTCGGTTCCCGGTGTCGACACCGCCGTCGCCCCCAGCGGGCGGGTGTGGCAACGATCTGGCACGGCCCTGGTCGACGTACTGCCGAACGCACCGACCAGCTCCGCGACCGACAAGGCCACGGTCAGCGCCGTACGCTCCATGATTGCCCGCCTGGCCCCCGGCGCCCAGATCGCTGGTGACGGACCCGAAGAGGCCGACATCGTGCACGCCTACTACTCCCGATTCCCCCTCATTATCGCCATCGTGGCCCTCATCAGCCTGCTCGCCCTGGCCCGTGCCTTCCGGTCCGTGGTGCTGCCGATCAAGGCCGTCGTACTCAACGTGCTCTCGGTAGGCGCCGCCTACGGGGCACTCGTGCTGATCTGGCAGAACGGCTATGGGTCCCAGGCAATCTGGGGCATACCGGCTACCGGCGTCGTCGTTGATTTCGTACCGTTGGTTATCTTCGCGTTCCTCTTCGGGCTGTCGATGGACTACGAGGTGTTCATCCTCTCTCGCATCAAAGAAGCACACGACGCCGGCATGTCCACCGACGACGCCGTGATCGACGGTCTTGGCCATACCGGGCGTCTCGTCACCAGCGCATCGATCATCCTCTTCCTCGCCTTCGCCGCCCTCGCCTCGGGACCCAATGTGCCCATCAAGGTGTTCGCCACCGGCATGGGTGTCGGCATCCTTCTCGACGCCACCATCGTCCGAGCTCTGCTCGTGCCCGCCTTGGTCTCCCTACTTGGCCGGTGGAACTGGTGGCTGCCCCTAACTCATCCAGCGTCAATGGTGCCCGTTACAGCACACGGTGGTCAACATCCAAAACAGTTCGTACTTGATCCGCCGACACCGAAACACCCGTCCTTTTAAACCCATCCCGAGCCGGCGGTCTAACCCACGGCGAGGATGGCGCCGGGTGGCGTGCAGGTGATCGGGTCGGGGCATGGCGCGGGTTTGGCTCGGTGACTCGCCGTTCTCGCAGCTGACAGAAGGAACCGAGACGGTGTGCTGCGCTGTTCAGGCTAGAGGGCGGTCGGCGGGTACCGACACGCTCATCGCTGTTGACCAGGTGCGGACTCGGGCGTTGAGCGAGCCCCGGGTTCGTTGCAACGCTAGGGGGCCGTCGCCTCTAGTACAGGATGACATGACAGCGTGGAGCGAAATGGACTCTGATGCCCAACTCATCGGCTGGGCCACGGCCGGCGATGGTGGCGCGTTCGCACAACTTATCGGGCGCTACCAGCGGCCGGTCTATGCCTACCTGGCCCGCCGTGTTGATCCACCTGTGGCCGAGGATCTGCTGGCCGAAGTGTGGATGGCAGCGTTTCGTGGTCGAGCATCTTTTGACCCTCGGTTCGAGTCCGCCCGGCCCTGGCTGTTCACTATCGCTCGCAATGTGCTGCGTGCCCATTGGGGGCAGTGTCACCACCGCGTGGGCATGACCGCCGATGTGCCCTGTGATCCGTGGCCCGAGGTGGACGACCGCCTGGCCGCGGCGGACATCGCCGAGACCCTACGTGCCGCAGTGCGGGCGCTGCCCGCCGAGCAGCGAGAGGTTCTCTTGCTCGTAGCCTGGGAGGACCTCACGCCGAGCGAGGTCGCCATTGTCCTCGACCTTCCCCCTGGAACCGTCCGGAGCCATCTGCACCGGGCTCGCCGTGCGCTAGCCGAGCAGGCCACCGTCCTGACCGCAGTCAAACAGTTCAACCACGTAAAGGAGACATGAACATGGACGAGTACGAATCGTTACGACAGGCGGGAACCATCACCGACCCTCCGCCGGAAGTCTTCGCCCGAGCCCAACAGATCTTGCTCGACTACATCGCTGTGGACACCACGCCGGTAGTACTCCGAGCCACGGCTCGTCGGCGCCTCATGGTGGTCTCAGGAATCGTGGCCACGGCAGCTGCAGTGGCCGCAGTGGCCGTGCTCCTTCCGGGCGACGGTGGTTTGACATCGCAGAAGGTTAGACACGCGGGCGGCGCACCTCGCCCCCCCGTGCGCTTGAGCGCCCAGACGGTGGCGCTGATTTCCTCGCGGTCCGCGGCCGCGGTGGCTGACTCGGGCACGGCCGTCGAAACCACTACGAACACGAACAATGGATCGGCCCAAGGGTCGCCCGAGACGATCGACGTCACGTTCTCGGGCGAGAACGTGAACTATCTCATCGCCAGCAACGCCAACGGGGCAGAGGGGGTCGAGAATCGTGTGGTCAACGGACAGTTCTACCTGTACGTCAAGGGTCAGGACCTCAAGATGAACTGGTACCACGACACCTCGTCGAACGCGGCTGCGTCGGAGTCTTTCCCCGATCCGCGCACCCTGCTCCAAGCGGTCAGCCCCTCGGCGGGGCTGGAGAACCTGGGCCAGCAGTCAGTCGACGGGACGGAGCTCACGCACCTGCGAGCGACCACCCCGGGCTCGATCGGGAGGCTGGGGATACCCGACCTCACGGGCACGGTGACTTCGTTTGACGTGTGGGTCGACAGTGACAACGTGGTGCGCCAGATGATCGTCTCTTCTTCCCCGTCTTCGGCTGGCGGCACCGATGCTGATTTCATGTGCGAAGCGGCTCCGAGTGCATCTGGCCCATCGTCGGGTTCCTCGGCGCCCGTGAAGATAGTGCCATCCGAGCGGATCTCTACTCTGCCGAACGGGAAGCCAGTTCCTACCGGCACGGTGTGCGGCACCACGCAAACCATGCAGATGAGTTCGACGCTCGACATCCAGTTCGCCAACCTCGGGGCCCCCGAGTCCGTCACGGTCCCGCCCGGAGCCATCGACCAACAGGGTCTCGGATGAGCGTTGGCCTGGTCAGGTGTTCTGATCGACTCTTCGTGCGGGGGGCGGTCCTCGAGCGACTTCGATCACTTCCCGACTATTTGTGTTTGGCTGGCGCAGATTTCGCTCGGCGACCAGTGGGGAAATCGACCGTCATCGCGTGTTTCCATCCCCGGCGAGTGGGGTCATCGATGCGTCCCATATGCGGAACGGCATCCAGATCATCTTTTGTGCCGACGGCGGTGGCTCATCGCCAAAGGGGACCGCTTTGGGCGGGCTCTGCGGTTCGAGGTGGCGGAGGTCAACTGGCCGAATCGTTAGTTCGGGTGGCCTCGAGGCACATCTGATCTGACGAATGCCGATAGAGGGCGGAGGGTGCTGTCTGCCAGTCAATCGTGATGACCGACGTCAACTGGAGGAAGGTCTCGTACCTCGTTCTTCGTAAGATTCAGCCTCACGGCGTCATCGACGCCAATAACGGCACTGATCGGAATGGAGACTTCCTTCTTGCCCCACATGTGCCCCTCGTCGAGGAGCACATGTGTCACGTGATAATCACTGGCGTCGATGACAAGCCCCTGAACACGTCCAATCGGTCCGTCCGTGGCGTACACGTGATCACCGCGGCGCACTTCCACCTCACCAACGGGCACCCGGTCACGGGTGACCGCCTGAGGACCCATGCCCTGGCCGCGCATGCCGATGCCACCCATGCCCATACCCATGCCACCCATACCCATGCCACCCATACCCATGCCACCCATACCCATGCCACCCATACCCATGCC
>Ga0182018_10004390_pt1 | contig 11871 bp, 6 predicted proteins | sample 812P2MmetaG_FD_120490 | JGI IMG/M metagenome (GOLD analysis project Ga0182018, IMG submission 120490) | Permafrost microbial communities from Stordalen Mire, Sweden - 812P2M metaG | ecosystem: Environmental > Terrestrial > Soil > Wetlands > Permafrost | place: Sweden: Stordalen | collected...
CACCGAGGCGATCGAATTCCTGCGCCTGCTCAACACGGGGATCTACGCCGACCATCCCGACGTGCAGGTCATCGCCGAGGAGTCCACCGCGTTCCCGGGGGTCTCGCGCCCCGTCCACCACGGGGGCATCGGCTTCGGCCTCAAGTGGGACATGGGCTGGATGCACGACACGTTGCTCTACTTCTCGCGCGATCCGGTGCATCGGCGCCATCATCACGGAGAGCTCACGTTCCGGAGCGTCTACGCCTTCAGCGAGAACTTCATGCTGCCCCTGTCCCACGACGAGGTGGTGCACGGGAAGGGCTCGCTGCTGCGCAAAATGCCCGGGGACGACTGGCAGCGCTTCGCCAACCTCCGGCTGCTCTACGGCTACCAGTACGGCCTGCCCGGCAAGAAGCTGCTCTTCATGGGGGACGAGTTCGCCCAAGGCCGGGAGTGGAACCACGAAGGCAGCCTGGACTGGCATCTCCTGGCGTACCCGGCCCACGAAGGGATGGCGCGCTGGGTGCGCGACCTCAACCGGCTCCATCGCGACGTGCCCGCCCTCCACGAGCTCGACGCCGACCCCGAGGGCTTCGCCTGGACCCAGCCGGACGACCCGGATCGCAGCCTGCTCGGCTTCCTGCGCCGGCCGCGAGAGGGCCCGCCGGTCCTGGTGGTGTGCAACTTCACCCCGGTTCCCCGGACCAACACCCTGGCCGGCGTGCCCCGCGGCGGCTTCTGGCGTGAGCTCCTGAACAGCGACGCCACCCACTACGGGGGGAGCGGCGTGGGCAATCTCGGGGGCGTCGAGGCACACCCGGCGCCGATTCACGGGTGGCCGTGGACCCTCACGGTGACCGTGCCGCCGCTGGCCTGCGTCTTCTTCGGACCGGAATGACCTCCGCGCTCAGGGTGGGAGCGGACCCGCTCGAAGGCGCGCGCACGCGTTTCGTGGTGTGGGCACCCGAGCGACGGCACGTCGCCGTCACCTTTCCCGGCACCGGCCGCGTCGTCGACTTGGCCGCGCGGGCGGACGGGTACTTTGCCGGGGTCGTCGACGAGTGCGCCGCCGGCACGCGTTACCAGTTCCTCCTCGACGACGACGGCGCCTACGCCGACCCGGCGTCGCGCTCCCAACCCGATGGCGTGCACGGGCCGTCCGAAGTGGTGGACCTCGGCGCCCACGCGTGGGCGGATGCCGGGCACCGCACACGGCCACTCCACGAGCATGTCCTCTACGAGGTCCATATCGGCACGCTCACCCCGTCGGGGACGTTCGACGCCGCCATCGAGGTGCTCGATGAGCTGGTGGAGGTGGGGGTCAGCGCGGTGGAGCTCATGCCGGTGGCCCAGTTCCCCGGCGTGCGCAATTGGGGATACGACGGCGTGTTCCCTTTCGCCGTGCAGAGCTCCTATGGCGGCCCGGCCGGCCTGCAGCGCTTCGTCGAAGCCTGCCATGGGCGCGGGCTCGACGTCGTCCTCGACGTCGTCTACAACCACCTTGGGCCCGAAGGCAATGTGCTCGAGGCCTACGCCCCTTACTTCACCGACCGCTACCGCACGCCGTGGGGTCCGGCGATCAACTTCGACGGGCCGGGATCGGACGACGTCCGGGCCTTCTTCGTGCAGAACGCCCACCAGTGGTTCTGCAACTACCACGTCGACGGTCTCCGGCTCGATGCGGTCCACGAGATATTCGACCACACCGCCCGCCCGTTCCTCGCCGAGCTGGCCGAGTCAGTCGGGGCAGCGGGGGAGCACCTGGGCCGGCCGGTGTTCCTCGTCGCCGAGAGCGCGGACAACGACCCCCGCCTGGTGCGCCCGCTCGAGGCCGGCGGCCTGGGACTGGGGGCCCAGTGGAACGATGACTTCCACCACGCCGTGCACGCAGCCGTCACGGGCGAGGGCGCCGGCTACTACGTGGACTACGGCGCGGTCGCGGACATCGCCCGGGCCATGGACGAGGGTTTCGTCTACCAGGGCGAGTACTCGTGCTTTCGAAGGCGCAACCACGGTGCGCCCTCGGGCGCCATCCCGCCGGAGCGGCTCGTCGTCTTTGCCCAGAACCACGACCAGATCGGCAACCGCCCCCGGGGTGACAGGCTGGTGTCCTTGGTGACATTTGCCCAGGCCCAGTTGGTTTCCGCTCTGGTGCTCCTTGCCCCCGGCGTGCCGCTGTTGTTCATGGGCGAGGAGTACGGCGACCCGGCCCCGTTCCCCTACTTCATCGACCACGGAGACCCCGCCCTCACCGAGGCGGTGCGGGCGGGCAGGGCGCGCGAGCTCGCCGTGCTGCCCCAGTCGGGCGAGATGCCCGACCCGGCCGCAGACGCGACGTTCCGCGCCGCCCGCCTGGACCGCTCGCTGCGCCACCAGGGCACCCATCGGGCGCAGTGGGCCCTCCACCGGGCCCTCATCGAACTCCGGCGCGCCAATCCAGCCCTGCGCCGCGCGCCCCGCGCCGCGGCACGTGCCCAGGCCGACGGCCGCGTCCTCACCATGGTGCGCTCCCACCCCGACGATGCCGTCGTGGCGCTCTTCAACGTGTCGGCCGAACGGGTCGAGGGCGTGCTGCCGGCTGTACCGCAGGGCTGGGCGGGAGACGAGAGCGCCTGTTGGACAAAGGTGGTGGAGGCCGCCGCGCCCGAGTTCGGGGGCTCCGGGGAATTGCTGCCCGCAGCGCGCCGGCCCGGGGAGCGGACACGGCTCGGCCCATGGGAGTTCTGCGTCTACCACCTGGCGCGGGCCGCGCCACAATGAGGGTCTGGCCCGGCAGCCCCCACCCGCTCGGTGCCACCTGGGACGGCGAAGGGGTCAATTTCGCCCTCTTCTCCGAGAACGCCACCGGGGTGCAGCTATGCCTCTTCGACGACGCCACCTCGGGAGAGCCCACGGCCACCATCTCGCTGCCCGAGAGGACGGACAACGTCTGGCACGCCTACCTTCCCGACGTCCGGCCCGGAACCCTGTACGGCTACCGGGTCGACGGACCCTACGAGCCCGAGAAGGGTCACCGGTTCAACGGCGCCAAGCTGCTCATCGACCCCTACGCCAAGGCGGTGAGCGGGCCCATCCGCTGGAGCGACGAGCTGTTCGGGTACACCATCGGTGATCCCGCCGAGGACCTCTCCTTCGATGCGCGCGACTCGGCGGGCGCCATGCCCAAGTGCCTCGTGGTGGACCAGGCCTTCACCTGGGAGGACGACCGGGCGCCCAACACCCCGTGGAACCAGACGGTGATTTACGAGACGCATGTGCGCGGCATGACCCTGCGCCATCCGGGCGTGCCCGAGCACCTGCGGGGCACCTACCTCGGCGTGGCCTCCGACCCGGTCATCGACCACCTTCTGGACCTCGGCGTGACGGCGGTCGAGCTCATGCCGGTGCACCACTTCGTGGCCGACCGCCACCTCGTCGAGCAGGGCTTGACCAACTACTGGGGCTACAACTCCATCGCCTTTCTGTCGCCCCACGTGGGCTATGCCACCGGAGGCCTCGGCCAGCAGGTGAGCGAGTTCAAGTCGATGGTGCGCACCTTGCACCGGGCAGGGCTCGAGGTGATCCTCGATGTCGTCTACAACCACACGGGCGAAGGCAACCAGCTGGGCCCCACGCTGTCCCTGCGCGGCATCGACAATTCGGCGTACTACCGGCTGATGACCGATCAGCCCCGCTACCACCTCGACTATACGGGCACCGGCAACAGCCTCAACATCCTGCACCCGCGCGCGATGGGCCTGGTCACCGACAGCCTGCGGTACTGGGTGACCGACATGCACGTCGACGGATTCCGCTTCGACCTCGCCCCGGTGCTCGTGCGCGGTTACGAGGCCGGACAGCCGAGCGCCTTCTTCGAGATCATCGGGCAGGACCCGGTGCTCTCCAAGGTGAAGCTGATCGCCGAGCCCTGGGACGCCAGCCCCGACGGCTACCAACTGGGGCAGTTCCCGACCGGCTGGTCGGAGTGGAACGGGGCCTTCCGCGACTGCGTGCGGCGCTTCTGGCGGGGCGACCCCGGCCAGGTACCCGAACTGGCGTCGCGCCTGACCGGCTCCAGTGACATCTACGCGCCGAGCGGACGCCGGACCTACGCCAGCATCAACTTCGTGACCTGCCATGACGGCTTCACCATGAACGACCTGGTGTCGTACGACCACAAGCACAACGAGGCCAACGGCGAGGACAACCGCGACGGGAGCGATGCCAACTTCAGCCGCAACTGGGGCGCCGAGGGACGCTCCGAGTCCGCGCGTATCGAGCGGACCCGGGACCGCATGAAGCGCAACTTCTTCACCACGCTGTTCTTCGCCCAGGGGGTACCCATGCTCCTCGGCGGCGACGAGATCGGCCGGACCCAGCAGGGGAACAACAACGCCTACTGCCAGGACAACGAGAGCAGCTGGTTCGACTGGGATCTGGGCGAATCGGGGTTGGACCTCTGCCGCTTCGTGCGCGACCTCATCGGTGTGTTCCAGGACAACCCGGTCCTGCGCCGTCGGGCCTTCTTCACGGGCACCGAGGTGGCGGGTACACAGACCAAGGACGTGACCTGGATCCGGCCCAACGGCCAGGAGATGACCGAAGGGGAGTGGTCCGATCCCAACAACCAGAGCATCGGCATGCTGCTCTTGGGCAGCGCGGCCGACGAGGTGGACATTCGGGGCCGCTCGGCGACCGGTGACACCCTGTTGCTCTTGCTCAACGCCGGCGCGCGCTCGCACTCCTACACGCTGCCCCGCCTGGAGCAGCCGGGACGCTGGGAGGAGCTGCTCAACACGGCCCGCCCCGGGCCGTGGTCACGCCTGGTGCGCAACGACGCGGTGAACCTCGCCGCGCACTCGAGCCTCCTGCTCCGTCACAGCGAGCGCCTCCTGGCGTGAGGGGCGCCGGTGCGGGCCGTCGACCACTGGGCTCGACGTACCGGCTGCAGCTGGCGGAGCTCGGCTTTGCCGGCGCGACACGCCTGGTGCGGTACCTCGATGCCCTCGGCATCGAGACGCTCTATGTCTCCCCGGTGCTGGCCGCGGTGCCCGGCAGCACCCACGGCTACGACGTGGTCGACCCCACGCGCCTCGATCCCTCGCTCGGCACGGAGGCGGAATTCGAGGCGCTGCTCGACGCGCTGGACGGCCGTGGCATGCGGCTCCTGGTCGACATCGTGCCCAACCACATGGCGACGCACCCCGACAATGCATGGTGGTGGGAAACGCTGCGAGAGGGCGCGCACGGGGGCGCCGCGAGGATCTTCGACATCGACTGGGCGGCACAGGGCGGCAAGGTGCTCGTACCCACCCTGGGGTCGCCCCTGCGTGAGGTGTGCGGGCGGGGCGGCGCCGCCATCGCAACGCAGGGCGGCGAGCAGTTCTTCGTCCTCGACGGCCAGCGGTTCCCCCTCGCCGGCGAGCCGTCGCCGCCGGGGAGTGCCACGCCATCGCCCCCGGACCTCGCGTCGGTGCTGGAGCGCCAGCATTACCGTCCCGCCTTCTGGCGCCTGAGCGCGGAGGAAGGGAATTACCGCCGCTTCTTCGACATCGACGGTCTGATCGGCGTGCGCGTCGAGGACCCCGCCGTCTTCGACGCCACGCACGCCCGCATTCTCGCCATGGCACCCGACGAGCGCATCGCCGGATGGCGCATCGACCACATTGACGGGCTGACCGATCCCGCCGGCTACCTGGGGCGCCTGCGGGGGGCCGTCGCGGCGCGCCGGCGCGGGCCGTGCGTCCTGCTCGTCGAGAAGATCCTGGCCAAGGACGAGGCACTCCGCCCGTCCTGGGAGTGCGACGGCACCACGGGGTACGAGTTCGCCGACGTCGCCGGCGGGCTCCTCGTGGACGCCGCGGGCGCGGCGCGCCTGGCGCAGGCGGGGGCGGCGTCCACGAGTGACGCGCGGACCTTCTCCGCACTGGCGCTGGTCGCAAAGGGAGAGATGCTGGCGCGCTCCTTCGGCGCCCCTCTTCATCGCCTCAGCGGCCTCGCCGCGGCGGCCCTCGCTGCCGACCATCCCGGGCACGACCTCTCTCGGTCGGCCATCGAAGAGGCGATGGCGGCGCTGACCGTGCACTTTGACGCCTACCGCACCTATCTCGGGCCCGGGAGCGCCGACCCCGACGATGCGGCCCGGGTGCGCCGCGCCGCCACTGCCGCAGCCCCGACCTTGGGCGAGGAAGGCCGGCGCGCCCTGGCCCTGCTCTGTGACGGCATGCTCGTTCCCGAGGGTGACACGCACGGTGGCGCGGGGGGCGCAGGCTGGGTCGAGGTGGCGCAGCGCTGGCAGCAGCTGACGGGTGCGGTGACGGCGAAGGGCGTGGAGGACACGGCCACGTACCGCTTCTCGGGCCTGCTCGCGCACGCAGAGGTGGGCAGCGATCCGGGCCATCCCGCCGTGAACATCCCGGCGTTCCATGCCGCCACCGCGGCGCGGGGTCGGCGCCACCCGTCCTCGCTCAACGCCACGTCGACGCACGACTCCAAGCGCAGCGAGGACGTGCGGGCACGCCTCTTCGCCCTCTCCGAGGTGGCGGACGAATGGGACCGGCTGACGGCGCGCTGGCATCGCCGTAGTGCCGGTGTCCTCCGCGCGGCGAGCGGCCCCGACGCCCACGACGAGCTGGTGGCGTACCAGACGCTGGCCGCCATGTGGCCGATGGGCCGGGCCCGGATGTCGGCCGAGGTGTGCGCGCGGGTACAGGCGTACGCGGTCAAGGCGGCCCGGGAGGCCAAGTGCCGGACCGGGTGGACCGACCCGGACGAACGCTACGAGAGGGCGCTGCGCTCCTTCATCCGGCGGCTGGCCCGCTCCTCGCCCACCACGTTCGGCGCCGAGATGGAGCGCCTGGTCCGTCGTATCGGTCCGGCCGCCGCCACCAACTCCCTCGCCCTGGTCGTGCTCAAGTCCGTGTGCCCCGGGGTGCCCGATGTCTACCAGGGCACCGAGCTGTGGGACTTCTCGCTGACCGACCCGGACAACCGCCGCCCGGTGGACTTCGCGGCGCGGCGCGCACTCCTGGCTACTCTCCCCGGCGACGACGCTCCGGCCGCGGCGCGCCAGGCCGCCGCCGCCCTCCTGGCGGCATGGGAGGACGGGCGCATCAAGTTGCACGTCCTGCGGACGCTGCTCGCGCTGCGCCGGGCGCAGCCGGTGCTCTTCGACCGCGGTTCGTACCACCTGGCGCGGGCCTCCGGCGCGGGCGCGGACCACGCCGTGGGGATCCTGCGCCGCCGGGGGCGGCAATGGGTCGTGGCGCTCGTGCCCCGGCTGATGCTCGGGTTGGCGGGCCCGGGGCGCTTCGCCCTCGGCGGACGTGTCTGGGGCGACACCCGGTTGCACCTGCCGGCGCCCGCTCCCCGGGAACTCACCGACGTCGTAACGGGCGTGACGCTGGCGGTGCGGCGCAATGCCTTCGCCGTGGGGCAGGCGCTGGACACCCTCCCGGTGGCGGTGCTGCGCGGGGTTGCGCCGGCATGAGACTGATCCCGTCCACCGGAGGCGTGCGCGTCGCCGTCCACGACCTTGGCGGGCCGGCGGACGAGGCAGCGCCCCTCCTCTTGTTCTCCCATGCCACCGGATTCTGTGGCCAGGTCTGGGAGCCGGTGGCGGCCCTTTTGCGGCGCCGGTACCGCTGCATTGCGCTCGACTACAGGGGTCACGGGATGAGCGACACGCCGCCCGGCGCCCCCCTGGTGTGGTCCGCCATGGGCGACGATGCCGAGTCGGTGCTCGGGAGCGACCTCATCGGCACGGACCGCCCCCTGCACGGCATCGCCCATTCGATGGGCGGCGCCGCGTTGGTGCTGGCGGCGGCGCGGCGCCCGGGTGCCTTCCGCTCCCTGTGGCTCTATGAGCCGGTCATCGTCGCGCCCGGGGTGCTCCCGCCCAGTGGCACGCCGAATCCCATGGCCGAGGCCGCGTTGCGGCGCCGGCGTACGTTCGACTCCTTCGATGAGGCGGCGGCCAATTTCGCCGCCAAGCCACCCTTGGACGAGCTGCATCCCGACGCTCTGCGGGCGTATGTCCGGGGCGGGTTCGTCCCCCGGCCCGACGGCCGGGTGGAGCTGCGCTGCCCCCCCTCGACCGAGGCAGCGGTCTTTCGGGGGGCGGCCGAGAGTGGCGCGTGGGAGGCCCTCGCCGCCCTCGATCTCCCGGTCGCTCTCGTCGTCGGCCGTCATGAGGAGTACGGCCCGGTGGCGTTCGCGCCCCGGGCCCTGACGCGCCTCACCAGCGGCGCGCTGTTCGAGCGGCGCCACCTGGGGCACTTCGGACCGCTCGAAGATCCGGCGGGGACAGCCCGCGACATCGGGGCCTGGGTGGAGGCCAACTCCTAGGCCCACGCATCAACGCACCTGCGACAGGCGTTGCAGGTGGTCCCCCCGGGGAGCCGGCGCGTGGTGGTGGCGCCACGGCAGTTCCGCCAAGGACCCGCGAACCACCCGACAACCTCTGCGGTCTCTTCTGCGTGAGAATGATGATGGCCACCGCGGGCATCCGGCGGTGGCATGGCGTCGGGAAGGCGAGGGATGGCGGTACCTCCATGGTGATGGCGACCGAGCGGTTACGCGTACGTGCGCAGGCGGAGACCGACAACGGTGGCTCCGACGCCGCGGGCACAGGCAGTGCCGGCGCAGACGCCGATGCGGTCACAGTGCCGAAACGCTGGCGCAGGCGGTTGCTCGCCGCGGCGGCATTCGCGCTCTTCGCCGCCACCGCGGGGTTTCTCGTGGGTGGCGAGGTCCAGGCCAAGACCCAGTTCGCGCTGGCGCACGCCTCGATCGAGAGCACGCGGCACCGGATTGACGCCGTCCTCGGCGATCTGGCCTCGGTTCGTGGCAGTCTCCATGCCGTCAACGGCGAGGTCGACGCGAACGCGGCAGCGCTCGCTTCCGATACGGCGGAACTCCGATCCGTGCAGGGCGCCTTGGCGCAGGCCCAGGCGAACGTGTCCGCCCAAGGCTCGAACATCACCGCCTTGAACACCTGTCTCGGGGGAGTGGAAAAGGCGATGAACGCGCTGTCGGTCGGCGATCAGGCCTCCGCCATCGCCGCGTTGAATGCCACCTCGGCGAGCTGCCAGAGCTACGCGGTCTCCGGTGGCTGAACGGCGACGTCGACGGTGGCCGACGGTGGGCGTCGCTCTCCTCATGGTGGGGGCACTGGTGGCCGCGTTGGTCACCGACCTGCAGGTCCACGGTCTGGCCCGCCATGAGCGACAAGTTCTCGCCGCGGCCCGGCGCCATTTGTCGGCGTCGGACTTCGACCTCGCCGCCACGACGTACGCTCGCGCGCTGGCCGTCGGGCATCGCAATGCGCTGCAGGTATCGGTGGCATCCATGCTGGGCCAGGTGGCGACGACCGAGGGAGTTCTCGGCACCACGAACAATGCGGCGTCCCTCGAGGGGCTCGACATCGCCACACTCCAGACCTGCCTCGGCGGCGTGCGCGGCGCCCTGCAGCAGATCGCGGGGCGCGACAACTCGGCGGCCATCGGGGACATCTCCGCAGTGTCCAGCGCCTGCCTGATGCTCGACGGCAGCACCGCCGGTGGCCCCGTCTATCCGTTCGACTTCCCGGATCCCGACGTCATGCGGGTCGACGGGACTTACTTCGCCTACGCCACGAACTCGGCGGAGGGGAACATCCAGATCATCGACTCCACCGATCTGACTCATTGGACCGCGGTGGGCAATGCCCTGCCGAGCCTGCCCAAATGGGCGGTGCCGGGTGGGACCTGGGCGCCCGGTGTCCTCCAGGTCGGCTCGACCTTCGTCCTGTACTACGCGGCGCAGGTGGCGGGGGCGGGCAGCGGCGACGAGTGCATCTCGGTCGCCACCGCCACGCAACCCCAGGGCCCCTTCACGGACGATTCGACCGCCCCCCTCGAGTGCCAGCCCGCGCTCGGGGGGTCCATCGACCCGTCCCCGTTCGTGGACGCCAACGGTGCGTTGTACCTGCAATGGAAGTCCATCGGGGCGGGGGGACAACCGGCGACGATCTGGTCCGAGCAGCTCAACGCATCGGGCACCGGATTCGCCGCCGGCGCGGCGCCCGCCGCACTGCTCAGCGCGGACCTCAGCTGGGAGGCGGGGGTAGTCGAAGCGCCCGACCTCGTGCTCGATGCGGGGCGCTACTTCCTCTTCTTCTCGGGCAACAACTGGGACAGCGCCAACTACGCCGTCGGCGTGGCGACGTGCAGCGGGCCCCTCGGGCCGTGCACCCAACCGCTGACCCAGCCCATCCTGGCCAGCGGGCCGGACATGGCGGGACCGGGCGGCGAGTCGGTCTTCACCGATTCCAGCGGATCGTTCTGGATAGCGTTCGACGCCTGGCTGCCCGGCGCCATCAGTTACCCCAACAGTCGCGCCCTCTACCTGCGCCCGCTCGACCTCTCCGGTGCGACACCTGTCGTCGGCCCCGCCGGCTGACCGTTCCGCGCTTCGCCGGACGCGCCGAAACGTATGCAGGGAAGCCGTTTCCCAGGGCGTATCAAGGCTGCGATTGGAAGTGCGCCATCTGACGACGCAGCCACGCCGCGTAGAGAACGACGGCCACCGCGCCCAGCGCCACGACGAGAGGAGTACCCCAGGGAGGTGACCATCCCCCCCGTACTCTGGCAAAGAGATTGAACGTGTGTCCGAGGCCGACGGTGTTGCGACGCAAGGCCCAGACAAAGTCCGCCAGCTGCCCAGTCCCCACCCCAATCGCAACGACCGCCGCTACTCGCTTTCTGGTGCGCCGTGCCGAGCTCACGAATGGATGATCGGACATCACGAAGCCGGCAAGGAGCGGGATCCCGGCATAGAGCGGGAAGCCATCCCGTGCCTGCCACGTGACGCCGGAAGAAGCCGCATGCCATACGACGATCGTCACCGTCAAGACGAGCGACCCTCCGACCAGGCCGAGCAGCACCCACGCGTGTCGCACCCTGGAGAAAACGAGACCGACAACGATGAGAAAGCCAAACAGCGAAGTCCAAAGGACCATGGTGAGCAACGGCGAGGGAGTATCAAGCCAACCAAAGACGCCGATGAACTGATTGAAGTAGACCCCGATCTGCCCCAGCACCTTCAGGATCAAGGCGCCGATCGCTGCATGATCGGGTGGGAGCTCAATGGAGGACACCACCGTCAGGGTGTCGGCCAGCAGCACGAAAGTGAGAGCGAGGGCCCCGACCGCGCCGAGGACCAGGACTCCGATACGGACGGAGCGCGCCCGCAGCAGTTCTCGACACGATCTGGGTTCCAATGCGATCATCGTCAGGACGATCAACACCATCCACAGGACCGAGAGCCCTCGTGTGAGTTCGAGAAGGCACCCCGAGACGACAAAGGTCACGACGAGACGACGCGAGGGGCCCGATTCCCTGGGTCGCACGAGGGCCAGGCCGCTGGTCCACGCGCAGATCGCGGCAGCGATTTCGAATCCACTCGGATTGACCACGCCGCAGAGGAACACCACCAACGGGGTGATCGTCAACGCCAGCGCAGCGAGCACCATTGTCGAGCGGACCCAGATGGCGGCGACCGCCAGCGCCAATCCGAGAAGGATCGAGTCGATGAGTGCGCTGATGAGTCGCATGAAATAGATGACACCCTCGGAGTGCATTGCGAGAGTGGGCAGCCCGACGATGGCGTAGTACAGGGGGGGATAACGGCCGACGTAGGAAGTGACCGTGACCAGGCGGCCCGAGGAGTGAAGGTGCGGTGCGCAGCCGGCGGGCACGGAAGACCGAAACTGATAGCAGCGGGGAAGACGGTAGATCGATTTGAAGACTGCCGGCACGCGAAAGGCTCTGGTGGCGGTGCTCAGACCCGGTGCCGGTTGACCGATCAGCTCGCCACGCACGGTCGCAGCAGCCTTGACGACCTGCGCCCCTTCATCGGGTGATGCACCCA
>Ga0182018_10004392_pt1 | contig 11870 bp, 14 predicted proteins | sample 812P2MmetaG_FD_120490 | JGI IMG/M metagenome (GOLD analysis project Ga0182018, IMG submission 120490) | Permafrost microbial communities from Stordalen Mire, Sweden - 812P2M metaG | ecosystem: Environmental > Terrestrial > Soil > Wetlands > Permafrost | place: Sweden: Stordalen | collected...
ACTCCAATGCCGCGCCAGGCACGGTCGGTGACCTCGAAGACCTCTGCAAGCAGCTTTTGCGCTGGTTCGTTGCCCTGAAAATTGACGACCCTTTCGTAGGCGTTTTCCACCTCGTGACTGCCCGCTTCCAACTGCAGAACTGTCCGGCGAATCCCATCGAGCAGGTCGAGGGGCTCGAAGCCGGTAACGACCATCGGCACACGGAACCGCTCGGCAAGTGGCGGATATTCCCAGTAGCCCATGACGCTGCACACGTGCCCGGCCAGCAAGAACGCCTGCACTTGATTCTCCGGTGCACTGAGAATGGCCGAGATAGCCGGCGGCACCAGCACGTGCGAGACGAGCACCGAAAAGTTCTTGAGGCCGCGGCGCTTGGCCACATGCACGCTCATCGCGTTGGCCGGAGCGGTGGTCTCAAATCCCACGCCGAAGAAGACGACCTGCTTGTTGGGATTCTTTGCCGCCAGCTCCACCGCATCCAGCGGCGAGTAGACAATGCGCACATCGCCGCCCTGTCCCTTGATCTGGAAGAGGTCCTTTTCCGTGCCGGGAACGCGCAACATATCGCCGAAGGAGCAAAAGATCACACCGGGCTGTGCGGCGATGGCCAGTGCTTTGTCGATGAGTTCGAGAGGCGTGACGCAGACCGGGCAGCCCGGGCCGTGCACCATCTCCACACCCGCGGGCAGCATCTGGTCGATCCCGTTCTTGATGATGGAGTGGGTTTGCCCGCCGCACACCTCCATGATCTTCCATGGGCGCGTGGTGACGGCGTGAATCTCGCGCGCCAGCCCTCGAGCCACTTCGCCGTCGCGGAACTCAGTCAAATACTTCATCCGACCCCACAATACAAACTGCTGTCATCCTGAGCGGAGCAGTTCGCGTTTTCTGCGAACTGCGCAGTCGAAGGACCTGCTTTTTCCACACTTCCCAACCAAAATCCTTGGGTGCCCCAGGTCTGGATTCTCGGACCTGGGAGTCCACAATCTTCAACCCACCGCGTCTCTCTTGGGTTCCACCGAACAGCTCCCGTCGGGGCAGTTCGAGGGCGGCCGGTTGGCCGCCATCAGCACAGCCTCCTCGCCGTCGGCCAGTTCTTCTTCCAACACACCCATCTTGCGAAAGACTTCGAGTGTTTTCTCCGCGGTCTCCTGGTCGACGCGCTCGATTGCGAACCCAACGTGCACAATCGCGTAGTCGCTAACCTCGATTTCGGGAACAAAGTCCAGGCAGACGCGCTTGACGATGCCGCCGAAGTTCACTTTGCCCATTTTGAGGCCATTTTCTTCGAAGACCTCATCTACCCGACCTGGAATGGCTAAACACATGGCAACTCCCTTATACCCGTCAGGAAGTCGAGCGAATGTGATTTAGATCACCTTTGGCCCCACGAGCGGTTCGGAAGCCGATGGCTATTCAGCCCTTTTCTGCCACCGCGCCTCATTCCGCGCCACGCAGGCCTTCACCATCTTTGTAATCAGCGCCTTTGGCAATGGCTTGTCCAGCGGAAAGTGAATTGTCCCCTTCGTTACGCGGTAACCTGCGAGCTCTTCGGCAAACTCCTCAATGGCGCGAGCGCCCATGGGAAAGAAGCTGCAGTGATTCTTGAAGGCCGCGTAGGAGACGAGCGAGCCCTTGTAGTTGAACGAAGGAATGCGATATGCGAGCTCTTCAGTGGCCTCCTTGGGCGCGGCGGCGCGGATAGTCGCACGCATTTTTTCAAGGGTAGTTCGGGCTGGCTCGGGAACGGCGGCAAGGTAGGCCTCTACCTCGGCCTTGCCAATCTCGGGAGCGGTCTTTTTCGCCGGCATCGGACGTCGGTTTTCCTTTACCAACCTTGTTAGAACAAGATAACTCGGAAGCCGCGCAGGCATAAAACCAAATCAGTACCCCGACTCGCGCCCATGCCGCACCGCAAGTATCACCACTTCCCTGCCGTCATAGCGGTATAGAGCGACATACGCGCCGCTCCCAAACTCGATGATCCACTCGCGAAACTCTTCCGGAAGTTCGTCCACCGGACGGCCCATCTCCGGAAACTTGCCCAGCAGCTTCACGCCCTGCCGGATCGCCTTCACAGCGCGCCTTGCCGCCGCACGGCTCTTGGGAGCAAGAAAATCGTGCAGCCTCGCCACATCCCGCAACCCGTTCGGCGACCACTTCAGACGTGGCATTCAGGGGCCTGGGCGTCCTCGCCTGCTTCGAGCTTGGCCAGCCACGTTTCGGCCTCTTCGGCAGTCGCGTGCAAACCAGTGGCCTGATATTCCTCCCAGGCTGCCAGCACATCCCTGCGAAGCTGTTCGCGCTTCTCCTCGCGGACGACGAACTGCTCAACCGCTTCAAGCATCACCCAGTGCGCGGACCGTCGGCGCGAAGCCGCAATCCTCTGAACGCGCTCTTTGAGCTCTGCATCGAGCTTCAGACTCGTGGTCGCTAAGACTGGCACGATGGGTACTCCGAAGTGTCACTTGGTACTACCATATATTACCTAGCTCCACTTTAACACGGAATCACCCGTCCCGAGCGACTCTCTGCTCAACCAGGTATCCCAGCCAGTCTTCCATCCCCGCCCCGGTCTTCGAGCTGGTCTCGAAGATGCGGATTCCCGGCCGTATCTCGTTGATATTCCTCAATGCCAGCTCCCTGTCGAACCCGCAAGGCTCCGCGATGTCGATCTTGGTGATGACGGCGGCGTCGGCGGAGTTGAACAGCGTCGGATACTTCAGCGGCTTGTCTTCGCCCTCCGTCACAGAGAGCAGCGCCACGCGAATCTTCTCGCCGAGATCGTAGCTCGAAGGGCACACCAGGTTCCCAACGTTCTCGATAAACAGGTAGTCGAGGCCTCCGAGTTCAACACCTTGCCACCCGGCCAGGTGTTTCTCGATCATCTCGGCATCGAGGTGGCAGATTCCATGCGTATTAATCTGGCGAACCGGCGCTCCACTGGCGGCCAGCCGGCGGGCGTCGTTGTCGGTCTCTAAGTCGCCAACCAAAGCCGCAGCTCGAGAGCCCCGCGCAAGCAGTTCCCTCAGGGTCCACTCCAGGAATGCAGTCTTGCCGGTTCCTGGGCTTGAGACCAGGTTCAGCACCAGCACTCCAGCCGACGTAAAGTTCTGCCGCAGCGCACGCGCAAGTTCGTCGTTCTTTTTCAGTATTCCCTGCCGCAGTTCAACTATCCGGGTGGTCATCGCGGTACCTCAGCTTCGTTATACTTGCCGACGGCGTTGTCGGATTCGCCAGCCTCGTTCTTTTCGCCGTGCTAGTTCGTCTCGCCAGCGTCTTCAATTTCAATCGACTCGATCTCCAACTCACGCCCTTGCCGCAGGTCCATGCTCGCCTCGCCACACAGGGGGCACCGGAAGCTCTGCACTCCGTCCAGCTCCGATGCCTTCCCGCACGGCGCACACCACACCACCACCGGCACCGTATGCACCACGAGCCTGGCGCCCTCAATGCCGGTGCCCTCAGTGGCAATGCCCCAGCAGAACTCCAGCGAGTCAACCACCACGCTGGCCAGCGCGCCCACGCGGAGCCGAACCTCAAGCACCCGCGCACCGGGATAAGCAGCCGCCGACTCGGTGACAGTGTCCACAACGCTCGCGACAATCGACAGCTCGTGCATAAGCACCAGATTCTACGCCGCAGCGAATCTCTCGGGTGATCCAGATCACACGACTTCGGCGCAGGATGGAATGCGCCGGCCCGCCGGAGGCACCACGGTCGCCGCTTCCCTACCCGCCACCCATCCAATACCGCAATTCCTGAGTCAATGTATCTCGAATCCAACAAAGTCCAGTCGACTTGGACACCAGCACGGGGTCCCCAACGACAGATCCTCGTCGTTGGGGTGGAGCAGGGAGCGGCGACCCCCAATCAAAGCCACAAGGCCATAGCAACTCAGGAATTGCCGTAAGATGGCTGCATAAGGTTCCCCATGCCCGTCACCACACAAGCTTCCCGCCTCGCACTCAGCCAGCTCGCCCCCGGAGTTCTCCAGTCAGAAATCCGCGCCATGACCACGCTCTGCGACCAGATGGGCGGCATCAACTTGTCGCAGGGCGTCTGCGATACGCCGGTCCCCGAGGTGGTGATGAATGGCGCAATCGAGGCCATGCGCGCAGGCCACAACATCTACACGCGCCTCGACGGCATCGAACGGTTGCGGGTGGCGATTGCCGCCAAGCAGAAACACGACTACGGCCTCAACTACAACCCCGAAAATGAAGTACTCGTAGCCTCGGGCGCGACGGCCGGACTGCACGCCGCAGCCATGGCCCTGCTGAACCCCGGCGACGAAGTCATCCTGTTTGAGCCCTTCTACGGCTACCATGTGGCCACGCTCAAGTCGATGCGCGTTTCTCCAGTCCTGGTTGCGCTCGCCGGCGACGACTTCGCTCTCGATCCCGATTCCCTGGCCGCCGCCATCACTCCCCACACGCGTGCCGTCCTGCTGAACACGCCGGCCAACCCAAGCGGAAAAGTCTTCACGTTGGCTGAAATCCAGGCCATTGCCGAGGCCTGCCTCGCGCACGACCTCTTCCTCATCACGGACGAGATCTACGAGTACTTCGTCTACGACGGCGCAAAGCACATTGCCCCGGCCACGCTGCCCGGGATGCGCGACCGGACCATCGCACTCAGTGGGTTCTCAAAGACCTTCAGTATCACCGGTTGGCGGCTGGGCTATGCCACGGCCGACGCGCGGTGGATGGGCGCGATGGCCTATTTCCACGACCTGACCTATGTCTGCGCTCCCTCGGCGCTCCAACACGGCGCGGCAGCGGGCCTTGAGCAGTTGCCGCCGAGCTTCTACACGCAGATTGCCACCGACTACCAGGACAAGCGCGAGAGGATGCTGGACGCGTTGCGAGCTGCCGGAATGAAGCCGACGGTCCCGGCAGGGGCCTACTACGTGCTGGCCGACGCCTCCGCCGTCCAGGGAGCAACCGCGGCTGAAAAGGCGCGACATTTGCTGAAGCAAACGGGCGTCGCCGCTGTTGCGGGGTCGGCATTTTTTCGTCAGGGCAAAGGCGAAAACCTGCTCCGCTTCTGCTTCGCCAAAAAGGACGACGAGCTCGACGAAGCCTGCCGGCGCCTGCGCGATTTCAAGAGCTGAGGTCACCCCGCTTGCGCTGCCTCGCCATTATCTCGGCCCAGCAAGGCTTTGTAACAACGGCACGGCTTTGGCGGGGCCAATCAGTCTCAAGGGGTAGAAGTCGGCCCCGATGAAGAAGACCGGCAAAACCAGGCCGCCGGCGAAGAATGCGGTTGCAAGAAAAAGCGGTGACAAAAAGGCCGCAAAGGAGCAACTAACCGCAGTTTGCCGCTGCGAGAGTTACGTTCGCGGCCGACCCCTCACGCGTCCTTCCGATTTAACCGTTTTCTACCCGCGTCTTGATGTCCAGGTACGCCGCCTCAATAAGTTCCCTTCGCGCTACCGCGTCGGTCGCCGCGTCCGGTCTCAGCTTCACATGGCGCATAAACTTGCCGCTGCCTTGCATGAGATGGCCCGGGTCAGGCAACGCTGCGCCCTGAAAGAAGCCAACGTTTACGTGAGACGTGAACACATTCACATAGCCGAACGGCACATCGCCCAGGCATGCAACCGGACAGCCGTCGTGCAAGATCTCCCGGACTTCATCCCCGCAGCCTCGCATCACCTCAAACCATTCCCGCGCAATCGCTCCCAACTCGCTTCGACGCTCCTTCATCCACGCATCGATCGCTGGATCGCGTCCGACAGCGCCGTTCAATCGGAATAGTTCTGCTCTCGTTTTCATTCCGCATTCGCTCTCGAGCCTATGTTACGTCGTACTTATCCAACCTAAACGGAAGAAAGAGGAGACGGCGAATCACGAGTTCAGCACCCGTGTGGTGCAGAATAAGCCGGGTTAGCCCTTGATTGTTCTCGTCAACGCGCACACATACCCTACAAATTCCTTGAACGCCGGCCGACTCTAAAGACCTACGCAGATTGCGACCGTTCAACCCTTTATCTGTGATGCGCAGGTATTGAACCAGACGCTTCAAAAATAATCCGGCTCGGGAAAATCGATCGACTTGTAAATTCTGTTATTTCTGTTTATACTGAAACTACAGTTATTGAGGAAATGCGATGACTCTATCCAAGGCGGCGAGTGAGTTCATTCTTCACTGGGGCGAAATGGGCAACCGATGGGGCGTGAACCGTACCGTGGCCCAGGTTCATGCGCTTCTTTACCTGTCGCCAAAGCCGCTCACTGCCGAAGACATCGCAGAGGCGCTCTCTGTTGCGCGCTCCAACGTAAGCACCAGTCTGCACGAGTTGCAGAACTGGCAGCTTGTGAAGGCGACACACCTGCTGGGAGATCGCCGCGACTTCTTTTCTACCTCGTGCGACGTGTGGCAGCTTTTTCTTACAGTGCTGAAGCAGCGCGTGGAGCGCGAAATTGAACCCACAATTGCCGCACTCGGCCGCATTGCCGCCGAGGCTCGCGCGCAGGGGCAGCCCGAGGTGACCGCGCGTATCACCAAAATGCATGATTTTTTGCAGGAGATGAATGGCTGGTACCGGCAGATGACAAAGTTGCCCTCAAGCACGTTGCGCAGCCTCGTGAGTCTGGGCGCTGGAGTGACACGTTGGCTGCCTGGTGAGACCAAGGCAAAGGGGAAGAAATGATTATCGCCAACATGAATGTGATCGAAGGAGTCGTAGGAAAGTCAACGGCTGCTCTTCGCGTCGAACCGATTGGCCTGGAGCAGTACTACAGCGAGGCTGGCCCGGATTACGCAGCATGGAGCCGCGAGTTCAACATGCACTTCGGCTTTTACCGTGCCGGCGCGAATCCGTTTAACCGCGAAGCCATGCTCGAGCAGATGAATGCAGAGGTGCTGGCGCGGCTGAAGTTGGATGGCATCGCGCAGCCGAGCCTGCTTGATCTTGGTTGCGGTCTCGGCGCCACACTGCGTAGTTTTGCCCGTCGCTTGCCACGCGCGTTGCTGCTGGGAATAACGCGAGTACCCTGGCAGGTGGAGCATGCACGCGCGTTAAGCAAGGCGGCCGGCTGCGGGGAGCGCTTGCGTGTGATCGAGGGAGATTACGAAGATGCCATTTTGCCGCGCAGCAGCTTCGACGGCGTGTATGCGCTTGAGAGTAGTTGCCACGCTCATGGCGCCGACAAAGGCGCGCTGCTGGCGGAGGTGCGCCGCGTCCTGAAGCCGGGGGGACGCCTTGTCGTTGCAGACGGCTTCCTCGCGAGAGACCGCTTCGGCAGCGCGCTCCAAGAGCGCATCTATCGCAAGCTTTGCGAATGCTGGGTTATCGAAGAACTGGCGCAGCTCCACCTGTTCACAGCGCAGCTGGAAAAGCTCGGCTTTACAGACATCAATGTTGAGCACCTGCAAATGCGAGTGGCTCCATCGGTCGCCCACGTTCCCTGGGTAACACTGAAATTCCTGATGACTGAGGGATGGTCGGGCAAGCGGGATATGACGCGCGCACGCTGGAATAACGTAATCGCGCCGGTCCTGCTGCCACTGGTCAGCGCGCCTCTGGGACCTTTGACCTATTGTATGATTACGGCGACCAAGCGCTAGATACGGCCGTCCGCGGAGAGCGCTTGGCCTTCTCAGTAGCAGTGACGAGCGTTAGCCGGCACTGCATCAGGTGCTTTGAAACGCCTCCCCGTGCGGAATAATTCACCTGGAGCTCCTACCCTCTTGACAAAACTGAACTGAACCGTTCAGTATAGTTTTGGTCGGGGACTATTGGCCACAGCGCCCATTGCTCCGGAGGTCAATCCATGATCAGCGTCCACAACCTGGTTAAGACGTTCGACGCGTTTACCGCCGTGAACGATGTTTCGTTTGACGTCGCGGCAGGGGAAATCTTTGCCTTTCTCGGCCCCAACGGGGCCGGAAAAACCACCACCATCAAAATGCTCACCACCCTGTTGAAGCCGACTAGCGGCACGATGGAGCTCGATGGGCTCAATCCCTTGACCGATAAGAACGAAGTCCGCAAGCGCTTCGGCATCGTCTTTCAGGATCCGAGCCTGGACGGAGAACTGACTGCGCAAGAGAATATGGACTTCCATGGCGTGCTCTACCACGTGCCCCACAAGCTGCGAAAGCACCGCACCGAGGAACTCCTCAAACTCTTTGAACTGTGGGACCGCCGCGGCGAGCAGGTGAAGAAGTTTTCCGGCGGCATGAAGCGGCGCCTCGAGATTGCCCGCGGATTCCTGCACACGCCGCGCATTCTGTTTCTCGATGAACCAACCCTGGGCCTCGATCCGCAGAGCCGCAACCAGCTGTGGACCCACGTGAAGAAGGTGAACGAATCAGAGAACGTCACGGTCTTCCTGACCACGCACTACATGGATGAAGCCGACCGCGTGGCGCACCGCATCGGCGTGATCGACCACGGCAAGCTCGTGACGCAGGGAACCCCCGCGCAGATCAAAGAGCAGACGGGCACAACGACGCTCGAGGACGCTTTCCTCAAACTCACCGGGACAACGATTCGCGACGAAAGCGCCAGCGCGACAGACACCATGCGGCAGTTTGCAAAGATGTGGCAGGGAGGCAGACGATGAGCTCAATTTACATTTTGTGGCTGCGTGAGTTGAAGCGGTATACGCGCTCGCGAGCGCAGATCATCGCTTCGCTGGGCCAGCCCATGCTCTATCTGCTGGTGCTGGGGTTTGGGCTTGGGTCGGTCTTTAAACGCGCGGGCTTTGGCAGCTACCTGCAGTTCATAGCGCCGGGCGTGATCGGCATGAGCGTGCTATTCTCTTCGATCTTCTCCGGCCTGGGACTGCTGTGGGACCGGCAGTTCGGCTTCCTGAAAGAAATGCTGGTGGCGCCGGTGCCGCGCATCGAGATCATGATCGGCCGTACGCTGGGCGGCATGACGGTGAGCGTGATCCAGGGCCTGCTGGTGTTGATCATCGCGCTCATCGTCGGGTTTCGTCCGGCGAACTGGTGGCATATCCCCATGGCCATCGTCTTCATGCTGGCAATATCGCTGGTCTTTGCGGCGCTCGGCGTTGCGGTGGGCTCAAGCCTGCAGGACATGCAGGGATTCCAGCTCATCATGAACTTCATGGTCATGCCCATCTACTTCCTCTCCGGCGCAATGTTTCCGCTGTCTGGCCAAGGCTGGGCGCTGATGATCGCCACCCGCATCGATCCGCTCTCTTATGGGATCGATGGCATGCGCTCGATGCTGCTCGGCTCGTCAACCTTCAGCCCAATCACGGACATCGAAGTGCTCGCCGGCGTGGGCGTCGTGCTCCTTGTCTTTGGAGCATATCGGTTCTCCAAGATTGAGATCTAGTTTGGTGTCCCCAAGTTCTTAACGATACTTCGGATGTCATTCTGAGCGAACGGGGCCCCAAACGCATTTCAGCTTGGGGGTGGTGAGTCGAAGAATCTGCTTTTGGTCCTTCAGGATTCTTGAGGCAACTTTCGAGATTGGACACAATCAATGGTCCGTTCGCGCAGTACTGAGGCTCACGACAGAGTGCTTCGAGCAGCGCTCGAATTGTTTGCCGAGCGCGGCATCGAGGCGGCAAGCATGGATGCCATCGCCCAGCAGTCGGGAGTGAGCAAGGCCACCATCTACAACCACTGGGAAGACAAGGAGGCGCTGCTGCTTGAGGTGATGTGCTTCATTCACGGCCTCGACCGCGAAAGGGACGACGTGGACACAGGCGACCTGTGCCGCGACCTTTCGGCGGTTCTCACGCGAAGACATCCCGAGGAGTTTGACCCGTTTCACCAGAAGATTGGCCCGGCTTTAATTGCTTACTCCGCCACCCACAAGGAGTTTGGCAAGGCATGGCGCAATCGCGTGATGGATCCGCCACGAGCGGAGCTCCGCAAGATACTGCGCCGGGCGATTGATCAGGGCGTGCTGCCGCCTTCGCTCAATATTGAGCACGCGACCGCGCTTTTGCTCGGCCCTGTACTCTACGTGCACATCTTCCCGGGCGAATCGCGCCTGACGAAAGACGACATCGGCCCCGCCGCGGCAGAGGCATTTTGTCGCGCGTTCGTGATTGAAAGGCTCCAATCTGCAATCAAAAAGAAGCGCGGCGTCAAGAAGAAGTCGAAGCAAAAGAAATGAATGTCGCAACGCGCCAACGGCACACCTTCAGTCGTATTGAAATGGTGAGGCTTTGAAAGGGCGCAACTTCAGTCGTGTCGAAGAATCCGGCAAAACGAGCGCGGGCTTCGGCCCCGGAGAGATGCTGTTCTTCACATCGTCCGCAAAAATTATTGCGGTTCTCGCTTCAGCCCCGCAGCCGCTTTTGTGCTTCGGCCAACCCTGCCTCGTACGCTTCAACGGTCTTGTCCCACGCAGCATTCGCCTCTTGGTCGATCACCCTGCGCGCCGGGTCGGCATCGAACCAGTCGATCGTCCGCTGAATCCCCTGCGCGAACGGCACCGTGGCGCAATAATCAGGAACAAAGCGCTTGATCTTGGTGTTGTCGAAGACCACACTTGACGCCTTGTCGCCGGTGAGGCTGCCGATCTCGCCGGGATCGCATGCGCCCAGAAAATCAGACGCGATGTGGACGATCCGGGCCTCCACGCCCGCGGCCTCGGCCGTGATGCGGTAGAACTGGTCCCAGGTCATCACCTCGTCGCTGGTGATGTGGAAGGCGTGGCCGATGGCCTGTCGATGCCCGAGCAGCCCGACAAACCCCTTGGCGAAATCGCTGTTGTGAGTGATGCACCACAGCGACGATCCGTCGCCGGGCACAATCACCTTTTTCCCTTTGCGCATGCGGTCGATGGCGGTAAAGGACCTCTGCCAACTGTTCACCGCGAGCACAATCTGCGTGTTGCCGTAGGTCAGCGAAGGCCGCACGATGGTAATCGGAAAACTTTCGTCGCGGTAGGCCACCATCAACCGCTCTTCGCAGGCGATCTTGTCGCGCGAGTACTGCCAGAAGGGGTTGGCCAGCGGCGTCGACTCCGTAATCAGGTAGTCGCCCACTGGCCGCTGATACGCGCTGGCCGAGCTGATGAAAACAAACTGATCGCAGCGTCCGCGAAACAGCCTTATGTCCCTCTCAATCTGGTCCGGCGTGAACGCGATCCAGTCGACCACCGCGTCAAAGTGTCGATCGCCGAGCTCCGTGTTCACCGCAGTCTCGTCGCTGATGTCGGCAACGATGGTCCTCACGCCTTCAGGCACCTCAGCCGTGCGCTGCCCGCGCCGCAGCAGCGTCAGCTCGATCCCACGCGCAGCCGCGAGTTGCGTAACCGCCAGGCTGATGTTTCCTGTGCCGCCAATGAACAGGACTTTCATTAAACAATTCCCGCCCAGATCACCAGGTTCACCCCAATCATCAGCACCGCCGCGCCTGGAATGAGCAGTAGAGCTTTCTTGAGCCGCGCCGGATCGTCCCCGGCGATTGCGCCGATCAGCCGCGAACTCACCGCCAGCCCCGCCCACCCGCAGGTAATGGCAAAGCCGATGGCCGTGCCGCTCATGCGCGGGAAGGCGTTGCCCACCATAGCCAGCGTTGTCGGAAATACCGGAGCCATGGACACCCCGGCGATGAACACCAACACAAAGGCTACCGTGGGCTTGCTGGTCTTGAGCATCAGATAGGTCGTAACCGCCATGGCCACCGAACTTGCCAGCGTAACCTCGACCTCCGGCACACCCAGCAGAATGCGCGAGACAGCAACGCGCCCAATCAGCAAGCCCAGGGCGAATCCCAGCGAGAGAATGTTGAGCGCCTTCGACTCCGGAATACCCTGCGCGATAAGGTGGCGGGGCAGCCAATTCCACACGCCAACCTCACAGGACACATAAAGAAACAGCAGGAACCCGAGCAGGAATAGGAGCGGACGCCCGAGCACAGGGCCG
>Ga0182018_10004393_pt1 | contig 11869 bp, 9 predicted proteins | sample 812P2MmetaG_FD_120490 | JGI IMG/M metagenome (GOLD analysis project Ga0182018, IMG submission 120490) | Permafrost microbial communities from Stordalen Mire, Sweden - 812P2M metaG | ecosystem: Environmental > Terrestrial > Soil > Wetlands > Permafrost | place: Sweden: Stordalen | collected...
ACTGCACGCCGTGGGGCATGCCGACGCGCAATATCTTCGGTTGGCAGAAGCCGTGCTACCTGCTCGGCGAAGGCTACGTCAAGACGTTCACGGAATTGATGGAAACCACCGACTGGGATGCCTACGGCACTGGCCGCTACGAGAAGTGCGCCAACTGCATGGCGCATTGCGGCTACGAGCCGACCGCGGCCGACGCCATGATGAAGCATCCGCTCAAGGCCCTGGCGATCGCCTGGCGCGGCGTGAAAACCGAAGGGCCGATGGCGCCGGAGATTTCGCTAGAGCACCAGCGGCCGGCGAAATACGTGTTCGACGGTCAGGTGCAGCTCACGCTTTCCGAAATGCGCGCCAACGAAGCGCGCGAGAAGGCGGCGAAAGCGGCGCAAACATCGGCGAGCGCGGCGTAGACTCGCTCGTCGTTCCGGGACGGCCCGAAGGGCCGAGCCCGGAACGAAAATCACATCCCGTACGCCACCGCGCGCGTATTGCCGCGCTTGAGATTGCGGTAGCGCGCCATGGCCCAGAGCGGGAAGAATTTCGCATAGCCGTGGTAGCGCAGATAAAACACGCGCGGGAAACCGGTGGCGGTGTAGCGCGGCTCGTTCCAGAAGCCGTCGCCGCCTTGTGCATCGCCGAGATACTTGATGCCGCGCGCGACCGCGGAATGATCGACCTCGCCGGCGGCCATGAGACCCATGAGCGCCCACGCCGTCTGCGACGCCGTCGACGGCGCGCGCTCGTAGCCGCGATAATCGAGCTTGTAGCTTGCGCCATCCTCACCCCAGCCGCCATCATCGTTCTGGATGGCGACAAGCCAATCCACGGCCCTGCGTATTTCCGGCGCGCCATGATCGACGCCGACCGTGTTGAACGCACACAGCACCGACCAGGTGCCGTAGATGTAGTTCATGCCCCAACGGCCGTACCAGCTGCCTTCGGCGAGCTGCGTCCGGCGCAAATAATCGACGCCGCGCGTCACGGCCGCATTGTTCGCCGTGGTCTCGCCGAACTGCGCGAGCATCGACAGGCAGCGCGCGGTGACGTCTTCGGTCGGCGGGTCGAGCAGCGCGCCGTGATCGGCGAACGGAATGTTGTTGAGGTAATGATATTCGTTGTCGGCATCGAACGCGCCCCAGGCGCCGTTCTCGCTCTGCATGCCTAAAATCCATTCGCGGGCGCGGGCGAGACTGTCGCGAAAGTCGTCGCGGCCGGTCAGACCCTGCACGCGATCCATGGCCATGGCGACGACGGCGGTGTCATCGACGTCGGGATAGTGCGGGTTGGCATATTGAAATGCCCAGCCGCCGGGGCGGATATCGGCCCGCCGCGCTACCCAATCGCCGCGGACGTCAAGGACCTGCTTCGGCAGGAGCCAATCGAGGCCGCGCCTGGCCTCAGCGACCGCGCGCTCGCCGCCGGCTTCCAGCAAAGCGTGGCAGGTGAGCCCGGTGTCCCAGATCGGCGAGACGCAGGGCTGGCAATAGGCCTCATCCTCGTGCACGACGAGGAGCTTATCGACCGACTTGCGCGCGATGGCGCGTAACGGGTGATCTTCCGGATAGCCGAGCACCGCGAACATCATCACGCTGTTCGCCATCGCCGGAAAGATCGCACCGAGCCCATCCTCGCCGTTCAATCGCTCGATGACCCACGCCACGGCGGCGTCGATGGCGCGCTGCCGCATGCGCGTCGGAAAGTACGGCTCGCTCGCGCGCAAGACGTTATCGACGCCACGAAAGAACCAGAACCACGACGCTTTCTGTTGCGGCGCCTTCGGCGTCGGCCCGATGCTCTGCGGGGGGCTGAGGAACAGCTCGTCGATGCGTACGCCCTTGGCGTTGCGCGCGCGCGGCTTCTTTGCCGTCAGCACCAGCAACGGAACGATGACGGTGCGGCTCCAATACGAAATCTTGTCGAGGTGGAATGGAAACCACTTCGGCAGCAGCATGACCTCGACCGGTACCACCGGCACGGCCCGCCACGGAATGAATCCGAATAGCGCCAGCATGATCCGCGTGAACACATTCGCGCGCTCGGCGCCGCCGCGGGCGCGGACCGCCTCGCGCGCGCGGCGCATATGATCCGCGTCGATGGAATCGCCGATCATCTTCATCGCGAAATAGGCCTTTACCGTCGCGCTGATATCGACATCGCCGTCGCGGAACAGCGGCCAGCCACCGTGGCTGCCCTGGATGCGGCGCAGATACACCGCGATCTTGGCCTCAAGCGCGGCGTCAACCGGCTCGCCGAGATAGTGCCGGAGCAGCACGTATTCGGCGGGAATGGTGGCGTCGGCTTCGAGCTCGAACACCCAATGGCCGTCCGGGCGCTGCTGCGCGAGCAACGCTTGTGTCGTTATTTGGATGTGCCGATCGAGCGCGTCGTCGAGCGGTCGAGCAAAGTCCGTTTGCTTCGCGGTTGGCGTGCGCTGGTCGAGCATATCGTTGATCATGATTGTTTCGCGATAATTTCGGCGGCGCGATTGCCGGATCGGATCGCACCTTCAATGGTAGCGGGCAGGCCAGTATCTGTCCAATCCCCGCCGAGGACGAGATTGCGCCATTTTGTTGCCGCGCCTGGACGTCTGGCGTCCTGCGCCGGCGTGGCGGCAAAGGTCGCGCGACGCTCGCGCACGATCTGCCATGGCGGCAGCGCGGGAGGAAGTCCGGTCAAGCTTGAGACCTCGGCCCAGATGGTCCTGGCCAGTTCTTCCCGCGGCGCGTCGATGAGCCGATCGCCGGCGCTGATGGTGACGGAGAGCCTTCCGGGAAAAGCAAAGAGCCACTGGACCGTGCCGTTGAGCACGCCGAGGATCGCCGGTTGCTCCGCCGGCGGCTCGATGCGGAAATGCGCATTGACGATGGCGCGGAACTCGGTCGGCACTTCAAGGCCACGCACCAGCGACGCCGCGCTATAGGGCGGCACGGTGAGGATGACGGCGTCGGCCGCGTCGAGCGCAATGGTCTCGGTGCCGAACTCCAGCGCCTCGATCCGCTCGGCGCCAAAGCGAAGCGCGCGCAATTGATGCTCCATGCGCACCGTAGCACCGCGCTGCTGCAAATGGACCAGCGCCGGCTCGATCATCGTCGCGCCGAGGCCATCACGCGCAATCAACGGCCGGCAAGCGCGCCCGCCGACGGCCAGCGTCTCGCGGATGATCGCGCCCGCAAGCCGCGCCGATCCGTCTGGCGCTTCGATGTTCAGCGCGGCGAGAAAAAGCGGCTCGACCAGCCGCTCGTACAGCGGACCTTTACAGGCGATGACTTCACCGACCGTCTTGCCGGCAGGCGCCCAAAGAAGCCGCGCCAGCGGCAGATAGTCGAGGACGCGCGTTCCCGGGACGCGGCGGGCGGGATCGAAAACCCAGAACGGCACTGGGCCATTGTTGAACCGGAGCGTCCAGCGCGCCCGGCTCGCCAGATCGGAAAAGGAAAATTCCGCAGTCGGCGGACCGACAAGCCGATGCTCGGCGCCGATGCTTCGCAAATAGTCGAGCGCGGCTCGATTGCCCGACAGCAGAAGGTGATTGCCGTTGTCGATCGTCATACCGACCGAAGCGTCGTGATAGGAGCGGCAGCGGCCGCCGGCGAACGCGGTCGCCTCGTGCACGACCACCTGTCGGCCGAGCGACGTGAGCCGCACGGCGGCGGAAAGGCCAGCGAGGCCGGCGCCGATGATATGGATCGTGGTCGTCATTGAAAGATTTGCATCACAGAAGATTGCGCAACACGATGAACAGGAGTTTGGCGCGCGGCAGCCGAACCCGTTCACGCGGCGGCGCAAAGCCGCGCGCCACCAGCCCCTCGAGAATGATCTTGTAAGCCTCGCCCATGATGCGCGGCGCCCGCACGGCCCGGCGGGGGCTCTTCGCCATGATCGCCTGCGCAGCGCGAAAATCCCCGTGCGCGAGGTCGACGATCACGGCGCAGACCTTGCCGATGGCCGGCTGCGCCAGCACCTCGCCCGGCTCCGTGGCGGCGATCCCGGCCGCTTGCAGCGCCTCGCGCGGCAGGTAGAGGCGCCCGAGAGAAGCGTCCTCATCGAGGTCGCGCAAAATGTTGGTGAGTTGCAGCGCGCGTCCCAGATGATGCGCCAGCGCAATCCCCGCGTCGTGCTGCATGCCGAACACACGCACCGACAGCCGTCCGACCGCGCACGCCACACGATCGCAGTAGAGATCGAGCGTCGCTCGGTCGGGCGCACGGATGTCTGCGATCACATCCATCTCCATGCCGTCGATGATGGCGATGAAGTCCTCGCGTTGCAGATCGAACCCGCGCACGGCTTGCGCCAATCCGGCGAGCGCCGGCGGCGGCGCGCCGCGATAGACCGCCTCGATGTCGGAGCGCCACTGCGCCAATTGCTGCCGGCGTCCCTCGCGCGGACCAAAATCGTCGGCGATATCGTCGACGGCGCGGCAGAACGAATAGATTTCGAACATAGCCTCGCGCTGCGCGCGCGGCAGGATGCGCATGCCGGTATAAAACGAGCTGCGGGAGGCGCGCTCGGCCGCCGGAGTGGGCTGGTTCACTCACGCACCCCGTGGCTTTTGCGTCGCGGCGGTGAAGCGCCGGCCGAGCCGGCGGGACGCCCCCCTGAACATGCCGAGCAGCGTCAGGCCGGCAACGGCGGGCATGGCAAGCTGCACCCGCTCGCTTAGGGGATCGCGCGCCGTGAGCAATCGCGTCAGCCGATGCGCCAGCGTATTGATGACGGAGACTTCGAGCGCAAGCCGCCGGTCGTTGATGAGCAGCGGGAAGACATCGCTGTCGCACAACAGCCGCTCGGAGCGTTCGGCGAGATTGTGCAGGGCGGCAAGCAGAGCCGGCGACGCACGCGGCTCGTCGAGCGCTTCCACGCCGGTCCCCTGCGCGGCAAGAAGATCGAGCGGAACATAGACCCGGTCGAGATCGCGGTAATCGTCCTTGCAGTCCTGCAAATGATTGATGATCTGCAATGCCGCGCACAGCGCGTCATTGGCCGGCCAGGTGCTGCTGCTCTCGCCGTGCACGTCGAGCACGAAGCGGCCGACCGGCATCGCCGACAGCGAGCAATAACCGATGAGGTCGTCCCAGTCGCGATAGCGAAGCTTCGTCACGTCGAGCTTGAACGCGGCGAGCAGATCCTGGGCATGCCGCGGCGAAAGCGCCCGCTCGGCGAGCGCGTCGCGCAGCCGGACCGCGACAGCGTCGTCGTCGTTCTCGCCGGCGAGACCTGCGTTGAGCCGATCGAGCAGATCGAGCTTCTCCTGCGGCGCCAGCGCGGCATGATCGGCGATATCGTCGGCGGTGCGCACAAAATTGTAGAACGCCAGGATGGCGCCGCGGTGGCGCGGATGAATCAGGAAGGAGGCGACCGGGAAATTCTCGTTCCGGTGTCCCTTTCCCGACCGCCAATCCGTAATATCCGAAGTCTTGATGTCGGACGTGTTGGCGTCACCTATGCTGGCATCGTTCATTGCAATTCCGAAACGTTGGCTTGGGCGCGGCCCTTCCACATGCCGCCGCGCCCGCGCGCATGCTGATAAGCGGAATCAACCGTGAACCCCATATAGATCGCGGCAATCGCCGGCAACGCCAGCCCCCATAGCGGGGACACCCGATAGAAGCGCAGGATCGGCTGAAAGGCCAATGCCATGAGGAGCCACGCCGCAATGCCGAGGAGGCGGCCCGTGCCGCCGGCAAAAACCGCCAGCAACACCGGGGCAAGATAGGTGGTCGCCAGGCCCAACACGGTTCCCGCAAGCAGCAGCGGCGAATAGCGAAGCTGCGCATACGCCGTGCGCGAGACCATGCGGCGGATGTCTTCGAGTCCGGGGTAGCTGCGAACGCTGCGTACGCCGTCGGTCAATCCGATCCAGATTGGACCGTGGGCCTTGAGCCTTTTGGCCAGCGCGCAGTCGTCGATCAGCGCGGTGCGGATCGAAGCCATGCCGCCGGCCCGAGCGAGCGCATCGCGACGCACCAGCATACAGCCGCCGGCCGCCGCGGCAGTCGCCCGGCGCGGATCGTTCGCCCAGGCGAACGGATAGAGCATCTGGAAAAAGAAGATGAAAGCCGGGATGAACATGCGCTCGGCGAGGCTTTCGCAGCGGAGCTTGGCCATCAGCGATGTCAGGACATAGCTGCCCGATTGCGCCCGCGCGGTAAGCTTCCTGAGTTCGTCCGGCGCATAGACGATATCGGCGTCCGTGAAGAGGATATAAGCCGGCGGTTGCAGATGTGCCTCGGCTGCCTCGACGCCCTGTTGTTGCGCCCAGAGTTTCCCGGTCCATCCCACCGGCAGCGCGCGGCCTGACAATACGGTGAGGCGATCGGCGGCGCCGAGCGTCGCCGCCGCATCGCGGGCCACCTGCGCTGTGGCGTCGCGGCTCTGATCGTCGACCACGATCACCGTGAATTCGCCGGGGTAATTCTGCCGCAGCAGCGAAGCAACGGTTTCACCGACACATTCGGCCTCGTCGCGCGCGGGGATCACCGCCGTGATCGATGGCCAAACGCCCTCCCCGGCCGCGACCTCGTCATCGCGTTCGCCGGCGAGCCAGAACGCGCCGCGCCCGGCCAGAAGATAGAGCCAGATCGCAAGCACCATTGACGGTATGAGGTCGTTGGTCACAGATAGGCTTTGATTTGGGGGCGGCCATTCACCGATGCCGAGGACGGAGCGGCCCGTGCCGCGGCGGCTGCTTTGCGTGATTATAGAGCTAGATGGGATAGATTGGAGACGCCGGTAGAGCGGGCAATACAGCAATGGATAGCAAAATCAGCCCTTTTATCTCGCGTCTCGATGCGACCGCTAAAGACACTGAGGATTTGCTCGATCGGCTGTTGCCGGCAACGCCGGCCGACGGCGAGCTCAGCCGGCCAGCCCGTCTCGTCAAGGCCATGCGATATTCGACCCTCGGTGGCGGCAAGCGGTTCCGGCCATTCCTGGTGGTGGAGTGCGCGGCGTTGTTCGAGGTTCCGCGCCAGCACGCGCTGATGGCGGGCGCGGCGCTGGAATGTGTGCATTGCTACTCCCTCGTGCACGACGATCTGCCGGCGATGGACAACGATGATTTACGGCGCGGACAGCCCACGGCGCATAAGGCATTCGACGAGGCAACGGCGATCCTCGCCGGCGACGGGCTGCTGACATTCGCCTTCGATATCCTCTCCCGCCTGCAAACGCATCCCGACCCGGCCGTCCGCGTCGAGCTTGTCAGCGCGCTCGCCCGCGCGTCAGGCGTCGGCGGCATGGTCGGCGGTCAAATGCTCGATCTGGCCGCCGAAGGCCGTTTCGCCGAAAGCGGGCCGCAGCGGCTCGGCGAGGGCGAGGTGCGCACCCTCCAAGCGATGAAGACCGGGGCGTTGTTGCGGTTCGCCTGCGAGGCCGGTGGCATGCTCGGGTCGGCGACCCCTTTGCAGCGCCAGGCGCTCGAACGCTTTGGATCGGCGGTCGGCCAGGCGTTCCAGATCGCCGATGACCTTCTCGATCTCGAAGGCGATCCCGCGCTGGTAGGTAAATCAACTGGAAAGGACGCGGTAGCGGGCAAAGCAACCATGGTCGACATACTTGGGCCGGTCGGGGCAAAGGGCCGGCTAAAGGAGCTCGTCGCGGAAGCCGAACATGCGCTTGCTTCGTTCGGCCCCGGCGCCGACATCCTCATCGAAGGCGCGCGATTCGTCGCCGAGCGGCACGCGTAATCGCATCTTTACGCGCCAATGGCTGATGATTCTTTCTGCATCTCTCACATTTTTTTAGCGCGCGTCAACAACAAAACCATCGTAGCCTTCTTAGGATTAAACTGCATGAGCCGTAGTGCGGCTCTGTTTCATTTCGAGCAATGAAGCTCGAAATGCCGGCATGGAAGCCCTTGGCGGCGTCTCGCGACGCGCAAGGGCTTTTTTGTTGTTCGTGAAAATTCACACTTGTCCGGGCGGATTGGAGATTTCTGATGTCTACGACGGAAAGAGGAGCGCATGCCTCCGTTAGCGCTGTTGCCGGGTCGGAAGTCGAACAAATAGATCACGTTCTCGGCGAAGAATATGAGCATAAGCCGGTTCCGGCCCAGGCGCGGCGGAGCCTGTTCTCGGTCACGATGGTGTGGATCGGCTTCCCGATGATTATCACCGGGGCGATGACCGGATCCGTGCTGGTGCTTGGGATGGGCTTCCAGCGCGCACTCGTGGCCATGATCATCGGCAACCTGATCATGTTCGCCTATGTCGGCGCCCTGGGTGCTTTGGGTACCAAAAAGGGAATGAATTTCGCGCTGATCGCCAGCATCGTCTTTGGCCGCAAGGGCTATGTGTTTTCTTCCGGCCTGCTCTCCACTCTGCTGCTTGGCTGGTACGCCGTGCAGACCGGCATCACCGGCAACCTCATCAGTTCGACATACCACCTGAACTACGTGCTGATGACGATCATCGCCGGCGTGCTCTACATCGCCATCACCTTCATTGGCGTCAAAGGCCTCCACTATATCGGCCTGGTGTCCGTCCCGCTCTTCGTCGTGCTCGGTGTCTGGGTCGCGGGCGACGCCATTGCCAACCACGGCTGGGGGGCAGTGATGTCGTATGCTGGAGCCGACGGCAAAGGCGCGATGTCGATGGGCGTCGGACTTACCATCGTGCTCACGCTGTTCGTCGACGCCGGGACGGTGACGGCCGACTTCAATCGATGGGCGAAGGACTTGAAGGGCTCGCTGGTCTCTACTTTCAGCGCCTTCCCCTTCGCTAATCTCATCGCGATGCTGGTGGGCGGCATCATGACGGCGGCATTGGCCACGCCTAACGCCAATCCGTTCGGCGCCGACAACATGTTCGGCTACATGAACAGCGAGCAGCTCGTCTGGCTGTCCGTGATCGCCTTCATATTCCTGTACTGCAATCTCGGATCGGTTTGCGCGCACTGTCTCTACAACGCGGCCACGGGCTGGTCGCGCATTCTCGGAAGCCGCATGCGGATCCTCGCCATCGCGCTGGGAGTGATCGGCATCATCGTCGCAGCCGGCAACGTTTGGGCCTTCTTCATCCAGTGGCTCACGCTGCTCGGCATTTTGGTGCCGCCAATCGGAGCGATCATACTGGTCGACCAATACCTGCTGCGGGTGAATTCGGAGGCCACGGCCGAATGGCGCGTGGTCCCCTTTATCGCTTGGGCGGCCGGTTCGATCGTCGCCTTCTTCGTCAGCGAATATGCGCCGGAATATTCGACGGCCATTGCTGCCTTCGTCGTGGCGGCCGTCGTCTATGGTGTGCTTCAAAGTATGATGGCGCCGCGCACGCAATACGCTCGATAATCATTCGCCTGACAAATCGGGAGTGGCGGTCGCCGTCCAGGCGACCGCCGCGACATTTCGCGGAAGACTGCACTGACGGCCGACGAGGCGTTCAATGGCGGCTGATGCGAGGACAAGGCGGGCGGGGGTTTCCGGGCGGCCCCGGCACATGCGCGGACGAAGTCAAGTCCATCGAAAACGCTTTGAAGGAACTTGCTGCGGTCACAATCCGAACGGCATCAAGGCACAACGAGATGGTTGATAAGCGCTAAACAGCAATTGCTCTCATGGGCGCACATTATCTAGGTTTCTCCGAAGTTCCAGTTCAGCCGATTGAACTTCACACGGGCGGGCCTTATCTGCCCCAAGGCCGCGCAGCCGCGCATGATAGACGGTACTCTCAATCTGCCCATGACCATGCATTCGCGATGGACTCTCCGGACGGCCGCCGCCCTTCTCGCAGTGCCGCTTCTCCTGCCTTCTGGGGGGGCTCCATTCACGGCGACACCGGCCCAGGCGCAGGGTCTGAGCGCATCGGCAAAGACCCTGCCTCATCCGCTTTTCGTCGCGCAGGCGCGGGCCAAGCAGGCTGCGCGGGTAAAGACGCAAGGCCCACCGGTTGCAGCTAAATCATCCGAAATGCCGCCGCGCGAGCCGTTCACGGCCGCCGAGGACCAGGTCGCGACGATTTCCGGCATGCCGGATGCCCGCTTCTGGGCGGATTCCGAGACGGATTACAGAAAGGCGCTGCCGCCGCAGCCGGGCCCGTGGCTCATCCTTTCCAGCGGCGGCGCGGACGGCGCCTTCGGCGCCGGATTGCTCAACGGCTTGACCGCTGCCGGCAAGCGACCCGATTACGCGGTGGTCACCGGCGTCAGCACCGGCGCGCTGATGGCGCCGTTTGCCTTTGCCGGATCGCGCTATGACGCTGCGTTGCGCAAGGCTTATACCGAAGTCACCGCCGCGGATGTTTTCGAAGCAGGCGCCAGCACCGGCGAAAGTTTTGTCAATTCGTGGCCGCTGCGAGATTTCATCGCCAAGCAAGTTACGCCGGCGCTGCTCGACAACGTCGCCGCGGCGCATCGCGCCGGCCGGCGCCTGTTCGTCGTCACCAGCAACCTCGATGCCGAGCGCAGCGTGGTATGGAACATGGGCGCGATCGCCGCTCATGGCGGCGATAATGCGCTCAAGCTATTTCGCGCCGTGCTGCTGGCGTCAGCCTCGGTTCCGGGCGGATTTCCGCCGGTGCTGATCGACGTCGAAGCAAATGGCAAACACTTTCAAGAAATGCATGTAGACGGCGGCCTCGGCGGGCAATTCTTCGTCGCGCCGGCGGCGTTGATGACAGCCACGAGCGACTACCGCCTGCCGGTCACGCAGCTTTACATTGTGGTGAATACCGGACTCCAACCGAGTTTCAAGGTTGTAGACCGTTTCGCACCGACCATCCTGACCCAGGCAATCGGCATGGCGGTGCCGGTCGACACCCGCTTGATGCTGAGCCTCTCTTACGCCGTGGCGAAACGGAGCGACGTTGCATTCAACGTCGCCAGCATCCCTAAGAGCTTCAATACGCCAAGCAAAGGGCCCTTCGATCCGGACTACATGAAGGCGCTCTTTGAAACAGGCTATGAGCAGGGCCGGGGCCCGGCCGCGTTCAGCGCCGAGCTGCCGCCCTATCCGAACGGACCCACGATGCAGCCAAATCGTATTGAGAAAACCGGAGCGAACTGATGAAGAATGTTATGCGTTCGATCTTTGTCGCGACTGTCGCCCTGTTGCTGGCCGTCGGCGCCAGCGCTCCTTCGGATGCCGCGGGCCGGGCATCAGCCCATACCAGGACCTTTGACGGCGATTGGAGCGTGATCATCTACACACTCCAGGGCGATTGCAGTCGTTCGCTTCGCTACTCGCTCCGCATCTTTGATGGCCAGGTTCAGGCTGAAGAGCAGAACTATCAGGTCGCCGGCGCAGTCGTCGCAAGCGGCGCGATCCGCGTCGTCGTCGCCGAGGGTGGCCGTTCTGCAAGTGGCATCGGCCGGCTGTCCGGCAGTAATGGCCGCGGAACTTGGAGCACCTCCACGGGCGAGTGTGCCGGCCAATGGACGGCCGTTCGGCGCGGTTAAACCGATCCGGATAGCGGCTTAATCAGCCGGTCTTGCGCGCGGCAATGTTGGCGTTCCACCACGGACAGACATCGCGCGCCCGCAAATAATTGCCGTCCATGACGTTGAGCGGAACGCGGCCGCCGGCCTCGGCGACGCCGATGCGCATATCGCGCGCTTCTTCGCGCTTCTCGGCGGAAAGCCACATGCGGTCGTGGCCCCACAGGCTTGGACCGTCGACGCGCTCCTGCGGCGTCCAGCTGTCGGAATCGATGCTGCGGCCACCCCAACCGTATTCAACCAGGAACTTCGACGGCGATCGCGAATAGAACGAGGTCATTTCGTCGTTGGTGTGCCGCCCGAGCGTCGTGCCGATGGTTTCCGGTTTGCGCAGCGCCAGATCGTAAGCTTGCCCGACATCGTCGAGATAACACAGCTCGACCATCAGGTGATGGACGCCATTGGTGCCGGTATCGATGAAGGCGAGGCTGTGGTGGCGCGG
>Ga0182018_10004394_pt1 | contig 11869 bp, 6 predicted proteins | sample 812P2MmetaG_FD_120490 | JGI IMG/M metagenome (GOLD analysis project Ga0182018, IMG submission 120490) | Permafrost microbial communities from Stordalen Mire, Sweden - 812P2M metaG | ecosystem: Environmental > Terrestrial > Soil > Wetlands > Permafrost | place: Sweden: Stordalen | collected...
GACGGCAGCGGGACGGCGGTGAGCCTCGAGTGTGCGCGAGTTTTGAGCAAGTTGAAATTTCACTCGACGATCATCTTTCTCACCGTCGCCGGCGAAGAGCAGGGGCTGAACGGCAGCAGGCACTTCGCGCAGATGGCGAAGGCGCAGGGATGGAACATCGTGGCCGCGCTGAACAACGACATTGTCGGCGGTGACAAAGGTGTCGGGCAGGATCCGGGCGTGGTGCGCGTGTTTTCCGAGGGCGTGGCCGTCTCCGCCGATGACAAACAACTCAAGCAGATTCGCTCTCTCGGCGGCGAAAGCGATTCGACTTCTCGCGAACTGGCGCGTTACATCGCAGAGGTTGGCGCTGCTTATGACGCTGGCGTAACGCCGCTACTGGTCTTTCGGCTCGACCGCTTCTTGCGCGGCGGCGATCATTTCGCCTTCAACGAGCAGGGATATACTGCAGTACGTTTCACCGAGTACCGCGAAGACTTCAATCATCAGCATCAGACGCTGCGCACCGAAAGCGGCGTTGAATACGGGGATCTGGCGAAGTTCGTGGACTTCGACTATGTAGCGAAAGTGGCGCGCCTGAACGCACTGACGTTGGCCGCGCTCGCATCGGCGCCCGCATCACCCGCCAACGTACGAGTCGTGACCAGCAATCTCGATAATAATTCGACCTTGAAGTGGGCGCCTTCTGGCGACGCCAGCGGCTATGAAGTCATCTGGCGGGCTACGAGCAGTCCGGTTTGGGAGCACGCTCAGAACGTCGGAAATGTCACGACCACCACACTCAAGCTCTCCAAAGACAACGTAATTTTTGCGGTGCGGGCGCTCGATCGCGAAGGGCATCGGAGCCTGCCGGTCGTGCCGTTGCCCGAGCGCTGAGAGCGTACGCTGCGTGGTTTGACCTTTCAATTTAGTCGTTGGGACCGGCCAGATCTTCGGCCGCTGATCGGAAGCGGTTAGGCCTCCAAGCTGCCGATCGAAGTCAATCGACAAAGCTAGGAATTGGCCATAGCGTACTGGAAAAGAGGATGCGCGTGAGAAAAGCGGATTGCGTTCCCGGCCTGTCTCGCCGCCTTTTTCTAGCCGGTGCGGTCGGCATGGCTGCCATTGAAGCGTCGGGTGCAAAAGCCACCGCAGCCGCTAGGTTTGCCGATATCGAACAACGCCTGAACGTGCGCTTGGGCGTGGCGGCTCTGAACACCGCTAATGGAGCCTGGTTGCGACATCGCGCCGATGAACGCTTTGCGATGTGCTCAACGTTTAAGTGGATCATGGTCGCGCTGGCGCTGCGGCGGATCGAGGCCGGGGACCTGAGGCTGGATCGGCGTATCAATTACTCTTCGTCCGATTTGTTGGAATATGCGCCAGTTGCGCGCGCCAACGTCGCTCGAGGCTGGTTGTCGATCGAGGAGCTTTGCGCAGCTTCGGTGCAGGTCAGTGACAATACCGCCGCGAACCTACTGCTCGATGTTGTCGGCGGCCCGAGTGGCGTTACGCAATTCATTCGCTCCATAGGCGATACGGTTACGCGGCTCGATCGTCGGGAACCCGAACTGAATGAGAATGTCGCTGGCGACCCTCGCGACACCACGACACCGGACGCGATGGCTACAACTGCGAGGGCCCTGTTGCTCGGTAAGACGCTCAGCCAACAATCGCGAGACCGTTTGATTGGCTGGATGATCACCTCGACGCGAGGCCTTGATCGCCTGCGGGCCGGCCTTCCAGCAAGTTGGCGCGTCGGAACAAAGGCGGGGACTGGTCCGAACGGCGCGCTGAACGACGTTGCGATCGCGTGGCCGCCGCATCACGCACCAATTTTGGTGGCGAGCTATATCAGCGGCGGAAGCATCGACAGCGTCGCGCGGAGCGCCGGGCAGGCGGACGTCGCACGCGTCATCGCCGCTGCATGGAGCTGATCTGATGCCGCTTGCCCGGTGCGCACCAATGGATGGTGTTGGCAGTGTTCGCGTTGGGCGCCGGCGCGCCGGCTGCAATCCGGCGTGCGCTGGTTTTGTGGTAGCCGCGTCAGTTCATGCAGGGCTTAGTGTAGGTGCGGTACTTCAACGTAAGAATCCGGGCCCCGCCCGATGGTCAGGGCGACATCGCCCTCGGCAGGCAGGCGCTCCAAATTTCCATCGTCTGCGCCGCCGATGGCGATACGCAGCCGATGGCCTTTGTGAATGAGTGCGGCGATTGGCGAGAGGCCTATGAGGACCTTGTCGAATGTCCCGGGTGTCATGGGACTCATGTCTGCCCTGCGATACGCGTGCAGCGGATCGGCGGAATAGGCGCTGTTGTCCGTTACGGATACTTTGCGGAATGCCAAGCGCAGGAGGCCTTGGGTTATGTAGGTAACCCGATTGTCGGGCGCGACATCCTCCAGATAGATGATCAACAAGGCATCCGTCGCGCTTGAGGCAAGTCGGACGTGGGCGATCGGGTCACCGGCTAACTCCATGTCCTCTTTGAAAGGTCCGCTGGTGTAGACGAGCAGCCGCGTATCTGCGCTCGCTCGATTGCCGTAGTCGGTTTTCGACAGATCCACCTGACCGCGGTAGCCCGAAAGCGCTCCCGTACTGGCCGAAAAATCCACCTCGTAGCGATCTATCCCCATCGCAGGCGCCGAGGTGACCAACGTATTCGAGGCCCCCAGGTACCATCTCTGGACGGTCGTTGCCGCCGGTGGCCATGTGGACGACGTGCGCCAGATCCCCGCTCCGTTTACGTAGTAGCGTATGGTCTTCCCAGGCAGTCCGACTGTACCGCCTTTGAGGTACCGATCGAAGAAATCGGCCATGAGCTCCGTCTGCGTCTGGTAAGTCATGTCGAGCGGCTTCGCGGGCGAGAAGGGATCGTCATTCTCGAAGCCCCCATGAGTGAAGGGTCCGATTACCAGCTCCTGAGGATTGGAAAAAGTCCTATAGCGGAACAGGGCCTGTGCGGGAGAGCTTTCGTCGAGCCAACCGGTCAGCACGAACATCGGTAGCCCGCGTGCTTCGATCTTGGCTTTGCGCGCAAGGACCGACACATCGCTCAGCGACTTACCACTGGTGCAGATCGTATCGTCGCGTGCCGCGGCGGCACGCAGACAGCCGTAGACGTTATAGTTGGCCGCGTGCTCGGCCAGTGCCTCACCGAGCAGTTTTCGACTCGCATCAGAGTCGACCGGTTTGGGGCCATGGTTCATCCGCTCGCACATGGGATCTTCCTCACAGGGGAGCTTCCCGTCGTTCAACGATCGTGTCTGCTTGCTCCAGGCTCCCACCAGGTAGCTCTCGAAAGCGCCGCCGGGATAGGCCAGCAAATACAGATCCGTCAGATCGAACAAGGGTGCGACGGCTTTGATCTCACGGTTTGGAAGCGAGGCAATGTTAGCGGCGGTCATGCCACGATACGAGAATCCATAGGCTCCCACATTTCCGTTGGACCACGGCTGCCGAACGATCCAATGGGCAACGGTGCCGTAATCGGAGATCTCCGCATCGCTAAACATGATTTTGACGCTGCCGAACGAGGCACCGGTCCCGCGGGCATCAACCCCGACCACCGCATAGCCGCGCGAGTTGAGGATCGATACTTCATGTTCAGGGGCGCGCCAATACGGTGTTCCTTTCATCAGCGCCGGAATACGCTCCCCGACAGCCAGCCGCTTCGGCAACCAGACGTCGATCGCGATTCTCGTGCCGTCGCGCGCGCTCACATATTGGGAGGCATTCGCCGCGTAGGCCGCCGGGGTCGTGTTCGCTTGATCCTGACTGCTCACCGGCGCGCCGACCCACGCGCCCGCACAGACCATGAAGCACAACCCACGGCCGAGCTGTCTTAGCTTCTTGCTCACATCGGCCACCCCTGTACCGTTCAACGCTGCCACGGAGCGCTCATGCGGAGGATGGCCGGCAGGTCAATTCCCTCACAGTGACGGCTCAATCGGCAACGGCGCCTTGATTGGCGATCGCCGCGCGATAAGCGCGCGGGGCCATTCCGACGGTCGATCTGAATCGACGCGTAAATGCGCTCTGATCGGTGAATCCGCACGCGGCGCTGATGGTCGCGACGCTGTCGGCGCCGTGCAGGAAGCGCATGGCGGCTTCAATGCGCAACTTATTCAGGGCATGACGCGGAGTCAGCAGGAACACGCGATGAAAGTGCCGCTCGAGTTGCGCCACTGACAGTCCGGCTAGGGTTGCCAGGGCCTGCATGCTCACGGAGCTCGCGTAATGCTCTTGCAGGTGAGCGCATACGCGGCGCAGCCTGTCATACGTCGGATGGTGTCCGTCGGGCGATTTCAGGTCGCGCGATATGCCGACCAGTCCCTGGATGCAATTCCCAACACGCACGGGACGTTTGCAGGTCAGGCACCAGCCTGGCTTGCGGTTCGGGAAAATGTGTACCTCCAGATGGTCCTCGATGAGCTCACCATCGAGAACACGCCGATCCTGCGCTGCGTAGACTCCGCCAAGACCTGGTGGGAAGAGCTCGGCGGCGGTTCGCCCAACGACCTCGTTGCGGTGTTTCATGCCGAGGCGCGATACGAGCGTCAGATTGGCATGCGTGTAACGTCCTCTCTCATTCTTGACGAAGAACACGACGTTCGGGAGCGCATCGAACAGGACTTCGAGCTCTTGGGCAGGAATCGCCATGGCCGCTTCAGGCATCGCCGGGTTACCTCGCAGGGGATGGCCATTGTGCAGCTTTGCGCATGGAATCGAGAAGGGTGTCTCGAGGCTTTCGACCGGAGGCGCCGGTACGGATTCTTACACCGTGGAAAGCGGGGGAGAGGCGGTATTCAGGGCGTCCAACGGGGATCAGTGCCGCAGAGGATTCCGTTGTGCCGCGAATGCTACGAGGAGTGCCGTCGGGCGATCATTTGCGCGCCGGGTGCTCCGTGGACGTCCACGTCGGTCGAAGTAGCGGTGCGTGCTACTTCACGCAACCCACGGAAGAGCATCAGAATTTGTAGCTGACGTCGACGCCAATCGTCCTCGGCTGGTTGGTCACGACACGCTCGACGGATGGGACCGTCCAGGCGAAGGCGGTGGTATTGATACCCTGTTCGGCCCGCCTGTCGGTCAGATTGTCGGCGAACACATAGCCTGAAAGCCTCTCTCCCACCAGTCCGAACCGAAGCGCTACGAGGTCGTAAGACGGCAGCGTGGCATAGGTGTATTCGATATCCGTCGACTGACCTACGTAGGAGTTGCTTACCCGCGCCGTAAAGCTGTAGCCGGGGAATACAGATTTCGTGTAGGTGAGCGAGGTGGTCTCGGTGTACTTGGGGATGTTGAGAATTGCGAGGCCGGGCACCAGGGCTGAATCGGCTGCACTGATGGCCGGATTCACCGACGTGATGGTCGCGTGCGTATAGGTGCCGCTGAAGGTCAACGTCCACTCCGGAGTCAGCAGGGCGGAGAGCTCGATCTCGGGGCCGTAGGAGGCCGCCGTGCCGGCGTTTTCCGTCAAGGGATAGCCGCAGGGCTGATTCACGATCTGCTGCACTTGCGCCCAGCGGATGTAATAGAAGTCGGCATTCAGGACCACACGGCTGTCGAGCATCCGCGCCTTCTCGCCGACCTCGTAGTTCCATGTGCTGTCCGGCCCGTACGTTTCCGTGCTAATCGAGCAGATGCTTGCAGGAATCTGCTGATTGATCCCGCCCGGGCGGAAGCCGCGCGCGATAGTGCCGTAGACCGTGAGGTCATGGTTCTGCTCGTACGAGAGCGTGACCTTCGGATTCGTCCCGCTGTTCGATTGCGTGAACGAATTGAACGTCGGCGCCGCATTTTCCGAAGCGGTGGCGAAACCCGCGGTCTCCTCGTCCGCACGGCTGTCGAACTTGTACCAACGCAAGCCTGCGGTGAGCTTCAGTGCGTCGGTGAACGCGTAGGTGCCCTCGCCAAAAACCGCATACTGCTTGATGTGGTATGGGTTGTGAGCCTGATAGATGAGCCCCGTCGGATTGGCCGCGGCTCCTCCAACGGAGATGAACGCGAGCGGCACTGACGCGTTGTACTCAGTAAAGATGGAATCGAAATTGGTGAAGAACAGGCCGGTAATCCATTGAAACGGGCCGTTGCCGGTGGAGGCGAGCCGGACTTCCTGGCTGAAGACGCGCGTCGTGTCGGTTTCGTTGAATGGAATCTGATCGAACGTCGGAATGGACGCGCCGAATAGACCGACGACGCTGTACAGCGCCTCGGAATCGTCCTGGGTCTGGTTCTCCTCGCGCTCGTAGTAAGAGCTTGCCGAGGTCAGCTGGGCGAAACCCACGTCGTAGTTAATGGTCACCCCGTAGAGCCGAAATTCGTCGTAGATGGGTTCATCCTGGTTGAAGGGCTGGTAGCGCGCGTCGGGTATTCCCGGCGGCAAGTCGTACTGGCTGTAGTCGCCCATGTCGATTTTCTGATACATGGCAGTGGTGTCGATTTTCAGCGCCTCGTTCGGCTGCCATAACAGGCTCGCGCGCCCGCCTTCCAGTCGCTCCCAGTTCACCCGCGGCACGACGGCCTCCGGCGTCACTGCGGTCACATCGCCACGCGTGCAACCGGGCCAGCCCGGACCGCACGGTCCCGGATTGGTTGGAACCGGGAAAGCATTCCCGAGGACGATGCGGTCGATCCAGCCGTCGGTGTACTTGTCGGTGAGCACGACCCGCAGCGCCAGATCGTTCGTGACCAGGGGCACATTCAGCATCAGGTTGCCGCCGCGATTGAAGCCGCCGCCGACAGTGCCCGAACCGATGACTTCGGCAGAAGCTCTGAACTGATTGAGCTGCGGGTCATTGGTGACCAGCTTCACCGTGCCGCCCATGGAGCCGGAGCCGTAGAGAGTGCCTTGTGGTCCGCGCAGAACTTCAACGCGGTTGAGGTCGTACAAGTCCGGATCGACGACGACCTTGCCGTTCAAGGCTGCCGCAGGTGGACTGAGAGGGTAGTCGTCCAAGTAGAAGCCAACCGTAGGCGCGGCCCCACCCGACGAGGACAGTCCCCGCATCTCCAATTCAGTCTGGCCGGGCCCGGCGGTTCGCATCGAAATGCCGGGCACTGCGGCGATGACGTCGGTGAGAGTTGTAATACCTTCCTGGCGCATGAGTTCGCCGGTCATCGCCGTCATACTGATAGGCGTGTCCTGCACGGTGGACGCGCGCTTCTCCGCCGTCACAACGATTTCTGTTAACACGTCGCTCACACCGGTGCGGTTGCTCGCGCTGCTGTCGGCCTGTTGCGCGCCGACCGAACCGGCTGCGGTCGCAGCCGCCACTGCGAGGACCAACGAAACTCGAGTTCTAGCTTTCATTTTTATATCCCCCGAGGACGTTTACGGCCTGCCGCGTCAGCGCGCCATTGCGCGCGGCACGGTTTTATCACGGTGAGTCCCGCAGGCATCATTTCCGAATTCATGATGCCAAGGCTAGAGTAACTCATCGGAATTGGATGCGGAAATCGGCACAAAGTGCGCGGGCGCGAACCTCATCCGAACCACTCTTGATCCCGTTCGAGTAATCTTCCGGGTACATGCCATCCAGTAAATTCACCGAGCGCACCCATTCAGGGCACGGCGACTCTTCGCAGCAACGGCTCGAGGCTCTCGGTTACAAGCAGGAATTGAACCGCACGTTGAGTCTCTTCGACGTCGTCGTATACGGTCTCATCTATATGGTGCCGTTGGCGCCGCTGCAGGTGTTCGGATTCGCGTACGACTTCTCAGGCGGCATGGTGGCGGCCGCCTATGCCGTCGCCGCTGTCGCCATGTATTTCAGCGCGGTCAGCTACAGCGAGATGGCGCAGGAGTTTCCGATCGCCGGGTCCGTCTACTCGTACGTGCGCTTTGGCGCGGGCGAATTCCTCGGATTCATGAGCGGATGGTCAATCCTGCTCGATTACCTGCTGCTGCCCGGGCTTTTGTGCATCTTCGCGGCCGCGGCCATGCATCTGCAGGTCCCCACGCTGCCGGAATGGGTTTGGGTGCCCGTCTTCGTGGTGGTGTCCACGATCATCAATCTGCGGGGGATCGTCTTCACGACGGCGGTGAATCTCGTCTGTCTGTATATACAGCTCGGCGTTCTGGTCTGGTTCGTGGGCGCAGTGGCGGTTGCGCTCTTTGACGGTCGAGTGCATCTGAGCTGGGCTCCGCTGCTGGGGGCGGAGGGATTCTCACCGTCACTCATCTTTGCCGCGCTTCCGATTGCGGCCCTGAGTTACATTGGCTTCGACGCCATCTCCACGCTCAACGAGGAAGCCAAGGGCGGAGGCAGGACGGTCGCGAAAGCCACGATGGTCGTGCTGTTCGCGGTGGCGGTGATGTTCATGCTGCAGGTCTACTTGGCCGCGCTTTTCGTCCCGCGCGGAACAAGGTTCGACGCAGACTCTGCCGTCACGGCGTTCTACGACATTGCGGCGATCGCCGGAGGTCCGGTGTTCAAGACCATCATTACACTGACGTCCGCTTTAATCGCCATTCTTGCCAACGCCATCGTTTCGCAGGCGACCACATCGCGCCTGGTTTTCAGCATGGCGCGTGATGAACAGATACCCCATTTCTTTGCAACGGTTGACGACAAACGCAAGATTCCAGTGCGTGCGATCGTGGTGGTTGCGCTCCTGTCGACCGCCATCGGCTTGATCGCGATCAACGGCGCGGACCTCGTAACCTCAATGGTCACGTTCGGCTCCCTCGCCGCCTACTGTCTGCTGCACGTTGCGGTCATGAGATATTTTGCGGGGCAGGGGATGCGCCGCCGCTGGTTTGCGCATTTGATTTCGCCGCTATTAGGGCTCGCAATCCTGCTCTACACGTTGTGGAAGACGCCGGCACCCGCCAGAATCGTGGGCACAATCTGGCTCGCAGCCGGGGTGCTCATTTATCGGTTCCAGGGACGCTCCAGGTCTGGCGCGAATTAGGTCGTGGGGTCGCGCGCGATCTCGATCGTTTGCGAAGCCGCGGCCATCGGGCGCTCAGATCGTCTAGGCGAATACGATGCGGGGGACGTAGCAGGAAACCACCCAGTTCGGGCGGTCGACGATCTCGCTGATACGCAAATCCCCGCACACGCTGCACAACATGTAGGCGTGTTCAGCACTCATGTGATGTTCGGTCGTCAAGCGGTCGATCATGCCGCGCACGGCATTTTGGGCCGCTGTCATGAGATCAGGCTCGATCCCTGTTGTCACTTCGTACCCCTTCTCGTCGAGATGGCGGGTTACCGGCGTATGCGCTACGAAGCGCGGGTATCTGAGATTTCCACCTGCAACCAGTTCGATCCGCGCAGTTACAGTCATCGGACTCTCGATAGCCGTACCACACACCTCCCCATCGCCTTGCGCTGCGTGGGTGTCGCCGATTGAAAAGAGCGCACCGTCAACTCTTACAGGCAGATAGAGCTCAACTCCAATTGAAAGATCCCTAATGTCCATGTTGCCGCCGGCGGAGTGCGGCGGAATCGTGCTGTATGCGCCCTTTTCGGCGGGTGCCACGCCCGTCGTTCCGCAAAACGGCTTCAACGGCACGCGCGCGAATGTTCCGAACATCGCGGGCTGCTTGAACGACTTGTCGTAAGACCAGAGGTGCAGGGCGGGTTGTTTGAAGTCCGAGGCCAGCAGGCCGAATTCGGGAATGATTGCCGTCCACGCCCAGCCGGAGGGCTCGAAGCTCAGCAATGTCACTTTTAGAGAATCACCGGGCCTGGCGCCGTCAACGTAAATCGGACCGGAGATCGGATTGATGCGACCGAAATCCAGGTGGTTGAGCACGTCCATGGTGGATTGGGCGGTGATCTGTCCACAGGTGGCGTCAATATCTTTGAATACCACAACATCTCCGGGCGCGATCGTCTGCGCAGGCGCGATGGCATTGTCCCAAGCCAGCTGTTGCTGATGGCGGTGAATGGTGTGTCGGCGCCCGCCGACGGGTCCGTTGGAGTTCATGGATGCTTCACCTCGATTATTCGAACTGTCCCCTCAGGATTGTAGCCACCGGCGAGCACCCAGTCGCGCTTACGGAAACACTCGCCTGCCGCTGAGCACAGTGCCAGTAGGCACTCCCAAGTATCCCTTGCCCGCACGGAGGCTAGTCAATAGCTGGATGACGTTTTGTTCGGCGGGACCGCTGATCGGGGCGTCCGCACCGCTCCCCAGCACGCTGCCAATCAGCCGCCGTCGCCGGTCAACGCCCACCGCGTGTTTTGGTCGTCGGGTCGATTGCGGTCAAGCTGCCGTTGCTCTCGAAGAAGCCTATCGGCCGGTTCGTGCCGAATGGGAAGATCAGCGCATCAGCTAATACAAGGAAGCGAATATTCTAGCCGCCGAGGCTCACAAGCCAAGGTGCGACGTGCTTCGCTGCACCACCACCGATCCTGTGATGCAGTCGACATCCTGCCGGCTGGCCACATTCCACAATACTCCCCAATAGTCAAAGACTCGGCCAGGACGCGCTTCACGATGAGAATTGTCTCACTGCCGACGCCAGGCCTGTGAAGCCAGAACTCACCAGCGCGGCGCCTACCGATAAGCGGCCGGTCGCGCTCGCCGTTCCAACGGGCGCAATCCTCGAGCCACCCTTCGCTGGCCTTGCCCAGCTCGCGGCGCGTGGGTGCCAAACGCCCTTTGCCGCAATTGTGCTCGCCGATCATGGTGCAGCCTGGTGCACGGCAGATAAGCCGCTGGCGGCTGCCGATGTGCCGCGGCATGATCCCTTCTCCGCGTACACCTTGCTTGGTCCACAGTTGTTTGAGGTTGCGGATGCAACTCGGGACGAGCGTTTCCGCCATACCGAGTGCGTCATCGGGATGCTCGCGGTCCGCTCCTATGCGGGGTGCGCATTGCGAACCGCGAGCGGCACTGTGTTGGGCACACTCGCGGTCTATGGCACGACCGCGCGTCTGCTATCTCCCGAGCAGCGCGCCGCGCTCATCCTGCTGGCTGAGCAGTGCGTGGCTCAAGCCGAACTTCGCGCGCACCTTGCCGCGCTGACGATCCTCTCTGTGGCACAGCCGGCGAATCCGCCGCCCGCTTCCGAGGGAATTGACCGCGCCAATTGGGTCACTGCACCCGACAATTTGCCTAACGCGGAGACCATGTTCCGCAATACTTTCGATCAGGCACCGATCGGTATTGCGCATGCCGACCGCCGCGGAAAAATACTGCGCTGTAACCGGGCGTTCTGCACGATGCTGCGCTTCGACCCTGCCGACCTCAAAAATAAAACCATGGGCGAGGTCACGCACACGGAGGACGTTGCGCGCGTAGCGGCACAACTCAAAAGTCTTTGGAATGGCGACGTCGAGTCTGTGGACCTGGAGAAACGCTACCTCCGCAAAGACGGGACTTTCCTCTGGGTTCGCATGACGACGGCGCTGGTTCGCGAAGGCGATGCCAAACCCGAGTACTCAGTCGAGTACCTTCGCGACATCAGCGCGCGCAAGGAATCGGCGGAAGAACTCGAGCGGGTGCACAAACTGCTCCTGACTGCCTCGCGACAGGCGGGCATGGCCGAGGTCGCCACCAACGTGCTGCACAACGTTGGCAACATACTGAACAGCGTCAATATCTCGACAAGTCTCGTGGTCGAACGCGTCAAGCAGTCCAAAGCGCCTGGCGTGTGTCGCGTGGCCGCGCTGCTGCTGGAGAAGGGGCAGCAGGCGGGGGAATTCCTTGTTTCCGATGAGCGTGGCAAGCGCATACCGGAATACCTTGCCACTCTCGGCGAGCAGCTGATGACCGACCAGCAGATGGCCCTGCAGGAACTCGCGGCATTGCGCGAGAACGTGGAGCACATCAAGGAGACCGTGGCGATGCAGCAGAGCTACGCCAAGCTGTGCGGTGTCACGGAAACCATTGCAGTCGTCGATCTCGTGGAAGATAGCCTGCGCCTGAAC
>Ga0182018_10004395_pt1 | contig 11867 bp, 20 predicted proteins | sample 812P2MmetaG_FD_120490 | JGI IMG/M metagenome (GOLD analysis project Ga0182018, IMG submission 120490) | Permafrost microbial communities from Stordalen Mire, Sweden - 812P2M metaG | ecosystem: Environmental > Terrestrial > Soil > Wetlands > Permafrost | place: Sweden: Stordalen | collected...
CCGCCCGGTCTTGAAGATCAGCCAACCCGCGCCTCCGCCCAGCGCATCCTCGACGTAGGGCCAGCCGAGGACGTCGCGAAGGAATGCGCGCGTTGCGGGGGCATCGTCGGAATAAATCAGGGTGTGGATGCTGGTGATCATCAGACTGAACTACTGAAATCGCCCAAAACTGTACCATTTCGGTCTATCGCTGCAGTTCGCGGGTCGCCAGGCCGCAACGTACGACAAGCTCGACTAACAGAGGCACGGCTTTCTCCTCCGTCATCGTCCGGGCCGGAAGATCGCGCGCCTTGAAGCATTCGAGCTCGCTGATTTCGTACAGTCGCCGGCGCTTCTTGCCCAACAGGCGGATGCTTTCCCCGCAGCCAATCGAAAACAGAACGAGAACTGACGCCGATCGCGCGGGCGAGCTGCCTTTTGTTCTGAAATTTGAGCTGCGCCGCAAACCACAGCTTCAGCTGCACGTCCCAGGGAAGGGTCTTGTCTGGCCGATTTTCTACATACCGCGCCCACCGCTCGATCGCGGCAATGTCGCGCTTGTCCGCAGCACGACGCCGGCGCTGCGCATTGATCGCCTCGCCAAATTGGCGACGTCGATTACGACTCCGCTCCCTAAACTTGTCGCGGTTGCTGAGTGCGCTAGACTGAAGATGTTTGCTCAACGATGATCCTTTCGGCCCCGGGTTGCTGGCCCGGGGCTTTTTTCTTATTCCTTCGCGCTCAGGTCGGCATGGCTGCGACGGCTCGTCAGTGTTTACTGACGTCCGCGCATGGATGAGTTACCTGTTCGCCAAAGCACTCGTCCATTGGTGGCCAAAAAAGGAAAGGTTCAGCGTTACTAATCGAAAGAGACGTCATCGCAGGCTTAACCGGAAGCATGACAGTCCACCAGTTTGCTTCTCTCGGTGCTCGGACAGTGCCCTTCACGGAAATGACCTCAGAAGACTCCTTACCGATCTTGATGAATTGTTCGCGTGGCTCGAGCACGTCAATCGCTGTTTCTGGATGTTTCTCAGCAAAGAGCTTCATGCCGCTCACTTCAACGAACACATCTTCATCCGACCTGTTCGTAATCTTTAAGGACATCGCGGCCGGAAACGCCGTCGCCACGGTTGGCTTGGACGTCAGATGCATTTCCAATATTTCGACGACGACGGGCTCCGGTATTACTTTATTGATAAAATCGGGCGACCAAGCAAACAGGACTTGTGCGGCCAACACGGCGACCGTTCCCACGCCGGCGCGCCAAAGCGCCCACCGCAATGGATGCTTTCTCCCCGCGTGCTCAGGGTCAAGCGCAGCAACCCTTCGGTTCGCTCTGTAGAGCAAGGCAAAAGGATAGGCGACAGTTGCGCCGAGAAGCGCCGGAGCAAAGATCGCTAGTTGGAGCAAATCAATCTCCGGCCAATATCCCCCCCCGCTCACTTTTTCCCACCCCACATAGGTGAGCAGTGTCTCAACAACCTGATCAGAGGCAAGAAGAATCAGGGGAACAGCCGTAGCGTAACCGAGTATCTGTTCGAAGAATTTCTTCTCCCGCCCCGTCGATCGAGAGAGAGATACGATCGCCGTCCGGACCAGTGAAAAAATAGCGAACCACAAGAAGAACTCGAGCAGGTAGTGAAATTTCTCGCGTTCAATGACTTCCGGCATCAACACTTTGCGCTCAAATATTTCAACCCGATGCGGCAGGTAATCGTCACAGACCCTCAGGAGGAACGCCACAACCAACAGCGACTGTGGGCCGAGATATCTTCGCCCCAGGCCCCCTTCGGAAATCATGGAAGTCAGGGTCGAATTGCGAAACAGGTCAACGACGAGCAACGGCGTCTTCATCGTCAGCGCGATTATGCGCGTGACATTGGTGAGCATCCCCTCGACTCGAGCGTTGAAATCAGCCTCGTCGGTCACTGTTCGCTCCCTTGGGACGAACGACTTTGGGTGGCGTCTTGACAACAGTCGCGGCGTGCCCGAATTGGTCCCGAGCTCATTCGGCTTCGGGTTTCTTCCTCGGCCGGCCGCCGCGCTTGCTCCACGCACGGAGCTGGCGCTTGCTGTATTTGCGAGCTCGAGCTAGACCGCCTCGCCTTCCGATTTCCTGAACGGTGATTGGTTTCTTGCGCATGGCGACGATTGTAAAACTTAGCGTCAAGTTTCACAATGTCGCCAGGGAGCTTCAACGAAGTTATGCCGAAACGGGACGTTAAGGAGATTGAGGAGAGCTGGCTGTGAAGCCTTTCAAAGAACTCGTACCTGATCAGGACACTCTGTTGCGATTGAGGCCCGAAGAGCTGGGCGCCGTATTACTCGAACATTTCAACAGTTGGCCGGAGCAGAACCTTGTGCACCTCGGATGGCATAACACAGTGTCGAGTCTGGCCCTTGAGCGTGCCGATCGACGGGAAGAGATCAAGCGCGCCCTGACGGAAGCGTGGATTTAGTTGGAGAACGAAGGGTTTCTTGCACCTCGACCGGGCACTGCACGGGATTTTTCCTTCGTCACTCGCAAAGGAAAACAATTCACGCAGGCGAAGCAGCTAGAGTCCTATCGAAAAATGAAGCTGCTCTCGGGAAATCTTCACGCTCGGATTGAGGAAACAGCTAAAGCAGCGTTTCTACGTGGCGAGTACGGTCCGGCGGTCTTCGCCGCATTTAAAGAAGTCGAAGTCGCGGTCCGCGAGGCCTCTGCAGCTAGCGTAACCGACCTTGGCGTGGATCTAATGAACGCCGCGTTTAAACCCCATGTCGGACCTCTCACCGATCGCGGCCTTCCCGAACCGGAGCAGCTCGCTCTGCGGACCCTCTTCGCGGGAGCCATCGGCTACTACAAGAATCCGGGCAGCCACCGGCACGTTCCTACTGATCCCGAGAGTGTGGCCGGTATCTTGGTTTTCGCCAGTGTCCTATTGCGGATCGTCGACGAACGAAGACCTCCCTTATCCGCGGTACGTCAGGAAGCAATATGACAGTTGAGGAATTCGAGAGGGCGACAGAGCGTGATTTGCGACAGCGAGCGAATCAACTCTTTCAGGAGTCTGACGGAGCCGGCAAACTGGTCAGAACGGCCTTGCTCACGGAGGCCCGTTTCTATCTCGATGAAATTGATCGGAGAGATGACAGATTCAGAAGTGGGCGTGACTTCTGGATGGAGCTCGCGATCATCGTCTTGATTGTTATCGAGATTGTGCTTTCCATTGTTGGGCTCCGCGGCGCCCGGGATGAATTTCAGGTGCTGCACAGCCTAGAGGCGAGTGCGAGCGCGACGGCAGCGAACCTCACGGCTCTACAGCAGACAACCGAGCAACTGAAATCCGCAGCGCAAGAGCAAGTCGCGCTTGAGTACGTAGTCGCGCTCAAAATCTACGTGGATGCTGCGAACGGCCGGCTGGAAATCACGAATGAGGGGCGCACGCTCGTGACGTTTTGGGGGATGAAGATCGCGGCGCGGCCGGCGGAGATGCAAGCGGCGCCGAGCATCCTGGCACCAGGAGCACCGCACTCAGTTCCTGCCGAACAGATACTTGCGATCGCAACTGAGCAGATGAACAAGAATCGCGTGGCGTCGATTCCGCTAGTTCTGTTTTTGAAAAATGAGCGTGCGGAAGACTATCTCGCCCGCTTCGACTTGGTCAGTGGGTCGCCATTCCAGCCGTTTGCGATGCGCGCGCAGTTCACCTCACTAAGTCGCGTGCCCTGGAGTCAGAAAAAGAAGTGAGCTCCGTCTCGGTTGTGCAGCGAGACTCTCTGAAACGAGTTTCAGTCACTCTTTGGATAAGGCAACGAAACCTGAACGCTCGGTGAGATCGCCCGAACCGCGCGGGCGTGAGCGCGCACCATCAGCGCAGGGGCTTCGGTATGATCCGAGGCGTGGATCATGTAGTACATGATTCGATCCCTCTGGGCACTTTCAAAAATCGGATACGCCGCGGCCGATCGATATCCCAACTCGTTCACAAAGCGAGTCCGCACGCGGTCTGCCAACGTCCATGCGGACAAGTCCTTGAGGCTTTCCCATCCGGGTTGTCCCCACCAACGAAGCAGGAGTTCCTTGTTCCGTACATTGGAAATGGCCCGATGGATCCAGCCCACGCCGAGAAAGTAAAGCAACTCGATTTTGTTCTGTGGCGGCTGCTTAAACGCCGCCAACTTCTTGACCGTCCCCCACTGGCACTCAAAAGTCCTTTGATCCAACAAACAAAATGTCGCTTCCTTTTGAGGAATCTTTTCATCGCAGAGGACCTTGTCTACGTTCGCGTTGAAATCCCCGCGGTACAATTCGATGTTGCGGTTGACTTTTTTCCCTCGCCGGTCGCGTGCTCCCGACTCCGCGACGGCAAGGTCCTCGAGCGCTTTGAATCCGCGCGGCGAAGACTCGAACAAGAAAAACCTGCGCAGCCACCTCGGCTCGCTCGATAGAACGAGAGCCGCGCACCACGCATCCAGATGCTCGAATGATTGCGGTCCTGCGAACCCATCGATGTAGGCGCCGTGTTTTGTGATTTGCACGAAGAATCGTAGGTAGTGACGAATAAATTGCGCCTTGTTCTCCGTCCAGATCGGCTGATTAATTCGCTTGTACGTTTTTGGTTTGCCAGGCGATCCGGACTCGAAGCCTGGGAACATGGGAGCGGTTAAGGACTCGGGCGGCTCATTCTTTTGCGGTCAAGCCTTCTTCTTGACGCTCATGGAAGCAGAGGCAGCGGGCCACGGAGCTTTTCTGCTATCGAAAGCCGATGCTCACGGGGAGGAATCGCCTGCGCGGTCGTCGCCGGGAATTCATCGTACGTTCGACCACGGAGCTTTCGGCCATTTCTCTTCTTCTGGACTCCTCCCCACTGTTTGAAAAAGAAAGGAACAGCGGCGTCGCGGCATTGCGCAAGAATGCCTTCCACCCAGGCCTCCTCGATCGGCCTTGCACCCCGCCCGCTCTCGCCCCCGACGATCACCCAATCAATCTCCGAAAGCTGTAACTGTCCTAAGTCTTCGAGCAGCGGTTCGACGGAAAGGAACTTTATCGCGGCGCCGCTTTTTCGCAGATGGTCGACGCGAGGTTTGCCATATCGGCTGTCTTCAACGCTGACACCCCACCAAATATGCCGGTAGGCGGCGGCGAAACGCAGTGCACCATTCAGCATGTCGCGAAGCCGCTCGGACCTCTTCGTCAGAATCTGATAGGTGTGCCAATTTGCTTCCACCATGATCGCTGCCACTCGCGCGATGTACTCGTCCGGAACGTTCGGATGAAAGAGGTCGCTCATAGAGTTCACGAACACCCTGCTCGAATGTGGCCACAGAAACGGATCCTGTAGCCTTTCCGGCACCAGCCGAATGTCGAACCCTTGTTCGTACGGATGGCCTTTCACACCGCGGAACCGCTCCGCAAATGCCTCGGCATAACAGTGCTTACAGCCAGGGCTGATTTTGGTGCAACCCCGGACCGGGTTCCACGTGGTGTCCGTCCATTCGATTTTCGTGTTGATCGCCATAGTTCCCCCGAGACTATAAAGATCGCCAACAGCGCAGATCAGGAAGGCAACAAAAACTCTTGGCAAGCGGGAAAAAAGGACTGCAACACACTACGCGTATTCGTATTCGTGGGTTTTCGCGTCCACTTCGACGCTCACGCGCTTTTGCTGGTTCGCAATCTTCTCGAACTCCCGAATGTAGTCCGCGGCTCTTTTTTCCAATCGCTTGTCCCGGGACATAACGAGAACGCGAGCCAGCAAGTCGCTTTGAAAGCCGATGGGATCGCCGTCGTTCTCCCACTTCGACAGCGTCGTTTTGTCGACGCGAAGCAACTTGGCGAACTCCTCCTGCGTCAGGTCGACGTGCTTCCGGAGAAATCGCAGCTCGGCGCCTTCAAGGCGATAGGGCTTGCGCAGCACGGCCAGGACGATCAGGTGCATGATTTCGTCGACGCCGGACAGAATCGGATCCACGTTGCCACACTTCCCGCATTTGATGAGATCGACGCCATGGACCACAACGTCGCGAAGGCCAGTTTCTTTGAACTCGTAGTCGCCGCTCACTATCCGCGCCTCAGCGCTACAGTTGCTACATTGCGTCTTTTTCACGGCCGCCTCTCTTTTGGTCGGATCGAGAACACGGTGATCAGATACAAGGTGTCGACAGCCTCGAAGCGAATCACGATCGCAAACGATTTGCCATCCAGCACGCTTCCCTCGCAGCGATACTTCCAGTCACCGCTCTTGACGTCTTGTTCCGCCTCGTCGTAGATCTGGCCCGTCTTCAAGATCCTCAGGGCGTCCTGGAAATCGAGCTTCTCGTTCGCGAGCTCGTCCCGGAAGTGCCGAGTCGGGATAATCCTCCCGGTCGCAAGACACTGCCGGATCTGCCTCACCGCCTGGGGTCGAGCCATGCGAGGTACGGGCACTTGGTAATATACCAACCTTTCGTGTAGAGGTCAAAGCGGAGCTGGGCCAGGAGTCACCCGCGCCTGCCCACTCACAAAAACTTCACCAGATCGCACCCGTGCGGCAGTTTGGTACTGGCGAGGGCCAGCCGAACCTCACTTTTCACTGCATCGAGCTGCGCGGCGAGCTGCTTCGCCCGATTCACGAAAAAGTCGCCTCTCGATTGTTGCTCGACGATCAGCGCGTCCATTGTTGCGATTAGGCCATCCAGGAGCTCAGGAGATGACATCGCTACGGTGACCGAGGCGTTCGTCAGACCCCAGCGCCCACCAGGGCAGCACTTCGTAAGAGAACCCGCCTGAAGGCGACAGACTCGTTTGTAGGCGAACACGGCAAGATGATTGTGTGCCGCGTATGACTGCATTCCGGGGCCGTACTGAAGCGGTGGGAAATTCGTTGTGCTCGTTATTTGTTGGGCCATTTCCTGGATCCATTCGCGCAAGCTCTCCGCGTAGCCTTCCCAGGCGGCCGCAAACTCCTTGAATCAACGAGACTTTGGCGGAAGCGTGTGGGAGTCGAACCCACCATTCGACCCGCGAAGGGCCGAATCGCCGGCTTTGAAGGCCGGGAAGATCACCGGACCCTTTTCGCCTCCGTCGTTGCAAGCCCATCATACGACAAAACTTAATTGATAAACGAATTCGCCGCCGTTTCGGAAATTGGCTCTGGTGCTACTGTGGTGCTATTCGAAATCCGAGAAACGTCTTCGTGTAGATTGCTAATGCTCAGGTGCGCGTAACGTTTCGTCATTGCGAGACCTTTGTGCCCCAGTAATTCCGCGATGTTCCCGAGCGGGGTTCCTGTCTGTCGGAGACGACTAGCGTATGTGTGCCGGCAATCGTGCCAACAGAAGTTAGTGATTGCCACACTATGCACAGCGGGAATAAACCAATGAGCATTGACTGTTAGAGTTTTTCCGGCTGCGTTGCGCACCACGCGGCCTCGTCCGTCGCCTCGTGCGCGAAAGATCGCGAGGGCACGCATGGCGACATTGTTCAGGGGGACCACGACCTGATCGTCATTCTTCGTTCTCGGAATGATTGCCACGCGGGATTCTAGGTCAACATTTTCCCAAACCAAGTGAATATACATTGACCGTCGTCGCAATCCAGTATGCAACGCCAAATCAAGTTCGGGTTCATGCCCCACCCATTCGGGTTTCGAGCGAATTGCTTCGTGCAGCCTCTTTTCTTCATCCGCTGAGAGAAACCTCACACGGTTATTGTTCTCTTTTTGTTTTCGAACCTTCATGTGAATCGGGGATTCCTAACCTTCTCCCTTTCCATGCCCAGCCGAAAGCACAGTGAGATCACGTTGTGATGGTGGTTAGCGGTCGACGCTGACCACTTTTTCTGGCCGGCGGCCTCCTTGAGTTTTTCTCTGATCTCTACGGGCGTGATGCTATCCGCCGACCTCTCCTTAAACCACTCCTTGACGACCATCACACGAGCAACGCCGTCCGCTGGTCGATTACGGTTGCGCAGCTCAGCGATGATTCTGAGCAGCGGGAAATAGCACCCCGGCGAGTTGCTTTTTTTAAGCAACTAGGACTAAAGTCCGCTTGGCTGAAGCACCGCGCACTTAGTAGAAGCGTTAAGGAGGAGAGGCTATGTTGACTAAAAGATGGAAGCTGTCCGAAGTTGTATTGTCCGTGATATTGGTGATGGCGACGGTAGTTCCGGCTGCGCTGGCCAAGAAGGCGGATACAAAGAGCGTGGAAGCGACCATCAGGAAGATGGAGATGGATTCAAGAAAGGCCGACATGGCCGGGCAGACCGGGTCGTGGATGAAGGCGCACAACACCAGTGATTACACGATGGGCACTAGTTGGGGAGCATGGGAGGACAACGCCGAGTTGCAGAAGGATGCCGCCGATACCGCAAACAACAAGACGACCAAGCGGGATATCAGCGATATTAAGGTAAGCGTCTATAACAACAATACGGCGATCGCGAGATACAAGGAATCCTACGACATGATGATCAAGGGCGAGCATCGCACGCGCACGATCCTGACGACGGACACCTGGGTCAACGAGAACGGTGTGTGGAAGCTGGCGGCGTCGCATAGTTCGCAGGCGGACCAGAAGATCGGAGATTGAAGTTAGTTTTGCAGGGGCCGCTGAGCGATCAGCGGCTTTTTTTTCGGTGGGGATTTGGCGTCGTTTCCGGCCTTCAAATTTGGTGACCCGCATCGGACTCTTCGATTAGCTTTCGGGATGCGCGTCCGAACCTGAAACTCGCGCGAATAGCAACGGGTGCACATACCGAGGCCACCTGAAATGAAACATCACGAAGGATAACCGGGGGTGTTGGGCACTTCCCTCAGCTTCGGGAGCAGCGCTAAGCAACCAAACAACCTGAAAAATGGAAATGGTCGCCACAACTTGTGGCGGCCATTTTTGTTATCCATGCTCACCGCCGGAAAATCTTTAGGCTGTGAGTCTTGAGACCTTAGTTTGGGTATGGTAGAGGCTGCGGCGTTGGTGGTGGCGGATCTTTCACGACAGGCTCATGGCCTACACCGCCCGCGACCTTCTGCAACTCATCTGCGGATAGTTCTCCGGCCGAAGTCTCTTTTTGCTCGGGTTCGTTCTGCTTCTTGTTGTCTTCGCTCATCGTCTTCTTGCTCCTTACTTTTAGCTGCCCGAGTTCTGGATCGAGGTCACAAACACCTGTTTGAACGTGTACTGCAAATATACGGTGGGAGCTGTACCTGTATCCTCACGCAGCAACCGCGTCGGATCGTTCAACAGCCGCTGCTTCAGTTCGGCGTCCTTGCAAGCGCCTTCCGCCAACTTGCACCACTTCTTCTGGTCCTGTGCTCTTCGAGTTGCAGCCGCGTAGCTCATGGCGTTCCTCCTCTTCGCGACCTTCGTTCTCTATCCCTGTTTATTTGTGCAGAGCGTGTTCGTTGCTGGGGGCGTATTTCCTCTTGGCTCTCAGCTGGTGGAGTAGCCGCTCACCATCGTGGTCTCCAAAGTGAATGTCAGATACGGCCCCTTGCTAGTGGTGCTCGTCGTCGCGGGCTTCCCGCCGGCCACGGCCGCCAATTCGCTCTCCGCCAAGGCTTCGGTGTTCGGCACTTCGATCGTGCATCTCAGCTTTCCGTTTTCCTCCGCCACATGCGCCTTCGCCTCGGCTGGTAGTTCGATTCCCGCTTCCCGCAGCACCGGAATCGGATCGCTCAACAGCCGCTGCTTCAGTTCTGCATCCTTGCAAGCGCGTTCCGCCAGCTTCGACCACTGCCGCTGGCCCTGCGCCTGGCGATGGGTATCGTGCTCGTTGCTCATAACATCTCCATTTTCTTCGGCGATAAGTTTTTCGAGTGGTCCAGGGTTCTTCTTCTGACTCGTGAATCGTATCCCCGCCCTTCAATCCATTGGCTATGGCTCAATTTGCTCTCGTCTATCTTTGCTCAGCGAGAGAGCAAACCCGTCCGGAAGAACGGCCGAGCAGAGTACGCCGAGTTGAAGTGGCTCGCAGTGAACCTATTCGTAGAGTTTTGGACTGGCTTGATCGACTTTCTTTGTGATGTTTATCTCCGATACGGCAGCTTTGCCGCCGCCGGTGCTGGCGGACCCTCCAGCTACTCTGTCCAACTCTTCTTGGGTCAGCTGCGGTTCCGCTGCATTTACTTGCTCGTCGGGCTTCTTGCTATCGTCCATTTGAGTCTCCTCTCTGCATTCACTGGGGACGGTCACAATCCGTGCAGATTTCTAGCCCCCGTATGCAATCACCACAAGCTGCTGATTGGCAAGGGTTTTTTGCACGCGTGCCCAGCCCGAGCTTCGCCCAAGAGCTATCGGAACGGATAGACAGCACATCCCAACCGGATAGCTCCGCGTCGCCCGCCGTAATCTGGATTGTGATTTCTAGCCTTTTGTTTGCTGGCGAAATGCACTTCATAAAGGCTGATCGTCAGACGCACGATGCGGAACAGAGTGAAATTCGAAGGGTCGAAGACAATAGGCAGCAGGAACAAGCGCGGTCCTTCGCTAAGTTAATAGGAGATGGCCAACGGCTCTTCACAGCGCTTGGCGAGGAGAAGCAACTAACGGCGGAGAATCTGGAGCATATAACGGGCGGCAATGGTTATTGTTGGGTAGTACCTACCAACCCCTTGTCAATTGTTGAGGGCGGAGACCCGGCATATCAAGGAACCAACTGGCGACAAATGGGATTGAAAAACTCAGGCAACTTAGTGTTACCTACCTGCGATATTCATTTTATGCCCTACCCCACGGCTGAGGAGGCTCAACAAGGGGAGATTCCGCAGGACATCTTCTATCATTTTGAAAAAGTCCCAGTCATCCTCGACCGCCGTCAGTATCGTTACACCCCTTATTTCATCACAGGAGATCGCATCTACAGCGGAACGATTGAAACACCAACACGCAGATTTATCGAAGTGATTAAATTTCAACCCGACCAGAAAGACCCCGCACGCCGTATTCCTAGCTGTCTAGTTCAGGAATTTCCTGAGATATCATCGCAAGGGCAGGCATTGCGACCGGGAAAAGTGTTAGAGACAGAGTGTTTTCCTCAGAAGTTTGGTCTACAAAAACCAAAGTAATCGGGCGTTTGGACGAATCCTTGGCCACTGTCATCGAACCTCGCGGATGATCTGCTCCGGGTCGATCTTCAGGGCTATGAGTCCGTAGGCGATGTGAACCTTTCGTCCCGCTACGCTGTCCACGATAGCCGTAATCTTGGCCTCGACTTCGCGGCCATCATACAACCTGGCGACCACGGTTGAGCCGACTTGGATTTGTTTACGCATTCATTTTTTAACGCGGCGGATAGTTCTTCTCGATCTTCCTCATGAGCTCTTCCGCCTTGCTGATCGCGTCGGTGATTATAATCTCCCGCGCTGGGCAAGGCCGGGTGATGCCTTGAGCTTCCAGTTCGGAGAGTTTGCGGGCGGCTAAAATCGTGGCCGCGAACAGGACGGCGAACTTGCGGTCTTCCATAGCGAACGCATCCTAGCATATTCGCTTTTTGTTCGCCATCGACGGCAGAAGCGGCGGTAAGGCGAAGGCTGTATTTCACAGAACGACGTTGGGTGTACGGTTGTGGCGGTGCCGAGATGGCACGCTGGACTCTGCGGTGTGACAATTGCAACTTCGAATTTACCTACTCCATGATTGCGAAATCTGGAGCCGCAAACTTCCTCGAACCGGCGAAGCCTGAATTTCCGGATAGTGGGGCCGAATTAGAGTGTCCGTATTGCGGGCACAAAGATACTTATCAGCGCATCGAACTTGCTTACCAGTCCTACTAGGGCCTTCGCATTCTCGAAACAACCTCTCTAGAGCAGAGTGTCCACCTAGAATAGGTGGACACTTAAGTGTGAGGGTTGGAGCAAGCACCAGACGATTGCGAAGCGGCAAGGGTTGTCGGCTGGTCGAAAGGAGAGCTAAACAGTGACGGA
>Ga0182018_10004396_pt1 | contig 11866 bp, 12 predicted proteins | sample 812P2MmetaG_FD_120490 | JGI IMG/M metagenome (GOLD analysis project Ga0182018, IMG submission 120490) | Permafrost microbial communities from Stordalen Mire, Sweden - 812P2M metaG | ecosystem: Environmental > Terrestrial > Soil > Wetlands > Permafrost | place: Sweden: Stordalen | collected...
AAGCTACAGGTCATGGATAAGAAATGGTGGACCTTGGTGGTGGTGTGCGCCGCCACCTTCATGCTGTTGTTGGACATCACGATCGTGATCGTCGCGTTGCCGACCATCCAGTCGGGACTGCACGCGAGTTTCAGCGACCTGCAGTGGGTCATCGACGCCTATGCCCTGACTTTGGCGTCGGTGCTTCTCGCTGCCGGTTCGCTCGCCGACCGTTACGGGCAGCGTCTTCTGTTCAGCGTCGGTCTCATTGTCTTCACCCTCGGCTCGCTGCTGTGTGGGATATCCGAGTCGTCGATCATGTTGATACTTTCCCGCAGCGCCCAAGGCATCGGCGGGGCGATCCTGTTTGCCACCTCGCTGTCTCTCCTGGCTCACTGCTTCCACGGCAAAGAGCGAGGGATGGCCTTCGGAGTCTGGGGTGCGGTCACGGGAGTGGCCGCCGGACTTGGACCAGTACTGGGCGGACTCATCACTACCGGCATCAACTGGCGGGGCATCTTCTTGGTCAACCTGCCGGTCGGTGTGGCCGCGCTTATCGTCACCCGGTGGCGAGTCGATGAGTACAAGACTCCACACGCCAGTCGACCGGACTGGGGCGGGTTCGTAACGCTGACCGCCGGATTGAGCAGTTTGGTCTACGGCCTAATCCGTGCCGGCGAGTTGGCTTGGAGCGACACCGGGGTAGAAATCTGTCTCGCCCTCGCCGCTGTGTTCTTCGTTGCGTTCGTTGCGCTGGAGCGTCGAGTCGAGCATCCGCTGTTCGACCTGGCGCTGTTTCGCATCCCCACGTTCAGCGGTGGACTCGCTGCAGCCTTTGCCTTGAACGGTTCGCTCTACGCGATGTTCTTGTACCTCACCCTCTACCTGCAGGACGACCTCGGCCACTCCGCCTTGGCGACCGGCGTTGAGCTCCTGCTCATCAGTGGGACAGGGATTGCCTCGTCGATGTTCGCCGGGGCGTTCCACGAACGCATCCCCGTTCGCTGGCTCATCGGGCCTGGCCTGCTGCTTACCGGGGTGGGCCTGCTGCTCATGACCGGGCTGGATGGCGGCAGTTCTTGGACCCACTTGATCCCTGGCTTCATCGTCGCCGGCATCGGCAGCGGACTCGTCAACCCGCCACTCGCCTCGACGGCGGTGGGCGTCGTCACTCCTCAACGCTCCGGCATGGCCTCAGGTGTCAACACCACCTTCCGCGAGATCGGCATCGCCGCCGGCACCGCGGTCTACGGGTCGATCTTCGCATCGGCTCTTCACCAGAAGTTGGGCCAGGCCCTCGCCAACATCCCACCCCTAGAGCGGAACCTGCCCGGAGTCGTCACTGCCGTTCAACAGGGCAATGCCGCACAGGCCATCAACGCCGTGCCTGCTCCGTTACGAGCACCACTTGTCGCGGCCGTTCACGCCAGTTTCGCCAGTTCGCTCGACGTGCTGCTCGTCGTCAGCGCTGTCTTAGCCCTCGTCGGAGCGGCCGGCTCGGGTGTCCTCATCCGACGTCGGGACTTCGTGGTCTCACACCAACCGGCACCAACACCGACAGAGCCAGTGGGATCGCTTGGGTGATGAGAACACCCCGGTACCCACAAGCACTTGTCCGCGAACCGCTGGACCACCCGTGCGAGCGAGGAGAGTGAAGATGGAAGCAGTCATCACGACGGAGGACCTTCGCAAGAGCTTCCGCGGCAGGAAAGGAACCGTCGAAGCGGTCCAAGGTGTCAGCTTCGAGGTCGGTCGCGGCGAGATTTTCGGCTTCCTCGGACCGAACGGAGCCGGAAAGACGACGACGCTCCGGATGCTCACGACGCTGTTGCCCATCGACTCGGGCACGGCGAGCGTGGCCGGCTCCGACGTCGCGCGCCAGCCGAAGCAGGTGCGTCAACGGATCGGCTACGTCAGCCAGGCCGGTGGCGCCGATGACATGTCCACCGGGTGGGAGAACCTCATCCTCCAGGGCCGCCTCTACGGAGGCGATCTCGCCTCCGTGCGCCAGCGGGCGAAAGAGCTCGCCGCGGTGCTCGACCTCTCCGGGTTCGCCGATCGGAAGGTCGCGAACTATTCGGGAGGCCAGCGCCGGCGCCTCGACGTCGCCCTCGGGCTCATTCACCAACCCGAAGTCTTGTTCCTCGACGAGCCCACCACGGGCCTTGATCCGCAGAACCGGGCGAATCTGTGGGACCACATTCGGGCCATCCAAGAGCGCGGGTCGACGGTTTTTTTGACCACGCACTATCTCGAAGAGGCGGATGCCCTCTGTGACCGACTGACGATCATGGACCACGGGGCGATCGTCGCCGAGGGGACTCCGAGGGAACTGAAGCACGAGGTCGTCGGTGATTCGGTGACGCTCGGTCTTGTTGATAACGGGCTCGCCGAACGGGCGAGCGCGCTCCTGCGAAGCGAGCCGTTCGCGCGAGAGATCGGCATTGAGGACGGTGGGCTGCGTCTCTACGTAGAGGACGGCAGCGCCGCGTTGCCCGAGCTTCTCCGACTGTTCGATCGGGAGCAAATCGCGCTGAAGTCGATCAGCCTCTCGGAGCCCACGTTGGACGACGTGTTCTTGCGGTATACGGGCCGGTCGTTGCGAGACACCGGCAATTCCCCGGAGGTTTCGGCATGAAATCCCTCAAAGACACTGGACTGCTGTTCCAGCGGCATTTCACCCAGCAGCTGCGCAATCCGACGTGGCTCTTCGTCGGGCTCTCGTCGCCGGTGCTCTATCTCGCGCTGTTCACGCCGCTGCTCAAGCACTTCACGCGAGCTGCGTCGACCGGAGCAGTGCTCGACAGTTTCTTTCCCGGCATCCTTGCGCTCCTCGCATTCGCGAGCGGCACCGCCCAGGGATTCGGAACGATCTTCGAGCTTAAGTCCGGCGTGATCGAGCGCCTCCGGGTGACCCCGGCGAGCCGCTTCGCGATTCTCTCCGGGCCGCTCGTCTCGGCGATGACCTTTATGTACTTCTTCGACGCGATCGCCGTCGCAGTCGCGCACGGATTCGGCTTTCAGATTCACTGGGCCGGGCTGCTCGTGCTCGCCGTGCTCATCGGCGTCTTCATGGTGATGATGTCCGCCTGGTCGGTCGCGATGGCGCTCACGACCAAGGAGATCGATGCCTTTGCCTCCGTCATGAACGGCCTGAACCTGCCCACCCTGCTCCTCGCCGGCGTGCTCTTGCCGATCTCGCTCGGTCCGACATGGATGCGGGTGGTCGCCCACTTTGATCCGCTGTACTACGTCGTTGAAGGCGCACGGGCGCTCGGTGCCGGCGCCTTCTCGAGCGACCACGTCTGGCAGGCCTTCGCAGTCATCGTCCCCTTGTTGGTACTGGTTCTCGGCTGGGCGACGAGCGTCTTCAAAAAGGCGGTCGCGTGATTCTCCGACGATCGACCAGTACCCGCATGAACGCCGCAACGTCGCCACACGAAGGAGTTCTCCATGTCTGAACGGCTTCCCGTCAGCACACGTCGCCCTGTTCCCGACGACATGTTCGGCGGGCACTTGAAGGGGTCCTATCTGCTCGACCTCGAGGTGATCGGCGTAGACGAGGTCGCGCCACACGTGCGACTCGTCACCATGGCCTCGTCCGATCTCGTGGGATTCGAGTACACGCCAGGACAGGACCTCTTGTTCGAGTTCCCCGGTGGTGACGGGGTGCTCCGCCGTCGCTACACCATCCGGCGATCCGATCCCGCGTTGGGTATCGCCGACTTCGAGATCGAGATGCACGATGGCCGCGGCCCTGCCACTCACTGGGCGGCCAAGGCAGAGCTGGGCGAGCACCTCGAGGCCATTGGACCCAGAGGTGGGATCAGCCTGCGGCCAACGGCGACGTCCCATCTCTTCGTCGTCGACGACTCCGCGATGCCAGCCGCTTTCGCTCTTCTCGAAGCGCTCCCTGCGGAGACGCCCGCGACCGCACTCCTCGTGACAAGTCATGGCGCGAAATCGCGCGCAGCCACGGCTGGCGCGCCGGCAACCTCCCTCGTCTGGGTGGATCAATCAGAGTTGCTCGAGATGCTCAGCGACCTGCACCCCTCAGCTGACACCGCCGCGTACCTCTTCGGTGAACGCCACCTCATCCGCACCGCAGAGGAACTCCTCATCGCGAGCGGACTCGATCGCGATGCCGTTGCGTCCAAGGCCTACTGGCGACAGGACCAGGCCAACGCCAGCCACGGCGAGCCGTCGTGGGACTGAACTTCGTTGACACTCTTCGACGCACGCGAGACCTCGATTCCCGGCCTATTCGTCGTCGGCATGAAACAGATCGGGGACGACCGCGGCGCGGTGCGGGAGTTTTATCGGCGAAGTGACTTCGGGACCCCGCTTCCCACGCTCGGCCCGTGGGCCCAGATCAACGTCACCGAGACGCGCCACGGAGCGATCCGCGACCTCCATGGTGGACAGGCCAATAAGTTTGTCGGAGTCGTCGCCGGAGAGGCGTTCGGCGTGTACCTCGACGCCCGACCTACCTCACCGACCTACGGCAAGGTCGAGACGGTGGCGCTTCACCAGAGCGTGGGCGTCCTCGTGGGTGCTGGAATATGCAACGGATTCCAGGGCCGTTGCGCCAGGCATGACCCAGTATCTGTACTGCTTCGATGAAGAGTGGCGACCTGGTATGGCCGGGACGTACGTGAACCCCTTGGACCGCGACCTTGCGATTTGCTGGCCGATTGTGATCGATCCGAGCGACCGGACGTTGCTCTCCGAAAAGGACGCTGTACTTCCATGCTTCTACCAACTCGGCCCCGAGGCGGATGCGACTTTGTAGCCCTTCAGGCTTTCAGACGAAGTGCCTCGCGGACATCGTGAAGTGAGGACTCGCCGTGCCGACCGTGGAGCCTCGTAGCTTCGTAGCGAGCGCGGCGACGGAGGACCCACTTGTGTGTCGCCGCGAGGGGCGCACAGGGCAGCACACCTTACGCACACAGTGCCAGTGAATGGCAGTGCGACCCCGACGCCCTCGACTCATCGGACCAGCTCACAGGCTTAACTGAAGGACAGTCCTTTCCCCGCCGCGCGCGACGGAACTGCGCGTTTCAGGCACGTAATAGGCACGCCCTGGCACCATCGGCGCACCATGGGTAGGCCGTCATCTGGCTCGATCCGACGTCTACCGAGCGGGTTGTGGCAGGCACGTATTTCTCACCTCGGCCGGCAGCTCACGCTCGGTACCTTCCCTTCCCGACAAGAGGCACTCGACTCGGTCGCGGAGGCAAGGAGTGAAGGTACGAGAGGGCGGCTTGTTGACCCTTCGCGTGGGCACACCCGCGTTGCTGTGGTCGTGGAGAAGTGGTGGCTCACCAGAAGCGGGCACCGCGCCTCAACACGTGCTCGCGATCGCGTGGTGCTTGACCGTCACCTCCTGCCGGAACTGGGCGACGCACAACTCAGCGAACTGACGCACGACGAGGTCCAGGCATGGGTGAACCGTCTCGCCGCGCGCTCGGCGCCAGCGACCGTCCAGCGATGTTTTACCGTGCTTCGGCAAGTCCTGGACTCCGCCGTGGACAACCGGATGCTCCCGCTCAACCCCTCCGACCGGATCACGTTGCCGAGGCGTCAACCGTTCGAAGCGCGGTTCCTTAGGCCGGACGAGTTGGAGATGCTCGCCTCCACTGTCGACGAGAGCTCGCGGGCCGCAGTGCTCATCATGGCGTGGGCGACGTTGCGGATCGGCGAGGTGCTCGGACTGCGGAGGATCGATCTCGATCTGAACGCCGGCCGTCTACGGGTGGCCAACAACTTGGTGGAGGTCGGAAGCCGACTGCATGAAGGGCCACCGAAGACGAGAGCGGGACGACGTTCGATGGCGCTGCCGTCTTCGATTGCTTCGGACCTCCGCATTCACGTTGCCAAGTTCGGCGGCGGTTCCCACGTTTTCACGACGCCAAACGGACTGCCATGGCACGCCGAGGATTGGCGTGTACGCGTTTGGCGTCCCGCAGTGGAGCGAGCCGGGCTTGCCCCCCTGCGACCACACGACCTCAAGCACACGGGAGTCGCGTTGTTGGCTGCGGCCGGTGTCGATCCGTCTGAGATCGCACGCCGGGCCGGCCACACGAGTGTCGCGTTCACATACGACCGCTACGGACACCTTTTCCCTGAGGTCGACCACGCTGCTGCCGCCAAGCTCGACGCGGTGCGAACCCACGGTCTTGGGATGGCCGAGGGGCGCTCTTGACAGCGGGTCGTAGTGCTATACCATTCTCCTATGGCACTAGGACAGCAGGATAGCGAGGCCGATGTTCCACGAGGAGCCTCGGCATTGGAGTTCCGCCTCGATCTCAGCTCGGGAGTACCTCCGTACTTCCAGATCGTCCAGCAGGTCGAGCACGCGCTGCGTCTCGGCTACCTCGCGCCGGGCGATCAGCTCCCGAAGGTCCGGGACGTCGTTGTGAAGCTGGCAATCAACCCAAACACTGTCTCGAAGGCGTATCGCGAGCTTGAGACAAAGGGGCTTGCCGTCGGACGACCGGGCCAGGGGACGTTCATCGAGGCGACGCCCAATCAGGTGCCGCTGCCCGAGCACGCCGAGCTTCGGCGCTCGCTCGTCTCCTGGGTAGAGGCGGCCGACGCGGAAGGGTTCGACGACGAGGGGATGGCGGCGCTCTTCGGAAGCGTGTTGCGGGATTTCCGTGAGCGCCGTGGCGGCTCCGCAAGCCGTCGTCGCTCGGGGCAAGGGGAAGTCGAGGGCGTGGCATGAACGTCATCGAGACACGTGGCCTCGGCAAGTCCTATGGCAGCACCTGGGCGCTACGGGACTGCACGTTGGCGATCCCCGACGGGCATGTTGTCGCCCTTGTCGGACCGAACGGTGCCGGTAAGTCCACGCTGTTGAACCTCGCGGTCGGGCTCGCGGCACCGACTGCGGGTGCCATTACCGTGCTCGGCGGACAGCCCGCCGGTTCGCTCGCCGCCCTCGACGGCATCGCGTTTGTGGCCCAGGATACGTCGCTCTACAAGAACTTGTCCGCCGCCGATCTACTGCACATGACCCGCGACCTGAACCGGCATTTCGACCAGCACTATGCCGAAGTCCGACTCGCCGAACTAGGAATCCCGCTTGACCGGAAAGCCGCCGAGATGTCGGGCGGGCAGCAAGCCCAGCTCGCACTCACGTTGGCACTGGCGCGACGGCCGCGACTTCTCGTTCTCGACGAGCCGATGGCAATGCTCGACCCGCTCGCCCGGCACGACTTCATGGCGACGGTGATGGCTGGGGTTGCCGAACATGGCGTGTCAGTCGTCCTGTCATCGCACGTGCTGGCCGAGTTGGAGCGCGTCGCCGACTACCTCGTGCTTGTCTCAGATGGGCGCGTCCAGGTGGCGGGAGAGGTCGAGGACCTGCTCGTCAACCATCTTGTCTTGACCGGTCCCGCCACCGAGGTTGGCAAGTACGCCAAGCAATGGAATGTTGTCCATGCGAGCGAGGGCGGGCCGCAAGCCCACCTGCTCGTCAGACGGAACGAGACGACGGACAGCCTGCCCTCCGGATGGGAGGCGCACTCCACAACGCTCGAAGAACTAACGCTGGAGTATTTGCGCGAGCCGACCGCGGCGGCACTGCCCGGTCCGACACGTGCACTGCACTTTGAATCGACGGAGGTACCGACATGGCCGCGGTGACGACGGCGAGCAGAGGCACAGACCTTCGACCCATCGCGTGGCGGAAGATGGCGTGGACCACCTGGCGAATGCACCGGATCGCTCTGTGCGGTGTCCTTGCACTTTTTGGAGCCGCAGCCATCTGGCTAACGATCCGGGGCCTGCAAATGCACCAGGCCTACGCCGCTGTGGCCACCTGCCAACCCATCGGATCAGGTTTATGTCGCGGTGTAGCCGACCAGTTTCTGAGTTCCTACGCTCCCGGCGTTGGCCCCACCCTTGGCCTCTTGCAGGTATTCCCTGCGCTGGTCGGCGCATTTGTCGGAGTACCTGTGCTCGCCAGGGAACTCGAGACCGGTACGTTCCGCTACGCCTGGACCCAGGGCTTCGGCCGGACACGGTGGACAGTCGCCAAGCTCGCACCGCTCGCGATTGCAGTCACGATCGCGGCTGGCGCGTTCAGCATGCTCGTCTCCTGGTACGTCCAACCGATCTGGGGCGCGGGAGATGCCAACGGCCCGCTATATCCGACGATCTTCGATTTGCGCGGTGTGGCTCTCGCCGCTTGGACGCTGGCTGCATTTGCGATCGGGGTCCTCGCCGGCTTTCTCATCAAGCGGGTTACTCCTGCGATATTCGCCACGTTCGCCACCTGGTCGGGGCTCGCGTTCCTGACCGGAGCGTTCCTGCGCGGACACTACGAATCGCCGGTGGTCTCGACCAACCCCAACTTCAACATCCGCTCATGGGTGATCAGCCAGGTGTGGTCCGAAGGCGGCAAGCCGGCCAGTCTCTCCATGATCAATCAGACGCTCCAGGCGATCGACGTGCGAGCGTCGACGCCAGGACAATTCCAACCCGGTCCCGCAACGCCATCCACCGTCGATCCCGTGCACTATCTCGTCCAGCACGGCTACGCGCTTGTGACGACGTATCAGCCCGATAGTCGATTCTGGTCATTTCAGTTGATCGAGGGTTCGTGGCTCGTCGTGCTGTCCGTCGCCATTCTCGGCTCGGCCGTCTGGCTCGTCCGTCGTCGGGCGACCTGAGGCTCTCCTCCGGTGGTAGTAGGCACGTATTAGGCACGCCGGCGATGGTCCACCTCCCGGCTCGACAGAAGGGACAGCTCACGGCATGCATCGTTCCCCGCAGAGGGGCGCATCGGGCAGCACACCTTATGCACAAGGTGCCAAGGCTTTCCGCGCGGACAAGCTGTGAGCCGGCTGAATCCTCAACTAGCCCTGCCTGAGGTGCTTCGCGTCGACGAGCGGAGGACGGTGAAATTACCCCTGTCAAGGCGCGGAGGACGAGCAGACAACCTCCGCGGAATTGTCGACGCGACCCCCTCGGCACTCTTGTGCATCAGGTGTGCTGCCTGGTGACCCCTTCTCTGTGATCCAGTTGCGAGCCGTTCGCCCAGCTGAGCGCGCACGCCCGAGGAGCACGATCAAACGACGTACCTGCCCTGCGCCTCACTTGCGCCTCCAAAGTCTGACGACGTGAGCGATCGGAGTCCAGGGAAACACGAACGACGGTCTCGCCTTGCATCACAGAATGGCTTGCGCTGATTACGCGACCGTGAGTACTCTTCCACTAATGGATTAGTTGAAGGGTGAGGTTGCGTGATCGAATTTCAGCTCGATACAGGGTCGGGGGTCGCCACTTATCTCCAACTCGTCCAGCAGGTCCATCAGGCCTTGCAGCTCGGCCTCCTTGAGCCAGGTGATCAGTTGCCGACCGCCCAGCAAGTCGTCGCCAAACTTGCGATCAACCCGAACACCGTGCTGAAGGCCTACCGCGACCTTGAGCGCGAAGGACTGGTCCAGCCTCGACCCGGTTTGGGGACGTTCGTTATCCGAACGCTCCCTGGGCCTGACCCCACCACGCTCCATCGGTTTCTCGCCACCTTGATGGACTGGCTCGGATCGGCGCGCGCTGCAGGCCTCGGTCCTGACGACATCGAGGCGATCTACCGCACGGCAACTCGCAGCAGCTACGCGGAAGGCGTGGCATGAGCGGGGCGCTCGAGACCAATGGGCTCGGCAAGCAGTACGGGCGACGCTGGGCGCTCCACGACTGCACTCTTTCCATCCCCGCTGGCAAGGTTGTTGGGCTCGTTGGGCCGAACGGGGCGGGCAAGACCACGCTGCTGCATCTCGCCGTCGGCTTGATGGCACCCACCTCGGGCACGATCACCGTTCTCGGTGCGGGACCGGGCGAAGGTCCGGCGCAACTCGCTCGGGTGGGTTTCGTCGCTCAGAACACGCCGACCTACGCAGGGCTGTCGATCGCCAAGCACCTCCGTATGGGCGCCTGGCTCAACCCGGGTTGGGACGGTGACCTCGCCGAGCGCCGGATCGAGCAGCTCGGCCTCGATCCACGCCAGAAAACTGGGTCGCTGTCTGGTGGCCAGCGCGCCCAGGTCGCTCTTACCTTGGCAATCGCCAAACGTCCCGAGTTCCTTCTCCTCGATGAGCCGGTGGCCGCCTTGGACCCGCTCGCTCGTCGCGAATTCCTACAGAGCCTGATGGAAGTTGTCGCCGAACACGGCGTCACCGTCGTGCTCTCCTCCCATCTCGTTGCCGATCTCGAACGAGTCTGCGACTTCCTCGTCGTGCTGGTCACCTCGCACGTGCAACTAGCTGGAGATGTCGGGGAGCTGTTGTCGTCACACCATCGGCTCTCGGGACCCCGCCGGGACCCGAGCAGCCTTCCGGCAAGCCAGCAGGTCATCGAGGAGAGCCACACCGACAAGCAGTCCACCCTCCTCGTTCGCAGCGACGGGCCGATCATCGATCCGTCATGGACTGTGAAGCCGGTCACGCTCGATGATCTCGTGCTCGCCTACATGGGCCAGGCACGCGATACCGAGCGCGTTCCCCACCAAGGATTGAGCGTGATTCGATGATCCGGTTCGCTTCGCTCCAGTTCCGCACGCAAGCCGCTGTCGCTTTCGGGGCGCTGGCTGTCATTGCGGTGGTGTTGGGTTTGACCGGACCCCACCTCGTCCACCTCTACAACACCACGGTTGCGACATGCGGCGCGCATGGCGACTGCGCCTCGGCGACCGCAACGTTCCTCTCCGCTGACCGCCTGCTGCAAGACCTCGGCAATGTCGTCATTGCCCTCCCTGCGATCGTCGGAATCTTCTGGGGCGCGCCGCTCGTGGCTCGCGAGCTCGAAACCGGTACGCACCGCCTGGTGTGGACCCAGAGCGTCACGCGCACCCGCTGGATTGCGGTGAAGCTCGGTCTGGTCGGTCTCGCCAGCATTGCCGTCGCCGGGCTCTTCAGCCTCATGATGACGTGGTGGTCGAGTCCACTCGACCTGGTCAACGGGAACCGGTTCACGTCGGTGTTCGACCAACGAGGAATCGTGCCCATGGGTTACGCCGCATTTGCATTTGCGCTCGGCGTCTTGGCGGGAGTGCTTATCCGCCGCACGTTGCCCGCGATGGCGACTGCCCTCGGTGGGTTCGTCTTCGTCCGTGTAGCCGTGACGTTCTGGGTGCGACCGCACCTCGAAACCGCCGTGCACGCGACGTCGGTGCTCCGCATGACTTCGGGCATGGGCTTCAACCAGACGAACAACGGGCCCCTAAGCGTTACCGGTGGCCACGCCGGTGCGTGGGTCTTCTCAGATCGGATCGTCGATAGTGCCGGTCACGCAGTTGGCGGCAACTTCCTTAGCCAAGGAGCTTGCTTGCAAAGCAGGTCCTCGGTCGCGTGCATTGGCAAGCTCCGGGAAGTCTTGGTGTACCAACCGGCCAGCCGGTACTGGGCCTTCCAGAGCTTCGAGATGGCGATCTTTCTCGCCTTGGCCGTCGTCTGTGGTGCGGTTTGTTTCTGGTGGATGCGTCGTCGTGTCTCGTGAGATCAGAAATAGGGACCGGGGCCATCACTCGATGAAAGCGGCGAGACGCACGCGCTCCAACTTTTCCGCGGCTTGCTTGTCGATCTCCGGGAACAGATGGCCATATCGGTCATAGGTGAACGCCACGGAACTGTGACCCGCACGCCGAGCAATCTCCGACGGATCGACACCGGCGAGGGCGAGCAACGCGACTCCAGTGTGTTTCAGGTCGTGAGGACGAAGAGGATTCAATCCCGCCGCGAGCACTGCACGCCGCCAGGGACGCGTCCGCCAGTCGTCAGCAGGCAGCGGACGCTCGCCGCTCGGACCAAAGACGTACTTGGAACCGGGCTGGCAATCCAAGTGAGCACCGAGATCGGCGAGAACTGAGGTTGGCATCGTCATG
>Ga0182018_10004398_pt1 | contig 11864 bp, 5 predicted proteins | sample 812P2MmetaG_FD_120490 | JGI IMG/M metagenome (GOLD analysis project Ga0182018, IMG submission 120490) | Permafrost microbial communities from Stordalen Mire, Sweden - 812P2M metaG | ecosystem: Environmental > Terrestrial > Soil > Wetlands > Permafrost | place: Sweden: Stordalen | collected...
CGCCCAACGGAAGCGCTGCTTGGCCAGCCCGCGCGTGTCTTCGGGCGCCTCGGTGAAAGCCACGCCTCCCTCTTCGTAGCGAATCTGGTAGCCCGCGCGGCGAATCTTCAGGGTCAGGTCGGTGTCTTCTGCCAGCGTGTCGTCGCCGAATCCGCCCAGCTTCAGGATCAGGTCCTTGCGCCACGCGCCCACCGCGCCCGGCACCACCGTGATAGCGTTCAAGAAATCGAGCGCGCGGCGATCCAGATTGAAACCGTAAATATACTCGATCGACTGGAAGCGTGTGATCCAACGGTTGCGGTTGCCCACGCGCGCGTTGCCGGAGACTGCGCCCACTTGCGAATCGGCGAAATGCCGTACCAGCTTGCCGATCGTGCCGGCGCGGAAGATAGTATCCGCATCCAGCGCGATCAGGATATTGTGGCGGGAGTGGGCGATAGCGTTGTTCAGCGCGGAGGATTTGCCGCCGTTGGGCTGCGAGAGGATGCGCACGTTGGGGCGATCGCCGAAGTTCCGCCGCAGGATTTCCAGCGTGGCGTCCTGGGAGCCATCGTCTACGATTACCAGATCCAGATCTTCATAGCCGTTGCGCAGAATCGATTCCACGGTGCGCGCAATCACTTTCTCCTCGTTATACGCGGCCATGATGACGGAGACCGGCGGGCGGAAAGCCGCGTCGAAACGGGCATGCCGCACGCGCCACTTCTGCAAGAGCGCCAGAACGCCGAAGAATAGCGAGCGGGCCAGCGTCAGGTAGATGGCCCAGAGGAACAACATGCCGATGGCCTTTTTGAACGTGCCCTGAGAGTCGAAGGCGCCGCCCTCAATGCGCGCCCAGCGCATCTCCACGCCGGAAGGCGCCGGCATGAGTTGCGCGCGGGTCTGTCCGAGCAGTTCGCTCAGCGGGACGAATCGATACCCTTGCGCCTGCAAGCCATCCAGGATGCGCGGTAAGGCCGCCACGGTGGCCGAGCGGTCGCCCCCGGCATCGTGCAACAGAATCACGTGGCCCGGGTCTTCCTCGGACTGCAGCTCGCTCCGGATTTCCGTCACGATCTCATCCGCCGAAATACCTTTCACCCAATCGCGCGGATCGATGCGCTCCCCCACCGTCACGTAGCCGGCCTTCTGCGCGCGCAGCACAGGCAGGATTTCCTCGGGAGTCTGCGGCTGGCTGTCGGCGTTGTAAGGCGGCCGGAATAGAACGGTCGAAACACCCAGCGCGTTTTCGACGATGCGCTGGGTGGTGCTCAGCTCCAGGGCGGCGCGCTCCTCGGAAACCAGCGCGATGTTGGGGTGCGTGTAAGTATGGTTGCCGATGTCGTGGCCTTCGGCGTATTCGCGCTTGACCAAACCGATGTTCTGGTCGGCGTTGGCGCCGATGATGAAGAAGGTGGCGCGCACGCCGTGGCTGTGCAGAATGTCCAGCACCCGGGGCGTGTATTGCGGATCCGGTCCATCGTCGAAAGTGAGGCACAGGACTTTGCCGGCTTGCCCTTTGGCCTGCCCGCCGCTCGATTCGATCGCGTAGTATGACGGCAATTGTCCGTACTGCTCGGCATAGCGGCCATCGGCATCGCGCCACACTCTACGGCTGCCGTCATGCGGCGTCTGCACGATGCGCAGGACATCGCCATCGCCGTATTGGTTCACCGACTTTTGCGCGGTGAGCACGGATAGCTGCTTGGGATCGTAACCGGCAGCGGGCCAGGAATTCGGTTCGAGCACGTTCCACAGGTCCGGATCTTCGCCGCCCAAGCGCCATAGCGCGACACCGCGGAAGCCGCCGTCCGCCACGCCGCGCGCCTGGTTCAAGGCGGTGACTGCATCCAGGAACCAGACTTCGTGCTGCTGTCCGCCGGCTTGGTAACGTTGGACCGGATTGGCCATACTGGCATCCCACTCGACGGCCGAGCGATTGGACCCCGCCTGGGACATGACCTGGCCGAAGGTAGCCTCGGCGGACTCCGTGCCGCCAATCGTCCAGTCGTAACCATAATTGCCCATCCCGATCACTAGCTTCCCGGGCGCGGCGATCCGGCCCAGGCTATCGATCTGCTTCTGGAACCAGGCTTGCGACGCGATAGGTCCCGGTTCGCCGGACTGATAGTGCTCGTCGTAAACCATGGGCACCAGATAGTCGTTCACCTGGGCCAGTTGCTTGAGGTCGTAAGCGGCGTCCTCGATCGGGACACTCTCGGTAAGCAGCAGACCGGCGGGCTGCAGCTTGGCGCGGAGCTGGCGTATGAAGTCCACCAGCGCCCGGCGGTCGCGCGGCGTGAGCTCCTCGAAATCGATGTTAACCCCGGCGAAGTGGTGTTCCGTGAGGTTGTTGTAGATGTTGTCGACCAGGTCGCCGCGGGCATCGGGGTCGTGCAGAATTTTGCGCACGTCGCCCGGCTGCCATCCATCCCGGTAGTTGGTGACCAGGGCCAGGATGGGCAGCTTGGCTTGCGCGGCAATGGCTATCACGGTGGGATCGCTCTGGTCGTCGATATCGCCCTTGGCATTGCGCAGAATCAGCCATTCCGGAACCAGGTGCGTCAAGTGAGAGAGGTGCATGCGCAGCGAGACCATGCTGGCCGGGTCCCAGTTCACGTAGAATCCGAACACGATAGGACTGTTGGTTTCGACGCGCGCGGCGGTCTTGGGGTGCAGCACGGGCGACGCCGATCGTACGTACTTGATGTTGCGCGCGGCCTTCCGCAGCTTGAACGGGACATTACGCATGGGCCGCTCGCCGCGGATGATCGCGGGAACTTCGCCCAGGTCGGGAATATGCTCGACCGGCGGCAGACCCAGGGCGGGGATCTGCGGGTTGATCGCCATGCTCAGCACGAACAGGACCAGCAAAATACCGAAGAAGATGGCGCCGGTCTGGAGGCTGCGGCGGAAGCGCCGCCAACGCTTGCCGCTGGGATCGTGGAAGACGAATGCGCGAGGGTTGTCCGGCACGGAGGTTGGTTGGTTCTCCATCCTATTGTAGAATTCTGCGGGGGAGCTTTCGGGTGTGGGCGCTGGCAGTAAGCGCCGGAAACCGCTACTTTCCGAATGTCCGGCGACACGAGCGGAGCCCACGCTTAACGCCGCGGCATTTTGCCAGGAACTAACGTTCTATGCACGGTGTCAAGCCGTGGCAGGCGCCGGCCGCGTACCAGTTCCGCGCGGCGATCTAAACTCGACGAAGATGATCCGTCGGATGCGTGCGGCACTGAGATCTATGCGCTCGATTGGGAAGCGCCCTGACCGCTGGCATGCGGAGCTTATGATGGAATGGTGATGCGCACGCCAGTGACCGGGAAACCGTGGCTCGCGCGTTGGCCGTCCGTTATACCGCCGCTGCTGTTGGTGGTGATCTGCTGCGGCTTTTATTGGCGGCTGACCCTCTCCGACGAATATACCTGGCTTAACAGCCCCGATCTGGTGCACATGGAGGCGCCCCGATTCCAGTTTCAAGCGCTGCGATGGCACGCGCGCGCCCTCCCACTGTGGGATCCCCATCAGTGGTGCGGGCAGCCCTTTCTCGGACAGCTCGTGGGCGCGGCGAACCCGGTGAATTGGCCCTTTTTTTGGCTGCCGTTCGGCAAATCGGGCAAGATCGCGCTGGGCGTTCTGCATTGGTATTATGTGGCGATCCATTGTCTCGGCGGTCTTTTCGCATACTTTCTGTGCCGGGATCTGCAACGTTCGCGTGCGGCCTCCATAGCGGGCGCTATCATTTTTGCACTGGGTGGATTTTTCTCCAGCGCTCCCTGGCCGGAGGTGATGGGAGGCTATCTGTGGACGCCGCTGGTGTTCCTGTTCCTGCTGCGGGTGCTGAGGGCTGATCGGTCCGTGGCCAGCGCGGCCCTGTGCGGCCTGTTCTTGGGCGCCGCATGGCTCAGCGGCCATCATGAGATTCCGATCTATCTCTCATTTACGGTGGCCGCCGTCTGGCTCTATCACATGGCTTCCGATCGAGCGGGCAGAGCGCGCCTGTTGCGAATGGCCGCGATTGCCGCGTTGGTTGCCATTCTGACCAGCGGTTTTCAAACCGTGCCGGGCTACGAGTACGCCAAGCTGGCGCAGCGCTGGGTGGGCGCGCAGCACCCGGTAGCTTGGGGCGAGGCGATCCCGTATGCGGTGGATACCAATTACTCTTACCGCCCCGGCTCCCTGCTCAACCTGTTTGTTCCATATTTGGCCAGCGATGCCAACGACTATCTCGGCGTAGTGGCGCTGGCGCTGGCGCTCCTCGGCGTAATCGCCTGCTGGAAGGAGCGTGGAGTGCGGCTGTTCACCGCGGTGGCGCTGTTCGGTTTGCTGTTTGCGATGGGCGCTTACAACGTATTTCACGGCATTGCATACGCTGTGCTGCCGCTTTTTGGAAAGACTCGCTCGCCGGCGCGGCTGCTTTCGATGTTCGACTTCGCCGCGGCGCCGCTGGCCGCCTATGGATTGGACGCCCTGCTGGCACGCGCCGGAGCACGAGCGTTGCGCGGTATCGCGATCGCTCTGGCGGTGCTGGGCGGCGGCGTGTATGCCGTAGCGCTGGCCGCCGGGGTAATCCGTTCGTACGATCCCAATGAGCACGTAATGTTCGCCGGACTGGTGGCGCTGCTGCTGGCCGGCGTGCTCGCGGCCTGGCAAAGAAGCGCCGTTGGGGCGCGATTCGTGATAGCGGCGCTAGTATCGTTAATGCTGGTCGAGTTCGGGCTGGTGAACGGCACCTTCGCCGAGCGATCCAACGGCAATAGCGCCTCGGTCGCGGAGCTGAGCGCGTACGACGACATCGCCGGGTATCTCAGGTCCCAACCGCAGTTGGTGCGGATCGACTTCGACGGCGCCTTCAATTTCGGCGACTGGCAGGGCATCGACTCGCTAAAGGGCTTTGGCGCCGGCGTCACGTCAAACCTATTGCTGCTCGACTGGCCGAAGCCGCGCGTCCAGGACTTGTTAGGGGTGACTTACACCGTGGCGAAAGCGCCGAACCGGCCCGAGCAGGCCTTGGCGTTTCAGGGATCCAGTGGCTTCAACGTCTATCGCAATCCGCGTGCGTTTCCGCGCGTGTGGACCTTACACCAGACAGCGGTCATGAAGACTGCCGATCAAATGCGGGCGGCCATGGCGGACCCCGGTTTCGATCTGCGCTCCACCGCTCCCATGCTGGAGGCCGGTCCGGCGCTGGAGAAGTGCGCGTTGCCGGACGAAGCGTGGATGACCGGCCGGAACGGGGGGTCGGTAGCTTTCCAAGCGCGCATGGGCTGCCGCGGCATGCTGGTAATTGCCGATACCTGGTATCCGGGTTGGTATGCCACGGTTGACGGCCGGCCAGCGCCGATCTATCAGCCTTACGCGGCGTTGCGCGGCGTGGTTGTGCCGCGGGGCTTCCACACGCTCGCCATGCACTACCGCCCGCGGTCGGCGTTGCTGGGGGCGGTCATGAGCGTGGCGGGGATCCTGCTGGCGTGCGTGCTGGCGCTTCGGGGAGCGGTGCGCGCGTCTTTCTTGCCAGCGCAGCATCCACCACCTCCAAGAATCGAATAGCCGCTCCATCCCCTAAGCTGCCGATGCCACGCGCTGCGGACTGCCTGGGTCCGCTACCGAATGCACCGCTCCCAGGAATGCGCGTTAGAATGCCTAACAGACCATCATGCTAGGCATCGACGCGCGCGCCGCGCGCTACACCTGGACCGCAGCACTCGTCTTGCTTCTCCTCTGCCTGGTATACCGGATGCGCGCGACCCTGTTTGTGTTCGTCGTGGCGCTGTTGTTCGCATATCTGCTATCGCCGCTGGTGAACGTCATCGACCGCTTCCTGCCCGGTAAACGCACGCGCACCCTCGCCTTGGCCATCGCTTACCTGATCTTTATCGCCGTGCTGGTCGTCGGCATCACCCAGATCGGCTCCCGTGTTGTAGAAGAGGCCAGTTCACTGGCCAAGTCCATGCCCGCCAAGCTTGCCGGATTTGAGCAGCCCAATGCTTCCTTGCCCAACAGCGTGAACTCCTTCAAAGCGAAAGTCGTACAGAAGGTGGGAGAGCAGCTCAACAAGAGCTCCGGCGATATCATCTCTTCTCTGCCGCGCGCCGGCGCCAAGATACTCAGCGTCGCCAGCAATCTGGTGTTCTTGGTCATCATTCCCATTCTCGGATTCTTCTTCTTGAAAGACGGCCGCGAGATGCGCCAGCGCTTCCTCGAGATGATCGACGATCCGCGGCGGCGCGCCATGGTGGACGACCTGCTTGCCGATGTGGACCTCCTGTTAGCTCACTACATGCGCGCCATCCTGACACTCTCGCTGGCCACCTTCACGGCTTACTCGATCTTCTTCACCATTTTGCAGGTACCGTACAGTATCCTGCTCGCGGCGCTGGCGGGAACGCTTGAATTCATCCCCCTGATCGGACCCTTCTCGGCGGGCGTAATTATCCTGATCGTGGCTGCGGTCAGCGGCGGACCGGTTGTGGGCGCGCTTATATTCCTGGTCGTCTTTCGCGTTTTCCAGGACTATGTCTTGTCTCCGCTGTTGATGCGCGCCGGCACCGAAGTGCATCCGCTGCTGGTGCTCTTCGGAGTCTTCGCCGGAACCGAGATCGCCGGCGTTCCAGGCGCGTTCCTCTCCGTGCCGGCGCTGGCCCTCATCCGTATCGTTTACCGGCGCGTCCGCCAGCAGCGGCTAGCTTCGGGACTGCTTCACCCTCCGCCGGCCGAACGCACATGAGAATCCTGGCCGGACTCGTCCTGCTCGCCTGCCACGCTTTCGCCCACGTCATGAGCATAAGTTCCGGCGATCTGATCATCCGCGGAACGCTCGCGCATTACGAGTTCCGGCTGCCTCTGTACGAAATGCCGCACGTCGCGAATCCCGCGCAGTCGCTCTTCGCCCACATTGTTTTCTCCAACGGCGGACGGCCGGCCCAACTGTTGAACTCTTCCTGCCGCCAGGATGCCGCGCACGGCGCCTATGTGTGTACGGCGGATTACCAGTTCGCCGCTCCCGTCGACAGCCTGGACGTCGAATGCACGTTCCCCGCGGTCACCGTGCCGAACCACGTTCACCTGCTGCGCGTCGAAAACGGCGGCAAACACGATCAGTCTGTCTTCGATATCTCGTTTCCGCGCGCCACGCTGCGCTTCCGGCCCCCCACCGCACTGGAAACCGCCATCGCGCAGACCGCCGCCGGCGTCCTGCGAGCCCTGGGCGGCGCCGTGCAGATCCTGTTTCTCGCGAGCCTGGTGCTGGCCGCGCGCAGCCGCCGCGAGCTGATCCTGCTGGCCGCTATGTTTCTAGCCGGCCAGATAGCCGCCGCCATCGTCGTTCCGCTGACGGCATGGCAGCCGCCCGCGCGTTTCGTGGAAGCCGCCGCCGGCCTGACCATCGCCTACCTCGCGGTGGAGATCCTGGTTTTGCCGAAGGCTGGTATGCGCTGGTTGATTGTGGCGGTCTTGGGCGCATTTCACGGTCTTTACTTCGAGTTGTTTCTGCGCACCACCGGCTATCGCGCCTTCTACGTGCTGAGCGGCGCAGTGTTCGCGGAAATCGCCCTGATCGCCATTCTCGCGGTACTATTTTCATATTTAGCCAAACCCCTGGCAGCCATAAAACCTGTGCCTGTCTGCGCTTCCGCCTTATTCGTGACCGGCATGGCCTGGTTCTTCCTGCGTCTGCGGAACTAAAGACAGCCCCGGCGAGCAAAGCGAGCCAGCCGCCCATCACCCATACCCCTGTAGCTCCAACGACTTGGGCTTCGATCGTTCAGAAATCACAGCCGCCAGCCGGGGTACCCGCTGGGTCCCACCAGCCCCGGCGCAGGAAACCTCGCAACTTCCTGCCGCCAAGTGCGTTTATATATGTAGTGGCATTTAATAAACACCTTCCGGCGGGCCTTGTCGGCCTGAGTATTTGCCTGTTTACAGGTATTTCGGTCTACGCCAGGAAGAATACCGAAGCATCCGCCCAAGCCGCCGCCCTATTTCACCAGCCCATCTCCAAGGATCAAAAGGTCGAACACGCCGTCAACCGCCTCACCTTCGGCCCGCGGCCGGGTGATCTCCAGCACGTTCAGGCGCTGGGACTCAAGAAGTGGATCGACTTGCAGCTACATCCTGAACGGATACCCGAGAACTCCATCCTGGAAGCCAAGCTGCAGCCGCTCGATACGCTCAATATGAGCACGGCGAAGATGCTCCAAAACTACCCCTCGCCCCAGCAAGTCAAGGAAATGGTGGCAGGCAAGCTCCCGTTTCCCGAGGATCCCGACAAACGCATGATGGTCGACCGCCTCGCGGCGCGCTTGCAGGGTAAAACGGACCAGGATGGGGGGGCGCCGCACGCGCCCGAACTGGCCGCGCTTCTGGTGCCGGAACAGCTTCACGTACTGCGCGCCGGCACCGCGCAACAGAAGCTCGATCTGTTCAGCTCGCTCCCGCAAGAGCGTCAGGACCAGATGCTGGAGAGCATGGGACAAGGCCTGCGCGGCCAGCTCTTCGCCGCCGCTCCGCCCGCCTTGCGCCGCCGCATCCAAAGCGTCAATGGACCCCAGGCCGTGGTGGTCGAAGACCTCGTCGAAGCCAAACTCTTCCGCGCCGTCTACAGCAACCGCCAATTGGAGGAAGTCCTCGCGGATTTCTGGTATAACCACTTCAATGTCTTCATAGAGAAGGGCTCCGATCGTTATCTGGTCACGGCATATGAGCGCGATGCCATTCGCCCGCACGTCCTCGGCAAGTTCGAGGATCTGTTGCGCGCCACCGCGCAGAGTCCCGCCATGCTGTTCTATCTCGACAATTGGGACTCTGTCGGAGCCCAATCGCCCGCCGGCAAACGGCGCCAGCGCGGGCTGAATGAGAACTATGGACGCGAATTGCTGGAACTGCACACGCTCGGCGTGGACGGCGGCTATGCTCAAAAGGACGTCACCGAAGTAGCCCGCTGTTTTACCGGGTGGACCATAAAACAGCCGCAGCGCGTGGCGGAATTCGAGTTCAATCCCAAGATGCACGATGCGGGCGAGAAGACCGTCCTGGGTGTTCGGATTCCGGCCGGCGGCGGCATCGACGATGGGTCCAAAGTTCTGCACCTGCTCGCGCATCATCCTGCCACGGCGCGCTTCATCTCGCGCAAACTGGCGATGCATTTCGTGGCCGACGATCCGCCCGCAACGCTGGTGAACCGCATGGCCGCCACGTTTCTGAAGAAGGATGGCGACCTGCGCGCAGTGCTGAAAACCATGTTCGATTCGCCGGAGTTCTGGTCGCGCGGCGCCTATCGCTCCAAGATGAAATCGCCGCTCGAAATGGTGGCCAGTTCCTTGCGTGCGATCGACGCCGACGTGGATTACGCCTTCGGCCTCAACAACCAGTTGAACCAGCTCGGCGAGCCGCTCTACCGCAAAGCCGAGCCGACCGGTTACTCGAACTCCGGCCAGGAGTGGTTGAACTCGGCCGGTCTGCTGGCGCGCATGAACTTCAGTGTCGCGCTGGTCAACAACAAGGTGCCCGGAGTCAAAGTGGATAGCGCCCCGTCTTCCGAGGGCGTCGCGCTGGGCTCCCCGGACTTCCAGAAGAAATGACCATCTAAATGAATGCCATATGATGAACAGCCGCAGATTCTTCCTTCGTAACTCGGCGCTGGCGATGGTGGGTGCGGGCGCGGCTCCCCTGTGGCTGCAGCGCGCGCTGTATGCCGCCGACGCCCCCTCGCCGCGCAAGAAAATCCTGGTCGCCATCTTCCAGCGCGGCGCCGCCGACGGTCTCAACATCGTCGTGCCGCACGCCGAAAAACGCTACTACGAAATGCGGCCCACCATCGCCGTGCCCCCGCCTTCGCAGATATCGGACCGCCGCCAGGATGCCGCCATAGACCTCGATGGTTTCTTCGGCCTGCACCCCGCGCTGGCTCCGCTCAAACCAATCTGGGACGACGGGCACCTCGCCATCGTACACGCCACCGGATCTCCCGATCCGACCCGCTCGCACTTCGATGCGCAGGACTTCATGGAATCGGCCACCCCCGGCCTGAAAGCCACCGCCGACGGATGGATGAACCGGGCCTTCCCGCGCGCGGAGCCCGCGGCGCACGTCTCTCCGGTGCGCGCCGTGGCCATGGGCAATGTTTTGCCGCGCGCCATGCGCGGCTCGAACCCCGCGGTCGCCGTACAAAACCTGAGCGACTTCCAGGTCCGCAATGCGGAGGCGTCGGGCGCCTTCCAGACGCTCTATGCCGATAGCCGGGACCCGCTGCTGCAAGCCGCCGGACGCGAAACATTCGAAGCGGTGTCGCTGCTCCAGTCCATTCAGAAGCGGCATTACGAACCGGCCGCCGGCGCCAATTATCCCAAAGGCCGCTTTGGCGACTGCCTGCGCCAGATCGCGCAGCTCATCAAGGCCGACGTGGGCGTGGAAATGGCCTTCGCCGACGTGGGCGGCTGGGATCATCATGTCAACGAGGTGGGCGCGCACGCCTCCGAGGGTCAACTGGCCACCCGGCTCGCCGACTTTGGCCAGGCGCTGGCCGCTTTCTGGCAGGATCTGGGCGACCGCAGGCAGGATGTCGCCGTGGTCACTATGTCGGAGTTTGGCCGCACCGCGCGCGAAAACGGCGACCGTGGCACCGATCACGGCCACGCGAACTGCATGTTCGTGATGGGCGGCGGCGTCCGCGGAGGCCAAGTCTACGGCAAGTGGCCCGGTCTCGAACCGGAGCAACTCTATGAAGAGCGCGATCTCGCCCTGACCACCGACTTCCGCGATGTGTTGGGAGAACTGGTCAGAGGCCAGTTAGGGAATCGGGACCTGAACAAGGTCTTCCCGGGCTACACGCCCAAGCCGCGCGGCATTCTCAGAGACACTTAACTAACCACCAGCCACCAACCGCCAGCCACGGCTATCTTCCCTTCACATACCGCCCCACTTTCGGATTCTCCCTATTCCACCGAGGCGCGTCCGGGCTGTCCGCCAGCATGACTATCCCCAGCGCGATCATGCGATCCACCTTGGCCATATTGCCGTAATCGATCTTCTGCCAGACATCGCCCGTCGCATGATAGTCGGGAAACTCGAACGCCACCGCGATGGTGTGCGCTGGGATGCCGTGCTCCGCGAACGTCTGGTTATCGCTGCGGTCGAAGAAATCGTCGCCGTTGGGATCCGCATACACTTTGACGCCGGTCAATGCGCCCGCCTGCTGCAATGTATGCGCCACCGTAGAGTACTGGAAACCCGTCAGGGTGGCGTTTGAAATCTCCGGACCGGCGCGCGAATCGGTGCGCCCCACCTGTTCCAGATTCAAGTCGGCCACCGTCTTCGAGAGCGGAAACAGCGGATGGCATGTGTAGTAGCGCGATCCCAGATCGCCCTCCTCCTCGCCGAAGAATGTCATGAACACGATGCTCCGCTTGGGATGCACTCGCAAACGGGCCAGCGCCTGCGCAATCTCGATCGCCGACACGGTTCCGCTGCCATCGTCGTTCGCTCCCGGGAAGACTGCGCCGCCGCCGCTCAGTCCCAGATGATCGTAGTGCGCCGTGAGCAGGATGTATTGCTCGCGCAACGCGGAGTCCGACCCCCGCAGCAACCCGGCCACGTTGCGCACCGTCACGGGCGTCGCGGTGGGCGCGGGCAGTTGGATCGAAACCGTAATCCCCGTCTCGCCGGCCTTGGCCTCTTTCAGCAGCTTGACCGCTTCCGGGTCGCGCACGATCAGCCGCGGAAGACCGCCGAACCGGACCCGCTCTTCGTCCGCATCGATCAAACGAGGGACCCCCTGCGCGCTATAGTCATCCGCCATTTCGAGAAAGGCAGCCGGCTGGAATGCGGCCGAGCCCGGATGGTCCAGCACTACGACTTTGCCCCGCACGTCCCCGGAATCGGCGATCTTGTAA
>Ga0182018_10004399_pt1 | contig 11864 bp, 7 predicted proteins | sample 812P2MmetaG_FD_120490 | JGI IMG/M metagenome (GOLD analysis project Ga0182018, IMG submission 120490) | Permafrost microbial communities from Stordalen Mire, Sweden - 812P2M metaG | ecosystem: Environmental > Terrestrial > Soil > Wetlands > Permafrost | place: Sweden: Stordalen | collected...
CGTTGGATGCCGTCGCAAGCAGCACATCGCTCTCGGTAATCGAGCCGACCCCGGAGTGGATCACCTTGACGCGCACCTTCTCAGTGGACATTCGCATCAACGAGTCGGCAAGTACTTCCACCGAGCCGGTCACGTCGCCCTTGATGATGAGCGCCAGATCTTTTACGCCGGCAGTGCGAATCTGCTCTGCCAGGCCTTCGAGAGAGACGCGCGAGCTCTTGGCGAGTTGCGCCTCGCGCTCCTTCATCTTGCGGTATTGGGCAATGCCCTTTGCCTTGTCGCGATCGGCAACCACGAGGAACGTATCGCCGGAGTCGGGCATCGCTTCCAGGCCGAGCACTTCGACAGGTGTTGAGGGTCCGGCTTCTTCCAGTGCGCGACCACGATCGTCAAACATCGCGCGTACCTTACCGAAGGTATTGCCGACGATGTAGCTGTCGTTGAGGCGCAGGGTTCCGTCCTGCACGAGAACGGTCGCCACAGCGCCGCGTCCGCGATCCAGTTTGGCTTCGATGACCGAGCCCAGGGCCTTGCGGCCCGGTGTCGCCTTGGGCGCGCGGATATCGGAAACCAGGCAGATCATCTCAAGCAGCAGATCGAGGTTCTGTCGCTTCTTGGCGGAAACCTCGACGAAGACGGTGCCTTCCTGGCCAGCGCCTGCCCACTCTTCCGGAATTAGTCCACGGTCGGCCAACTGCTTTTTCACGCGGTCGGGGTTGGCCTCCGGTTTGTCGATCTTGTTCACCGCCACGATGATGGGCACGTTCGCAGCCTTGGCGTGGTCAATGGCTTCGAGGGTCTGTGGCATCACGCCGTCGTCGGCTGCTACCACGATCACGACGATATCGGTGACCTTGGCGCCGCGGGCACGCATGCGGGTAAACGCTTCGTGGCCTGGGGTATCGAGAAAGACGATCTCGCGGCCCGATGCGGGAGAACCTTCCTTGGCAAACTTCACCTTGTAGGCGCCGATGTGCTGCGTGATTCCACCAGCCTCGCCGGCAGCGACATCGGTCTCTCGAATCGCGTCGAGCAGCGAAGTCTTGCCATGATCGACGTGGCCCATGATAGTGACAACGGGCGCGCGCGGAATTTCAAGCTCGCCCGTATTCTCGGCCTCGAGGACCTCTTCGATTGACTGATTCGCAATCTCTTCCTCGTAGCTGATGACCGTGGCTGCCGCCCCGAACTTGGAGGACACGTCCTTGACCATCTCGGCATCAAGAGATTGGTTGACGGTGACGAATATGCCGGTCATGAGAAGCGTGGCGATGAGGTCTTTGGCACGTACCTCGAGCTTTTCAGCCAGATCCTTCACGCTGATGCCTTCGGTCACAGTGATCTCACGCGTGATCGGGAGCGGCTCAGTGCTCAGATGTCCTCCGCCATATTTAGGCGGTGGCACAAAGCCCTTCATCGGGCCTTCCTTGGTTTTCGGATACTGCTGCCTGCTGCCGCCAGGGCGCTTGTTTGGCGAGCGCGGCGGACGTGCGCTTTCAGTCGGTGACGGAGCTCCACCTGCGCCGGGACGCGGCGGGCCAAATCCGGGCCTCGCGCCGAATCCGGGGCGTGCGCCGAAACCGGGCCTTGCACCCGGAGCCCCGGCTGCGCCGCCGGTAAATCCGCCCATCGGCGTACGCGTCGGATGCTTGGGACGCGGGCCGCCCGGGAATTGTCCAGGCGCAGCTGGAGGGCCTCCCTGCGGACGTGGCGCATAACCACCGGGCGCTCCTGCGGGGCGACGATCGAAGATCGGCTTGCCGCGCTGGATTGCCGCGCCGGGAACCTGGTTGCCCGTTGCAGTTGCTGTTCCTGCCGCAACGATCGGAGCTTTGTACACAGGCCGTGGTCCGGTCTGTGGCATAACCATACGGCGTATCGGCTGAGCCGCCGGGGGCACTTGTTCAGGCGTGGCCGTGTCCGCGGCTGTTTCAATTGTCTCGGCGGCGGCCGCAATCTCGGGCTGTCGCGCAGTCGCCGGAGCGTCTGCCTTAGGCGCCGTCGCAGCGGGCGCGGATTCAACCGGCAAAGTCGTCGCAACCGACGGCCGCTGCTGCACAGTGACCTCTGCTGCAGCCGGGGCAGCGGCTTCCGCCGGAACGGGAGCGACTGGCGGTGTCTTCAGAGCAGCCAGCTTCTCAACTGCGCGCTGCAGCTCTTGGGCTGGCTGGTCTGGCTTGGTTGCGTAAGTCGCTGGAGGTTTCACGACAACTGTGCCGGCGGAAGGCGCTACCACCACAACCGGTCGCGTCACCGCTGCAGCCCCCGCAGGGGGTTTGGCAACAACAGTTCCAGCGGGTGGACGCGAGGCAATCGCTGGAGTCGAAGCCGGCGCCGTGACAATGGGAGGCGCGGGTCGCGTTGCAGGAACGATTCTACGCGGTTCGGGACGAGCCGGCATTGCGGCCACGGTTGTTGCAGCAGGCAACACCGGAGTTATCGGTGCCGACTTGGCGGCGGGCTTGGCTGCCGAGGCAGCGCGTGTCGGCGCGTGGCTTTGCCGACCTTCCTGCTCTTCCTTCTGCTTTGCCGCAAGAACCGCTTTCAGCGCGTCGCCGGGCTTCGAGACGTGGGAGAGATCAATCTTGGGGGTAATCGTCTGCGAGGCACGCGAGGTGCTGCTGCCGCTGTGGCCAGCGGATTTGGAGCCGCGACCGAGATGCGTCCGGACCTTCTCGGCCTCGTCCTCCTCCAGCGAACTGGAGTGCGTCTTCCCCTGGGCCAGGCCTAGTTCCGCCAATATCTCAAGAATCTGCCGACTCTTGACTTCCATCTCACGTGCAAGATCGTTAATTCGAACCTTACTCATCCGCCTCTTTTCAATTTGTGCTTCCCAAAGCCGTTAGTTGCTCATAGATCCTCGTGGCATTGGCCGCTGCTGATGCTTCCATTATTGCCTGAATTGCCTGAAAAGATGCGGCGCGTTCTACGCGCCGCCCGCTTCAGATTCGTCTTCATCCGCTGTTGCGTGTTCCGTTTCAATTCTTTCGAGCAGCGGTTCTTCTTCGCTCAGAGCATCCTGCTCGATCGCTTCCGCTGGCGCATCTTCAAGGGTTTCCACTTCCGCTTCGTCGGCGGGCGGAACATCTTCGATGGCGGCTTCAGCTTCCGAGCTGGGTTCGGTTCCTTGCTCGGCAGCTTCCACTTGCTCTGCTTCCCTGATTACGTCGGCGCTGTTCTCCGCTTCTGCCTGGTCTGTTCCCAGGACCGCTTCGCGTGCTTGTTCGCTGACCGAGGACTCCGCACCTTCCAACTCCGCCGGCTCGTGGCCTTCTTCGCCCTCTTCAAAGTGGCCGAAGTAGTGACGAACCGCAACGCTGATTTTTTCGAGCGTCTTCTCGCCGATGCCTGGAATCTCTTCGAGCTGCTCCGGAGTCATGTCGGCCAGCGCTTCCACGGTTGTGATGCCCGCGGTAACAAGCTTTTGAATGATTCCTTCCCCCAGCTCCGTCACCTGTTCGATCGGCGTCGATGGTCCGCCAGAGAGCGCCTGCATCTGTTGCTCCACTTCCTGGCGCTTTTCTTCTTCGCTCTTGATGTCGATCTTCCAGCCGAGGAGCTTCGCGGCGAGCCGGACATTCTGTCCCTTCTTGCCGATCGCCAGCGAAAGCTGCGTGTCGTCGACGATCACTTCGAGTTGCTTATCCGTAAGGTCCGTGATCGAAACGCGGCTCACCTTTGCCGGCTGCAATGCCTTCTCGGCAAAAGTCGTGATCTCTTCGCTGAATTCGATAATGTCGATCTTCTCGCCGCGCAATTCGCGGATGATTGACTGGACGCGCATGCCTTTCATGCCAACACACGCGCCCACTGGGTCGACGTCCTTGTCGCGGCTTTGTACGGCGATCTTGGTGCGTTCGCCGGCCTCGCGCGCAATCGCGCGAATCACCACCGTGTTGTCGTAGATCTCCGGAACCTCTGACTGGAACAGGTTTTGCACCAGCTCCGGCGCGGCGCGGGAGACGATCACTTGCGGCCCCTTGGCTGCGCGGTCCACCTTGAGCAGCACTACGCGAACACGCTCGCCGACGGAGAACTGCTCCAGACGCGACTGCTCGCGCTTGGGGCAGCGGGCCTCCGCCTTGCCAAGGTCGTAGATAATATCCTGGCCTTCAATGCGCTTCACGGTCGCGTTCAGCACTTCCTTTTCGCGATGCGCATATTCGTTGAAGACGGTGTCGCGCTCTGCCTCGCGAACCTTCTGGAAAATCACCTGCTTGGCCAGTTGCGCGGCGATGCGCCCCAGTGGGCTGGTGTCGCGATACATCCGGATCTCGCTGCCGACCTCCACGCCAGGCGCAAGTTCATTGGCCTCTTCGAGCGTGATCTGGTTCAGCGGGTCCTCGACCTCGTCTGCGTTAGCGACGACCGTCTTGTAAATGTAGGCGGTGATCTCGCCGGTTTCTTTGTTCAACTCCCCGCGCATGTTCTCCTGCGTCTTGTAAAACTTGCGCGTGGCCAGGGCGATGGCCTCTTCCACTGCACCCACCACGATTTCGGGCTCAATGCCCTTCTCGCGGCTGAGGAGTTCGATACTTTGATACAAAGCGCTGCTACCCATACTTTGCTTGCTCTCTTCCTGCATGGTTCTTCTTGATTCGTCTGCGGCTGCGGCCCTTAGTTAAACGCCGCGCCGGAGTTGCTCGATTAGCGGGAGCTGGTTTGCCGGACCGGAGGTGACTTGCCTTGATCCCGTTTTTCCAGGTCGCTTTGTTCCTGGTCCCGGTGTTAATGTGTCGCCCCTTCACGTTGGGGCTGGGTCTCAAATCTCCGGCACGAGGTGCGCCTTCTCGATGTTCGAGAGCGCAATCTCCACCGTGCTCACGCCTGCCTTGCGACTCTTGCTGTTCTGTTTCGCTGCGGCAAGGTCCAATGTGATCGTCTCTGCCGCGTCGCCGGCAACTAACTGTCCCTGCCAGTGGCGATTGTTTCTTACCGGTTCAAAGGTCTGGATCTTCACAACACATCCAGAGAATCGAACAAAATCTTCCCGCTTGCTCAGCTTGCGATCCAGGCCGGGCGAACTGGCTTCAAGCAAGTACTCCGAGTCGGGGACCAATTCTTCAACGTCCAACAAAACTCCAAAATCGCGGCTGAATGCCGCGCAATCCTCATGCGTAACTCCGGAAAGCTGGTCAGCGCTCAGAGTACCTTCCTTCAGGCTCTCCGGAAGGTCCTGCTCTTCGCCTGCCAGGATCGCCGCTTTAAGCCCGGCGCGCCCCTCGGCATTTTTTTCCAGATAAACGCGGAGGGTGCGCTCCTTGGCGGGTCCCACGAACTCAATTTCCACCACGTCCAGTCCGTGTGAGGCGGCCACTCTCGCCGCCGCGTGCCGAATTTCATCCAGCCTTACTGCCATCGTTCCCCGTCGCCGGCCCGGCGCTGCTTCTCTGAGGAGTCCCTTTGTTTTCAAGGAGCTCCGTCGGGCTTTCTGGGTAAATCCGTTCCAAAATTGCCGCAAATAAAAAGTGGGCTATAAGCCCACTCATCTCTCCGCCAGCCGGTGCGGTCACGGTAGTCCGGCGGACAAACTCGTCTGCATTCTCATGATACGGGGATTTGGGGAGAAATTCAATGCCCATGGGGTGGCGAGGCTGTCTGACATGGTGAGATTATGCTAGTTTCGACGCTCGCTTAAATGCACCCCACCCTGGGTCCACGCAGGTAGATTGGGTGGTCCCACCCCGATGCTAGACTCACCACTATCTATGAGTGCATCACAGTCTCCCCATTCCCCTCATCCTTCGGCCTCACGCTCGGTGCGTTCGTCTCTCACTGGCACATCCTCAAACGAGGCGCGAGCCGCGCTGCTGAAGCGGGCTGCACGCGACGCGATCGATTATCTCGAAGGGGTCGACGCAAGGGCAGTGGTGCCTTCGCCGGACGCGATTGCGAAGTTAAGCGCTCTGCGCGGTCCGTTGCCGCCGGGACCCACCAGCGCGGAGGCCGTTCTCCATCTGCTCGATGAGTTCGGCTCGCCCGCCACAATGGCCAAAACCAACGGGCGCTTTTTCGGTTTTGTAACCGGCGATTGTCTCCCCGCCGCTCTCGCCGCCTCATGGCTTGTGAGTGCATGGGACCAGAACGCCGCCCATTACGCCCAATCTCCCGTCGCCGCCCAGTTGGATGAAACCGCCATCGAATGGGTCCGTGAGCTTTTCGGCCTGCCCGAAGGGACAGGCGGCGCTATCGTCACAGGCGCAACCATGGCCAATTTCTCCGGACTGGCAGCGGCGCGGCACGCACTTCTTCGACGCGCTGGCTGGGACGTCGAAGCCGACGGCCTCTTCGGTGCACCGCCCATCACTGTCGTCGCTGGTGAAGAAGTGCATCAGTCGGTCCTCAAGGCTCTCGGCTTGCTCGGCATGGGCCGCAATCGCATTGTGCGCGTCCCCGTTGATGGCCAGGGCCGCATGCGTGCCGATGCCCTTCCGCATCTCGGTCCAATGACAATCCTTTGCCTTCAGGCCGGCAACGTGAACTCCGGCGCTTTCGATCCCGCTGCGGCCATCTGCCCCGCTGCCCGCGCCGCCGGTGCATGGATCCATGTGGACGGAGCCTTCGGATTGTGGGCCGGAGCTTCGCCGAAATACCGCAAGTTCACCCAGGGCTTTGACCTTGCCGACTCCTGGGCCACCGATGGACACAAATGGCCCAACATCGGCTACGACTGCGGCATTGCACTCGTCCGCGACCCCAGCGCTCTTCGCGCCGCCATGTCCATTCAGGCCGCATACCTGGTTCACGCTGAGCAGCGAGACCCCTCCAACTACAACCCTGAGCTTTCCCGCCGTGCTCGCGGCGTAGAACTCTGGGCAGGACTCCGGTCGCTTGGCCGCTCAGGCATGGCGGAACTTGTCGAGCGGACATGCGCTCACGCACGCCGCTTTGCCGAAGGTCTTCGGGCCGCCGGATACGCAATCCTGAACGATGTGGTCATCAACCAGGTGCTGGTCTCGTTCGGTGACGCGGAGAAGACCCTGCGGGTGATTGAACTTCTGCAGCGAGAAGGTACCTGCTGGTGCGGGTCAACGGTCTGGCAGGGCCACACCGCGATGCGCATCAGCGTCTCTTCATGGGCCACCACGGCGGAAGATGTGGAGAAGAGCCTGGCCGCCATCCTGCGCCTGGCACACGAGTAGGCGTGCCGCCCGCGGGTAGACTGGTCGTTCGGGAGCGAGCGCATCCCCTGGAAACGCAGGCCGACGGGCGCCGCCGCTGCCGCACCCCTTGACACATGTGAAACCGCGGATGAGGCTGATTGCATCGGAAGATCATCCGCCATGCACTGGTGATGGCTCTGGCCAAGGACGGCTATGGACTCAAATGACCCAATTGAAGGCGAGCGAACACAATCGGATCCTCTTGAAGTTTTAGCGCGAGCCTTCAGCGATCAACTGATGGCCTGCCTGGACGAGTGCGCGCGCGGCCGCAAAGGGCTGTTTTCAAGCAACGTGCTCGACGACGAAGAGGTGTGGCCCGAAGCGGAGCGTCTGCGTGAACTTGCCCTGGCGCTTCCTGAGATATTTGCGCAACAGGGCGAGCGGAATGCGTTGTGCGACGAGTTTCTCGACCTGTGCTCCATGCACGGAGAGTTTCATCCCGGTGAGCGCAAGTTGGCGCGTGAGTTTCTGGCACGCATTGAGCGCGGCGAAGTGGGATCCCCGACCGAACAGGAACGCAAGCCATGGTAGTCCTCCACGCATTCCTTGCTCTGTTGGCCGGATTTGCGGTGATGGCCATGCTGGTGGTACTGGTCACGGCCGCGCTTGCACGGTTGACGCCAGACTGGGTCGATCCAGCTGGTTCGAACTCCCCCAGCACCGCCTATGTTTTCGTCAACCTTGGCTACTCGTTTGTTGCAGCGGCCGCGGGCGGGTACGTCACCGCCTGGGTGGCGGGGGATAACCCGCTCTACCATGTCTTGGCGTTAGCCATTGTCGTCCTTGCTCTTTCCGCCCTGAGCGCACTGCAACAGCGGGGAAAGCAGCCGGTCTGGTACGCGCTCACCCTCGTCGGCCTCACGCCTTTGGGTATCCTCGCGGGCGGACTGGTGCGGCTGCGCGTATTGGGGATTCTCTGAGACATACACACTTCAATGAATTCTCAATGCGGGCGGAGGATCAACTGCGGGTTCTGAAGGCGCTTGCTTCAGGCTCTCGCGGGGATGGCCCGCGAGAGCCCGAAGCAATTGGGAAGCAGCGCGAGTAGCAAGGACCCGCCCTGCGGAAAGCTCAGAAGCGCACTCCCAATGTAACCGGGATCAGCTTTGTTCCAGCCGCTACTCCCACAGCGCCAAGACCGTTTGGCGACAGACCCTGCACCGCCGGCGTATCCACATAGAGATAGCGGACCTCGGCAAACAACTTCGTTTTGCTGTCGTTGTACATGCCGCCCAATCTGCGTTCATAGCCACCGCCAACATTCCATCCGCCCTGGTTCGATGAGAAGTGACCGACTACCGCATTGGTGTAGCCCTCTTCGCAGAAGTAGTAGCAGTAGGTTTCCAATTCAGGGTCGGTAAAGCTCGTCAGCTTGCGATAGAAGCCTCCGCCCCCAGTCATGTAAATATCATTCTTTGCCTTGGGGAAGAGATCGACCACTGGCGCAAGCGTCAACGACCAGATGTGCGCGTTGCCACCGTTGGCCGTGGCCTCGGCAATAATCGCACCCGGCAGCTTATCGTCAATGAACTGATACTCTGCAAGCAGGGCAATGTGCTTGCTGAAGTTCATTCCCCCGCCCACGGTAAAGTTTCCGCCCCAGGTGATGTAGTTTGACGAGGATCCGAGCGGGCCGCTGAAGCCGCCGCCGAATTCGAGGGCGAAGTTGTCTTCCAAGGTGTGCTTCCACCCTTTCTGGGGGCTATCAGCCTGGCCACCCGATCCTGACGGCGCAGGCAGGGACGGCAAAGCCTCCAGGCTGTCCGAAGGGTCCAGAGAGAACGTCTGCAGGGAACTTGACCAGTTCTGCCGTGAGCCCGAATCGTTGGGTGCAACGCCGGTCGAAGCCGATTGGCTGGGGAAAGGTGTGGACTGCGCGTGCGCCATACCAAGTGCGAGGAAGGCCGCAGATCCAGAAATACTGACACGCCGCAAGAGCGACTTCCAACCTTCAATAGACATGTCTGGACCTCGAGGATTGATTTGTCTTGACTCGTGCTGGGCACAAAGGCCCGGCACAGCGTTAGACACCAAAATCGGAGCAAAGGTTGCGGGAGAACTAACTCTGTCAGGAGCAAGCCTCGCGGGGCGAGACAGCCGGGAGGAGTCACTTAGGAAGCTGCGAACCCTGACTTGGTGTTAAGTAGATGGCACCGACTTAAGGTGTAAACCTATTGCAAATACGCGCGTCAGAATATAACGCACTTTGTGCGTCGCAAAATCGATCGGCCGGAACAGTTGGCCGCTCCGGCCGATCTGGGTCTTATGTTTGTTGATGCTGAAGCTCAGCCCTGAATATCGAATTGTTCCGCATGCAGGGTCGGGTCGCTCTTTACCAGGATATTTTTGCCCACCAGTTCCTCAAACTCCAGTAGCCAGCTGGCGTTGTTCTGCTTGAGCACCTTCACTGTCTCCGGGTTCACGCGCAGCAGAACGTCTGGCCCTTCGAAGTGTTTCTTCATCTTGCGCAGCTCGATGTAAATCTCGTTGCACACGGTGGTTGGGCTCTTCACCATGCCGGTTGCCTGGCAGGTGGGGCAGGGAACGCTGAGTGTCCGCTCGAGGGACTGCTTGACGCGTTTCCGCGTAATCGCAACAAGTCCGAAGTCGTTAAACTGCAGAACTTTCGTCGGCGCACGGTCGTTCTTGAGCGCCTCTTCGAGTGCTGCCATCACCTTGAAGCGGTTCTTGCGCTCATCCATGTCGATGAAGTCGATCACGATGATGCCGCCCAGATCGCGCAGCCGAATCTGCCGCACGATCTCAGGTACCGCGTCGAGATTGGTCTTGAGGATTGTGTCCTCGAGCCGCGCCGACTTGCCCACGTACTTGCCGGTGTTGATGTCGATGGCCACCAGCGCTTCGGTCTGGTTGATCACGATCGATCCGCCGCTCTTGAGCCACACCTTCGAGCGCAGAGCCTTCGAGATTTCTTCCTGGATGCCAAAGTGCTCGAAGAGTGGCGCCTCTTTGGTGTAGAGCTTGACGCGGCGCACTAAGTTGGGCGAGAAGCGGTTGAGGAACTTGACGACACGTTCGTAGTCGTCCTGCGAGTCAACCCAGATCGACGAGAAGTTCTCGCTAACCTGATCGCGCAGGATGCGCTCGATCAGTCCGGTGTCGTGGAAGATCAGCGCGGGGGATTTCGAGGCGTCAGAGCGTTTCTTGATATCGGCCCAGGAATTCAGCAGGAAGCGCAGGTCGGTGCGTAGTTCTTCTTCCGATGCGCCCTCCGCTGCGGTCCTCACAATGAATCCGCCGCTCGCGTCGCCGCGCTCGCTGATTAGAATCCGCTTCAACCGCAGGCGCTCCTCATCAGAGGCGATCTTGCGGCTGACGCCCACGTGCGTGACCGTCGGCATAAACACAAGGAACCGTCCGGGAAGTGCAATGTGGCTTGTGATGCGCGCGCCCTTCTTGGCAATCGGTTCCTTGGCAATCTGAACCAGAATCTCCTGGCCCGGCTTGAGCAGGTCGCTGATGATCGGAAGATCCGAGGTTTGCATCGAGCGACGCGAAGGTCCGCCACGACGATTGCCCGGGCCGCCCCGCTCGGGCCGCCCGCCCCGCCGGCCGCGTCCGCCGCGAGAGTCGCGCTCGGAGCGTTGACGCGTACCGTCAGTCGTACCCGGCACCGGTTGGCCAACTGCGAGGCCTTCTTCCTCATCATCCTCGCCATCTTCTTCGTCGCCGTCCTTGCCATCGAAGGTCATCTGGATGCGATGGTCGAGGTGCGCTTCCTGCAGCAGTTCGCCTAGATCGCCAGTGCGCATCGAAGGAGGAAGCGTCTCTTCTTCGTACTCCTCCAGATCGTGCTCGTCGGTCTTCGCGTGATGGTGATGCGGAGCATCGAACTCTTCTTCCTCGATGAGCTCTTCTTCAATGTGTCCGCTGCCTGGCGCATAGGACGAGACCGCTGCCGGGGCGACTGCTCTTTGCTCGGGAGCCGGCGCCTGCGGTTCTTCCTGCTTCTTCTTGCCGCCCAGACCAAAAAGCCGGAAACCAGTTGGGGCCGATGGATCGACATGATGCGAAGCGGACCGGTCTGTCATCTCATCCGCTGGCTCTTCACTGCTCGCGTGCGAAGCCGTCTCACTGGTCTCTTCCGTCTCCTCAAACTCGAAGGAAGGCTCTTCAACCTCGGCGTCTTCACTCAGCATATTCTCGGAAAGCCCTTCAAACTGTTCCTCAGTGGCTTCTGCATGCTCAGCAACCAAATCGCGCTCCGCCGGAGGTTCCCGGTCTTCGATGCTGTCTGATTCAGCGCCGTGCTCCGCCAGCTGAGCAGGCTCAGCGGCGGATTCAGGTACCGGTTCGGCCTTCCCCTGCCGATGGCCCGAAATCGACTCGCCAGGCAGGAGCCCGCTTCCGTCCCATGAAACTGGACCATCCACAAGCGACGCCGGCTTGAATGTGCTCGCTGGCCGTGGAGCCGTTTCCCGAGCTGGTTTCGGCGTTTCAGCTTCCTGTTTCGCACCGTATTTGCGCAGCGACTCGCCAGGAAGAACAAATGGAGTGTCCGGTTGGCCGCCGCGCGGTTCCCGGCTTCCACCTGACGTGAAGGTGCCTCTCTCCCGTCGGGATTCGGCCCAGGATTCCGATTGCTCATTTGAACCAGCCTGGATCGCGCTTGCGACCGACGGCTCCTGCGTGGACTCGGAAATACCCTCACTTGCTTCGCCCGAGCCTGACCGATTTTCC
>Ga0182018_10004400_pt1 | contig 11863 bp, 10 predicted proteins | sample 812P2MmetaG_FD_120490 | JGI IMG/M metagenome (GOLD analysis project Ga0182018, IMG submission 120490) | Permafrost microbial communities from Stordalen Mire, Sweden - 812P2M metaG | ecosystem: Environmental > Terrestrial > Soil > Wetlands > Permafrost | place: Sweden: Stordalen | collected...
CGGCCCGATTTGATGAAGCGGTATTGGAAGGGCGCTCTGTGGTCGCCCTCCTACTTCGCAGCTTCTTGTGGTGGAGCTCCAATCAGCATCCTCAAAAAGTACATTGACCAGCAAAAGACTCCCCGCTAAGTCGCTTATATCCCCCCCCTGAAGGACGGGGTTTTACGCTCCACCGGATAACTCAGGGCAAATGGAACGCGCGCTGCGGGCGCGATATCCTGAGAAACGTGATGTCCTCCGACAAAATGCATGTATGAGAAAACAGAAAACCCGGTATTCACCCGCTGGACTCCTAACGGTGGAGGCGGGCCCACCGTGCCTGTGGGAATTTGGAGGTCACCTCTATACGCACCGCTGGCTGGAACCGAACGTGGCTTTTCTGAGGCGAATCCTAGACCCGGGCACCGCGGGCGATGCGCTTAATCGAGCGGTCGAACGCTTGGCGGGTCAACCGGAGCACGGCACAGCTGCAGCGGTCGAAGGCGACCTTCCCTTGTGCGAAGAAATCCTGGTTGCTCGCTGCGCTCAACTTCCGCGTCTTCTTGAAACCGCTCAGGCGCCTGGCAATGAACGCGAATGTGAAAGCACCCGTTCGGCGTGACGCCTTGCCGGAAACGCGCCCATCAGTGGCTATGGTGGTGATGGTGCTCTTCACTCTCTGCCACCGGAATGACGCAGCCATGCGCCACCTCACAGACCACATGCTCGAACTGGATGGTCGTGTGGTCGATGCGGAAGTCGTGCAGCAGGCGTTCCTTCACATCGCGCAGGATGCGTTCGCTGACTGACGGAGGAATGTCGGCGATCGCAATGTGGCAGGAGAGCGCGTGGGTTTCCGATCCAATGCTCCACACGTGCAGATCGTGCACTTCATTCACGCCCCCGATGGAGCGGATGACGGACTCAATCCTCTCCAGCTTCATGCCGCGGGGCGTGCCTTCGAGCAAGATGTTGAGCGTCTCGCGCACAATGCCAAAGCCTGACCACAAGATCAGCACGCCAATGCCGACCGAGAGCACGGAATCGATCCAGTAATTGCCCGTGACCAGGATCGCCCAGCCGCCGACGATGACGGCCGCGGTCGAAAGCGTGTCGCCGACTTCATGCAGCAGCGCGCTACGGATGTTGACGTCGCCGCCCGATCCGTTATTCGCACCTCGGCTCGAACGATAGAGAAGCAGCGCGATGGCTCCGTTCATCACTACGCCGGCCGCGGCCACCCACATCATCACGCGGGCTTGCACATGCTCGGGATGCTGCAGGCGGCGGAACGCCTCGTAGAAAATGAAAAAGGAAACTGCAACCAGCGATGTGGCGTTAACCAGCGCCGCCAGTACTCCGGCGCGATGGTAGCCGTAAGTCTTGGTGGAACTGGCCGGACGCGACTGGAAATAGACCGCGACTAGCGAAAGCAGCAGAGCCAAGAAGTCGGAAAGATTGTGTCCGGCTTCCGAAAGCAGCGCCAGCGAATGACTGCGGATGCCGGCCCCAACCAGCAGCACGATATAGGCCAGAGTCACGGCGAGCGATATCTTCAGAACCCGCGTGGGACCGCCGGCGCCATGAACGTGCACGTGCATGCTTCCAGTGTAAGGGTGGGGGGGGCCGCGTTCAAGGGTTCAAGCATGGAGGTGTTCAAGCATGGAGGTCGTCGGCGCGGACGAGAGCTTTCGTCTGGCGAAGCGGAATCTCCAAAGAGAACCGTCTACTTGGAAGATTCGGCGCGGAAGAACTGGCTGGGCGTTCCCAGCAATCAGGTCTTGGTCAGACTACTAAGATAGCGGTTGTTATAGAAGGTAGTCGTCTTCTGGACGAATTCGAGAATCTTGAGCATCCGCTCGCGACCTTCCCGGTTCAACTCGCGGAATTGTATGGCCAGACCTAGGCCGGGATCGAGCCGCGCCACCACACCCTCCGCCGACAAAGTAGCATCGTCCATCGAGAATCCCAGCTTGATTTTGCTGCCAGCGGCAAGAATCGTGCTGGTTTCGATGTAACAACCTCCCATGCTGACGTCGGTAAGGTTGGCAAACAGGGGAGTTCCCCCTTCCGGCATCTGCATTTCGATCGTAACCCGGCACTTCAGGCGGGGATGCGAACGACGGTCCTTGTAGGAAAGCTGTTTCTGTTTTTCCAAATACATGCGGCGGTCGGCTTCGGCCAGAAGCTGCTCCGCATCGTTGCCGTCTTCCGGATAAAGCGCACGCCCCACGCTGAGCGAGAGAATGTCTTCGCCGCAAACTTCATTGCCTGCCTGCTTGGCCATGGCCCGCAGTTGCTCCGCCTTCTTTCCAGCCGCATCGGCCGTCAGGCCGGGGGCAATCACCACGAATTCGTCTCCACCCATGCGCGCCACGTAATCGTATTCGCGGCAACCATCCTTCAGCGCCTGGGCAAAGAGGCGTAACACGCGATTGCCCTCGAGATGCCCGAAGCGGTCGTTAATCTGTTTAAACCCGTCCATGTCGGAGACCATGACGGTCAGCGCCAAATTGTCGCGCTTGCAGCGGGCCAGTTCGCGGTCGAGTTGCAGGAAAAGAGAGCGGGCGTTCGGCAGTCCCGTCAGGTAATCGGTGGTGGCCGAATCTTCCGCCTGCTGGTACTTGAGCGCGTTCTCGATGGAGAGCGCCATCTTGCCGCTGACAGCCAGCAGAATGCGTAGATTATCCGAGGTGAACGCGTCGCGTTCGCCGCGGTAGAGCGCCAGCACCCCGATCACTCCAGAGATGCCCTCCAAAGGCACCGCCAGCGCCGAGCGCAAAGTGCTGAACTTCGACGGATCGTTCAGGTATCCCGGTTCCACCGACGGATTGCCGTTAATAATCGGCTTCCGGTTGTGCGCCACCCAGCCCGACAGTCCTTGTCCGACGGGAATACGCAAGGACGAGAATAGCCGGTAGTTGTCTCCGTTCACATATTCGGGAATCAGTTCGGCTTCGCGCCTGATGTAGATCGCGATGGCATCGTAAGGCACCATCGGCTTGAGTTTCACGGAAAACACGGAGAGCGTTTCGGTCAAACTGAGAGAAGCGCCCAAGTCCTGACTAAGTTCGAACAACGATTGCGCTTCTTGCCGGGCCGCCGCAATCGAAGATAGGAACGTGTTTTCGCGTCCTGCGTAGTCCTGCACAGTGGCGTTCTCGAATCCGGCTGCCGGCTCCAGGCCGCGCTCGATTTTGATCGAGGTGGAGAGCGGTCCACTGGGATCCTGCTCCGCCTTGGCAACCGCGAGCCGTTCCAGATATTGATAGCGCTTTTGCAGGACATCGACCACCTTCGGATCAAACGACTTACCCGATTCGGCCGCCAACTTCTGCATTACTTCCCGCAAAGGCAAAGCGCGCCGGTATTGACGGTCGGACGCGAGAGCATCGAGATAATCCACGGCCGAAAGAATGCGAGCTCCGATCGGAATCTCTGCCCCCTTCAATCCCATCGGGTAGCCAGAGCCGTCCCACTTTTCATGGTGGGCGCGCACAATCGGCACCACCGGATAAGGGAAGCGAACGCGCTCCAGTATCTCGGCGCCGACCAAAGTGTGAATCTTCATCTTCTCGAATTCTTCCGGCGTGAGTCGGCCGGGCTTGGAGATGATGTGTTCCGGCACCGCCAGTTTGCCAATGTCGTGCAGCAGCGCGGCGGCGTGCAAAGCCTCCAGTTCGGCTCCGTTCACCCCCAATTCTTTGGCCACTTCAATCGCATAGATGCGGACGCGCTGCAGATGCTCGTGAGTCGTGTGATCCTTGGCTTCAATGGCCAAAGCCAGAGCCTCGATCGTCCGAAGATGTAGGTTCGCCATTTCCTCCACGTGGCGTTTCTCATCCTCCAACTTGCCCAGGTAGAGACGATACGAGCGATAAATGAGATAAACCGCCGGCACCAGCAGCAGCGACGTTTCCCAGTTGAACGTATGGTTGAGCCAGGCAATCGCGCCCGCGATTCCGGCGCCCACCAGATAGTAAGGGAACGACCAGAAGTAACAGTCCACCAAAATCCGGATCAGCGGCCGGCGCTCGGTCAAAGAAATAACGGCCGCGATCGACCCTGCATTGGCAATAAAGTAAACCGTGGCCGCCAGCCCCAGTAAAATCGGGCGATTGGGGATCAGCAGGTTCGCCAGCGGGTGGTGGTATGCGACATAGGCAAGCGCCGTCGAGATGGAGCCGGCGCACACGTTGAATGCCACCTGGATTGCCCGGGGACGCTCCGGATATAAGCACTGTGCCAGCATCGAGGCCGCGCCCAGAATGAGCGTCTCGGTGAAGCTGAGTTCCAGTACGCCGATCAGGATGAAAAGAAAGTTTACCGACAGCGTACCGGTGATTCCCGGCAGGCTCACCTTAAGCCGCGATGCCAGAATGGCGATGCCTAAATAGCAGATAAATTCAGCAATGTTCTTGCTGCTCTGGTGAATGCCCGCGTAAAGCAGCGTGGCAAGTCCCGCTATCACCACCAGGCAGATATACAGCTTGGCGATGGCAGACATTCCTCTCCACAATCGCGATTGTGCGGGCAGACTGATAGCGACGCTGGATGCGCCAGTCATTTTGATTCACACCTGTGGAGCAAACACCTACGGCTGGGAGGGATGCCCAGCTCTCTATGAATAGCAGTTAAGAGGTTTAGAAACAATGATTTGAACGGTTTTCGATAAACTTCGGTAACTTGCCAGGGCTAAAGCGCAGGCGCCTACAACCTACTTCGAAAAGGGAAACCCTTGAGATGGTGTAAGTCAGACAGCCAGTTGGGGTTTCCCCTTAGGGCTCATTTGGGCCAGACGAAGACCAATTCAGGAAGGCCACTTTTAGGAAGGGACTGCAGCTGCCCTCTTCATACCGAGTGAGAAACGTCCTCTTCCGCCACACCTTCATCTGGCCCGGTTGTCGACCCAGCCGGGGAAGACTTTCCCCGCCGCATGGCGACAATTCCTGTGCGCACCATCTCCAGCACTCCGTAGGGGCGTAGGACCTCGAGCAAACCGTCAATCTTGTCTTCGGCCCCGGTAATTTCAATGGTAAGCGACTCGGGGGCAACGTCAACCACGCGCGCCCGAAACACGCTGGCCAGTTCCAGCACATGCGACCGCGCCTCGTGCGTGGCCGCGACTTTAATCATCGCCAGGTCGCGGACGATAGAGGGCTGGTCGGTGATGTTCTCCACCAGCAACACGTTGACCAGCTTATAGAGATTGGCCTCGATGCGGCGCGCCTGATCGTAGTCGGCATCGACCGTGATGGTCATGCGCGACACCTCCGGCTTCTCGGTGCGCCCTACCGTGAGGGAATCTATATTGAACGCGCGGCGGCGAAACAGCGAAGCCACGCGCGTCAGCACTCCCGGTTTGTTTTCCACATAGACCACGTAGGTGTTCAGCATGTCTTCTCTACTCGTCGTTTCTCTTCATCGTCTTTACTCGTCGTCTCTATTCATCCGCGGCGGTCTCGACTATCTTACTGGGCCGCCGGATCATCTCGTGCAGCGACGCTCCGGCCGCCACCATGGGATAAACCGTGTCCTCTTGTTCCACTCGGAAATTGATCAACACCGGCCCGTCATGTTGCCGTGCCGCCTGCACCGCAGGCACCACCTGCGAGCGCTCCGTAACGGTCATACTGCGAATGCCGTAGGCCTCGCCAAGTTTCGCAAAGTCCGGATTCAGCAGCGGCGTTGCAGCATAGTTGCGCTCGTAGAAAAATTCCTGCCACTGCCGCACCATGCCCAGAAATCCATTGTTAATGATGGCGATATGAATCTTTAGTTTTTCCTGAACAATGGTTGCAAGTTCGCACAACGTCATCTGGAAGCCGCCATCGCCCACCACCACCCACACTTCAGCTTCGGGGCGCGCGACCTTCACTCCGATCGCTGCGGGCAAGGCGAAGCCCATCGTACCCAGGCCTCCGGACGTAATCAGGCTGCGCGCCTTCTCATGCTTGTAATATTGTGCCTCCCACATCTGGTGCTGTCCCACGTCCGTTACCACCACGGTGTCGCCGTCGCGTGTCTGGCGCCATAGATCGTTGATCACGTGGGCCGCGTAAAGATGCCCGCTGTCAGGCAGATTCTGGATGTCGCGAACCGCCGCATCGCCTTTCAGCTTGTCGATGGAGTCGAGCCACTCGCTGCGGTCAATCGATTCCACCTTCGGCAACAACTCATGCAGCACCTCCCGCAAGTCTCCGACCAGAGGAACATCGACTTTAACGTTCTTGTTGATCTCCGCAGGATCAATCTCGATGTGAATCTTCTTGGCATTAGAAGCGTAAGTCTTCAGATTGCCGGTCACGCGATCGTCGAAGCGCATGCCGAACGCCAGCAGCAGGTCGGCTTCCTGAATGGTGTGATTCACCCAAGCCTCGCCGTGCATACCCATCATCCCGAGATTCAGCGGATGCGACGCAGGAAATGCGCCCAGCCCCAGCAACGTGAGCGCGACGGGAATGCCCGTGCGCTCGGCAAATTCACGCACTTCGTTCATGGCTCCGGAAATGATGATGCCGTGCCCCGCCAGAATTACCGGCCGTTTGGAGTGGTGAATTAATTCCAGCGCCTGCTCATATTCTTTCGGCTCCGGCGACAGATCGGGACGATATCCGGGCAGCTGCGGCTTGGCCGCCTCCCAATCGAATTCGCAAGTCGTCTGCTGCGCATCTTTGGTGATATCGACGAGTACCGGCCCCGGCCGCCCCGAGCGCGCCACATAGAACGCCTCCCGAATCGTCCGTGCTACTTCGCTGGCATGCGTCACCAGATAATTGTGCTTAGTGATAGGAAGCGTCACGCCGGTGATGTCGGTTTCCTGAAATGCATCGGACCCGATCAGTTTGCTGCCCACCTGCCCGGTGATGCACACAATGGGCGACGAATCGAGCATAGCCGTGGCAATCCCGGTGACCATGTTGGTGGCCCCTGGTCCCGACGTAGCGACGGCAACTCCGACCTGTCCAGAGGCGCGCGCGTAACCATCGGCCATGTGCGTCGCTCCCTGCTCGTGGCGCACCAGAATATGGTGAATCTTGCTGCCCCTCAGCGCGTCATACGCCGGCAGAATCGCCCCTCCCGGATAGCCGAACACGCTGGTCACTCCCTCGCGCTCCAGGCACTCCCACAGAATGCTCGCGCCGCTCATGCTTTTCGCAGCCATACTCTTACTTGTCTCGTTTTTCTCAGCGATGCTCTTGTCATTCATGATTTTGTCAGCCATGGACTTCTTGTCCTTCTGCGCGGAGTACATTCCGATCCTTCAGCGGCCCGCTAAAACACAAAACCCACCAAGCCAGCAATTCTGGCGGGGCGGGATTCGCAAGCCTTCAAGATTTCTATCGTTCAGCTCACGGGTTCCCTCCACACCGGCGAGGGTACAAAAACTCGTACCCCGCAGACCGCGACACTAATTCGGTGCAGATATCCAATATTCATAGTTGTTTCGAGGATGCTCCGATGGTATCGAAGGCAGAGGCTGGCTGCAAGGAGAAAGTCCGTACAAGCCGCAGAGCGGCGACAGAATAAGACCACGACGAAGGCCGTGGGCGGGCGAAAGTAAATGATCAAGCCCCGAAAGAGGCGAAGAGGCTGCGACTCTCAAGCCCCGTTAGATTCGAAGAACTTGCTGGTTCACATCCTCAGTCGCTTGCGTTACATTTTCAGGCCGCCCAAGATCGCGCCAATAAAATTCATCCGCACGAAACCCGAGTATTTTTTCTCTCTCGCCAGCCAGCCGCAGATACGCAGTAATAACCGAGAAGACGCCGCTTTCGGTCAACATTGCCAGGAAGCGCGCCGAAATCACGTGCACGCCGGAAAATGCCAACGCATAAGTTCCCAGTGACGGACGAACAATTTCAGGCGCCCCGTCGCGCCCCGCGCGCCTTCCGCACAACTGATTCTGTTCGTCGAACATCAGATATCGCGAAGTCTCGCGATCCTGTACCGCCAGCGTGGCCAGCGCCTGATTCTGCCGGTGAAATTGCGCCATACGATCCAGATCAATGGTGCTGAGCACATCTACATTGTGCAAAACAAACGGCTCGTCCGGATGACTGGAATCTTCCAGAAAAAACCATGCCGCCTTCTTCAGGCTGCCGCCGGTATCGAGCAAGACTTCTTCGCGCGAAATTTCAATGCACATTCCGAAGTTATCGTTGTTCTTCAGATAACCAACCACCAGGTCCGCGAAGTGATGAACATTGACGATCACTTCGCGCACCCCAAACTGGCGCAGGCGCCGCAGCGTGATCTCCAACAGCGTGTACCCAGCTACTTCTACAAGTGCTTTGGGACGATCGTCGGTAAGCGGACGAAGGCGGGTACCCAAGCCAGCCGCCAGAATCATCGCCTTCATGGCTTGGCTCGACCAGATGCGGCTCGTTCCGCCTTGGCTCGCTCAGGTTCCAGCTTTTCCGTCCCGGCAGCATCCGGTTCCATTTTTTCCAGCTCGCGATGCCGCAAGACCACCTCGACGCCGTTCCGTCCCTCCAGTCGCTTCGCCACCTGCTCCGCCAAATACACTGAGCGATGCTGTCCACCCGTGCAGCCAAAAGAAACCATCAGATTCTTAAATCCCCTGCGCTGATAATTATTCACGCTGGCGTCCACCAGCGACATTACGCTGGCCAGAAACTGATGCACGCTCTCCTGCTGGTTGAGGTAGTCAATCACCGGCCCATCCCGGCCGGTGAGCCTCTTGAATCGCTCCTCGCGCCCGGGATTCGGCAGGCTGCGCCCATCAAAAATAAATCCACCACCGTTCCCGCTCTCGTCTTTCGGCAGGCTGCGATGAAACGAGAAACTGAAAATCCGCACCACAAGATTGTCCGCATCCGACGCCAGCCCCTGCAATTTCTCCGAAGCCAGCATGCTGTGGAACGCAGCCGTCAGCGTCGGTAGCGCAATGGGCAGCGTGACGTTATGCAGCAGCCAGCGCAGATTTTTCAGCGCATACGGCACACTCTGCAAAAAATGCACCTTGCGCTCGTAAAATCCGCGAAACCCGTACGCCCCCAGCGCCTGCATGATGCGGATATAAACGTAGGCGTAGTAGTGGTGCATGAACACTTCGCGCTTCAGGTCGACAAATCCAGCCAGGGTGTCCAAGTAATGATCCAGCAACTGCTGTCGCAACTGCGGTGGCAGATCCGCCTTGGCATCGTACAGAAGAGAGGCAACGTCATATTGCAGCGCGCCTTTGCGCCCGCCTTGATAATCAAGGAAAAACGGCTGTCCGCCGCGCAGCATGATATTTCGCGACTGAAAATCCCGATAGAGAAAGTAGTCGCGACTCGCGCTTAACAAAAACTTGGTCAGACTTCTGAAATCGTCTTCCAAGGCCTGTTCGCTGAAGGGAATACCGGCCAGGCGCAAAAAATAATATTTGAAATAATTCAGATCCCACGAAATCGACTGCCGATCAAAACTTCCGCGCGGATAACACACTCTGTAATTCAAGTCGCGACCCGCCTCGATCTGAAATCGCGGCAACGTCGCGATGACTTTCCGATAGGCTTCGACCGCCGCCGAACCAATCTGCTCGCCCGCGCGCTGCTGCGACAGAAACTCGAACAGCGACGTGTTCCCCAAATCCTCTTCGAGATAGGCCCCGTGATCCAGATCCTCCGCATAGATCTCCGGTACCGGCAAACCATGCTTGCGAAAATGTCGGGAGAATTCGAGAAAGGCTGCATTCTCTTCGCGCACGTCGTAAAGAATGCCGATGGCGCTGACATCCCCGGCAACCACCCGGATGATCTTGCGCCCCGAACCGCCCAGCTGCCCTTGCACCGGCTGTATCCGCTCCACCGGCGAGTGAAAATGCTGCTCAAAAAGATTCTTTAGAAGGTCCATTTTGGAAGGTCCATCGAATGTGACCGCGCGATTCAGGATTGCGATTCAGCGCCCGATTCACCACCCCGATTCACCACAAAGATATCATCGAAGCGCACGACACGACCGGGCCAAAATTTACTGTTAAAACCTTAGTTTTCCAGGCAAGAGAACAAATTCGAAGAGGCTAAGAGGCGCCCCTGAAGAAAGGGTGGCGGCGGTAGGACTCGAACCTACGACCTACGGATTTATGAGTCGCCCACCCGGCGCGACTCTAAACAACTTCAACAAGATAGCTCGGCAGATTTCGAAAACTCTAGTCAAATGGGATGAGGACGGTCGTACGAGACTCCAACAACCCTCACTCAAGAAGGTCCAGACTGCCGAGGTGCTCGATGAGCACTATTGGCCAGACCCGTTTTGGGAATCCTGTGTAGCCTTGGGAATGATCCCAGAAGGAGGAATTCCGTTATGGCCCAGAACCTTACAAATCAAGACTGGCGATCCCTCGCCGCACAGGCTAGTACAGAGCAGGACTCCGCGAGGCTCACAAGCCTTGTGACCGAACTGTGCCGTTCGTTAGATGAGCGCCAAAAAACGCCTCGGTTTCAGCGCCAAGAAGAGAATCAAGAAAGCCAAAGCAAATCAAGATTAAGGTTGGCGGCGAGAAAACCCTCGTAGCCAAGGTTCGGGGCAAGGCCGCGGAAAGGCCCCCGTAGTCATTGGGAGAAATTGGGAGTCGGCTTATCTCGCCTCCCAATTGCTTCACAGGGAAGCGTCGGTAAGAATCATTATGGCTTCTCGGAGTATGATCGACCCGTGAACGACCTCCAAATGAAGCTGTTCAAGACGCGACTTTGGCTCAAAAGTGCGGCCCTAGCCCTAGTTGGCATCGCGCTGGGTTTGCACCACTTGATCCGATAGCACCAGGAGTCTCGCCGACTTATTTTCGCCGGGGCGGAAGTGCGTCAGTAGTGCCGTTTGAACTTAGCGGATAGTGGGAGTCGTGGGAGGTGTATTTGATCGCACTGCTCTGCCTCTTTTGCAGACTATAAAATCTTTTTAGCGAACGCGCCTGTCAGAAAGTAGCTTTCCAGTTCGTGAATCCGCTCTGCTTTCCCGTCGTATTCCGCCAGTTCCGCGGGCGATAGACCTCCGAAGACCTCATCGCGCCGCGCCTTGTTTTGTTCTTTGCGGAGCCGTATCAATTCGGCTTGGGGCTTTTCCTCTACCATGATCGACCTTTGGACGGGGATAATTAAAACGCTAACCTGTTTGGCTATCACTGTCGATACCGTGTGTCCGGTACTTTGGACATCACGGCCCCCTACACCGTGTGTCCCCGGAAACATCCGGCATCGAACACTCAAACTCTCTTGCAATATGCCGGTAGTGGGTCCGCTTAATTCCACATGGGTGGCCAACCCGTCCGGCGTGTGGGAAACTGAAGATATGAAAAAGCCCGAATTGACCGACGGGGGTTTGGCTTGGGCCAAGGGACGAAATGGATCGCGCGAGTCATGACTTCGGCAAGTGCTCTGAGTGCGATGAGATCATCTGCGGTCGAAAAGGCCGTGATCGATGGACCGAGTACTCACCGACAAACCAGTGAAATGCTCTTTGAAGCGTTTCGCACACACGTTAGCTGAAGCACTCCGGGACTTCAACTTAGCCGCCATTCCAGCTACAGAACGGCACGTGGCCAACCAAGAACTTTACCGATTCGGGCAGCGGGGTGTGCCTTGCTGAGAAATCCTTGAGCGAATCGAGACCGACTCTGCTGATGCGAAATGGGCATGAACTCCGACCCGCCCATCAGAAGCGGCCAGCCCAAATCAGGTAAGCGAGACCGATTAGCGCGATGTCTGTCAGAACGTAAGGCCAAACCCAGCCAATCCATTTGAAGCCAGGCCAGATTTCTCCTAGCTAAAGGCTGATGCAAAACTCAGGGCTCAACCCCTTGATTGACGCGGGTTGCTGACGCAGCGGCGTGGCAGATCTGCAGATTCGCTCATCTTCATTCGCTAATCTCCGACAAACAAAA
>Ga0182018_10004401_pt1 | contig 11862 bp, 8 predicted proteins | sample 812P2MmetaG_FD_120490 | JGI IMG/M metagenome (GOLD analysis project Ga0182018, IMG submission 120490) | Permafrost microbial communities from Stordalen Mire, Sweden - 812P2M metaG | ecosystem: Environmental > Terrestrial > Soil > Wetlands > Permafrost | place: Sweden: Stordalen | collected...
ACTACCCGATCCCGCTGCACCTGCAAAAAGCCTACGCCGAGATGAATTACAAGACGGGAGATTTCCCGATCGCCGAGAGAGCGGCAGCGGAAATCGTCTCTCTGCCAATGTTCCCGCAGTTGACGACAGGGCAGCAAACTCGGGTGGCAGAAGAAATCATCAAATTCGGCTCGACAATAGCTCACGAGCATTTCGAGACCGAGCAGTCTCTCTGAGGACAACTACTCGCAGGGGCGTAGTCTGTTCATCCCAGCCCCCGATTCTTACTTAAGGACATCCAGAAAATGAAGATCTCAGTGATTGGCGCCGGCTATGTGGGCCTAACGACCGCTGCTTGCTTAGCACAAATCGGCCACGACGTATTCTGCAGCGAAAGTGACTCTGAAAAACTCGCGAAGCTGCACAACGGAGTGATGCCGCTCTTTGAGCCCCATTTAGAGGACGTCATCAGGGCCGGCCGCAAAGCTGGGCGGCTAAATTTCGGGTCCACGGCAGATGCAATCTCATGGGGAGACGCGATCTTTATTTGCGTGGGAACGCCGCCGTTGCCTAATGGTGACGCGGACCTCTCTGCGATTGAAGGAGTGGCTCGGGCGATCGCAAAACGCGGTATTGGCTACCGACTCGTGATCGAAAAGAGCACAGTACCAGTCCAGACCGGCGCCCAGTTGCGAAAGCACTTGTCTGTGCACAGCACAGGCGGATTGAAACACGACGTCGCATCAAACCCGGAATTCCTCCGGGAAGGAAGCTCGGTCGAAGACTTTCTGCACCCTGACCGAATCGTGATTGGGACTGACTCGCCCCGCGCGACGGAGATGCTGCGCGAAATCTATAACCCAATCATTCAACAGAAGTTCGCCTGTCCCTTGCACTCGAATTGCTCCGAGCGAAAGACCCCAATCTTCTTGGCTACTGACACCAATTCGGCCGAACTGATCAAGCATGCCTCTAACTCTTTCCTGGCCATGAAGATTTCGTTCATTAATATGGTTGCGAATCTGTGCGAGGTCGTGGGCGCGGACGTCACTAATGTTGCGCAGGGGATGGGGCTGGATCCCCGAATCGGCGCTGCCTTTCTAAGTCCAGGAATCGGCTTTGGGGGGTTCTGTTTCCCAAAGGACGTGCAGGCCTTCATTAGAATTGCGGAGAAGTCGGGCTGTGATTTCTCTCTGCTCAAGGAAGTCGAGAAAATTAACCAGCATCGTGTGGAACACTTCGTCGAGAAGCTTCGAAAGGAGTTGTGGATTGTACGAGGCAAGAAGATCGCGGTCTGGGGTCTCGCGTTCAAACCTAATACGGACGACGTTCGCTTTGCTCCATCGATCTCGCTCGTCAAGTCGCTGCTGGATGAGGGTGCGGACGTCAGGGTTTATGACCCGGAAGCGATGGAAAAAGCGAAGTCGGTGCTACCCAGCGTCGCTTATTGTTCGAATCCCTACGAAGCGGCCGAAGGCGCGGATGCTATTGTGATCATTACCGAATGGGACGAATTTCGCCAGGTTGACTGGGACCGCATCCGATCAACCGTCGAGCGCCCGCTCGTTGTGGACGGCAGAAATATGCTCGACTCGCAGGAGATGGCTCGTCGTGGATTCCACTACATCAGCATAGGCCGGACACCCATAATGCCGTCTACTCCCTTAACGGATGATGATCAGCCCCGCACATGCGTTCAAGACCAATTGGAAAATGTCTTAGCCGGCGGTCTGAAAAGCTGATATGGCAAGGATCCGCAAGGAGCGCTCCAGTCAATGAGTGGACGAATGCCGCCTGCTGTTTGTATCATCGTCGAGAACCTTACTGTCCCCCTTGACAGACGCGTGTGGAAGGAAGCGTGCGCACTTCGTGACGCCGGATATCGAGTATCCGTTATCTGCCCAAAGGGCAAGGGGGTTTTTACCGCAGGTTACGAGATTCTGGATGGCGTCGAAATTTACCGTCATTGGACTTGGGAGGCTTCAACCGCGGCAGGGTACTTCGTGGAGTATAGTGTCGCGCTGGTTGCCGAACTTGTGCTGTCGTTGAAGGTCTTCGCGCGCACGCGGTTTCGCCTTCTGCAAGCGTGCAACCCTCCCGACACTATCTTCTTAATCGCATTGTTCCTGAAGCTGTTTGGCGTACGGTTCATCTTTGACCATCACGATCTTGGCCCAGAGCTCTTTGAGGCAAAGTTCGGCAAGCGCTCCGGACTGCTCTACCGGATTGCTCGCCTGGCCGAGGTGTGCTCGTTCCGGGTAGCTAGTACCTGCATCGCTACAAATCAATCTTTCAAGGATGTTGCGGTCGCCCGTGGCGGGAAAGATCCAGAACGAGTTTTTGTTGTCAGGAACTGTCCTGACCTCAAAACCTTCCGCCGCCCCGCAGTTCGATCCGCTAACAAGTTCGGGAAACCCCACGTGGTTACCTATGTGGGTTTCATGGGCTCGCAGGACGGCCTGGACTTGCTGCTCGAGTCGATCGAATACATCGTAAAGCACGAGAACAGACGCGATACACATTTCGTCCTCATCGGCGGCGGGACCGTTATTTCCGAGTTGCAGGCAACGATCGCCAGCAAGGATCTCGAAGCGTATGTAACCCTCACGGGGCAGGTTAAGCACGAGGAAGTGGCCAATTATCTTTCCAGTGCCGACGTAGGCGTCGCTCCTGACCCGAAGAACGCGATGAACGATCATTCCACGATGGTGAAGATTTTTGAATATATGGCCTTCGGCCTGCCGGTCGTACTTTTCGACTTGAAGGAGGGGCGCCGGCTGGCGGATTCCGCAGCTCTCTATGCCGTTCCCAACGATCCAATTGATTTCGCCAATCAGATCATCAAATTGCTGGATTGCAAAAAGCTTCGTGAAGAGCTGGGCGAAAAGGGCCGCAAGCGGATTGAAGAAGGACTGAACTGGGAAGTTGAGAAAGTGTCCTTGATTCGTGCCTATGAGATGGCGCTTCAGTCTGGTCGCGCCTGATGGATGTCACGGAATCGATAATGACTAGCTTCACCACTAACGTAGGGGGCTGCGGAACCCTCGCTGGTTTTTCCGGTGCCTTGCGTATCTGGTCCCGAGCGTGGGGGGAGACCTTACGAAACCGATTGAACTGGAAGGCAAGCGCCATATGGGCCGCGTGTGCCGTCGTTCTATTAGTGCTAACTGCATCTCAATGGGCTTATTCATCCGATGTTGTCCTAATCCGCTCAACCGGAGAGCCGAGTTCAGAGCAACACGAACTGGAGCTTGCTACCCAGTTTTATGGATTGACGCTCAAGGTCATTACTGCCAACGGAGATATTGACGACCACCTACTCCGTCCAATTCAGCAGAGCGAGACGGTCGCGGTTGCGATTGAGGCGAACGCCTTAGACGCCGTCAATCAAGCGAAAGTGCTTCGCGCCCTGCATCGCCCGGGAGGTAGCGTACCTGTGTTGATCCTGGGGCTCACTGCGGAAACTGACCACACTCGATTAGCCGCATGGTCAAGTGAGGCGGCAGGGAGCATTGCGCATTTAGGGAGCACCAGGAATCTGCAATACGTGGTTGGTAAGGTCGAAGGCATAACAGGGCAACTGACGGGTCTTGAACTCCCGTTTCCCGGTAGCGATACGTTCTACTTTGTCCAGTCAGCGGACAATCACGCTCACGAAATCCTGTCAGTGCGAAATGGTAACCAGGTTGTTCCGGTATTCGTTGAAGAAGAAGTGAAGCAGCAAAAGGTGTTCCTTCTTTGCAAGAAGAATCCTCTACACAGACAATTGGAAAATAGCGACACAGAAGCGGCGTTTGCGGAGATTGCCGCGGTGATGATCTTCACTAAGTATTGTGCTGGCGACAAAGCTTGGCATGCTCTGCAGCATTATGCGAACCTCACAATCGATGATCCATGGCTCCGCGAGCCATACGGGCACCTGGCCTATAAGAATCTTCTGGAGGAGATGGATCGACACAACTTCCACACGACGATTGCTTTCGTGCCGTGGAACTATGATCGTAGCGAGGGACCGGTTGTTGCGCTGTTCCGAGACCATCCGGGGAGATTCTCAGTCTGCATACACGGAGATAACCACGACCATAGAGAATTTGATGACTTCGGAAGCAAGCCTCTCAGTCTTCAAATCGCTGCGATTAAGCAGTCACTTGCCAGGATGCACGAATTCCAAGTACTAACGGGTATTTCGTACGATAATGTCTTTGTTTTTCCACACAATATCGGATCGAAGAGCATTCTAGAGCAGCTCAAGAAATACAACTTTATCGCCACGGTCAACTCGGTCAACGTTCCGATGGACCGCACCAGGCCAACGTCGCTCCTCTTCGCCTTGCGGCCCGCCACGCTGTATTTTGGAGATTTCCCAAGCATCAGCCGCGTCCCAGCGACCATGACAAATGCCGCTGCCTTCATCGGAATCAACGAATTTCTAGGCAATCCCCTTTTCTTTTACGGTCATCAGGATTTATTCACCAGAGGTATCGATGCCTTTGACGGTGTGGCGGACCAGGTCAATCAGCGTCAGCCGGACACTCGCTGGCGTGGTCTTGGCGACATCGTGAAGGGTTTATATGTTGTCAGGTTGAGAGATGATTCCAACTTCGATGTGCTCGCATTTTCAAGCAACATCGTCCTGAATAACATCTCTGGGCGGAATGCGGTGTTTCATATTCAGAAGCAGGAGTCCGCCTCTCCGCCGATAGCATCGGCCAGCGTTGACAACCAACCTGTCCCTTTTGAATTAGAGGACGGCTATCTTTCGCTTAGCGTGGCTGTCCCTGCGGGCGAGGCTCGTAGCGTCGTGATCCGATACAAAGACGACCTCGACTTGGCCTCAATCAGCATTTCGAAGAGCTCTTTTCGCGTTTCTCTTCTCCGAAAGGCATCGGACTTCCGGGATATAACCCTGTCCAAGTCCTTTGTGGGCCGAGCAATCATTGAGTATTACTATAAAGATCAGAGTTCGCCGCTGATTGTGCTTGTGGGTGCGTTTGTGTTGATTGTCGCGGGCACCTTTGGAACATGGCGTATCATAGTCATCGTGAAGAGGAAAATCTTCGTTGTGCCGACCTCCGACATTGCTTCGACCCATCAGACTACGAACGCCACCCGCGACACTGCCGAAGTGGAACGCCCCCAATTCACCCAATGACGCGATACGTAATCGTTACACCAATACGCGACGAAGAGAAGTTTATCGAGGCGACCATCGCTTCCGTACAGGCTCAGACTGTGCAGCCTGCGGAGTGGGTAATCGTTAACGATGGCTCCACGGACCGTACGAGTGAAATCGTCGATCGCTATGCATCTCAGTTGCCATGGGTCCGCGTCATTCATCGGGTGAACAGAGGCTTCCGAAAGTCTGGTGGGGGAGTAATGGAAGCGTTCTATGATGGCTATCAAGCGCTCCAATGCGGTGACTGGAATTTCATTGTGAAGCTCGACGGAGATCTGAGCTTGCCTCGGGATTATTTCGAAAGGTGTTTTGAACATTTCGAGAATGAACCCAAGCTGGGGATTGGTGGCGGAGACATTTATCACGACATCCACGGAGTTCAAACCCTTGAGGCCACCCCCAAATTCCATGTGCGAGGCGCAACCAAGATCTATAGAAGGGCCTGTTGGGAAGCGATCGACGGTTTGTGGCGGGCTCCAGGGTGGGACACGATCGACGAAGTCAAAGCGAATATGCTGGGTTGGAATACCCGCAGCTTCAACGAACTGCGTCTCGTTCATCATCGGTTCACGGGCACCGCGGAAAGCTTGTGGCGAGACAAGATTAAACGGGGCGTGGCGTGCTACGTCTCGGGGTATCACCCGCTATTTCTTGCCGCGAGTTGCGTGTCGAATCTGATTCGTAAGCCCTACGTCGCGGGATCAGCCGCAATTGCGTACGGTTTTCTGAAGAGCTACTGGATTCGTGTGCCGCGCGTGAATGACAAGCAACTCATCAAGTACATACGCGCGCAGCAGATCAGACGCCTTTGCGGACGGAGCACGATTTGGCGGTAGTAAGGCGAAAAGGTCCTTTCGTAATTCGTTTTTCCTGGGGTATGGCCTAATGACGACAAAAACCGAACAAGCAAGGCTGTTTTTCGAGGCTCCTGAGCGGTATCTGGATAGACGTGAGTTCGACATACGCGTCCGCGCGGAGACCGTGCAAGAATTCACCCGAGGCAGGAGTTTCGAAAGCATCCTAGACATTGGCTGTGGTAACGGATCCATTTCCTTGCCGCTGTTAACAGCGCAGCGCCGACTTACGCTTCTTGACATTTCGAGCAATATGCTCGCGACGGCGCGTGGGAAAATTCCACCGGAGTTGATCGACAATGTCGAACTGGTTAACGAAGGCTTTATGACTGCGCCACTCGCTCCCGGATCCTACGATTTAGTTCTTTGTATAGGCGTGTTGGCACACGTCGATCGTCCGGCCGATGTCATAGCAAGAATCACTCAAATGTTGAAACCTGAAGGGATTGCGATTCTTGAATTTACTGACAGTTATCATTTTATGGGGCGAGCGGTGGTTCTGTACCACCGCCTGCTGAACCGCTTCCGGCCGGCCACCTATTCGTTGAACCACATTCACGCGCGCGAGATCGTCGAGACCTGCCGCGCGTGTGATCTGCAAGCGTCCGCTTTCTACCGCTACTGTCTGCCCCCCCCAGGATCGCATAGGCTGTTTGACCAGGGGACACTCTATCGATTGACGCGCATGGTGTTCGGAACTCCGGACCGCAACCGGAGCAAGTGGCTGGGCAATGAGTTTATCTACTTGCTGGAGAGGTAATTGTTAGCCGTTTGCAATCTACGACAACGAAACAGCTGGCACATTTGGCATTTTCTCATTCTCGATGAAGGCTGAGAAGCACGTGCCTTCAAGGGGAAGACGCGGAATTGATGCATTGCAGATTAAGGGGCTTCGCTGATGAAACTATCGATCATAATCATCTGCTGGAATGACCTAAAGACAATACGAGGTTGTCTGGACTCTATCTACGAGAATACTCACAACACTACATTTGAGATCATTGTCTCGGATAACGGCTCCACTGATAAGTCAGTCGAATTCATACGGGAGCACTACCCTTCAGTCCGCGTCATCGAAAATGGGACGAATCTAAGATTCGCAAAGGCCAACAATGTTGGAATCGGAGTGAGTCAAGGCGAATATGTGTTGATTCTAAATCCCGACACGATCATTCACGAAGCGACGCTCGACAAGCTTGTAGCTTTTGCTGATGAGCATCCGGAAGCTGGCGCCTTCGGGTGCAAGGTGCTGAATCCCGATGGTTCATATCAGGAATCGGCTCGGCCATTTCCGACTCTTCGTGGTGAATGGGTTGCAGCGCTCTTTCTCAGGCCCCTGGCCCATCTGTCGGATTGGTTCATTTCAGATACCTACACAGGTTGGAAAGGTGACACCGAACGGACCGTGGACTGGATTTCGGGATGCTCTCTTTTTGCGCGGCGAGAAGTTTTGGAGCGCATAACAGGATTCGACGCTCAGTTCTTCTATTATTACGAGGACGTAGACTTGTGCCGTCGGATTTGGCAAGCTGGATACTCAATTCTTTTTACGCCCAAAATGTCCATCACTCATTTAGGAGGACAGTCGACCAAACGCTTCCCAATTGCATTCCAACTCGATAGCAAGATTACACGGTACCGCTATTTCTATAAGTACTTCGGCAAACAGGGGGCGCGCAGTTGCCGCCGTGTTTCGCTGGTATCTCTCTTCATCCGTCGCTTCGGCTACGGGCTTCTCCAGCTTGTAGTTCCATCGGATGATCGGAAAGCTCGCTGCGAAGTACTCCGAGTGACCTATGAATGGAATTCGCGCGTTGATCCGGTTCGTCTTGTTGAAAATGGAGAGGAGCCTAAGCTGAAGCTGGAACCGCTAGTCAGGGTGACAGAGCGGTAGACTGGTGCCGCAGGCGCGTGGAGATCGAGATTTCTGTCTTGAACTGCTGCCTGAGCCAATTGGGTCGGTCCTCTGCTAGAGAGTGTAGCACTCAGCTAAATGTCGAAGTTCCAGACTGCGGCTCCACACACACTCACATGACGTCAGTCCCCGCGTTTGAGAGCTAGGGTGTGCTGCAATTCGACCAAAGGAAGCCTGGGTCTGCCCGATCGTTGAAAGCGTTCAAGTACTTCGTAGTGCGAAAGCCAGGCACCGCCTGGCGGTCCCGATCCTTCCGGTTGTACAGTGTCCCTTTTCTGACACCGAAGACCGGTATCGGTTACCGAATTAAAAGCGTTTGGAGGCGTTTCACCTAGGATGAAAACCGAATTCCACAATCGAACAGGAATACTTGACTCCCGAGTACAAGTCGAAGAGGTGAGTAGCCCTTCTTTACGAAGCTGTCCCGCTTGTGGCCAGAGCGAGGCGGCTACCTGGCGGCGCGCACCTGATCGGATGCACGGGAGGCAGAAGCCCTACACACTATTGCGCTGTTCCCAATGTTCATTGGTATGGTTGGAGAATCCCCCTCCGCTGGAGGAAATGGGAGACCACTATGGTGCTGACTACCATCGATTAGTGCAGCAGGCTGGCGATAGCTCGCCTCGGCGCTGGCAGCAACACGCCGAGATTCTGGGCCGATACAAGCAAAGCGGGACGTTGCTCGACCTAGGGTGCAGTTCCGGTGCTTTTCTTGAATCGCTCAAAGGTCAGCCATGGCGGCTCTATGGAGTCGAGATTTCTACCGACGCCGCGGAGAAGGCCCGCGCAAGAACCGGCGCTGAAGTCTTCGTGGGCGATGTGGAGAACGCGCCCTTTCAGCCGAATTCCTTTGACGCTATTACGTGCTTTGATGTGCTTGAGCACATGCACCAAGCCCGCCAGGTACTGGTTAAAGTCCGCGAATGGTTAAAGCCCGGCGGAGTGTTTTACACTTTCCTTCCCAACATTGATTCTGCCGAAGCTCGCATCTTTCGCTCATATTGGTGTGGACTGGAATTGCCGCGCCATCTGTACCACTTTACGCCGCCATCGTTGAGAAAACTAGCCGAGTCAGTAGGATTGGAGCCGCTCTGTCTCACAACCGTTCGCAACTCTCAAATCGAATATGACGTGCGTTATGTTTGTGACGACGTACTAAGGTATCTGGGCTTTCCTCGGAAGCCCGTTTCGGAAGGGATTGAGCATGCGTTTGTGGGTAAAGCTGTCCGTAAGGTGGTCCGAATGACGCTAAGTAACCCATTTTCCGGGATCTGCGCTGCGTTCGGGTTGGGGCAGAGCATACGGGCCATTCTCCAAAAACCGATGCAGGATGCGGATTCAAGCGTGAAACAACGGACGTCCTGAGAGGGAAGGCGATGTACGAGACTGAAGCAAACAATACGGTTGAATCTGTCGATCAGATTCCGTTCGAAATAATCTCCGTTTTGGGAGAACTCAAGGGAAAGATAGTAGCCCGAACGGTGCTTCCCTGGAGCGAGCATTGCACGGAGTGTGTTTGGCCTAGCTGCTACTCGACATGCGAACTCTATAGCCCTCGGGAAGACAAACGGTGCCGCCGGTTCGTTGACGGTATGGTGAGAGTTAACTGCCCGTCAGCCTTCAATTCCTATCTGCTGAAAATCCGCTTCAAGCGGTGGGGGAAACTTTGGGCGCCAGGCAACATCCGGCTATCTCCGCTCGAGAGGGCGCAAAGGATTGAGCGAAGAGACTACCGTATCGGCAATACGATTAATCGCCTGCCCTTGCCTGCCCCTGTGAAACGGCTAGTCACGGGCAAGAGATATGGCTTCAAGAAACAAATGGCACAGCGGCGCACTACCGGGACCGAGTTGCCGTCCTGCTTCTTGTTGGAATGCTACAACCCGGAGAGCCGCGTCATGCGGCTCTCGCTCACGATTCGAGCGGTTGACGACCGTTTTAAGATTCCCTTTCAAGAACTCATTGAACTCTCTCCTGGATTTCATCGGATTCGTATTTCATACAGCAGAATCTCCAAAGTAATCGATCTTCATGACCCGTTTCATGTCGAACTGATCCCAAACGATGTTCCGGACGGAACGGCTCTCTATTTCGGCATGATGGACTTTGTCCAAGAGGCTGCTGCACCAGAGGGAAAGACAGCAAAGATCAAGTGCGTCGTTTGGGATCTAGACAACACACTGTGGGACGGCATCCTGGTAGAGGACGGGCCGGCGAAGCTCCGTCTGAAGCCTGGTATTGCTGAGATTGTCCAGGAACTAGACCGCCACGGAATCCTGCACTCGATTGCCAGTAAGAACAACGCTGAAGAGGCCTTACAGGCTCTGAAGCAGTTTCACCTTGCGGATTATTTCCTTTGCCCTCAGATCTCCTGGCAACCGAAGAGCCAAGGAATCCAGGAGATTGCGCGTCAACTGAATATTGGCAGCAACTCACTTCTGTTTGTGGACGACTCAGAGTTCGAGTTAGAGCAGGTCAGAGATGTCTGCCCCGAGGTGCAACTCTTGAAGGCAGAGCACTATTCCACACTTCTACAAATACCGGAGTGTCTCGTTCCGGTAACTGACGAAAGCGCAAGCCGGCGACAAATGTACCGGTTGGAGGGAAAACGGAATGTTGTTGCGGAAACTTTCGGCCGAGATTACATGGCCTTCTTGAAGCACTGCGCCATTCAGCTGAGTATTCGACCGCTCACAGAACAGAACTTGGAGAGAGTACATGAACTCACCCAGCGCACGAACCAGATGAATTTTTCGGGGAATCGGTACGACCGCGATACCTTGAGAAAAATCCTGTGCACACTCAATCTCGATACCTACGTCCTCGATTGCGAGGATCGTTTTGGAAGTTACGGTGTAATCGGTTTCAGCATTGTGGATAGGCGTGAACCACGTATGACCGATCTAATGTTCAGCTGCCGAATTCAGTCGAAACGAGTGGAGCACGCCTTCTTGAGCTGGGTTATCCGTCGGTACATCGCCGAGTCAACCAAAGGTTTCTATGCGAACTACCGCAAGACGCCACGCAATGCGCCTTCTGGCCGAGTTTTTGAGGATTTAGGCATGGAGGAAGAGGCAGTCAACGATGGGGTGTCCTCTCACGTGTTCCGCAAAGATCAGCACATACCAGACGATGGCGTCATCCGGATTACGTTTGCTGAGGAACCGGTCCCTGCGGCCTAGTCTATGTTATTGCGTGCTGCGCTAGGCACCGTACGCCGTCGAGTTTTGTGCTCTCTTTATCGGCGTGTAGTCCCCCTAGGAGAACGGGGTCCGATAATCTCGTTTGCATTTGATGACTTTCCCCGCACGGCGTATACGACGGGCGGTTCTATCCTGAAGAGTTTTGGAGTACGGGGAACCTATTACGCAGCGATCGGGTTGATGAACACATCAAACGATCTAGGTGAACAATTTCAGGCCGACGACTTGCATTCCCTGGTTTCAAATGGCCACGAATTGGCCGGTCATACTTTCAGTCACATTCCATCTTCTTCCGTTCCCCTTCTTGCCTTTCAGCAGGATGTTAAGAAAGGCCAGCAGGCTATTCGCGAAGTAACTGGAGTCGCCCCTTCAGCAAATTTTGCGTACCCATATGGCGACGTGACGTTGGCTGCTAAGAAGGCATTGGGTGGGGAAATGATGAGTTGTCGGGGAATCTATGGAGGGGTAAACGGGCCTGACCTGGATCTTAACTTGCTCCGGGCGAACAGCTTATACGGCGATGTCGATCGGTTGGCTCATGTAGAGGAGTTAATTTCCGAAAATGAAGAGAAAAAGGGGTGGCTGATTTTCTACACACACGATGTTCGAGATAATCCCTCTCGCTACGGTTGCACTCCAGCTCTTTTAAAATCGGCGTTGTCCGCTGCCATTCGCGGCGGATCTAAGATCTCAACCGTCGCTCAGTTGGTAAGCGAGTTGCGGCCGCACTCCCCT
>Ga0182018_10004402_pt1 | contig 11861 bp, 11 predicted proteins | sample 812P2MmetaG_FD_120490 | JGI IMG/M metagenome (GOLD analysis project Ga0182018, IMG submission 120490) | Permafrost microbial communities from Stordalen Mire, Sweden - 812P2M metaG | ecosystem: Environmental > Terrestrial > Soil > Wetlands > Permafrost | place: Sweden: Stordalen | collected...
GTCGAGCTCGGTGCCCCAGTGCAGGTAGACGACAACGGTGTCGGCGGTCTTGCGGGCCTGCTCTACCGCTTGGACCAGCGCCGGCACGTCATACGCGGATGCCAGTCCAGGCTGGGTCGCTGTCGCCGTCCAGGTGGTCTGGAGATCCGAGTCGATGACCTGGGTCGCAGCGATGATGACAATCCGTTCGCCGTTGATCGTCGTTCGATACGGCGTGAACGCTTGTGTCGCGTTGTCCCCGATCCCGAGGACCGTGTATCCCGTCTGGGTCCGGGCTGCGAGCGCCTCTTGCAGCCCCGGCGCCCCGCAGTCCTCCCCGTGGTTGTTCGCCTCGGTGATGAGACTCACGTTCGCTCCTTGGAACGCCTGAATGGCCGTTGTAGGCGCGTAGAAGACGAATTGCTTCGGCTGGGCGTCCGGACACGAACCGTCGGCCATGGCCGATTCGAAGTTGAGCATCGAAAGATTGGCGCCGGCCAGTAGCGCGGGAACGGTAGGCCCGAGGGCGGTGGACGGGTCGTCGGCCAGGCGGTCGCCGAGGTTCGTGCCAGCGGGGAAGTGGACATCGCCCCCGAAGGCGAGGGTGACCGATTGACCGTCGCCGTCCCAGTCCGGGTCCAGGGGGCCACGGACGCTGACCGGGGCATGGTGCACCGGGGGCGCCCTGTGGTTCGGTGGCCGCGTCGGGCCCGAACGGCCCCGGCCGCCGACCGCCAGGAGTAGAGCGAGCAGAAGGATCACGGCGAGCGTCGAGGCCAACCAGATCCGACGGTTCCGCCGCACCCGCCTCGACGCGGACCGGGGCACGACCGTCCGTTCCAGCTCGGCCGGGGCCGGCCTGGCGGCGGTCCGCTCGAGGAGGTCGAGAGGTGACGTGGGGTCAGACTACGACCAGGTCAGCCGTCGTCACCTGCGGAGCGAGGGCCGAGCTACGGTTCCCCGTCCAACTCTCGGGCGAGCCTTTGACCGACCGCAAGTGCCTCTGCTGGGGGGATGCCCGCCGCACCGGCCAACCAACACGACAGGGGCGCGGCTGTTCGTTCCGAGGCGTGTGCCGCCGTCGATGCCAGTGCGAGCAGCGTCTCGACGTCCTCCTCGCTGAGCTGCTCTACCCCGAGCAGGCTCGCGTAACGGGCGATCCATGTGCCCATCTCGGCGGTCACGGGTCGCGATGCTACCGGGGCAACCCGTAGGGTGGCACCGGCCGCGGGTCCGCGGCCGATCAGATCAACTCCGTAGTCCGAGCCGATCGATGTCCCCGGGTGTGTCGATGTCACTGAACGCGAGCGCATCCACGTCGTTCGGCCACTGCGATTCGCCGATCATCACGACGCCGGGGCGCGTGAGCATCTGGCTCATCGATCGATGCCCAGCGGCGACGAGCGTCCGCGCGTGCCGCAGGTCGGCGATCGACCACCGCGCGCACAGGGGTTGTGCCCTCCCGTCGACGACCGGGACGACCGAGCGGTCGCCGGGAACCCAATCGACCAGCATCCGCATCGTGGCCTCGGTCACGAACGGCAGGTCGCAGGCGACCACGACGGCCGCGCGCTCTGGTGGCGCGATTCGGCACAGTTCGACAAATCCTTGGCTGAGCGCAGCTAGCGGGCCCGAGCCTTCGGGGCGTTCGCGCGTCGTCGGCAGACCGGAATGACCCGGACCGACCTCGATGACGGGCTCGAGGACCCCGCACATCACCCGAGCGATGCGCTGCGCGCACGGCACGCCGTCGATCCGCAACGACGCCTTGTCGAAGCCCATCCGCCGGCTGGTGCCACCGGTCAAAAGGATGCCGGCCACGGCCCGCCCAAAAGGATCGTGCGTCACCGCCAAAGCTTGGCGCAGGAGCCCCCCGGGCGGCGGCGATCGCGGGATGGTTTTCTTGGGCGGCCGAATCGGGTACAACGGGGGAGGTGGAACGTGACCGAACCGACGCACCGCTGACACCGGGCGAACGAGCACCGGCAGACGACGGCGGCGACGACTCTGGTGCCGAGTCGAAGACCGTGATCCCGCCTCGGTCCGAAGCGACCGAACCGCCCGAGCCCCGGCCCGATGACGAGGTCGACGAGTGGGGGTACGAGTCCTTTCCGGCCAGCGATCCGCCGCAGCACTAGGCGCGGTTCGGGGTTCGCTCACGGGTGGGTCGCCGGCGTGGCCACGCCGACCTCCACCCGCTGGTTGGACAGTCCGCGCACGCTCGGGAAGGCCACCACGATGGCGATGGTGAGGAGCCAACCTGCTCCCAGCCAGAGCGCAGCGACGCGACCCAGCCCTCGACGGCGAAGGGCCGATCTGCAGCGGCACCATCGAGCCGAACCAGTCCTAGGCGCTGGCTCCGTGTACTGGGGCGTCAACAAGGCCCGGGCACGCCCGACGCGCTTGCGCGAACATTCCCGAAGGCCGCTCGGTCGAGCCACGGGGTCAAGGGGGTCGAGGATGCCACTCTCCGAGCACGAGCAGCGGGCGCTTGAGGCGATGGAGCAGGCGGTCTACGAGCAGGACCCGGTCTTTGCCCACCGGGTGCGCTCGAAGAGCGCCTTGCTATACGGCCGGCGCCGCCCCAGTTTGTCGGTCTTGGGTTTCGTGGTGGGTCTGGCGCTGATGCTCGCGTTCTGTTTGACCACCTCGGTCGCCGTGGGTGTCGCAGGCTTCCTCATCATGTTGGTCTCCCTCGACACCTTCTGGACCAACGCGTGCCGGATACGCGAGGTGAGGTTGGACGACCTCGCTCGCTCGGACAGGACGGACGGCCTCGCCAACGACCATCTGCGCGACCGGTTCCGTCGCGACCCCTGACGCGGAGGTCAGCTCGGCTTCGCGTAGGTGGCCATGCCCGCAAAGTCCAGTACGACGCAGGGCTCGTCTCCAACGGTCCACCCGTCATGTCCAGCCGGTATGGAGACGATGTCACCAGCGCCGATCTCAAGCTCGGTACCGTCGTCCATGTGGATGATCTGGCGACCCGAGATCACGTACCCGACATGCGCCGCCTGGCAGCTATCAGTCCCGGCAATCGGTTTCACATGGTCGGACCACTTCCAGCCCGGCTCAAAGGTTGCGCGACCCACGACACCGTCGCCGATATTGACGATTTCCACCTGCCCCTTGCCTTGAAACGGGCGCGTCTCATCGGGCTTGTCGAAACGCTTGCGCTCTAGTCCTGCCATCACCCGTCCTCCTTGTCGTGGTCTGATGACGACGTTATTAGTTCGATCGCCGCTCAAGATCAACTGAGATTTGGCGACCATCGAATGTACAGCGCTGTGGCCGATCCCGGGCAATCACCGGGAGCACCCCACGCCCTCTTCTGCTCTCGTCGCCCACACAGCGAAGAGTGGGTCGCCGAGGTGCGTCGCCGGTGTGCGACGCTCGATGACCGGAGGGTTCCATCCCCCCGACCGTTCGAAGTAACCGGAGACGATCGAGCAGTGCTCCGTGTCACTCGTGGCGAGCCAGCCCCGTACCGCTTTTGTGGGAAAGCAGCGGTTCGAGAACGTGCAGACGAGCAACCCGCCTGGTCGCAGCACCCTGACGAGGTCGGTGAATACCTCGACGGGGTGCACCAGGTAGTCGACCGATACGCAGCAGACGGCGGCATCGAAGGAACCGGCAGGAAAGGGCAGGCGCGGATCGGCATTCAGGTCGTGGACTACGGCGTTTGACGCCTGGGCGTTGGCCCCGAGTTCCCGAGCGTTCATTCCGAGGACCGTCAGATGCCTGGGCGCACGCCGGAAGTGGGAGACCCAGGAGGCCATGAGGTCGAGCACGTTCCCGTCGATCGCCAGCTCCTCGTAGAGTTGTCCCACCGCGGTGATGGCATCGTTGTCGATGTGGGTGACCAGTCTGGGCCACGAGTAAAAGGCCGCGTCCGGCGACGGGTCGGCACGATCGAAGAAGTCTGGCTGGCCGAGCCGGTGAGTCACCTCGTGAGCTTCTCACCAAGGACCACCGACGCGACGACGTCAGCGCCCTGCCGCGCCGTCCCAATCGGCCGGGCCGCCCGCCAAATTCCGTCGCGGAGGGCTCTCGCCGTTGCCCGGTCGAGGCGGTAGCGAACTAGATTGAGCCGTACAGGCGGTCGACTTCGACACGGTGCTGAAGAGCTACGCCAAACGCGCTCCGCGACCATCGGAGTGCCGACCGCACGCCCGCCCGGCTAGCGATCGCAAAGAGAGAACGAGACCCCGATGACTGACGTTGAGAGTTCTACGTCCGATGTGGTCGCGCCCGACGCGGCCAACTTCGCCGCAATGTTCGACTTGACTGCACCCCAGGAGCGATACGCCGGGATGGTTGGCGAGGGGGTAGTGATGCCGATGCCGGGCATGGCCATCCCGGCAAGCCGCGAAGCGGTCGACACGGTACTCCGGCACCACGAGGTGTTCACCTCAGAGTTCGGATTCGACCTGGGCAATACCAGGCCGCTCATCCCTCTCTCGGTGGACCCGCCGAAGCACTCGAAGTACCGCAAGATCCTCGATCCGCTATTCGCACCGAAGCGAATGGACGAGCAAGAGGCCGATATCGCGGTAAGAGCGAACCACTTCATCGATGAGTTCGTCGAGAAGGGCGAGTGCAACTTCACCGAGGAATTCGCCGAGTTGTTCCCCTCATCGGTGTTCCTAGGACTGATGGGACTGCCCTGGGAGGAGCTCGACACGTTCCTCCGGCTGCGTGACGGCATCCTGCGGCCCTACCTTGTCGATCCCGAGGCGCAGACCGATCCTGAGAAGCGCCACGTCGTGACACGAGCGACCGGTCAGGAGATTTACGCCTACTTCGGCGGCTGCCTCGATGAACGCGAACAGCGGCCCACCAACGACATCTTGACCCACTTCCTCACCGCGGAGATCGAGGGTGAGAAGCTGACCCGCGAGGAGATTCTCGACATCTGCTTTCTCTTCCTGATCGCCGGACTCGACACCGTGAGCGACACGCTCACATGCTTCTACGCGCACCTGGCCACGCACCCCGAACATCGCCGCCTGATTGTCGAGAACCCCGACATCATACCGAGTGCAGTCGAGGAGCTCCTCCGATGGGAGACGCCGGTACCCGGTGTTGTACGTATGGCGACGGAGGACTACGAGGTGTGCGGCGTTTTGATCCCGGCCGGCACGATGCTCAGCGTGAGCGTGGGCGCAGCCAACCTCGATACGGCAGAGCTCGCTGACGCGTTCGAAGTTCATCTCGATCGCAAGGTGAACCGGCACCTTTCCTTCGGTGGGGGTGTGCACCGGTGCCTTGGCTCGCACCTCGCCCGTCGGGAGCTGCGCGTCACGCTCCGCGAGTGGCATCGCCGCATTCCCGAGTACTCGCTGAAGCCCGGGCATGAGCAGCTTGAGTACCCGCCGGGGTTGCGGCATGTGAAGGACCTCACGCTGGTGTGGCCCGGCTGAGACTGCATGGGGGAGTCGCGTTCATACGCGCAAAGGATCCCGGTCGACTGGCGGTGCGATCCCAGACGACACCAGACGACGTCCGATGGCCTGAACTGGGACGAGATAGGCAGCAGATGATCCCTAACGGAGAGCCGTAATAGCGAGGCCATCGAGAAACGGTAGCTTCCGGCACACCCGGGGAAGCCGCAACACCTAGGGCGCTCGAGAGCCTCGTCAACGGCCGCTAAATCGCGGCGGCCGCTCTTCGGCGAACGCAGCGGGACCCTCCTTGGCATCCTCGCTGGCGAACACCGGAGCGACCTTCGCTCGAATCGCCTGCGCCGGCTGGTTCCGCCCGGCGGCTGTCAGCGCATCAACCAGCACGAGCAGGCAACGACCGTTAGCTCATAGACGTGTTTGCATTGCGTCCCATCTAGTCATCCTCCGGCATCCCTGGCTGGCCGGGCCCGTCATCGTCGAGATGGTTGGGATGTGCGTCCCCGACCCTTGGCGTCGATCCCGAAGGCAGTCACCTCAGAAGACATGTCAGCCCGTGGGGAGCCTTCGTCGGCCCGGTAGCTCGTCTCGCCACCGTCGGGTTGTTAGCGCCTCGGGAAGTTGAAGAGCTTCCTCGCGTTGGTTTCCACGATCTTGCGGACCTGATCGTCGGGGACATTGACCATCGCCTCGCCCAGCATCTTGCGGGTATGAGGCCAGTTGCTGTCCGAGTGCGGATAATCGCACTCGAACGTGATGTTGTCCTCTCCGATGAGGTCGATGTTGCGCAGGCCGGCGTCGTCGGCGATGAAGCATCCGTAAATGTGCTCGCGGAAGATCTCAGAGGGCCGTTTGGCGGTGTCCATCCCCGTGTAGTAGCGGTGCCGCTCCCAGGTGTAGTCGCATCGCTCGAGGATGTAAGGGATCCACCCGATCCCGCCTTCGGACAGCGCCACCTTGAGGCGCGGGAAACGCTCGAAGATCCGGGAGTTCACGAGCTCGACGGTGCACTGCTGGGAGTTGAGCCCGAACAGCGCGATGGCGGCGGTGAAGGGGCCGTCGGGGGCAACGTTCGGGGTTCCGCCACTGCCGAAATGCATGCACAGGGGAAGGTCGGCATCTTGGGCGGCGGCGAACAACGGATCCCAGTGGGTGGTGTGGAACGACGGTAACCCGATGTTGTGGGGCGCCTCGGGGAAGGTGATGGCTTTCGCCCCCTTGGCTGCGACGCGCTGGACCTCCTGGGCGCTGCTCTCGACGTCCCAGAACGGCACCAGCACCATGGGGATCTGGCGCCCTGGTGCCGCGGCGCACCACTCATCGATCATCCAGTCGTTGTACGCCGACACACAGGCGGTGGCGAGCTCCTTATCGGCTGCCGCGTAGAAGGTGTTTCCGGCAAAGCCCGGGAAGGTGGGGAAGCACAACTCGGCCTCCACGCCGTCGATGTCCATGTCGGCGAGCCGGGCCTCGATGTCGTAACAGCCGCGCCTCATCCCGTCGTAGCTGACCGGGTCTAGGCCGTAGTCCTTGCGGTCCTTGCCCGCTACCGCACCGAGGCCCCCGTTGAAGCGAGGGGTCCCCTCGAACATCCAGATGTCGCGACCCTGGTCGTCCCGCTCTCCCCGAGGGCCGTTTTCCTTGAACTTGGCCGGAAGGTGGTCCTGCCACACATTGGGTGGTTCGACCACATGATCGTCGACCGAGATCACCTGAACGTCGTCGTTGAGCACGTTGTCATCGTATCCTCCGCGCAGCCGGCGGCGCTTCCGCCCGGAGCGACGGGTGCGTTCCGGCCGTGAGCTCGCAGCCAGCGGTGGCTGATCATTCGTCAGCCGGCCGGGTCTGGGCTGGCCACTTCTCGCCGGGACGGGACAACGCGGGGCTGACGGGTGCTCTTGTCGTTCGGAGTGACGTTCGGCCCGAGACGCCGTTCCCTTCGCCTGGTACGTTCGCCCTGGTAGAGAGCGAGCAGCGCAGAGGGGAGAGGAATGGCCGAGCTACCCACCGGCGCCGTCACACTCCTCTTCAACGAGCTCGAGGGATCGACCCGCCTGGGGGAGGACCACCCCGAGGCGATGGGGGGCGCCGCAGCCCGCCACGACGCCATCTTGGACGAGGCGATCGCGAACGCGGAACGATCTGTTGCTTTCTGACCTGCACCCTTGTCAACATCGGCGGCGGAAGGACACTCTGATGACGAAAGTCGGGTTCGTTGGCGCCGGTCGGATGGGCATGCCGATGATCGAGCGCATCGCAGCTGCCGGGATGGACCTGACCGTTTTCGTCCGCCGGGCCGAGATGGCGGCAACGGTGGCGGCGGCGGGCATCGATCTGGCCGGCTCGGTCGAAGAGCTCGCCGCCGTGGCCGAGGTCCTGTGCGTCTGCACTTTCGACGATGCCCAACTGCGCGAGGTCGCCTTCGGCGCCAGCGGAGTCGGCGGCGCGCTGGCCGCGCTCCGCCCGGGAGCAGTACTCGTCAATCACACCACCGGAAGCCCGGCGCTCGTCGAGGAGCTCGCGGCTGGCGCGCCGAGCGGGGTCGGCGTGGTAGACGCCCCGGTGAGCGGAACGGCCGACCAGATCCGCGGTGGCGTCCTGACCGTTCTCGTCGGGGCAACTGCGGAGCACCTCGAGAAGGTCCGGCCTGTCCTGGCCAGCTACGCCTCCACCATCCTCCACGTCGGCGGCGTCGGCGACGCGCAGCGCATCAAACTGGTCAACAACCTGGTCTTCACCGTCCACCTCCAGGTTGCCGCGCTCGCCTGCGAGCTCGGCCGCTCCCTCGACGTCCAGCCCGATGTGCTGGCCGGCGCCCTTCGCCACTGCTCCGGAACGAGCCTGCCTTTCTCGATGCTCGAGCAGATTCCACTCAATGCCCTGATTGACGGGGTCCGACCCTTCCTGGCCAAAGACACCTCCGTCATCCGTGACGTGGCCCGCGACCTTGGCGTCGACCTCGGGTCGCTCGGCGATCTGGCCGATTGGGTCGATGGCGTGCCGTCCGACCCGCCCAGCACGCCCTCGTAGAAGGTGATGCACTGAGAAGCCCCAGCCTGACCGCGACGCACCCTCACCAGACAGCGTTCATCCTCGACACCGATCCCACGGTAGGAACAACGGAGGCATCGATGGTAGGGATCGGAGGGCGCTCTTGATCGCGTCGTACCGTGCTACACCGAGCCACTCTCGAGGACAGTTCAGTGACGCTCGTCCGCGAACCTCAGTCCCGGGGATCGTTCGGGATGCGCGCCGCGGTAAAGGCGATCACCGCGCCGAAGGCCTGGGCCGGGTCGAGAATGACTGTCTCGTCGCCGATGTGATTGACCCGGAGTCCGATGTCCTCGATGTGGCGCGTGGCCGCGTCGATGTCGGCCACCGTGAACGTCGCTGCGTGCGGAAGCTCGCCGTGCTCGGCGAGGTCGCGCCCGAGGAGCGAGTCCTCGGCCTTCGGCCGGGCGAGCTCCACCACCGTCTCGGTGCCGACCAGCACGAAGACGCTGTCGCGGTCCGGTCCTGACGAGGAGTGGAAGACCTTGGCCTCGAGGCACGTCGTATAGAGGTCCTGTGCCCGCTCGAGGTTCGACACCCCAGTGGTCAGGTGCGACGCCCGCAGCAGCCCGAGCGGGCCACTCGCCCACCGTTCCGTGGACACACCCTGCAAGAAGCGTGGGTCTCGGCGGTCGTCGCCTTTGAACCCCTGAATCTCGAGCTGCCCGAACGTGTCCTTGGGGTGGGTGAAGATTGTCCCCGGAACCGCCTCCTCGGAGGGATAGGGCGTAAGGACACGGACGCTGTAGCCACGTAGCCGCTCGATGAGGGCGGGCATGTCGTCGGCGTCGACGTACCACGAGAACGAATGCCAGTGCTGTCCGTGGCGGTTGTGGAACTTGGGCAGTGGCAAAGCCTGGTCCTCGGGCATGGCGCTTGGCTCAATGATCTCGAGCACGAAGTTCGGACCCACCACACCGAGCGACGCCCACCGCTTGTCGAAGTTGGACCAGCTCTTGGCCATGTAGGTCTCTGGTGTCAGCAAGGAGTCGTAGAAGCTCTGCGCGGCGTCGAAGTCGTCGACGATCTGTATGAAGTGGAACAGTTCACGAATCGGCATGGCATCTCGCTCTGTGTCACGCACCGCGGCCCGCGGTTGGGTCTTCTGTCGGGAAGACAGTAGCTGGCTGTGGGTCACATCCCCAGGGGGGGTGACTCCTCGGGCTTGCTTGACACTGAGACCCATAAGCGACTTTGGAACGGGCTGGCTCAACGCCGTTCTCGCTGCCTGCCTAGCTGCGGGCCGGTCGGCCGGTTGCGCAACTCCAGGCCGATACGCCCGATGGCGTCAAGGCCGATGGCGAGGTCGGTGATGGGATGCGAGGTGAGTTCGCCGGTCGACCGATGGCGGAGGCGCCGAGCTCGATGATGTGATGGGCTCGAACGCCTGCCGATCGTCGGCGCTCAGCCGCCATGCGCGCCGCGTGAGGCGAACCTCGACGAAGAAGGAGCACTGTATGGCCGGAAAGCTCAGCACCGAGGAGATGGTGAAGTTGGTTCTGCGTGACGCGCAAGCCGAGGCGGACCGAGACCTCGAAGCAACGATGGCCACCCTTGTGGATGACCCGTACTTCGAGATCTGGCCGAACGGCTATACGTTCTCGGGTCGCGAGGCGGTCACCGAGTGGTATCGGCCCTACCTGACCCGACTGACCCCGGCGCCGATCGAGCCTGTGAACAACCTCAATCTCTGGTGTGGCGATGACACGCTCGTCTCCGAGGACATCGCGGTGATGCAGTTCAACGACGGCAGTCGGGGGCCGATCCGGACCTTGTCTATCTGGTCGTTCGAGGGAGCGCTCCTCAAAGGTGAGCGTGCGTACTTCGATGAACGCGGGGCCCACTGGATCGGTCAGCACGTCGATGACGACTTCGCCCGGAGGTTCCTCGGATGACGGTGGGCGCCCGCCCTGCCGGCGTATCGGATGACCGGGCTGCGTCACCTCGAGCGGTGCGCCTCCTCGAGCAGTACGATGGACGATGGACGATGGCCACGGTCCTAGCGTTGGCCGTCGGCCAAGCACCGACGTCTCGCACACCGCCGGCGAAGGAGGCCCATGCCGATAATAGAGCCCATCCCCTATGACGAACTGACCGAAGACGCCCGGAGCCGCATCGAAGCGGGCTTGGCATCGGGGATGTACTCGACGCCACTGCCCTTGCAGATCGTGGCCCATAGCCCGCTGGCACTTCGGGCACTGGACGAGGGCTATAAGGGACACTTCCGTAAGGGTCGCATCGAGCCCCGTCTCCAGGAGCTGCTGCGACTCCGTAGCGCGCAGGTCAACGACTGCCAGCCTTGCTCGGTGTCGCGCAAGGAAGACTCGGTCGCCGAAGAGGACGTCGCGTGTCTGGCCGCTGTCGACGAAGGCCGCTACAGCCGACGCGAAGTACTGGCCATTCGCTTCTTCGATCTCTTCAGTACGGACCATCACGCGATCACCGCGGAGACCTATGCCGAGCTCAGTCAGGAGTTCACCGCCGAAGAGATCGTCGAACTCGGATGGCTGTGTGGCCAGTCCCTGGGTGTCCATCGGTTCATGCACACCCTCGACATCCTGGGTTCGGGCGCCCCGGTGATCCGTCTCACCGCTGATGCCTGACAGTTCCGCCTATCGCTTCTGAGGTATCCGTCGCCGTGACGCCGCGGCTGCGCCGCTGCTGCGACGGTACGGTGAGAGCGACGAGTTCCCCCAAAGCCGTCAGCCCGCGGACACCCCCCGACCCACCTCACGCGCAGAGATGCGAGGATGGGTCCCGGGTTTCATCCGGCTTGTCGGAGGTGTCAGATCGGTGTGCCCCTCGAAACTGGACACCTACCAGTCGAAACGAGATCCCGCCCGGACGCCCGAGCCGATGGGGTCGCGGCGCAAGAAGAAACCGGCGCCCGAGGCCGATCCGAGCTTCGTGGTTCAAGAGCACCATGCCCGAGCGCTCCACTGGGACTTCCGGTTGGAGCGCGAAGGTGTGCTCGTCTCGTGGGCTCTGCCGAGAGGAGTGCCGCTCAACCCCCGACGCAACCACCTGGCGGTGGCGGTCGAGGACCACCCCCTCGACTACGGCGGCTTCGCCGGAACGATCCCGGCGGGGGAGTACGGCGCAGGATCGGTCTCGATCTGGGACTCGGGAACCTACGAGACCGAGAAGTGGTCCGATCGCGAGGTCAAGGTGGTGCTCCACGGCACTCGGGTGAACGGTCGGTATGTCCTGTTCAAGACCGACGAGAAGAACTGGATGATCCACCGCATGGACCCCGCTCCCGACGATTGGGCTCCGTTGCCCGAGCTCGTCTCTCCGATGTTGTGCCGAGCCGGCGAGCTGCCCAAGACCGCCCGCGGCTGGTCGTGCGAGTTCAAATGGGACGGCGTGCGGGCGGTGGTCTACATCGACGGCGGCCGAGTGCGGATCAAGTCGCGCAATGACCTCGAC
>Ga0182018_10004403_pt1 | contig 11860 bp, 7 predicted proteins | sample 812P2MmetaG_FD_120490 | JGI IMG/M metagenome (GOLD analysis project Ga0182018, IMG submission 120490) | Permafrost microbial communities from Stordalen Mire, Sweden - 812P2M metaG | ecosystem: Environmental > Terrestrial > Soil > Wetlands > Permafrost | place: Sweden: Stordalen | collected...
ATCGACCGCCTGCTGATGACCGCGGCGCCGTTGGCCTCGGAGCCCGTCCCCGGAAGCGTGAGGACGGTGCCTATGGGGAGCGCCGTCTGGAGCTTGGAGCCTCGCGTCACGAGGATTTCCCAGGTGTCCCCGGGGTAGGGGACCGCCGCGGCGACAAACTTCGCCCCGTCGAGGACGGAGCCCCCGCCGACGGCGAGGACCCAGTCGATCCTCTCCCGGCGGGCGAGCTCGACCGCCTTCATGAGGGTGTCGTAGTCGGGATTGGCCTCGACGCCGAAGAATTCGAAGAGGGTGCGGGTGCCGAGCGCCTTTCGCACCTGGTCGTAAACGCCGTTTGCGCGGATGCTTCCGCCGCCGGCGAGGAGGAGCACCTTGGACTGGGCGGGAATCTCTCGGTCGATTGCCGCGATCTGGCCGCGGCCGAAGTGGACGCGGGTCGGGTTAAAATATGTGAAATTTTCCATGGCGGAGGCCCAGAATCTCCGAAAAATGGCAAAATCGCAACCGCCTTGAGCCCGGAACCCATCCGTTATTTCGACCGCTACGACGGGACGACCAAGATCGAGAAGGTCTTCGGCGAGCGCTGGTTGCGCCTGGCCTATGAAAACCCGGTCGGCCGTTTCGCGGTATGGCTCTTCTTCCGGCGCGCCTTCTTCTCGTGGTACTACGGCCGGAAGATGAACGAGCGGGCGAGCGACCTGCTCATCATCAAGTTCATAGGCGACTACGAGGTCAACGTCTCCGAATTCGCCAAGTCGCCGTTCGACTTCAAGACCTTCAACGAGTTCTTCCACCGCGCGCTGAAGCCCGAGTCGAGGCCTATCGCGCCCGGGGCCGGGACCGCGGTGTTCCCCGCCGACGGCAGGCATCTCGCGTTTCCCGATGTCGACAGGGCCGACGGATTCTACGTGAAGGGGGCCAAGTTCACCCTGGAGGCGCTCCTCGGCGACGCCGACCTGGCCGGCCGGCTCTCGGGGGGATCCATGCTGATCTCTCGGCTGTGCCCGAGCGACTACCACCGCTTCCATTTCCCCGTGGCGGGGATCCCGTCCGAGGCGAGGCTCGTCAAGGGCAAGCTCTACTCGGTGAGCCCGATCGCGCTCCGCAGGAACATCCAGTACCTCGTCCGCAACAAGCGGTTCGTCACGCTCGTGGAGTCGACGATATTTGGAACGGTGGCAATGGTCGAGGTGGGCGCGACCAACGTCGGGAGCATCGTGCAGAGCTTTGTCCCGGGGCGGCCGGTCCTCAAGGGGGAGGAGAAGGGCCTGTTCGCCTTCGGCGGCTCATGCGTGATCACGCTCTTCGGGAGAAGCCGCATCGTGTTCGACGCGGACATCGTCAGGCAGAGCGCCTCGTGCATCGAGACCTACGCCCGGATGGGCGACCGCCTCGGCATCTCGGCCAGGTGATTCAGGGCGAGGCGTTGGCCTTCGTGACCTTGTCCCAGGCGGCCTGGACCTTCTTCCACGCCTCGGCGACGTTTTCCTTCGCGGCGGCCCAGGTGTCGGCCGTGGCGTTGTTGAGGTCGTTGATTTTAGCCTTCAGGTCGGCGCGGGCGGCGTCGTACTCCTTCATCGCGCTGTCGCGGTCCCTTGCGGCGTCGTCCGGCACCCCGGCCATCTTCGCCTTGAGCGCCGCCGCCTTGTCGTCCATGTCCTTGGACATGCGGTCGAAGCTGGCGGAGAATTCGACGCGCTTCTCGTACGTGTAGTCCTTGATGCTGTCCCAGGAATCGGAAACCGCGACCTTGACGTCGGTGACGGCGTTCGAGGCGGCCGTCTTTGCATCCTGCATCGTCGTGTTGTTGTCATTCTTGGAGCAGCCGGCGAAAAGAAGGAGGGCGGGCCCGAGGGCTGCCGCGAGAAGGTGGATGGGGCGTCGGGTTTTCATAGACCCGAGGATAGACACCGGAACGCGCGGAAAGTATGGGGTGTAACCCGAATCGCCTCGACCCCCATGTTGTCCGAGAATCAAATGCCCAGGGAGAGGCCAGCATCTGGTGGGCCCCGGTCATTGCCGCGCCATCAGGACTAATCGGTATACGCCTCAAACAGGGCTATGCCGGAGTTGCCCTTCGCCGACGTGATCTGGGCGGTGTAGGCCCCCGGCTGGAGCGTCAGCAGCAGGGCCGAATCAGGGCCGAGATTGGGAAGGGCAAAGGCACCCACCTCGAGGCCCGCGATTGATATCGTTGTGGGACTCGTGTTGGTCGCCCATCCTGAATTCGTCGCGACCACCGCCCCGCTGCTGTCATAGACGGTCAGGACCGGGTCGGGCAGGGGATTCGGGACACTGAAGGCGTCGAGCACCGGGCCGTCGGCGCGGACAAGGACCGTCCTGGGTGCGGTGCCCTCGATCACGAATCCGCCGATGAACGTCTGCGTGCTGCTGACGGTGCCGCGGGTGGACACGTTCGCGAACACGGGGGGCGTGGAGTTGGAGACGAGGATGGTGCCGCCGGCCCCGGTGACCACGAAGCGCGCCAAAGGCCCCGACCAGGCGGCGCTCAGGAGCGTTGACGTGCTCAGCGTCGAGGGGCTGTCCCCGGCCAATCGCTGCGTCCAGTGCAGGCCATCGGTTGAGCTGAGGATTGTGCCCTGTTCCCCCGCCGCGACATAGTATCCGTTGCCGTAGGTGAGCCCCCGATAGACGACGTCCGGAACGGCCGACGGCACAAAATAGGACCCGTCGACATCGGTGACGGAGCCGGAAATGATGGTACCGCCCCACCCGACGGCCACCGTGGTGAGATTGGGCTCAACGAAAATGTCATAGACGGACAGGACCGCCTCAAGGCTGCCGATCGAGGATGGAGGCAGCAGGAGATTGTTGCTTCCGGCCACCTCCAGCGTGACCGCGGCCACGGTGTAGTCCTGGGAGCCGGAGGCCGGCACACTGGACAGTTGCAGGAGCACTCCTGGGCCGGGTCCAGTGCCTGCAAGCGCTCCGCTTATAAAGACAGTGGGTGCATAGATCCCAATCGGGGCCAAGAGGAAATCCGAGCTGAGCGCGATGCCGCGCAGGGAACCGGTGACGCCAGCGGGTGCGGGTTGGTTGTTCCAGTGCGCGGCGTCGGGCGACGTGAAGATCGTGGCGCCGTCGCCCACCGCCACGAAAAAGGGCGTCACGGCGGCGCCATCGTAGATGACGCCGTTCAGGTTGTAACTGGTCGAGGACATTGCGCTGACCCACGCCCTGAGGTCCGACGAGATGAGAATCGTGCCGTTGTCGCCGACCACCACCCACGTGCCGCTGCCATAGACGATGGATTCCAGCCGGGTTCCCGCAGCGACAGCGTGGCTGCTCCAATTCAGGCCGTCGCCGGACGTGAGCACGTTTCCCCGGCTCGTCACGGCCGCGAAGGTGCCATTGGCGTAGGCCACGCAACCGATGTCGTCGGTGATCCCTGCCGGACTCTGGTTGCTCCAGTAGACCTGGGCGGCGCAGGGCGCGACGCACGCCGCGGCAAGCAGCCCCGGAAGGGACAGGGATTTCCGCAGGTTCATAGAGGGGCGGAGTCGGGCGCGGCTAAGCCTTGCGCTCGGCGGCGCCCGCCTCCGGTCGTAAATGAGGGGATTTCAGTCTCGGGATGACGCCTGGATGTGGCCACGTGACTACGACAGGCGACGGGCGGAAATCCGCCACTCAATCGTCAAAGAACATTGAAACATGCGTGGTCTGCCTATCCGCGGCCGTGTAACGGTTGACTGCAAATTCGCACGTGTTGGCATGGCAACGCCTTGAAGCCGCCGAACATCAACCCCTTCGTGCGCGGCGCTTTGATCTTGGGCGCCGCCATCGTGCTCATCCCAATGGCCACGGTCTGTTCCGCCGACCGGGTGCCGACCGTCTTCCTGACGCATTTCTACGCGACGCTCGACATGAGGAGCTATGATGCATTGCAGAACTCGCCCGAGGTTGCGGCGCTCGCCCATGTCGAGGAAAGGCACGTTGCCGCGGGCGGCCGCGTCTGGTCCGGTTTCTACCTCTACGGCCACGAGACCTACATTGAGCTGTTCGGCGCTGCGCCTACTTCGGCGGGCCATAGCCTGGACGACTCGGGACTCGGTTTAACCGTGGAAAGGCCCGGCGGCGTCGCAGCTATCGCCGACCGCCTGCGCGGGGCCTTTGGCGAGAAGGTTGAGATGGAGGCCGTGCCCAGGTCCTTCCCGCAAGGTGAGGTGCCCTGGTTCACGGCCACTGACATCAAGAGCAGCGGTGCTGTAAAGTTGTCGACCTGGTTCATGGAGATCGACCCGGGATATCTCGCGGCGAAGCATCCCGGCTCGCGGATCGCGCATCCCCTGAGCCGCCGCCAGTATTTGTCATGGGACTTCCTTCCCGAGCGCCCGTTTGAGAATGTCGTGGGCCTCACGGCGGCGCTCCACAGGGTCGACATGGGCCAGCTCGCCAGCGAGCTTGAGCTCGCCGGCTGGGTCGTGCAGCGCGCGGGCGGGGGCTTCGTCGCGATTGGGCCCGACGTGAAGGTGACCGTCGTCCCCGCCGCGGGCGCACGGACGGGCATTATGCAGGCCGAGCTCCGCCTCAGCCAGTCCGTCCCGAGCCAGGAGATCGCGCTCGGGGACGTGAAGCTCCTCCTCGAGGGCGAGACGGCGCGCTTTGTGTTCTGGACGTCGAATTAGCTCGGGGCGTCGGCCGGCGAAACCCTCGCCGAATGCGGGATCCGGACCCTTCAGTTCTGCTTAGCCGTCGGCGCAGGGTTGGACGCGGGTGCCTTTGGCGCATTCGGCGACCTTTCCGGGTCGGCTTCGCTCCGGGCGAGGAGCGCCTTGAAGCGCGGATTGTCCCTCAAGGGGTCCAGGTACGGATCTAGGCGCAGGACCGCGGCGTTCACCCATGCGTTTGTCTCGTGCTCAAGAATATCCATGGCCGCATCCATCTGTCCCTCGTCGATTTTCAGGATCAGGAGATCAGGCCGTTCCCCGGTCAATTCCGCAGCCTGGCGGAAGCCCTTTTCGGCTTCATCATATTTCCCAAGGCTGCGAAGGATCTTCGCTTTCCAATGAAGCAGGTCCGCCGAGGCAGGTTGATCGGTCAGCCTATGTTCGACCAGCGCGAGCGCCGACTCCCATTCAATGCGGGCCGCGTCGTTTCGCCCCGCCTGCTTCTCGGCCTCGGCGATCCAAAACGCGGTGGGACCGTCAAAGCCGGGCGAGTGCAACCAATCGCGCGGGACACCCCGCAGCAGTTTCAATATCTTGTCGGGTTCTCTTCGGAAGTAATAGGTTAGGCACGCTGTCCCCAGCCCATAATCCGCCTGCACGGATGCAGGAATCTGCTCCAGAGTGGCCTTGGCATCATCAAGGTCCCCGTACCAAGCATAGTCCAAACCCACTTTAAGGACGAGGTTTCCCCAGAACGGCTGGGCGGCAATGGAGCGCTTGAGCGGCTCCCCGACGGCCCAAACCGAGCCAGCGGCACCTTCCGTATCGGCTAGATCCAGCCATCCCTCGGCGGCGTATTTTGGATTTTGCGCCAGACGGTTGAATGCGTCGCGAGCCTCCTTGAAGTTGCGGAGATTACGCTGCAGGATCCCGAACGCCTCCAAGGCGCGCGGTTCATTCGGCTCCTCCTGGCGCAAACGGCGAAGAAGCCGATCCGCTTCCGGGGCGAACGGCGAAGCCTGGTCAATTCCAGAACCACCGGTTAAGCAGAAGACAAAATAGCAGGCTTGGGCCAGGCGCGCCTCGTAAGAGTCTGGGGCCAGTTTGAGGGCGCGCGCCGCGTCTGAACGGGCCGCCTCATGCCGTGCCGGCGTGTCGTCGAACCCGTAGAAGACATACCATGTGTTGACCTGCGACCACGCGGCCCAGGCATCGGCGTCCGTTGGGTCAAGTTCGACGGCGCGCTTGCAGTACCCTTCCGCAAATTCGAGCTCCTCAGGGCCAAATCCGGTCTTGCTCATCTGCTCCCACGCCTTTGCCACGAGCTGGCGCGCCTCGGGGACGGACGCCGCGGCCGGAACCGTTGCAAGACGTTTCTCGTTCTTGCGCCACGGCCAGTTTTCCCAAGCCAAAAACGCGATCACGCCGATGATCAGCGGCGCCACCCAAATGGGGGTCAGTTTTTTTGCCGCGGTCGCAGCCGTGAATTGTTTCTCATGCGGATCCTTACTCTCTTCCGTCCGCTCCCCGCGGAGCAATTTCTTAACCCGCTCTGTGAAGGCCGCCGGGGCCTCACCGCCCGGCAGCCGAGTCCATTGAACTGCGGCAAACGAATCCGGAATGTCGGCATCGGCGTCGCGCGTCCCGTCGACGCACACAGGCAGGAGAAACGCCTTTGCCCTACCCATCAGATGCGTGCGCTGGTCCGCCAGCCGCCACTCCAATCGAAAGTATCCCTCGGCTCGGGCCTGTGTGTTGGCTGAGATTATCGGCACGAATAAAGCGCACTCCTTGATCTGCTTACGAATACTCTGGTCCCACGCGTCGCCGCCGCGCAACTCGCTCTGGTCGAACCATACCTCGACGCCGGCGGCCCGCAGGGCTTCGCAGATGCGCTTGGCCGCCTCGGAGTCCTGCGAGGCGTAGCTGAGGAAGACAGCCCCTTTGGGGGTCTCAGATGGGATGCTTTCGGGCATTAAGCGTGGCTCCGGCCAGACGCTGGGGGCACCTTCCTTCCCTGACCAGTCGAAAGCCGGGCTCGGGAGTGCCTAAGCCAGAGGGTTTGCGCCTACAGAAAGGCCCGCCCGCCCGTCAGTCGGTGTATGCCTCGAACAGTGCAATGCCAGAGTTGCCTTTGGCCGATGTGATTTGCGCCGTGTACGCCCCTGGCGGAAGGGTCAGCAAGAGGGCCGAGTCCGGGCTTGGGTTTGGGAGGGCAAAGGCTCCCACTTCGATTGCAGCCGCTGAGATCGTCGTGGGGTTCATGTTGGTGGCCCACCCGGTGTTCGTCGCGATCACCGCCCCGCCGTTGTCGAAAACTGTGAGGACCGGGTCAGCCAGCGGACTCGGTACGCCGAAGGCGCCCAGCACAGGACCATCAGCGCGGATGAGTACGGTACGCGGGCCCGTGCCCTCGATCACGAAGCCTCCGATGAACGTCTGGGTACTGCTCACATATCCACGGGTGGAAACGTTTGCGAATACGGTGGGCGAGGAATTTGAAACGAGGATGGTGCCGCCCGTCCCGGTGACCACGAATCATTGCAGCGTTGCCGAGTATGCTGCGGTCAGCAGCGTTGATGTGCTGACGGTTGAGGGGCTGTCCCCTGAGAAGCGTTGCGTCCAATTCCTCCCATCTTGGGACGACATAATGGTGCCTTGTTCCCCTGCGGCTACATAGTATCCATTACCGTTAGTGAGACCGCGAAAAATGACGCTGGGCGTAACGGTGATTACTCCAAAACCCTCTGGGCCTCCTCCGCCAAGATTGAGGACGCCATCGACAATGGTCCCGCCCCAGCCGGCGCCCACGAGATTCAAGCTCTCCAATTCTGCCACCGAGGCGTTCGCGATATTTGGATAAATGATCGCCTCAAGATTCTGCGTGGTTGATTCGCCGCCAAGCACGTGCCCGACATCGTATAGTCCAAAGCTATAACTCGTTGATCCACCAGGCACCTGACCCAGTATCAGCACCCCATTTTGACCGCATATCCATATCTCCGCCCCGACACCCAAGGAATTTGTGGGAACGTAGGTTATTCCGTGCAGGAACCCGGTGACGCCTGATATCGCCGGTTGAAGCGTCCAGGTCTGGGCGTCCGGTGACGTAAGGATCGTTCCCACCTCTCCCACGGCTACCCAGATCGTCCCTGCGTAGAATACGCCGTCCAGCTTATTGTTGGTCACCGACTTTGCGAACACCCACGTCTTGAGGTCCGACGACACGAGGATCGCACCGTTGTTTCCGACCACCACCCACGTGCCATTTCCATAGGCGATTGATACCAACCAGACACCCTGGTCAATGGTTTGGCTACTCCAGGTCAGTTCATCGGTCGACGTCAGGAGGTTTCCCTGGTTTGTCACGGCGGCAAAGATGCCGTTGGCATAGGTTACACACCAGATGTCGTCAGTGATTCCGGCAGGGCTCTGGTTGCTCCAGTATATCTGGGCGACGCCGGGCGTGACGCACGCCGCTACAAACATGATGATCAGGGTCAGAGCTTTCTTTAGGTTCATTGAGAGACAGATTTTGCCGCAATTTTTCCATTCAAGGCGGCCAAGAGACTACGACAATCCGTCCACCCAAACCCTCTACTGGCTCGGCAAAGAAAGTTGAATTTCCCGGGAGAGCCGCGAAGCCGGCCCGGACCCGCCGGTTTTTCTACTTGTCACCCTCAGATCGCCATTCGTCACTACCTTCCCCGCTCGGGTGGTGGAATTGGCATACACGACGGTCTTAGAAGCCGTTGCCGAAAGGCGTGCAGGTTCAAATCCTGTCCCGAGCACCAATCTTTCTCCTGACTTGGCTGGTGCACGGGGACCGAGGGCTCAGAAGCAGATGGGCTTACGACCTGCTCAAACCACTCGTGACCTGCTGGATCAGTTCCTGATCTGCCACTGCGTCTGTACGTTGCCCAAGTAGACGGACGAGGAGAAGGCGGTGCCGTTCATCAGCCAGACATAGCGGTCGCCCGTGGAGGTGTTCTCAAACACGAGGTTCGGCTGGCCGACGCCGTCGAAGTCCTCGGCCGCGGCGAGTTGCCAAGCCGTGCCGGGGTTGCCCAGGTATACGGAGGACGCATAGGCCGTCCCGTTCATCAGCCAGACATAGCAGTCTCCGGTCGAGGTATTCTGGAACACGATGTCGGGCTGGCCGTCGCCGGTGAAGTCAGCGGCGTCGGCGATCCGCCACTGCGTTCCCACGATGCCAAGTGAGACGCTCGAGACGTAGCTCGTGCCGTTCATGAGCCAGATTACGCGTTCGCCGGTCGCCGTATTGGTCCAGAGGATGTCTGCGCTGGCGTCGCCGTTAAAGTCGGCGACCGCGGCGATGGACCACTCGGTCGGCACAATGCCAAGCGAGACGCTGGAACTGTAGCTCGTGCCGTTCATGAGCCACACCACAACCTCGCCGGTCGAGGTGTTCTGCCAGAGGATGTCGGGGTTGCCGTCGCCGTTGAAATCGCCCGTCGCGGCGACCTGCCACTGCGTGGGTACGTTGCCGATGAAGACGCTGGAGGAAAAGCCGGTCCCGTCCATCAACCATACATAGTGGTCCCCGGTGCTGGTGTTCTCCCAAAGGATGTCAGGGTTGCCGTCCCCGTTGAAGTCGAGCTTCGCCAGCTCGACCGGCTGAAGGCCCGACTGGCCCAGCACCATCTCCGGGGTGACGATTCCCAGCGAAACCGTGCTCGCGACTGTGGCGCCGCTCATTGTCCAGATCGAGCGCTCACCCGTCTCGGCGTTGGTCATAACCAGGTCCGGCGCGCCACTGGCGCCGCCGTTGCCGACCGCCGATATGCGCAAGTCGGCGGCAACAACCCCAATCGTTTCATCTGAGGCGTGCGTGACACCATTCATGAGCCAGACCTGCCGCACGCCGTTCGTCGTGTTCGTCCAGAGAATGTCGGGCTTTCCGTCGCCGTTGAAGTCCGCGACGCCGTCGATGGACAAGTATGTCGGGACGATGCCCAGCGAGACGCTCGAGGAGAAGGTGGTGCCGTTCATGAGCCAGATCACCCGCTCTCCGGTCGTCGTGTTGGTCCAGAGGATGTCGGGGTAGCTGTTGCCGTTGAATTCGCCGACACCGGAGATGGACCAGTTGGTCGGGACGACGCCCAGCGACACGCCCGAGAGGAAGGCGGTGCCGTTCATGAGCCAGATCACCCGCTCTCCGGTCGTCGTGTTGGTCCACAGGATGTCGGTATTGCCGTCCGCGTTGAAATCGCCGGTGCCGTCAATCTCCCAGTCGGCGGTCACCGCGCCCAGCGACACGCTCGAGGAGAAGGTTGTGCCGTTCATCAGCCAGATCATGCGCTCGCCGGTCGTCGAATTCGTCCAGTACAGGTTCGAGTTGGTCGGCGCTGCCCCGGCAATCACCGTCACGTTGAACAGGCTGAGGTCGTACGCCGTGTTCGTCACCGGGTTGACGACGATGGACCATGGAGTATTCCCCGCGGCCACGGTGGTGGTCGTATTCGTGGCGCCGTCGATCACCGTGGTGCTGTTGGCGCCTTGGTTGGCGACGTAGATCGTATTCGTCGCCGTATTCACCCCGAGGGTCATGTTCGAGGCATAGCCACCTGCCCCGGTAGGCACGGTGGCGGTCACCGCATTCGTTGCCCCGTCGATCACCGTCACGCAATTGGTCCCGCCATAGTTCATGCCATCAAGGCTTAAATCGTAGTTGGCGACGTAGACTGTGTTCGTCACAGGGTTGACCGCGACGGTGCTGGCATTGCCTCCATCAGCCACGGTGGTGGCCACCGTATTCGTGGCCCCGTCAATCACCGTCACAGGGGAGCCGGCGACGTAGATCGTGTTCGTCACCGTGTTCACAGCGACGTCATTGGCGCCGCCTGTGGCTGACAGGGTGGTGATCACCGTATGCGTGGCCCCGTCGATCACCGTCACGTTGTTAGTGGTGACCTCTGCGTCGATGACGTAGATCGTGTTCGTCACCGTGTTAACCGCGATGGAAGTGGCCGCCGAGAATGGCAGGCTAACGGTGGCGGTCACGGTGTTCGTGGCCCCGTTGATCACCGTCACAGGGGAGCCGGCGACGTAGATCGTGTTCGTCACCGTGTTCACAGCGAAGGCATTGGCGCCGCCTGCAACTGACAGGGTCTTGACGACCGTATTCGTGGCCCCGTTGATCACCGACACGTTGTTGGTGGTGGCACCAAATGGTCCGCCGGGATTGGCGTAGACCATGTTCGTCAGCGGGTTGATGGCGATGAAACCGATCGGCGCCGTATACGCCAGGTTCTTGGTCACCGTGTTCGTGGCCCCGTCAATCACGGCCAACGGATAATCGGTCAATCCGGACCCTCCGGTGCCGACGTACACCGTGTTCGTCACCGGGTTAACCGCGATGGCGTCGGAACCGCCTGTAACAGTGATACTCTGCGCGCGGGCCGTCTGTCCGATGATCGCGGCAATCGGGAAGATTACAGCTGCAAAGAATGAAGGGCGACGGCCGCAAACCTCGCGGAGCACGGCCCGAATGTGATTTACGGGATGCCGCCCGCGCCGGAAGTTGGAATTCATGGGGATAATAGCAGCGAGTCATTGCAGGATTCGATTCCATTTCCTAGCAGGAACGCCTCGTCTACGTAGTCCCCAACTGATTATTGACCAATTTATTACGGCCCGATGGTTCCGCGCGTTTCTTGGCCCCGTCAATGCCCGGGAGATCTGTGAATCCGGCATGCGACTGTGCCGGGCTTGTGAATCGGCATGACGTCGCCTGCGGGATCTAAACGGGGGCTTTGTCTCACGATCAGGCTCCCGCGCGCTGCCGGCTTTCACGCCAACCGGCACTCGTTCAGACGCTCTGAACGACTTGTACGGTTCAAGTCCTGTCCCGAGCACCAATCTCTCTCCTGGCTTGGGTTACTTCACCAGCCCCATTTCCAACAGGAACATTCTCCGCGTGCGGACGTTGACCAGATAATCCGGAATTCAAGGGCCGCTCCAGCAAGGCGGGGCGCCGGATTTGAGAAAATATTTGAGGAATTGGCGGTGGCATTCCTCGCCCTGGCGGCCCGACAAAGCCAGATGCGAAAGCCTTCGCTCGGTTGCGGTATGGGCAGCGCAATCGGACTAAACACAGCGTCCTAATTAATTAGACATGGCTCAGATCGAGCATAGCCGGCGAAGGATCGGATTCGGGCGAGCCCAGGTGGCAAACTGTGCGTCGACGATCTCGATGAGCTCGGCGAGCG
>Ga0182018_10004404_pt1 | contig 11860 bp, 13 predicted proteins | sample 812P2MmetaG_FD_120490 | JGI IMG/M metagenome (GOLD analysis project Ga0182018, IMG submission 120490) | Permafrost microbial communities from Stordalen Mire, Sweden - 812P2M metaG | ecosystem: Environmental > Terrestrial > Soil > Wetlands > Permafrost | place: Sweden: Stordalen | collected...
AAGGGCATCAGCATCGTCAAGGATGGAGAGTTGTCGGTCGAAGGCGACCTGACCATCCGTGGCGTTACCCGCAAGGTCCGCTTTGCGGTTGAAGGGCCAACTCCACCTACGAAGGATCCCCGGGGCAACACCCGAGTTGCGATCTCTGCGATCACAAAGATCAACCGAAAGGACTTCGGCTTGACCTGGAACGCTGCCCTCGAGACCGGCGGAATTCTGGTTGGAGACGAGGTCACCATCACTCTCGATGTCGAGTTCGTGAAGGCCTAACCGAGAGGCCATCCACAATCGAGCCGCTACAGGTCGAGATATCGCTAAGCGGCACTCGATGCCGAGAGGAGACAAGCCATGTCCTACAGCATATCGACGTTGCTGACCCGCAATCTTCACGACGTCTTCGGTGAAAACGATCCCGCCCGTCGGCGCGCGGCCATCGACGAAAACTTCGCCGAAGATTGCGTGTTCCACGAACCGAAGGGCGTCTACCGTGGCCGCAACGAGATCGATCGCGTCGCGGGTTCGATCAAGGCTACTCACCCTGACTTTCGATATCAGTCAATTGCCGGGCCCGAGGAATTGGGCAATGGCGGGCGGATCCTATGGGTATCGGGCCGCCCTCGTGACGCGCCCGCTTACGCCGGAACTGATTTCGTCATTGCCCAGGACGGCCGGATTGCCGCCGTTAACCTCTTTTTCGACAAGCTACCGTCAGCTGGACTCTGCCGTGCGACGTCCTATGCGTAGCTGCTAGAACCCAAAGTGCCTGGCAGTTGTTTCTCAATGCTCTAAGAAAGCTTTAGGGGGGTCATCCGTGTCGCGTGTTTTCTGTTCTAACATTTTGGCGAGAATTTGCCCGAGTCAGAGTACTATCATTCTGCTTTGAGATGGTTCGACGAAGAAAGAGATGAGCTTGAGTCTTCGCCAAACAAGACGAAAGCGGTCAGGCTTCGCGTGATCCGGAATTTTATACCTCGCCACGGCATTACTCTTTGCTTCGGTCCCGCTAGCCGCTCGAGGCCAAAGCGTTCACCAAAGTTGCCGAAAACGTCGAAGGCCGCAGTCGCTATCCGATCAATGTTCGTTACCAGCGCGATTTCCGCGACAACGTCGGAGAGCTGAGTCGCGTGTTAATTGCGACGCCTTCCGGGGCGCAGATACCTATCTCTGAAGTAGCGAAGATTTCGTTCTCGCGTGGCCCGGCAATGATCCGCGATGAAGATGGCCAGCTCACGGGATATGTCTACATAGATCTCAACACCACCGAACCCGTGGTGTTCTTCGGGATCTTCCTGCTCCTGTACATGGTCTAACAGAGGCCATGGTCCTGATCTTCCCCACGTTCTATGCGATGACCGGCGGGCTGATCTTGCAGTGGCTGCTTGACTACAACTTCAGCGTGGCCGTATGCGTCGGGTATATCGCGCTGTTCGGCATCGCGGTCGAAACCGGAGTTGTGATGGTTGTTTACCTCCATGAAGCTTTGGACCGCCGCTTGGCAGTCGGCGATCAAGTTACAGAGGCCGACATCGAAACCGCCGCCATTGAGGATGCGGTGCAGCGGCTCCGGCCAAAGCTGATGACGGTCTGTGCGGTTCTTGCCAATCTAATTCCGATCCTCTGGGCGACCGGCATTGGCTCTGACGTGATGAAGCCGATTGCCGCGCCCATGGTCGGCGGAATGATTACTTCAACGATTCACGTACTGATTCTGGTTCCGGTGTTCTTCGTGTTGCTGAAGGAACGAGCCCTGCGACGAGGGATGTTGCGGCCGGAATCGGCAGAGTAAAGCAGATAACCCTTGACGCAAATTTGCGCGTCCTAGAGAGTCTAAGGTACAGTTTTCTAAAGTGCTCCGAAGAACTGCAACTTCGATAGTTCTCCTGGTGGTCTTAATCGCCGGGATCACTCCAACCGGGGTCTGTGCGCTCCTATGCGAACGTCACTCCCGAGCGGAAAGCCCGCGCCACTGCAGTCAGCCTTCAGACAGCATGTCGGGAATGGCTCACGATCACTCCGCCATGAATCATCCACGTATTCAGGCCATGAGTCCGGTAATCGTGTCGCACTCCTGTCAGACGAATTGTGTCGCAGCGGAACGTCTTAACACTTCGAGAAAGATTGTTCCTCAGGTGACAGTAGTCGAAAGCGGCGCTGTCGTCCTGGATACTGCGGCCGACTTTGCGCCACCCGATCCCGCAGCCGCATGGAGTTCGGATAGCAGCCCACCGTACTCACCCTCTGTATACAGTGCGTCTTTCAGCATTCTCCGCATCTGAGTTCGTCCCGTCTCCTTGCTACTAGCCGCATAGCCAACGCATCGACTTGATGTCGCCATGCATCTCTCTTGTATCCCATATCCATTGAGTTTCTGGAGGACACTCGATTCTCCGACTCTTAAAGGAGGAAGAACCATGAATAACAGACGTGATTTCTTTAGAAATACTTTTCGCCTGGGCGCAGGTTTGGCCGCCGCGTCGCGCCTCTTTGCAGCGCCGCAGGCGAACGGAACGGCCATGGATATGGACATGAAGCACATGGACCATGCAACCGCGCGCAGCAACAATCGGATCGTTTCCGTGGAAACACCGGACGTGCCCCAGCTTTCGTGGCGCATGGACGGGAGCGTAAAAGAATTCCATCTCGTTGCCGAGCCGGTTAAGCAGGAGATCTTTCCAGGCCGGGTCGTTGAACTCTGGGGTTACAACGGCAGCGCTCCGGGTCCGACGATTCAAGTGAACCAGGGTGATCGCGTCCGGATCATCGTGGACAATCATCTTCCCGAGGCCACGTCAATGCACTGGCACGGCTTCGAAGTCCCGAGCGAGATGGACGGAGCGCCCGGTTCGAGTCAAGACCCAATCCCGCCAAGTGGCCGATTTGTCTACGAATTCACGCTCCACCAGGAAGGCACTTATTTCTACCACTCGCACATGGCGATGCAGGAAATGATGGGCATGATCGGCGCGTTCATCATGCACCCCAAGGAGTCATACAAGCCGCGCGCCGACAAAGACTTCGCAATCATTATGCAGGAATACGCCATCTTGCCGAACATCAAGGTGCCGAACGCCATGAATATGGAGTTCAACTGGCTCACCTTTAACGGAAAGTCGGGTCCAGCGAACACTCCTCTCATTGTGCGGCATGGCGAGCGCGTCCGCATCCGTCTCATCAACCTCGGCATGGATCACCATCCGATCCATCTTCACGGCCATCAATTTGTCGTCACCGGCACAGAAGGAGGACGACAGCCACAATCCACGTGGGGTCCTGGAAATACCGTACTCGTAGGAGTGGCGCAATCTCGTGATGTGGAGTTCGTTGCCAGCAACCCCGGCGACTGGATGCTCCATTGCCATCTTCCGCACCACATGATGAACCAGATGTCGTCGATGGTCGGACCGATGTCACGCCGAAATGGAACGCCCGCGGGTCTCGACATGGAGCGAGGCATGGGAATGCCTCGACAAGGAAGTGCGACGTCCGAGGAGAACGGTCCGAGCCTGGGTCGCGGAATGGGCGTCGGTTCAACGGCGGAGCAAACCATGTCGAATTCTCCACTGAAAGCCGAGAACCCTATGCCGCACCAAGATATGGCCGACATGCAAGGAATGCAGATGAGCAAGCCGGAGGTGAGCAAGGATGCGAATTCGGTGTTGGGGTTTCCGCAGGATGCCTTCATGGAAGGTCCCATGATGGCGATGGATCAGATGGTCGACAAACCTGAAAACTTCGGCCTGCGTCCCGGTTGGAGTGGCTTTATGGCGGGAATGATGACATTCGTACGCGTGCTGCCTCCAGACAAGTACGACCAAATCATTGAGCTTCGAAAAAAGCAGGAGGGCAATAAGCCAATGAAGATGGATATGCCGGGAATGGAGCACCAACATGAATAACCTGATTACGCCGGTGAAACTTCTGGAAGTGAGGTCCGAAACAATGTTACCCCTCCGTTGTGTTACCCGATTCTCACTCTGCTTTGCTGTGTCTTTGTTCCTGGTCGCCTTGCCGGCCCGAGCGCAAACTTCACCATCCGAGAAGAAGACGATCACGCTCGAAGAACTGCAACAGATGGCCTTGCAGAACAACCCGACGTTCCGGCAATCCGCGGCCAACATCCAAGCAGCGGAAGGCAGGAAGAAGCAGTCGGGACTCTACCCGGACCCAACCGTCGGCTACCAGGGCGAACAGATCCGAGGCGGTTCGTTTCACGGGGGCGAGCAAGGGTTGTTCATTCAGCAGGACATCGTACTGGGTGGAAAGCTGAGCCTGAATCGGAAGATTTTTGACCAGGAGCTCCAGCAGGCAGTAACGGAGGCCGACGAGCAAAAAGTGCGCGTAGTCACAAACGTGCGGATGTCCTGCATCCAAGCGCTGGCTGCCCAGCAGACGCTGGAGTTGCGGCAAAACCTCAGCAAGCTTGCCAACGATGCCGTCGAGACCTCCCATCAGCTCGCAAATGTGGGCCAAGCGGACGCTCCCGACGTACTGGAGTCGGAAGTGGAAGCGCAGCAGGCTCAACTCGCGGTCACCATGGCCGAACAGAATCAGCAGCGGGTTTGGAAAGCACTGGCCGCCGTGGTGGGGAATCCGCGACTTCCCTTGATGAAGCTCGAAGGAAAACTCGAAGACACCCCGCCCGTCAATGCGGATGAGCTGGTGGGGAAAATCGTCAACGAGAGTCCAGCCGTAAGAATCGCCGAACTCGGTGTCAAACGAGCCGAAGCAGCCTTGGCTCGCGCGAAGCGGGAACCGATTCCCGACCTGCAACTCCGCGCTGGAATGCAGCAGAATGGCGAACTGTTGTCTGACGGAAGATTGGTCGGACTACAGGGCTTTGCCGACGTGGGAGTGAGAATTCCCATCTTTAACCGCAACCAGGGAAACATTGCCACCGCTAAGGCTGATGCAGAAAGGGCGAGGCGCGAAGTCGAGCGCGTGAAGCTTGTCTTACGGGAACGGTCGGCAAGCGTCGTCCAGAACTACACGTTCTCGCAAGCCGCGGTCGACCGCTACAAGAACCAAATGATACCGAGGGCACAAAAGGCGTACGAGATGTACACGAAAAAATACCGGGAAATGGCTGCAGCGTACCCACAGGTCCTCATCGCCCAGAGAACTCTGATGCAGCTGGAAGTCTCCTACACCACCGCGCTGGAGACCTTCGCCACCAGCTCACTTTCTCTACAGTCATACCTGCTCACCGACGGTCTCGAAGCTCCTTCGCAGCCCGGTGGAATCGACCAACCGGTGCGTGAGGTCAACATCCCATTCCAGATGGGCGCAAGCCCACAGTAAAGGTAAGCGCATGCGAAAACTCACTCTTCTTCTATTACCGTAAATTTGACATCGGAGTTGAAATGGACCACATGACACACCAAGAACGCGAAGCGGTCGACCACCATGCTGGGCACAAGATTTCCGACGCCCACGCGAGTCACGACCGTCACGCCGGACACTCCGTCGCCATGTTTCGCGACAAGTTTTGGTTGAGCTTTGCTCTCACGATTCCAGTGGTCTTCTGGTCGACCGATGTCCAACACTGGTTTGGGTACACAGCACCTTCCTTTCCCGGTTCAAACTGGATCGCCCCAATCCTCGGAACAGTCGTCTTCGTTTACGGCGGCCTCGTTTTCATCCGTGGGGCGTGGCGCGAGCTTGCGGACCACAAGCCCGGAATGATGACCCTCATCAGCCTCGCGATCACAGTGGCCTTCGGTACGTCGCTCGCCGCAACTTTCAGTCTTTTCGAGATTGAAGTTTGGTGGGAACTCGCGTCGCTGATCACGATCATGGTCCTCGGTCATTGGCTGGAAATGCGAGCTATTTCTCAGGCGCGTGGCGCGCTCAATGCACTCGCCGCGCTGCTGCCAGACACCGCCGAACGGGTAAATGGTGGAGAGAGTCAAACCGTTCCCCTCTCTGAATTGCGCGCGGGCGACGCTGTACTTGTCCGACCCGGAACCCGCGTCCCGGCAGATGGCACAGTCGTCGAGGGCGCTGCCGATGTTGACGAGTCAATGATTACCGGCGAGTCCCGGACGGTCTCGAAGGGGCCAGGTGCAGCCGTCATCGCGGGAACAGTCGCCAGTGGCGGAAGCCTGCGAGTTCGCGTCACGGCAGTCGGGGAGCAAACCGCTCTGTCCGGCATCATGCGGCTCGTTGCAGCTGCGCAAGCTTCGGGATCTCGCACGCAAGCCCTCGCCGACCGTGCCGCCGCAATCCTTTTCTATGTAGCAGTCGCGTCTGGTGCGATCACGCTCACCTACTGGTGGCTTTCGGGAGACAAGGAACACGCCCTGATCAGGACAGCAACCGTCCTCATCATTGCTTGCCCCCACGCCCTGGGACTGGCGATTCCACTCGTGATTGCAATCTCGACATCGCTCGGGGCTCAGAACGGCCTCCTCGTCAAGGACAGACTCGCACTCGAACGCGCCCGCAATTTGAACATGGTGGTTTTCGATAAGACAGGACCTTCACGCGAGGGTCCCCGGCAGTGTCGGGCATCGTGGCTGCGCATGGCAGCAACGAGGGTGATTTGCTTGCCCATGCTGCAGCCCTCGAAGCCAACTCCGGACACCCGCTCGCTAAGGCGATCGTAGCCGAAGCCAAGCGCCAAAACTTGCCCGCGTTGCAAGCTGCCGACTTCGAAGCATTACCCGGTCGGGGCGCAACAGGGCGCGAGTGAACGGCAAGAGCATCGTACTGGGCGGACCGCGCCTCTTGACTGAGGGCAAGGTAACGTTACCGCCAGAAGTTGAACAGTTGACGACCGCCTGGGCATCCAAGGGAAAGACGGTTCTCTATCTCGTCGCCGAAGGCCGATTGCTCGGCGCTTTCGCCGTGGAAGATGAGATTCGGCCAGAATCAAAAGAGGCAGTAACAGAGCTTCATGAGCTTGGTATCCGGGTTGCGATGATTACCGGAGACTCGAAGACGGTGGCCGATTCGGTGGCCCGGCGCATCGGCATAGATGAGGTGGCAGCCGAGGTCCTGCCTGCTGACAAGGCTTCGGCAGTGAGGCGCTTTCAGTCGGGTGGCAGGAGGGTCGCGATGGTTGGTGACGGCGTGAACGACGCACCAGCGCTCGCAACTGCAGATGTGGGAATTGCAATTGGAGCGGGGACGGATGTGGCAATTGAGTCAGCGGGAATCGTGCTGGTGCGCAGCGATCCGCGCGATGTTGTGGGAGCGATCAAACTCTCTCGGGCGACCTACCGAAAGATGATTCAAAATCTCGTTTGGGCGACCGCCTATAACCTTGTCGCCATCCCTGTCGCAAGAGGCCTTCTCGTCCGCTGGGGACTCGATCTGCCGATGAGCGTTGGTGCAGTCGCGATGAGTCTGTCAACAATCATCGTGGCCGCGAACGCGCAATTGCTTCGCCGGCTGAAACTGCAACGGGCGGCCCCCTAACCCAACGATTTCGGATCCTCTTGTTAAACAGAGAGTAGACGTTTCTCCCCTAAGCTATTGGTTTGGCTTCCCCGGCGGGATTTGAACCCGCGTTTGCGCCGTGAAAGGGCGCAAACAAACTGGATCACATTGTAATTACAAGACATCGGTCGCTCTGCAATGCCCTGTAAGGAACAGCTAGAAACGCTAAGGCGCATCTATTGGTTGTACCGTTCTTGTACCGCGAGTTTTGACGGAGGGAGCCTGAATTGGAGGTCTGTCGCTCTTGAGAATGAACCGCAAGGATGATTTCGAGCCATACTGGCAAGATGAGACGGACTGGCTCTGCACGGTCGAATTCTGGCCGACTGAGAATCAAGGCTGAACGCCTGCATAAAGAGGAATCGCGCCGCGCGCGGCGTTCTTGTAAACCACGCCGCCCTTCATTACAAATACCACGCGCCGAACGGCGGTGATGTCTTTCAACGGGTCTCCATCGAGCGCAATGATGTCCGCCTGAAAGCCGGGGGCGATCGAGCCAATCTGATCGCCCAAGCCTAGCGCTTCAGCCCCCAGCGAGTTGGCAGAAACCATCGCGGCCATCGGGTCCACACCGCAGTCGCGCACGCGATCGATGAACTCCTCGGCATTGCGGCCGTGAGCACCGGCCACGGCGTCCGTGCCAAAAACGACTTTCAGTTCCGGAGTTTTTGCTGCGTGTTCCACGATCTCGTGGTCCATCGGCAGGATGTTCTCCATCGCAGCAAATCCCTCGGCAGTATAGCCTTGTGTGCCGAGATACATTTCCCTGTTCTGCAAGTAGTTCTCAATGACCAGCCCGCATTGGGGATCGAAATAGGTGCCCTTCTCTGCCATCAATTTCAAATCCCCGTCTGTGGACAACGTACCGTGCTCAACCTCGGTGCAGCCCGCGAGAGTCGCGGCGCGCACCGCCTCTTTGTAAGCGTGCACCAGCGTGCGTAATCCTTGCTTCTTTGCTTCATCACAAGCCGCGTTCAATTGCTCCTGCGAAAGAGTCATTCCTCCGCCCTGGCGAATGGACTTCGACGCGAAGATTTTAATCAGGTCCGCGCCGGCTTGTTTTTGCTTCCTCACGTAAGCGCGGATTTCATCGGACGTGCCTGTCGCCTCGCCTCGCCCTTCGAGCGGTTCGTTGGCCGTCAGGATACGCGGGCCGGGGAGTACTCCTTTCGCAATGGCATCACGAAGCGGAATATCGTTTGGCGCGCCTACACTTTGCACCGTCGTGAAGCCTGCCATCAGAGTTACCCACGCATTCGACGCCGCTTGATAGGCATCCTCTTGAGTTGTCCCTTCCGTGCCTCCGTTTTTCCCGTCCTTGCCGAAGATCCATGTAATGTGCACGTGCGCGTCAATCCAGCCGGGCAACACCGTCAGGCCGCGCAAGTCATAGTCCACCGGCCCCTCGACCGTAGGACCTATCGCAACAATCTTTGGGCCCTCGATCACGATCCGAATGTCATGGAGTATGTGACCCTTGCCATCGATCACCACGTTCGCGGCAATTACTGTTCGGTGCGGCGAGGCAAGCGTCTGTGCAGGAATTCGAGGCGCGATGGCGCAGACGCCAACAATGCTGAGCATGCATGAAATGACCTTTGCCGGTCGCATTACCGCTCCTTCTTCGGCTCGATCTGAAATACGAACCAATTCTGTAGCTCTTGAACCAGAATTCCGATTCGGACCTCTAGCTTGTGCATTGTAGGCGTCTAGTTCGCAGCCTGTACAGAAAGCGGGTGGACGATCGCCTTCGCCGGCAGTTCAGTTGCGCTCGGACCGGGTCGGCGGCTCCAGAAACGGGAGTCGGGGAAGTTTGACCCAGATCCTGGATTATGGCACTGAGTCATCGGGACAAGGTTAAAGGCGGTATCGAAATGCTGGTCATACACCTCGAACAGCGCTTGATCGATGACGGTGAACCTTCCGCCGGTGACAATCGCGTACTCAATTCCGTTTTCGATGTACTGAGCCGGACAATCAACGCTTCCGCCGGCATCACTGTTGTGAGCCGCCCAATCAATGTGAGCGATCCGCGATTGTGTTGGACTGACCAATCGGTTGTACCCGGCGGCCCCATAAGGATCCGTAGAACCAACTCGGGATAGAGAAACCAGGTCGGCGGCCGTGCGAAAGGCCGCGACCCGCGCAGAGGGTCCGTAGTCGGATGCCTCCGCGACGACACCTGCTGCAGTTGCAGCGAGTACTACGAACACTGCAAATCGAACAATCTTCCTTCCAATCCTTTCTCTCTTCGACTTCATTTCCCCTACCTCCTCCTTATGCTCTTAATGCTTCTGGCCTGCTTTCGATTAAACTGTCGAACAAGCGAGAAACGTTACATGCTGTCTGAAGAATCCTGCTATATCTCCCGGTTCGCTGAGTGGGCTTTGAATTCTCCACCGCGCGGTTTCTCGCTCCGAATCCCTTGCCAATTGACAGAGGTTTGCGCTGAGCAGATACTTTGCGCGACCCCGAGTTCGGGTCCTTTTCCTAGGTTCCATTGACCCAAATTCCAGGAGTTCCCCTCGATGACAACAAAGGAGTGTTCCCGGTTGGAAAACTCAGAAGCAAGCTCCGATAAGAAATGGCGGCAGGGGGCTCTGATCGCCGGACTGTTTCTGGTGTCTTCGGTTCCTTCGGTTCGAGGTCAGAGTGTCGCCAGTTCTGGCGCACCCGCATGTGTTGGGCTGAGGCCTGCTGAAAGCGGATTTTGAGTGTAAAGCCCCTGATTTCGCAAACAATGCGCCAAAGGGCCATACGAAGAAGATTCATACATCGGGAGTCTTAAAGGCGTATTATCTCGACTGAATCGCCACTTGGGGGTGCTGAATGAGCGACGAGTGGATTAAAACGCTTGCAGATCACAGAAAAGTGAAATTCACTACCCAAGAACTGGACGAGAGTGCGTTTCTCACCGCTCAGGTCGAGGGCAACAAAGTCGTTTACTCCATCGTGTTGAGCAACGCGAAAAATCCTCTTAGTCATGAAGAAGTTGAAGCTCATTTCGAGGGCGAGCTTTCAAAGCGGTCGCCGAAATCGAATTGAGCCTAGCTCTACTCTTGATTTGTCACGGAAGGAGTGCTTACCGTCTGCGAAACATCCTTGATCCCATGTGCGGCTCCATCCTCAGGAGCGGGAGGTTCGGCGAGTTCCATCTTCTCCAGTGACCTTTGGAGCATGAGCATCTCTTCTCGCATCTGCTCGATGCGATTCGATGATCTGTCCAAGCGTTAAAGGCAGGTCGTTGGCTTTAGCCATGATCCACGGAAGGCTACGCTTTTAGGGAGGAAACGTCAGCCTCTTAGCGTACACAGCCCCTTGGGGCCGCGACCATCCAAAAGCTTGTGGTATGGGCGTTGAGCTTGAGGCGCAGAACTGTTAGTCCCCCGCAGCCAATCGTCGATCCCGATGCGGTTCTGTGCGAGGCTGTCCCGTGGTGAGTTCGCACTTCTGGCCCGGGCCCGCGCCACATGTGGGGCAACGGACGGCCTGTACCTGCTTGAGACTAGGCTTCTTGGTCTTCACGGTTGTCTATGATGCGAAAACCCGCAGCAAAAAAAATGTGGAGAATCCAAAGCGATTCACGAAGAGTCGAGATGTGGGGCCGTATCTGGGATTAGTGCCGAAGCAAGAAGACTCGGGAGAGAGCCAGCCGCAATTAGGAATCAGCAAAGCCGGAGATACGATGGTGCGCAAGCTGCTGGTGGGGAGCGCGCAGTATATCTTGGGGCCGTTTGGACCGGACACGGACTTACGACGATATGGGTTGCGGCTCTGCGAGCGTGGTGGGAAGAATGCGAAGAAGAGAGCGGCGGTTGCGGTGGCGCGGAAGCTGGCCGTCTTACTACACCGGCTGTGGGTGAGTGGAGAGGTGTACGAGCCGCTGCACAACGCGATGTCGGCACCGATCGCGGCGGCAGCCTAGCCGGCCAGGGGGGAAGGGGAAAGAGAGACCGAAAGCGAGAGGACAATCGCCACGCGATTTGTTGTGGAGGGCAGGACCAAAGTTGATGAAGCGAGAACCAGATTCGATCCAGGAGGTTTGGCAGATAACGACATCCACCGCCTTGTTCGGGCGACTGCGCAGTGAGCGCTGGTCTATGAAGATCTCGCCATAGATGGCAGCCCCAACAATCCCAGGTTCATCACACTTAGTGATGGACCTGGGTATTTAGATCGAACCCCAACTTGCACCGGGCCCTTAAGCGGCCCATTCGGAGTGCGGATAGAAGCATGGCAACGGTGGGGTGGCGTCGGCCAGAGTTTTCCAGGGGGACTTGGTTCGAAGCAAATCCAGAATGTTCTGTGACCGAAACAAAACGATGATGATGCAGAATTCCAGAACGGTGAGGCGGAGTGTGGATGCCAACGAGCAAGCTCGAGAAAGAGCGGAAAACACTCCCCTAAGGAACGACGCTCA
>Ga0182018_10004405_pt1 | contig 11853 bp, 17 predicted proteins | sample 812P2MmetaG_FD_120490 | JGI IMG/M metagenome (GOLD analysis project Ga0182018, IMG submission 120490) | Permafrost microbial communities from Stordalen Mire, Sweden - 812P2M metaG | ecosystem: Environmental > Terrestrial > Soil > Wetlands > Permafrost | place: Sweden: Stordalen | collected...
ATACTCTCGGCAGGCCTCCTCACTCAGGAATCGAACATCGAACTCCTTCAAGTTCCGAGGATAGTCTTCCATTTCCGCATACTAGGCATTGGGGTCTGGTGAGTCAAGCGGATACCCACCTTCTGCGATTTTTGATATCGGAAGCGACACAAGTCTTGTCTTTGCCATCGCGAATTCAGAAAAAGCGATGTAGTGCAGACCTACCCTCTTGAAGCCAAGATGCGTTGATGACACACTCGGCCAAGATGTTTTTGCGGCCCCATCAGCGCAGCAAGGATGGTAAGGAGCACACCTACTGGTCGTTGGTAGAAACGGTGCGGACGGTCGACGGACCGCGCCAGAAAACGCTCTGCTACTTGGGGGAGTTGAACGGTTCGGCGCAGGCACGATGGCTGAAGACCATCGAGGTGTTTAACGAACAGGGCGAAAGCGAGCAACTGAAACTGTTTCCTTTCGAAGTGGAACCGCCAGCGGATGATCCGCAGGTAGCTCGCGTCTTGATGAATCGGGTCCGGCTGGAGAGAACGCGTCAGTTCGGCGCCGGTTTTCTGGGCTGGGAGTTGTGGAAGCGTCTGGGACTGGATGGCTTCTTCGAGCAGGCGATGGACGAGGAAGCGGCCGAGGTGCCATGGTCGCGGGTAGCGGCGGTGCTGGCCATCAATCGGCTGTGTGCACCGGGGAGCGAGTTGGCAATCGAGGAGCGCTGGTACCCAGCAACGGCACTCGATGATCTGCTGGAGATCGAGGAAGGCAAGATCAACGACACGCGGCTGTATCGCTGTCTGGACCGGATTCTGCCGCACAAGACGAAGCTGGAACAGCATCTCAAGCAGCGGTATGGGGAGTTATTCGGAGCCGAGTTTGATGTGCTGCTGTATGACCTGACCAGCACCTATGTGGAAGGAGCGGCGGAGAAGAACCCGATGATGGGCCGGGGTTACTCGCGGGATCATCGCCCCGATTGCGAGCAGATGGTGATCGCGCTGATCGTGAACCGGGAGGGCTTTCCGTTCAGCTATGAGACCTTTGATGGCAACCGCGCCGACGTGTCGACCATGGAGAGCATACTGCGCATGGTGGAACGGAAGTACGGTAAGGCGCGGCGCATCTGGGTGATGGATCGTGGCATCGTGAGTGAGGAGAATCTGGCAGCGATTCGCAAACGGGGTGGACAGTATCTGGTAGGTACGCCGCGCCGGCAGATGAAGCGGTTTGAAGCCCAGTTACTGCAGGACGACTGGACCCAGGTGCGACCGGATGTGGAGGTTAAGCCGATCGTGATTCCCCAGGGAGAAGAGACCTACATCTTGTGCCGCACGGCGGGCCGCAAGGAGAAAGAGAAGGCGATCCGGAAACGGTTTTCCACGCATATGGAGTCGGCTCTGGCAGCGCTGGAGAAAAGCATTGCCGGCGGCCGACTGAAGGATCGCTACAAAATGGAGCGGAGACTGGGACGGATACAGGCGCGACACCCGCAAGTCAACGATCTGTTCGAAGTCACTTTGCGGGACACACCCGCCGGCGTGCGCTTGGTCTGGGAAATGAAAAAAGACCGGGAGACGTGGCGGGACTTGCGGGAAGGCGCTTACATGCTGCGTACCAATCTACAGGCGGATTCGGCGGAGCAGATGTGGTGCATGTACATGCAACTGACCGAAGCTGAGGCTTCGTTTCGCGCGCTGAAAAGCGAGCTTTCGATTCGGCCTTTGTTCCATCAGAAGGAGCCGCGGGTGAAGGCCCACGTCCTAGTGGCGTTTCTCGGTTATGCCTTGTGGGTGACGCTGAAGCATCTGCTGCAGCGTCGGCTGGCGATCGCTCCACAACTCTCGGCCAGTGGAGTGAACCATGCTCAGCCTTTATCACCGATGAAAGCGCTGGCTTTGCTGTCCACGCTGCAGAGTGCTGACATCGTACTGCCCACGACCGATGGACGCGAGCTCCGGCTCCGCCGAATTACCGAACCGACGGCTGAACAGAAATCCCTGCTGCACCAACTCGGCCTCAGTCTGCCGGAACGTCTGAAATCTATTTCAAAATGTAGTGCAGACTTCGCGACAGCCTAAACTGATTCTGAAAGACTTAGGTGGTTTCACGATCATTTCGTGACGAACTTCGGCTAGGGCGGGATGCCCGAGGTCTGCTGGCGTAACTTCAAACTCCCTCAGCAAGGCGGGATGCCGAGCCGCAGGGCGATCAGGGGCGCGGACAGCGCGGTCGGATTGCTTGGCTCGACGATCTCTCCCGCTCCCTTCCGCGACACCCGAGTCCAAGCAGGAGATTCGCAATCGCTGTTCGCGATGGAACACGCGGCGGAAAATGGCGGCAGCTTCCTGATCAACGCGACGACCAGGTGAGCGCACCTGGCTCACCGCAAAAGGAGAATTGCTATGGCAAGTTCAACCGACAATCTCGACGAGGAAGCCACGCAGCCCATCGACCCACGGCTGCCGCAGCCCGTTACCCACGGGCAGGTCAGCGTGCACTCGTCGCATCCCAATCACGACGCGCTCGTCGGCCAGATGCAGCGGCACCTCGCCGAGCATGTCCAGCACCTGAGCACGACGGCGAGCTACCACAAGGGCGTCGGTGTCACAGGGCAGGATTCGAAGGGTGCGTTCTCGTCGGGCGCGTCCGGCGCCGACTACACGACGACGAACGTCGGGTCCGACTGCGGCGACGCTGACTCTGGCGGCCCGAGCGGCCTCTGAAAGTTCGAAAGGAGAAAGGCGATGGCGGAGGAACAAGGGCAACTGACCCACACCGGCTCGTCGAGCGACCCAAAGCCGATGAGCGACGGGCAGCGCGATCACTTCAAGAGTCTGGTTTCGCACACGCTCGACAATGCGCTTGCGAACGGCCACGGGCACTTTGTCGGGAGCCAAGGCCCGAAAGGCCACACGATGGTCCCGAGCGACCACGCCGCACAGCTCGGGGGCTACATCCCGCAGGCGATGGGACGGGCGGACATAGAGGACTCTCATGGCGAACAACGATGATTACAAGCTGCCGGTCACGCGGCCGCAGGGCGGCACGCTCGACGACACTTCGCGGCCTCACGGACTCGGGAAACCCGGCAGCGGAAGCGACGAGTCCGGCGTGAAAGACGCCATCAACTCAGTACGACTATTCCCAGCGACCGAGCCGGCGCAAGTAAGCCGCCCCGGCTCAACGATATGGACGACCAGGACGACATCACGTTCGACTCGCCAGCAGCGATCCGGGAGATGCGGCGTCGCCATGCCGAGCTCGGTCGCCGCGCACTCGCCATCGCCAGCGTCGCCCTGGAGGAGTGGGAGGCGAAGGTCGCCCGCGGCGAACCGCTGAACATGACCCGCGAGGAGGCCTTGAATCTGCGCGACGTCGGACGCGAGATGCTTGAGCGCTCGGCCTCGGGCGGCAAAGAGCCAGACGGCGATGCGCCGATCCCGCCGCTCAAGAAGCCGAAACTAGCACATTGATCGCGCCGCCGCCGTGGAAGAAAATCAATGCGGCCCGTCCAGCACGAGCCGCGCAGTTCGGAGTCAAAGCATGGAGCCGGAAAAGTCGGAGAACGGGAACCTCGGTCCCTCGCAAAGCGCGGTGGCAGTTGAGCCTCGTGAGCCGTGGGAGAAACTGCCGCGGGAGTCCCAGAAGGCCTTCCAGGCGTTCACGCTGTACCGCGACGCGGAGAAGCGCAGCTTCAAAAGCGTTGCGGAAAAACTGAACTGCTCCCCGCAAAATATCTTCCAGTGGTCGTCAAAATACAAATGGAAGCTGAGGGCCGATGCCTACGACCTCGAGCAGGACCGCCTTCAGCGTATCGAGTGCGCGCATGGTCTGGTGCGGAGGCGCGAGCGACACATGGCGGTCGCCGGCGCCATGCTAAATGTCGCCGGGCACGCGCTTCGGGAATGGGTCGACCGCATTGAGCAGCGCCTGCCCTTGCACTTGGCGCCGGAGCAGATCGCGCTGCTCACAAAGTGTGCAATCGAGATTGAGAGATCGACGACCGGAGAGGGCGGTGATCGCCGGCCGCCCACGATCAACATCCTGCTTGGCGTGCACCAATATGACGACGAGAAGGCCGGCGACAGCCGCCAGGTTGAAGGCGAGAGTGAATGGATTCCGCAGCCGGACTTCGAGCGCGAGCAGTATGAGCGTCTCAGCGACGAGGAGCGCCGCAGCTTGGACGTTTGGAAGGATCCGCCGAAGCCGAAGCAATTCAACTGACGCCCTGAGCGATTGCTGCGCTTGGCGAGGCGTTCGTCGAGGGCAACAAGGAGCGCAAGCCGAACTGATTGGAGTCCGCCATTTTCGATCTCAGCTAACTAGCTTTCCCGCTTGTTTTTCGTGGTAGCGTTCTAGCCGCTCCCTCCGAGCCAGCGAGAGTTCACCCCGAAAAGGAGGAGTACAATGGCCCTCGTTTTCGGAGCCAGAAAGGAAAATCCCAAAATCTAGGAGGTCAGCAATGGAAGGTGCCGAGATAAAGGACTTCACAACAACCTCATTCGGCTTGGTTCTAGCCTACCTCTACCCGGCGTCGCCGGCCTCATCTCGATTGCGCTTTGGCTCCGCAGCCCGTCAGATCTATGGTGTCTTGCTCAAGCCGCCGTCAAAGAAGAGGGAGGTGTCGCAGCGCTTGTATTTCTTGGCCTCCTGCTCGCTTTTCTGCTGGGAGCCGTCATCGATGGAATTCGCATGTGGACTGTCGACCTTCTTGCCAAGAAGCACTGGCCAATAAAGCCGAGTTACTTTGCGGGACTGGACGCTGAAAGCCTCGCATGTGTTACAGCCGCCGTTGACGAGTTCTACAGGTTCTATCAGTTCTTCGGAAGCCTGACCATTGTCGCTATCGCTTCGTCGCTGGCAGTATGGCCGGGTAGGTTCTTCGCCTGGACCGAACATTGCTACCCGCTGGCCGTGTACGTCGCCGTCCTATTCTCCGCCGTCTTTGCTGGATGTCTTAGCCGGAAGTACTATGTGGAGTTCGCCAAGGAAATTCTCGGCATTCCGCCAGAAGCCCCGAGCATTAAGGCGATTAAACCAAGGCGGGCGACTGCTGGCAGCGACCTCATTCTGAGTATCACAGGACGAAACTTCAGCGCGGACTCCAAGATCGAGTGGAACGGCAAGCCCATAAAGACGGAGTTTGTAGGCCCTAGGAAACTGCGCGGAACCGTCCCCGCCGCGGATGTTGCGGCGGGGCAGATGTCTGTAGAAGTCACCATACCCGCCAAAACGGCGACATCATCTAAGAAAGTCGCGGTGGCGACTTAGAGGAACCCGCACTATTAAGTCAGTTCGGGCAAAGCGCGCATCCCTGGCGTTAACTTGTAAAGGCATTACCACTTGATAAAATTCGACCCTCAAGCCGGAAAAAGTGACGGGCGTCCCACTTTTCCGAGCGGCAAAAAGTCGCTTCGCACGAAACCAACGCGAGACGACAAAATCGTAGATCGGAAAGGGCCTCGCCGCAGGTTGAAGGCGCGCGTCCGCCTTAGAGAAAGCTAGTAAGGGATGAAGAATGGAACGCCCTCGCCCTGTCGGAGTCTGCGCCCTATGCCTGGAGACGCACGAGTTGTGCGACAGCCATTTGGTCCCGAAGGCCCTATATCGTGTCGTCCGAGCCGCCGATCACCGTAGCCATCCAGATCCAGTGCTGATGACCTCCAAGGTGCGACGGCAGACATCTTTCCAGGCCACACAGTACCTGCTCTGCGCCGAGTGCGAAAAGCGATTCGATCAGAACGGTGAAGATTGGGTGATGCGGCATTGCTATCGGGGACGCGACAGGTTCCGGCTTCGCGAATTGCTACAACGGGCCACACCGATTCATTCCGACGAAGAAGCCGCCATCTTCAACGCCTCAAGTGTCAATGGAATGGACATAGAGAGGACTGTCTATTTTTGCGTGAGTGTTTTCTGGCGAGCGTCAGTTCGCAGATGGGAGTCCTCGGGCCAGCGATACGAGGGGATCAGACTTGGGCCGAAGTATCAGGAAGAGATTCGATCGTACCTGCTCGGCGACGCTGGCTTCCCCCAGAATGCCGCAGTGATGTTCATAGTGTCTGCTTTGCCGAGGCCGCACCTTTCATTCAACTTTCCCGACACCATCCGGATTGATTCGAGTCATGCTCACACGCTTCACATTCCGGGACTCACGTTCCAGTTGGGGCTGGGAGGACAACCATCTGGCGGAGCGCGTGAAGCCTGCATCGTTCGCTCTGAGTTTCATCCGATATTCGTCTCCAAGGACGGAGACGAGCGTGTTCAACGACAAGTCCTGCGAATGATGGGGAAGAAGGCTCCGGCGTGGGCCAAGTACCCGCTCGTCGACGGCGTCGTTTAACAGCGAGGCGGAGATCGCCCAGTCGTTGTCCACGCAGGGGCGTGACGGCAGCGAAGCAAGAAGCAAGAAGTTGGCGACCTCCGCTGGCTAATCTCCTGCCCCAGCCCCAACACCAACCGACTTTGCTCCAGCACCGCTTTCAACCAGAGCTGGCAGGATGTGTAGATATACGGACGTCGGGAATCGGCGCGCATAATCAAGGAGCTTGGGCCGGTCAACGCGGGCAAAATCGAGCTCGTCGAGAGCAGGTGCGGCGCCGTTTTGGAGGCCAAAGTAAATCAAATCCAGGATCGCCTTTTCTGGCTCCGCTGTCAGGTAGTTGCCGTATCGAGTCGTCTTTCGCACGAAGCCCCAATAGAGGCGAGGAGCGATACTACGGTAGCTGATCGAGATCGTCCTTGCTTTGACCTCTTTCGGGCGCTCGGTGGTCACACACGTGAGCGTATGCGGAGACTGGGTACTGATGCCGTGGTCGCGTAGGGCAGAATCAAGCGAGACATACGCATCACCGCGCAGGACGTTCACCAAATCACGAGGCGACCCATCCACGGCCAGCCAATTGAAGTAGGTCTTATCGGTGACACGTTCGACCAGTCCTTTCTGCTCCTGGCGCGCAAGGGCCTGGGTTACAGCAGCAGGAACAATGCCGTACTTCCGCGCCAGTTCATCGGTGCGAAGGACGGAGCTAGTCTGTGCCTCTTTGTGGATCACAGTGACCCAATCCATGTTCGTCTTCCCCCTTCTTCTTTCCGGCTATAACCAGGGCCGGTACAAATCTTGAAGCGCGTGACGGAGAGGCTCGAACTTCTCCTTCGCCAAGGACTCGAAAACATCCGGGGGCAACCGGGAGCGCAACTCATTGCAGCGCTTCTCGTCAACCTGGGCGATTCTGTCGCCGATGTCTGTCGCATCAAGCACGTCACCCATCAGAGTGTCGTCCAGATGACTCTCCAGGTTCTGGCTGAGAACGACGCCAGACTGTCTCAACCGATAAATGTCGAAGGCGTCGCGTGCTTTCATAGCCTTCCGCAACATGAAACACTCAGCCTTGTGCAACAAGAGAAGATCGCGCGAAGCAGCCTTCACTGTGGCGAACTCTCCGTCAATCTCAACCGTGTGCTCCTCTACTTCGCTTTCAAGCACTGACCCTAGCCGAGTGATGTCCACCTTGAACAGAAGGTTGTTATCTCTCTGCCGGACGAAAATCTTGTCGTCAGTGACATCGACCTTAAGCGGGCCTAGATTCAGGGCCTCCGCTGCCTGAGCGAGTCCGTTTGCGAGCGAGGCGCGAAGCTCTTCTGGCGTTGGCAGTTCGTCCGCTCTCGGCTGTAGGTCCAAATCGGCTGAGTGACGCACACTGTCGTAAAACAGCACCAACGTCGCGCCGCCAAACAACAAAAAGGAGTCAGGGAAATCCCGAAAGAGCACGCCCGAGGCGACCCGCATCATCGTGATGACCTCGGCCTGCTCGTCGTTGAACCCCCGCTCCTTGTAGGCAGCGATCTGGGCTGCTAAGTTCATGACTGTAATGTAGCATTAATGCTATTAATATGCAATATAGCAACAAGTATAAAACTGTAATAGAGCATAAACGCTATAAATACGTTACATAATTCAATCAGGCGAACAAACGGAGAATCCTTGTCCGCGGAAGGATCAAAAGGAGTGCTTTTCCTTTGCAAAATGCGTCGTGTTCGCGTATATCAAAAAAAGCAATGGCCGCCGTAGCAGGCGACCAGTGCTGGCCTCGAGCGAGGCCGAAGCCGTGTAACGGGCGGCTCGAACAAAGTCTAACAAACTTTAGCCCGCCTGCAGCGACTTCCCGCAGAACTGAACTTTTTCCTGTATCACCGCCGGCACACGTCGCGCATACGATAGCCGGTCGCAAACACAACCAGCGCGCGAACAACTGCGCCAAGTCGACAACCTAGAAGACCTTCGGTCGGGAACATATCGCGGTCAGGCTCCTAAACCTGACCACCGGAGCCGCGGCAATCGCGGGCTTCGGTTCAATCCACCCGCGTTGCCCCCACAAATGAAAACGACCCCGGCAAGGGTCCCCTTCGAAAAACCGACGGCACTTTTGGCGAGAGCGTCGGACGAGCTAGTAAAGCCTAGTGAATCGTCCTATCCCTGTCAAGGTTGCCGCCGGGACACGCGGCAATGGCGACACTGGCACTCAAACTCGCGCTCGATCAGGGATTGAGAATATTCCCCGTCAGCCGGCGCAGCAGACCCCGATCATCAAGTCCTGGCCTGAGCGCGCCACGAGCGACCTCGCTCTCGTCGAGCACTGGATCGAAGTCTTTCCCGGGTGCAACTGGGCCGCCCTCACGGGAGAACACGCGGGTGATCTCAGCATTGACATCGACGGCGCTGCCGGTCGCGCATCGTTGCTCAAGCTACCGCCGCTTCCTGCGACGCTCACCGTTCGCACTGGCCGTGCGGACGTCGGCCATCAACTGCATTATCGCTACCCATGCGGCCGCGACCTTCACAACAGCACGGACAAGATCGCCCCCGGAATCGACGTCCGCGGCAAAAACGGCGTCGCCGGGACCGGGAGCGGCAGAACCGCATGGACCACGAGGCGTATCAATGGAAGCTCTACGCCGGCGATCAGCGCGAGTACACCAATCCGTATAACGGCCAGACTGTCATTTCCAGCAACCGCTATAACAACCAATGGATGTCTTCCAGCGGACGGACCGTTGTCATGACGAACGGCGGCGAGAATCCCAACGACTACGTTGGCCCCGGAGGCCCCACCTTCGCTCCGATGATTCCGCACTAGCTGGAAAAGGGGAACGCGTCCCGAACGCTGCGCTCGCGGAACAATGCGTCTGACAGTTGCGGCTACACTAATCCCTACAACGGCAGACCATCATCACCAGCAACAAGTACAGGACTATGTGGGTGGCGAACGATGGCTCGATGGTTGTTGGGGCCAACAACGGCGAGAACCCCAATAGCTACACCGGTCCCGGAAGTCCGTCGTTCGCTCCAATGAATCCTCACCGGCCGAAACCGGTATTCTAGGGCGCAACCCGGACACCCGCACACAGCTTTCCTCATCTCGAGTCAGACGTGCGGGTGCTCGTGGTGAAGTGTGTGGGATTGCGGGGCAATCCGACCGAATCGCAAGTCGTGACGCATTTTCTACGCAGGAAACGCGTACAAGACAGACCGGGTTCTCGCAACCGTGGTCAGAAAACTAGGCCGGTAATCCGGCAAAAGGAGGTTGTATGAAATCTAAGAAAGCATTTTGGGTGGCACTTGGTTTGGCAGCCGTTCTGATCCTGGTGATTGCTGTGAGCCTCTCCAGCGATCCGTCGCAGTCGACTGCGCCCGAGCATTTTTCGAAAAACACGGATTCCGACACTGACTGGTCTGATGATGTGTCGGGCTCGCGACCATCTGACGCAGAGGACATGGCTGACATGGCTGACGAAGATAGTTCTTCGGCCTCAGCCGCCGACAAGTCCGAGCAGCAGGAAAAATTCCTGCGGGCGCTGCGAACGTTGCAAGCCAACTCGCAGGCGATTGCCAGAGCCGGCGACTTTAGTTTCCGCCAGCGGCTGCAAAACAACGACAGAACGTTTCAGGGGATGATGGCCAACAGCCAGGCTTTCAATGCCACCCAGGCAGCGAGGGTTGAACAGTCACAGATCAACGCGCGAAACACTGAAGATGCCATGCATGCTGGCGCGCAACAGACCATCAACTCCGTCCTCGACCAGCAGCAATACGTCAATCCGTACAACGGCCAGATTATCACGTTGGGCAATCAGTTCAACCGGGCCTGGGCGGCAAACGACGGTTCGCTGGCCGGAACGACTGGAAACGCAGATCCCAATGACTATACGGTGCCCGGCAGTCCGGCCTACACGCAGGCGCCAACTCGGTACTGAGAGTCGTGCCGCCCGAATCTGCGGGAGCCAACTGATTTCGATAAGGCAGTAACACAAGGAGACAACCATGAATCAACTCATTGCTCACTCTGATATGGATAGAGCAGTCCCCTACGGATCGACGCACTCGATTGGGGAGCATCCCTTGCTTGCGCTCGGCGCGCGAATGACTCTTTGGGCCGCAGTTTGTATATGGACGCTCACTTGCCCAATCGCGGTACACGCACAAAGCGTGTACCGGGATCCCGCCGGCAACTTCACCGTGCAGGTGCCCCAGGGTTGGCAGACACAACCGCAGGACGACAACCAGGGTATCTCGGTGGTCAACGAGAGATATCAGGCGAGCGTCACCGTGGGCGTCATGCGCAAGCCGGGCGGGGGCACCCCATCTGCCGGAGAAAGAACTCTCAGAGCTTCAGGGCCAGCTCGGGCAGCAGTGCCCGAACGCCCATATCAAGCAGCGGGGATCGGCTTCCATCGCCCGCACGCATCCAGATGGTGCTGCGCTACGCTCATCCTACTGAGCAACATCAGGCAGAGGCCATGAAACGGCTGGAGAAATTCAACGCTGTGCAACAGGTGGCCGAATACGAGAAAAACAAACGGCACCCGCTACAGTATCCGCTACAGTGAGCAGTCTTGCTTCGAGTGCGTCGACTGTAAGCTGCTGAAAGATTGGAGGCGCGGGTCGGAATCGAACCGACGCATAAAGGTTTTGCAGACCTCTCCCTTACCACTTGGGTACCGCGCCCCCGCAGAATACGTTAGCGTTCCGATTGAAAAAAGTCCACCTGCGGGAAAAGATCTGATTCGAAAATATGGAGCGGGAGACGGGGGTCGAACCCGCGACATCGACCTTGGCAAGGTCGCGCTCTACCACTGAGCTACTCCCGCTCGTCCTCTCATTTTACAGCAGTTGCGCATTTGCTGACAATTTACTCCACCCGCTTCAAAAGCCATGGGTATGCCGCTCTCTCGCTGAAAAACCTAAGAGGGGAGAACTTCAGATGGACTGGCTTAGGTCAGAAGACCTGAAAGAGGAGAGAGGAGAAGGTGGTAACCAGCCCCATTTGTTATTGTAAGCGTTCTAATCGTGGAGAACAACGTTGAGAAGTGAACTGTGGACTTCTAGCCCACCGTCGTAGCGAATGAAGCCCAATTTCCGGAACTTGTTCATGAAGAAATTGAACCGCCCGCGAGTTGTGCCCACCATCTCTGCCAGAGTTTCCTGACTGATCTTGGGAAGCACAACTTCCTGCTCCTTGCCGAAGTGAGCCAGCCTGAGGAGAACACGAGCCAGCCGTTTCTCACTGGATTCGAAATGCTGGTCAACCAAATCCTCTTCATATCGGATATTCCGCGTCAGCAAATAGGCCACGAACATGTCGGAAAATGCATGCTCCCGGTGAATCACGTCCAGCATGGATTCCTTATCGATGCACATTACCGTGCAATCGGTCACGGCGGTTGCGGAGCACATGCGAACAGCCTGTCCCGAGAGGCAGCCTTCCCCGAAGAAATCGCGTTCACCCAAAATCCCAATCGTGGCTTCCTTCCCGGCTTTCGATAAGACGGTTAGTTTTACCTTCCCTTTCTGTATATAAAAGACTGCAT
>Ga0182018_10004406_pt1 | contig 11852 bp, 7 predicted proteins | sample 812P2MmetaG_FD_120490 | JGI IMG/M metagenome (GOLD analysis project Ga0182018, IMG submission 120490) | Permafrost microbial communities from Stordalen Mire, Sweden - 812P2M metaG | ecosystem: Environmental > Terrestrial > Soil > Wetlands > Permafrost | place: Sweden: Stordalen | collected...
AATCCGAGACGCCGCTCAGGCAAACGAACCGCTGGAGCGGGATCCGCAGGTCGATCCCCCGCAGGTTATGCTTCGTCGCCTTGAGAAACTCCAGGGCCGGGTGTCCCCGGGGGACCGCGCGGCGCGACCCGGGGTTCGCTATCCTCCTCCTGCCCGAAAAATACTCGCCCGTGATGCTGTTTCGATCGCGCAGCATCTGCGCCACCGTGCCCTGGAACACGATCTCGCCGCCGCGTGCGCCCGGCTCCGGACCCACCTCGATGACGTGGTCCGCCGCGCGGATCATCGCCTCGTCATGCTCGACGACGACGACCGTGTTGCCGGCCTCGACCAGCGAGCGGATGATGGTGACCAGGCGGTTGATGTCCCTCGGGTGGAGTCCGACGCTGGGCTCGTCCATGACGAAGAGGGTGTCGACCAGCGAGGTGCCGAGGCAGCCCGTCAAGTTGACCCGCTCCACCTCCCCGCCGGAGAGCGTCCGGGAGGGCCGGTCGGGCGTGAGATATCCAAGGCCCACTTCGCGCAGGTAGCGCAGACGCGTGAGGATGGAGTCAAAGGCGACCTCCGCCTGGCGCTCCCCTGCGGCGGGCCGGGCGCTCGCCACCATCTCGAGAAGCCGGTCGATCGGCATCCCGTAGAGCTGCGGGAGGGTGTGCCCCCTCCATCTCCAGCAGAGGGCCTCGGGCTGCAGCCGGGCGCCGCCGCACGCGGGGCACGTGTTGTAGGAGCGATAGCGCGAGAGGAACACGCGCACGTGCATCTTGTAGGTGGTTTTTTCGAGCCAGCGGAAAAACCCCTTCACTCCGTACCAGTACTTGGGCCACTCCTTGCCGTTTTCCTCGCCATAGCCCGGCTCGCCGTCGATCACGAAGGCCCGCTGCTCCGCGGTCAGCTGCTCAAACGGAACGTCGGTCGGGATGCGCAGGCGTTTCGTGAACTTGCGCAGGTCGTCCTTCGAGGAGCTGTACACCGCCCCCTCCCAGCACCGCAGCGCGCCCCCGTCGATCGACAGGGAGGGGTCCGGGACCGCCAGGCGGTAGTCGATCTCGATGATCCGGCCGAAGCCCCGGCATCTGGGGCAGGCGCCAAGCGGGGAGTTGAACGAGAACAGCGCAGGGGTGGCGGCGCGGAATTTCCGGCCCGTCTTGGGCGAATGGAGCCCGCGGGAGTAGTGGCCGAGCTCCACGGGGACCTCGCCGGCAAAGACACGGACCTCGCCCCGGCCAAAGTGCATCGCTGTTTCGACCGCCTCGGTGAACCGGGCCATGGAAGCCGGCTCGATCTGTATCCGGTCCTGGACTACAAAAATCCGCTCGACGCCCGAAAGGACCCCCGGGTCCGCCAGGAGCTCCTCCACCCGGTGGACCGCCAGGCCCGCGCTCGCGGGGACCGCCGCCAGGACGCGGACATAGGCCTGGTTCTTCAGATTGGGTAGAATCTCCGCCCAGGGGAGGTTCTCGGGCCTGGCGACCTCGAACGCGACGAGGACGGCCGTGCCGGGGCTCGCCTCCAGCGTTTTTTTCCAGACCGTCTGGGGATTGTCGTCCTCCACCTTGTCGCCGGTCTCCGGGTCGAAGCATTCCGCGACATGGCTGAACCACACCTTGAAGAAGTCGGTCAGCTCGGTCATGGTCCCCACCGTCGACCGGGATGACTTCACCGTGTTGGTCTGCTCGATCGCGATGGACGGCCGGATGTTCTCGATGGAATCGACGCGGGGCTTTTCCAGGAGCTCGAGGAACTGGCGGGTGTAGGCGCTGAACGTTTCGACGTAGCGGCGCTGCCCCTCGGCATGGAGCGTTTCGAAGACAAGCGAGCTCTTGCCGGCGCCGCTGAGGCCGGTCACGACGACGTAGCGCCCGAGGGGGACGTCGAGGTCGAAGCCCTTCAGGTTGTTCTGGCGCACGCCGCGAAGCCGGATGCATTCCGGCTTCCGCCCGGGTGCCAGAACGTCTCGGCGTCGGGCCCCGGTCACAGGCGGGGGGCGGGTTCGCCGGCCCGCAAAAGCGATTCAAACAGGCTCACGTAGGCGGCGACCTGCCTCGCGGGGTCGAAGGCCCGCCGCGTGAACGCCCGCGCCTCGTCGGCCCGGGCGGCCCGTTCGGCCGCCGTGTCGGACGCAAGGAGCGCGAGGGCGGCCCGGAATCCGGGATAGTCGCCCTGGGCGACCATCCATCCCGTCTTCCCCTGGACGAAGCATTCCCGGATGCCGAGGGCGCGGCAGGCGACTGCCGGAAGCCCGTGGGACTGCGCCTCGATCAGGAAGTTTGAGAGCGCCTCCTCCTTGGAGGCATGGACGGCGATCTCGGCCGCGCGGTAGTAGGGTTCCGGATCGGATTGGAAGCCAAGAAAACGTACCCTCGCCCCGATTCCGAGCCGGTCGGCGAGCCGCTCGCACGAGGCGCGCTCCGGTCCGTCGCCGGCAAACCACAGCATCCAGTCCCATTCCAGCGGCAGGTCGGCGGCGATTTCCACGAGCGCACGCTGGTTTTTCGAGGTCCTGAACATCGCGACCGAGAGGAGAACCGTGGTTCCCGGAGCGGCGCCGAGGCGCGCGCGTAGCTCGCTGTCGCGGCCGCGGAAGGACTCGGGGAACACCAGTGAATTGTAGATGACCGACAGCCTGCCTCGATCGAGCCCGTGCAGCGTCACGAGTTCGTCGGCCGCCTCCAGGCTGTTGGTCACCAGGTGGGACGTCTGCCGAACGGAGTCGTAATAGAGCTCGGGAAGGCGGTCGCCCGCGCGCAGGCTCGAGACCACCTTGGTCCGGAGGCCGCGGCTCAGGGCCCTTTTCTGGATTCGGCCCGCGTAGCAGTTGGCTGTCTTTCCCATGCAAAGGACGACGTCGGGACTATCCCCGAGAGCGGCTCGCATGAGGCCGGGTGCGAACCAATCGACGCCCGTGTCAAAGGGTTGAAGGCATCGATGATCGGAGCTCACGGTTTTGGCGAGGCGTCCGCCGGGGCGGAACGTGACCAGCCGCACGGAATGGCCCAGGGCGCTGAGTTCCCTTGAGAGAAGGATCGAATGGCGTTCGGTGCCCCCGCTGCGAAGATAGTCCTGCAGGATGATGATTTTCATTGCCCGGGGATTCCTCCGGGGGAAAGTGGCATGAACGATGAACTCACCGGTCGCTAGACTCCTCGTGCGATGGCTGGTCCTGGCGCTCGGCGTGGTGATTGCCACCCACCTGGTTCCGGGAATTCATTGCAGCGATTTCGGGGCCCTGGTCGCCGTCGTCGTGCTGCTGAGTTTCTTCAACGCCATCCTTAGGCCGGTCCTGGTGCTGTTCACTTTGCCCTTCATTATCGTAACGATGGGTCTAGGAATCATCATTATCAATGCGATCTTGTTTTTGTTTGTCGGACGCCTGGTCGATGGCTTCACCGTCGCGGGATTCTGGCCCGCCGTGGGCGGATCGCTGGTGCTCAGCGTGACCAATTTTGTCGTGAACGGAGCCATGCGCAGGTCCCACCGGCGTCCGCCCGGGCCGCCGCGCGGGCCGTCCCCGCCGGGCGGCGACGTGATCGATATTTAGTTGCCGATCGCCGGCGGCGAAGCACGTTGACGGAATGCCGGACACGACTGAATACGACCTGATCGTCATAGGGGGTGGACCCGCGGGCTATGCCGGGGCGATCCGCGCGGGCCAGTTGGGCAAGAAGGTGGCGTGCATCGAGCTCGAGCGCGCCGGGGGCACCTGCCTCAACTGGGGTTGCATTCCCACCAAGGCCCTCCTCAAGAGCGCCGAGCTCTACCAGAAGATGAAGAAGGCGGAGGTCTACGGGCTGAGCGCCAAGGAGGTCGGGTTCGATTTCGCGAAGGTGATGGAGCGCTCGCGCACGGTTGCCGGGCAGATGGCCAAGGGGGTCGAATTTCTCTTCAGGAAGAACAAGGTCGACTACTTTCTCGGCACGGGCCAGGTGCACGCTGCGGGCATGGTGACGATGAAGGACGGCGAGCACCAGGGGAAGTTCTTCCACGCAAAGAACGTCCTCGTGGCGACGGGCTGCAAGATGCGCCGGATCGCGGGACTCGACTACGACGGGGTCCGGGTCATGACCTCGCGCGAGGCGCTGGCCTCGACGGCATTCCCGAAGTCGATCCTCATCGTCGGGGCCGGGGCGATCGGCGTCGAATTCGCCTATTTCTACAATGCCCTCGGGTCCAAGGTGACGCTGGTGGAGATGCTGCCCCAGATCCTTCCGCTCGAGGACGAGGAAGTCTCCAAGACCCTGCAGAGGGCCTTCGAGAAGCAGGGAATCGAGCTCCACGTGGGGACGAAGTGCGAGAACTTCAAGGCCGGCAAGTCCTCGGTGAAGGTGGAGCTCGTCGCGGGGGAGTCGCGGACCCTGGTCGAGGCCGACGTGGTGCTTTCCGCGATCGGCGTTGTCGCCAACCTCGACGGGGTGTTCGCCCCGACGCTGAAGCCCGACCTCGACCGGAATTTTCTCAAGGTGGGGGACGACTATCGGACGAGCCTGCCCGGCGTCTACGGCGCGGGCGACATCATCGGTCCGCCGTGGCTGGCCCATGTCGCAACCTATGAGGCGGTCAACGCGGTCAACGGCATGTTTGGCCACGGAAAGGCTCGGCGCGTGAAAAACTTTCCGGGCTGCACCTACTGCCAGCCGCAGGTCGCCAGCACCGGGCTGACTGAGAAAGCCGCCCGGGAAAAGGGCCTCGACATCAAGGTGGGCAAGTTCCCCTTCACGGCGTCGGGCAAGGCCGTGGCGTCGGCCGAGACCGAGGGTTTCGTGAAGGTGGTCACCGACGCGAAGACGGGGGAGATCTACGGCGCGCACATCATCGGCTCGGAAGCGACCGAGCTGATCGCCGAGTACGGCCTGGCGATCGAGCTCGAGGCGTCGGCCGAGGAAATCCACCAGACGATCCATGCGCATCCGACCCTGAGCGAAGCCGTCATGGAGGCTTCGGCCGCCTCGTTGGGCGAGGCGATCCATATCTGACCGGTCCCCCGGTTGGGGGACCAAAATCCGACGTCAACGCACTCGACAAGCCTTTGGGCCGGATCCTAGCATGCGAGGATGAAGATCTATCTCGATGGCCGGTTTGTCGACCAGGCCGACGCCAAGGTGTCGGTTTTTGATCACGGGCTGCTTTATGGGGACGGGGTCTTCGAGGGAATCAGGCTCTACGGAGGGAATGTATTCCGCCTGGAGGAACATCTGGAGCGCTTTGAGAACTCCGCAAAATCCATTTTGCTGGACCTTCCGCTGACGCGTGCCGAGTGGAGCGAGGCCATCTGCGAAACCTGCCGCCAGAACGGGCTGGTGGACGGTTACATCCGCTTGGTCGTCACCCGCGGCGTGGGAGACCTGGGCCTCGCGCCCTGGCTCTGCGCCAAGCCGTCCTACTTTGTCATCGCGAGCAAGATCTCCCTCTACCCGGCGGAGTACTATGAAAACGGGCTTTCGATCGTCACCGTGCCCACACGGCGCATCGGCCCGGCGTCGCTGCCTGCGACGATCAAGTCGCTCAACTACCTGAACAACATCCTGGCCAAGATCGAGGCCAAGCAGTTCGGAGCGCTGGAGGCGATCATGCTGAACGAGCAGGGCTATGTTGCCGAGGCGACGGCCGACAACGTCTTTATCGTCCACAAGGGCGTCGTCCTCACGCCTTCCGTGTCCCAGGGCGCCCTGACAGGGGTGACCCGGAGCACGATCATCGACATCGCGAGGAGCTTGGGGATTGCGGAACGCGAGGCCGACCTGACCCGCTATGACCTCTGGTGCGCGGACGAATGCTTCCTCACGGGCTCCGGAGCCGAGGTGATTCCGGTGGTCAAGCTGGACGGCCGCACGATCGGAACGGGCAAGCCGGGCCCGGTCACGAGGACGATGATGGCCGAATTCAAGAAGCGGGTACTGATCGAGGGAACGCGCATCTGAACGCCCGCCCTCCCCACTGCGCCGCAATGGCGCAACCCGTGTCCCTTTTTGAGCTGAAAGGGTGCGCTGGGGCGGAGTGCGGGCGCGGCTTGCCCAATGGGGCCGATCATGGCACATTAGGTGCATAGGAAACACGTCTCTCCATGGCCAATCCACTTAAGTGCGATCTTTGTTCCAAGCCCGCCACGGTGCACCTTACGCAGATTCTTGATAACAAGGTGCACAAGGTGGACTTGTGCGAGGATTGCGCCCAGGAGAAGGGCGTGACCGATCCCAGCGGTTTCTCGCTGGCCGACCTGCTGCTGAAGGCCTCCCTGAACCCCGACCCCGCGTCGAGCGGCATGCGCTGCGAGCAGTGCGGGTTTTCGCCGGGCGATTTCAAGAAGCAGGGCCGCTTTGGCTGCCCGGCGTGCTACGGCGCGTTCAAGGGCATCCTCGATCCCATGCTCGACGGGATGCACAAGGGAACCGTCCATTCGGGCAAGATCCCACAGAGGGCGCTCGAGAGGAAATCACTTTACGACAAGCTCACCAAGCTCGAGGTCGACCTCACCGAGGCGATCAAGGCCGAGCGCTACGAGGATGCCGCACGCTGCAGAGATGAAATCAACCAAGTCAGACAAGCCGTCGACCAAAAGCCGGCGCGCTAAGCCCATGACCATCGGATCGCTAATCGAGACGCCATCGGAATTGACCGATTCGACGAGCAGCAAGTCCGCAATCGTCCTGATGACGCGGATACGCTTGGCGCGCAACCTTGCGGGACATCCCTTTCCCGGTTGGGCGAAGCCTGCGCAGCGCGAGAAGATCCTTGAGGCCTGCCGGAGCGCGATCGCCGCCACCTCGGTCATGAAGCGGGGCCTGTCCGTCGGCGTCGGCGATCTCGCCGAGCTCGAGAAGCGGATTCTCGTCGAGCGCCACCTGATCAGCCGCGAGCTCAGCGGCTCAAAGCAGGGCAGCGGGGTCGTGATCAGCAAGGACCAGGCGATTTCCATCATGATCAACGAGGAGGATCACCTGAGGATCCAAATGCTGCGCTCCGGGTTTCAGCTCAAGAAGGCCTGGGCCGCGATCAACGAGCTGGATTCGGTGCTTGAGGAATCGCTGGACTTCGCCTTCTCGCCGGACCTCGGCTACCTGACCGCCTGCCCGACCAACCTCGGCACGGGGATGCGCGCGTCCGCGATGATGCACCTTCCGGCGCTCGTGATCGCGAACCAGATGGAGAAGGTGGTGCGGGCCGTCAACCAGCTCGGCATGGTCGTGCGCGGCCTATTCGGAGAGGGCTCCGACGCGAGCGGAAGCATCTTCCAGATTTCGAACCAGACGACGCTCGGCGAATCCGAGGAGGAGATCCTTAAGCGGTTGTCCGGGGTGCTCCAGTCCATCATCGAGCACGAACTCAACGCCCGCGCCCGACTTCTCGAGGCGGACTCCGGGAAGCTTTTTGACAAGATCGGCCGCGCCTTCGGAATCCTCCAGAACGGGCACGTCTTGAGCTCCAACGAGGCCATGAATCTGCTTTCGCTCATCCGCCTCGGCGTTGACTTGGGGGTGTTTCCCGACGCCAAGCGCTCGGTGACCGACCGCCTCTTCATCGAGGCCCAACCGGGCCACCTTCAGCACGCCCAGAAGGGCGAATTTGAGGCCGGCCAGCGCGACCTCCTCAGGGCGGAAAGACTCCGTTCTGAGTTTGCCAATTTTGCCCGTCCCGACTTTACTTTGTCCGCCAACGGAAACAACTAACCCGTCGCCTCACGCTCCATGTCGCAGGAACCGATGAACAACTTTACGCCGCGCGCCCAGCAGGTGCTGGCGCTGGCTCGCAAGGAAGCCGACCGCTTCCACCATAACTATGTCGGTACCGAGCATATCCTGCTCGGGCTGATCAAGTTGGGTCAGGGCGTGGCCGTGAGCGTGCTCCAGAAGATGGGCCTCGACCTCGAGACCGTCCGCGCCGCCGTCGAGAAGCAGGTCGGGACGGGTCAGGAGACCAAGGCGCAGGGGAGCATTCCCTACACTCCGAGGGTGAAGAAGGTGCTCGCGCTGGCGGGCAAGGAGGCCAAGGCGCTCAATCATTCCTATGTCGGCACCGAGCACATCCTGCTGGGGCTCCTCCGGGAGGGCGAGGGAGTCGCCGCCCGCGTGCTCAAGTCGCTCGACGTCGATATCGAGCGCACGCGCAATGAGATCCTGCGCGAGCTCGATCCCCAATTTTCCGGCGGTAGCGAGGGCGTCGGCGAGGAGGCTGCAGCGGGAACACCCCAAAGGCCGGGCGGCCAGACCGATGAGAAAAAGGAGATCAAGACCCCGGCCCTCAAGGCCTTTGGCCGCGATCTGACCGAGCTTGCCCGCAAGGGCGAGATGGACCCGGTCGTGGGACGGAAGGCCGAGATCCGCAGGGTGATCCAGATCCTTTGCCGGCGGACGAAGAACAACCCCGTATTGATCGGCGAGGCGGGTGTCGGAAAGACGGCGATCGTCGAGGGCCTCGCCCAGGAGATCGCGGCGGGCAACGTCCCGGAGATCCTGCTTGAGAAGAAGGTGATCACCCTCGACCTCGCGCTCATGGTGGCGGGCACGAAGTACCGCGGCCAGTTCGAAGAGCGGATCAAGGCCGTGATGGACGAAATCAAGCGCGCCCGGAACGTGATCCTTTTCATCGACGAGCTGCACACGATCGTCGGCGCCGGAGCGGCCGAGGGCGCGATGGACGCCTCGAACATCTTCAAGCCGGCGCTCTCGCGCGGCGAGCTGCAGTGCGTGGGCGCCACAACGCTCAACGAATACCGCAAGTACATCGAGAAGGACAGCGCCCTCGACCGTCGCTTCCAGTCGGTCAAGGTGGAGCCGCCCTCCGTCGACGACACGATCACGATCCTGAAGGGGATCCGGGGAAAGTACGAGGACCACCACAAGGTGACCTTCACCGACGTTGCACTCGAGGCCGCCGCGAAGCTGTCCGACCGCTACATCACCGGGCGTTTCCTGCCCGACAAGGCGATCGATGTGATGGACGAGTCCGGGTCCCGTGCGCGCATCTCGGCCCTCAGCAGGCCGCCGGACATCGAGGGCCTGACCAAGGAGATCGAGGAGGTCTGTGCCCAGAAGGAGAAGGCGATCAGCGAGCAGCATTTTGAGGAGGCCGCGAAGTTCCGCGACCGGGAGAAGCAGCTCCGCGCAAAGCAGGAGCAGGCGACCGAGCAGTGGAAGAAGGCGCGCGAGGAAAAGCGGGTCACGATCGACGAGGACCTGATGATCCAGGTCGTCGCCGACTGGACTGGGATCCCGCTGTCCCGGATGGAGAAGAAGGAGAGCGAGAAGCTCCTCAATCTCGAGGCCGAGATCGAAAAGACCGTCGTGGGCCAGGGCGTGGCCGCGGGCTCGATCGCCCGGGCCCTGCGCCGTTCGCGGGCGGACCTAAAGGACCCCCGCCGGCCGATCGGCTCGTTCCTCTTCGTCGGCCCGACCGGTGTCGGCAAGACCGAGACCGCGAAGCAGGTTGCCGCGCAGATGTTCGGCAAGCAGGAGGCCCTCGTCCAGATCGACATGAGCGAGTACATGGAGAAGTTCTCCGTTTCGCGCCTCATCGGATCGCCCCCGGGGTATGTGGGTTACGAGGAGGGCGGCCAGCTCACGGAATCCATCCGCCGGCGGCCCTACGCCGTCATCCTCTTTGACGAGGTCGAGAAGGCCCATCCGGACGTGCTCCAGATTCTTCTGCAGATCCTGGAGGACGGCCGCCTCACGGATTCCCTGGGACGCACCGTGGATTTCAGGAACACGATCATCATCATGACCTCGAACGTCGGCGCGCAGCTCTTGCAGCGCCAGACCTCGATGGGATTTTCCGCGGCCGCGTCGAGCTTCAACGACGCGGAGAAAATGCGCGAGAAGGTGCTCGAGGAGGCCAAGCGGGTGTTCAGGCCCGAATTCCTGAACCGGATCTCGGACATCGTGTTCTTCAGGCCGCTCGACAGGAACGACCTCACCGCGATCGTCGACCTGGAAATTGCGAAGTTTGCCAAGCGGCTCGTCGAACGGAAGATCACCCTCGAGTTCACCCCCGAGGCCAAGGAACTCCTCATCGAGAAAGGGTACGATGAGAAATACGGCGCCCGCCCGCTCAGGCGCGCCGTGGAGCACTACCTTGAGGACCCGCTTGCGGAAGGCATCCTCCGCGGCGAGGTGAAGGAGGGCGAGGCGGTCATGGTGGGACGCGACGGCGAGGTTCTCAATTTTAAGCAGAAGACGCCTCCCGCAGCCACAGGTGTGGCGCCCTAAAAAAAACGGCCCACCGCCGTTGAGCAAAACCCCGTCTCCGAGAAAAAAGGGGACGGGGTTTTCATTCGCCCTCCGGCGGCCCGGGACTATTGAATGTGCGGCGTAATGAAGCCGCTGAGACGATGGGCTGGATATGCTTTCGGGGTGCTTGGCCTGGCCGCGGCGCCGAGGTCCGCCCTGGCGCAGGAGGATCCGGGACTCTCCATTCCTGACTCCGAGACCTTCAATCCGCCCGCGCAGAGCCGCCTCGAGCAGATCGAGGGTTTGGCGGCTGTTAACGGATGGCCGTCGGTCGCCGCGCCGCTTCGCGCCGCAGCCGTCAGCGCCTACGGGCAAGATCGGCTGGTCGCAGCCGACGCCTGGTACCACGCGTACCAATGGGCCGCCCTGTTTTCCGAGCCGGAGGACCAGTTCCGCTCCAATTGGATCGAGGGCATGTCGGCGTCCCACCTGAGCTACCCCGCGGTCTCGGGGGACTATCCTCCGAGCAGCCGGCTCGTCGGGTCCTACCTGTCCCCCGAGATGCAGGCCTGGGTTCTCTCGAACGCGCAGTTCTCGGAGGAATTCTTTTCCCTGCGCAACCCGCTGGACGACATCCCGAAGGTGTTCCAGATCCTCGATGGACTCCATCGCCGCAATCCGGCCGCGTTCGTCCGGTATGCGTCCCTCGCTCTTGCGCTGTCGGTCGTCTATGACGTCCCCCCGCCGCCCTATTGGCCGCACCACCAAGTGACCGAGAGCTCCCTTTCGCGGCAATTGCCCAATCCGGCTGCGCCGTTCGACTGGTTCACCCACGAGGACATGATGGGCCGCACCTATTTCCGGCTCGCGAGGCTGCGGGCCGAGGAACTCAAGTTCGTCATCGATGCCGCGGCTCCGATTCCGGAGCTCGAATGGTCGCAGGAGGCCGTTCCCTATTCGCTGGACCAGTTCGCCGACACCTATCAGATGGTAAAATACCGCACCGACCGCAGCGACGCGGAGTCGCGCATGGTGTGGTCGGACCGCCCCTATACCCTGCAGTCGATCCTGTCGGAGGGTGGGATCTGTGTCGACGAGGCCTATTTTGCATCGGAAGCGGGCAAGGCGCGCGGCGTGCCGACGCTGCTGTTCGCCGGGGCGGGCCAGGACGGCCGCCACGCGTGGTTCGGGTTTCTCGATTCCACCGGAAAATGGCAGCTCGACGCCGGCCGCTACGCCGAACAACGGCTCGTGACCGGGCTCGCGATCGATCCGCAGACCTGGATGGTGATCTCGGACCACGAGCTCCAGTTCCTGTCGGAGCGATTCAGGGCGCTCCCGTCGTTCCTGCAGTCGCGTGTCCACGAGGAATTTGCCCGCGATTTCCTCTGGACGGGCGATGCCGAGGCGGCGGCGCACTCCGCGCGCACGGCGGTGAATTTCGAGCGGCGCAACCTGCCTGCCTGGGAAACCCTGATCGCCGCCAATGCAAAGCTGGGGCTCGACCCGGCGCGCCAGGAAGGCGTCCTGAGGGAGGCGGCGCTCGCCTTCGGCCGCTATCCGGACCTGGTGATCTGGTACGTGAACCGGATTTGCCAGAGCCTGCGCGCGCGGGGCGAGACGAGCCTCGCCAACTACGAGGAGCGCGGGATTGCGGAACGGCTGAAGGGCGACCGCGCGGACCTCTCGATC
>Ga0182018_10004407_pt1 | contig 11850 bp, 12 predicted proteins | sample 812P2MmetaG_FD_120490 | JGI IMG/M metagenome (GOLD analysis project Ga0182018, IMG submission 120490) | Permafrost microbial communities from Stordalen Mire, Sweden - 812P2M metaG | ecosystem: Environmental > Terrestrial > Soil > Wetlands > Permafrost | place: Sweden: Stordalen | collected...
AAATCCAGCATCTCGTTGAGCATCGTGTCGGTCAGCCCCTCGATTTTCGCCACGCCATCGCCGATTTCGCGGACGATGCCGACGTTTTGTTTCGCCGTCGCGGTTTTCACTCCGCTGATTTGCGCTTCAATTTCCTGCAATAAGCTGCTCATAAAATTTCGTTAAAAACTTTCTTCCAATTTTTCCAGACGCATTTTCACGCTGCCGTCGTAAAGGTCGCTGCCGACCTGAATCCGCAAACCGCCGATGAGCGCCGGATTCTGCGCGAACGAAATGCTCACACCCGCTCCGTATTTCTTTTTGATCTCGTTCGTCACGTCCGCCTGCATATCTGCGGGCAATGTTGTCGCGCTCTCGACGCGCGCAGCGTGCTGCTCCAAATCCATCTTCACGAGGCGATGCAAGCGTGACAAAATCTCGACGTAGCCGCGCGGTTTTTGATCGGCCAACAGTTTGACCGTCTGCCGGACGCGATTTTCGTCCAGCAAATTATTGGCGTGGCAACTGCGGAACATTTGCCGGGCGTCGCGCTGTGCGTGTTTGGAAATTTTCATTTTCTGTTTGGGAGGGACGGCGTGTCGCCGTCCCTTTTTTTTATTTGGGACGCCGACACGGCATCCCTCCCAATTAATTGTTATGCGGCCAATTGTTTCTCGGTTTCTTCCGCGAGCCGTTTTTGGTCGTCCGCCGTGAGAATTTTTCCGGTGACGGTCGAGGTCGTCTGCACGACGAGCCTTCCGACTTCGCGTTTCAGCGACGCGAGCATCTGCGCGCGTTCCTGCACGGCGGCCTCGCGCGCCTTGACGATGATTTGTTCGGCGGCAGAAATCGCCTTTTGCGTTTCCGTTTCGCGCACGCGGGCGGCGGCCTGACGCGACTCGTCAATCATCTTGTTCGCCTTGTCGCCGGCGTCGGCCAGAATTTTCTGGCGCTCGGCTTCCGTCTTCGCCACGTCGCCTTTGATTTTTTCCGCGTTGGCAAGCGCCTCGGCGATTTTTTCGCGCCGCGCCTGCAGCATGGTGAAAATCGGCCCGTAGGCATATTTCCACAGCACGAAAAAAACGATTGAGAAGCTGATCAACTGCATGATCAGCGCCCGCCAGTCAATTCCCAGTTCTTTAAGCATAGCCCGTCTTTATTTAACGCCGAACCATGCGATGACCGCCCATCCTTCGGCCAAGGCCATGCCGACGAACATCCACAGCAGGATGCGGCCCATCATCCCGGGATTGCGGCTCATGGCGACAAGCGCGCCTGCCGTGGCGCAACCAATGCCAATGGACGCGCCGGCCATTGCCACGCCCGTTTTAACGTCGGACAGGACGACGGTATTTGCTATTTCTGCGAGCATATGTTTTTTCTTTCTAGTTTGTTTTTCTTGTTGTCGCAGCCGCCTGTGTTTTTCAACGCGGCTGCAAATTCAAAATTTTCAATGACCCGGTTCTTCCTGATGCGAGCACATCGTGCCCACAAATGCCACGACCAGCAACCCGAACACAAACGCCTGCACGCCGCAGACAAATGTTTCGTAAAAATAAACCGTGAGCGTGATGAAAAAAGATCCCAGCCACGATGGAATATGCATTCCCATGTCCAGCATGGTTTCGCCGGCGAAAACGTTTCCGTAAAGCCGCATCGCCAGTGCCACGGGCCGGGCGAACAAAATCGAAACCACCTCCATAAAACCGATGAAAAGGAAAAGCAGCGAAATCAATGGAAACACCCATTTATTGACCTGCATTTTCACGCCAAAAACATGTTTGGTGAATCCCCAAACTCCATTGTAACGAATGGCCCAAAAAAGGCACATAACCAAAAAAATGGAGGTCATCGCCACGGTCAGGTTCGCGTCGGATGTCGGCGGGCGGAAAAACGGACTGCTGACATTCTCAATGGCAAACGGCATCGCACTGTTTTTAGCGGGCGTTCCGAAACCGATGCTGCCGACGCCCGGAATCAAATCCACATAATTGCACATGACGATGAAAATCAAAAACGTCGTCGCAAACGGAAAAACCCATCGCGTGACCCTGGCATCCAGGACATCGGTCATAAAAACCTCCCAGCTTTCGACGATCATTTCCATCAAGTTTTGCATTCCCGACGGAATCTCCTTGATGTTTTTCCAAGTCGTCACGCGTACGACGATCAGGATGATCGCCGCCACAATCCATGAGCAAACAATTGAATTGGAAATGGGAAGCGCAATTTGCGCCGGCCACCACCCCGCAAAAATTGAAGGCACATTTTTATCCGGAGACGGCCCGATATAAAAAAGCGCGGGTGCTTTTTCTGAAGGAAGCACTTCCTCTTCCGCCGGTTGGGCAGTCTGTGCCGCCGCAGTTGAACTTGCCGGATTTGAAACCACAGGCGGACTGCTCGCGTTTGTTTGCGAAGACGGCTGCGCGTTCACATTCGCCACAAAAATCGCGGCGAAAAAGGCGCAGACCAAAAAGATTTTGCTGAATGACTTCACTATAAAAAATCACTTCCGACGACACCGATTGCTCAATTAACCAAACCAATTGTGGGTTTGAGAAACTCAAAGTTGCCCCATCGTGAAAAATTTCACAAGCACTTTTTTGGAAAAATTTTCCTTTAGCGTTGCTCTGCGAGCGCCGGTTGTCCGCGGTCAAAGACCGCCGCTACAAACCTAAATAATTTCTACCATTTTCGGCGCAAAGATTCCGGTGTTTCGCCCAGTTCTCGCAATTTCCTTAAACTCAAAGCGTCGTGACGTTTCGCCAGGCGCTGACCGTTTTCGTCCCGCATCAGGTCGCAGTGGAAGAATTTCGGCGGCGTCAGGCCGAGCGCGTGATAAAGCAAAATCTGCCGCGCAGTGCTGACAAGCAAATCCGCGCCGCGCACGACCTCGGTGATTTGCATCGCCGCATCGTCCGTGACGCAGGCGAGTTGATACGCCGGAACACCGTCGCCGCGCCAGACAACAAAATCGCCAAAATCCTTTCCGGCGATGAATTTTTGTGCGCCGAAATTTCCATCGTGAAAGAATATGATTTCACCGTCGGGAACGCGAAATCGGAGTGACGCATGACGGGTGACAGGTGACATGACTGCGCGCGCCAGATCCTTGTCACTTGTCACCCGCCACTTGTCGCCTTTTCCCCGGCAAGTTCCCGGATAAATCGGTTCGTCATCGTCATTCGCGTGCGGCGCACGCGTGGCGGCCTGAATGTCCTTGCGCGAACAATTGCAGGGATAAACAAAATTTCCGGCGCGCAATTTCTCCAGAGCCGCTCGATAAAAATTCATCCGCTCGCTTTGATTGTAGGGCGCAAACTTTCCGCCAACGTCCGGGCCTTCGCTCCACTCAAATCCAAACCAGCGCAAATCCTCCAGCATCGCCGGGACAAATTCCATTTTGTATCGGGTGGAATCCAAATCCTCGTTCCGCAAGATCAGCGCGCCGCCATTTTCTTTCGCGCGTTGTTGCGCGACCCAAAACGTCCGCGCGTGGCCGAGGTGCAGAAATCCCGTCGGCGATGGCGCGAGTCTTCCGCGATAATTGGCGTGATTCATTTCACCACAGGATTATCAAAATTGGGCGGAATTGAATCTGAAAAAATAAAATGGACTTCCACCGCCGCCGAATTTAATAATTACTTCATGAACCTAATTAAATCACTCACACGGGAGCAATTATCTTTTCGATTGTTCATTTCACTCCTTGTTTACACCGGCGCGGCAGCCAGTGTTTCGCGCGCGCAGACGACCAATCCGGTCCCGACACTGCAAATCAAGGCCGATCAAGTGACGACAAAAGTCAGCCCGATGCTTTACGGTTTGATGACGGAAGAAATCAATTTCTCCTACGAGGGCGGACTTTACGGCGAGCTGATCCGCAACCGCACGTTCAAGGCGAATCCGACAAACGCGGTTTATTGGAGCGCCGTCAATGGTTCAATCTCGCTCGACACGAACCAGCCGCTCAATTCGGCCTTGAACGTGAGTTTGAAACTGGACACCAGCGGCGCATCGCAAACCAGGCAGGTGGGAATTGCCAACGATGGCTATTGGGGAATTCCCATCCGGCCTAACACGACTTATCACGTTTCGTTTTATGCGAAGGCAAAACATTTCAGCGGCGCTCTTACCGTGAATCTCTTCCACATCGCCAGCACGAACGAGCAAATCATCAAATCGCAGGATTTCGAGGCGCATCTTGAGGGAATGATGTTTCCGGCTGCCAGCGCGACGATTCCAAAAATTTCCGGCGACTGGCAAAAATATGAAGTGACGCTGACAACCGGCAATGTCGAGCCGTCGAAGAATAACCGGCTGGTAATTTCAGCGACGAAACCGGGGACATTTTTCAATCATCATGGCACGGTCTGGTTTCAGCAAGTCTCGTTGTTTCCGCCGACGTTTAACAATCGTCCCAACGGCAACCGTCCCGACATCATGCAACTGCTCGCGGACATGAATCCAAAATTTCTCCGGCTGCCCGGCGGCAATTATCTCGAAGGTGATTACATCAACGAGCGCTTCAACTGGAAAGAAACCATCGGCGACATTTCACAACGGCCCGGCCACCGCAGTCCGTGGAATTACTGGTCCACAGATGGCTTTGGCCTGATGGAATATTGCGAATGGTGCGAAGACCTGCACATGGAGCCGCTGCTCGCGGTGTTCGCCGGCTACGCGTTGAAGCATGATTACATCAAACCCGGTCCCGATCTTGAGCCTTACGTTCAGGACGCACTTGACGAAATCGAATACATCACCGGCGATGCCGCGACGACGAAGTGGGGCGCGCAACGCGCGAAGGACGGTCATCCCGCGCCGTTCCCGCTGCATTACGTCGAAGTCGGAAACGAAGACTGGTTCGACCGCTCCGGCAGTTACGAAGGACGGTTCGCTCAATTCTTCAACGCCATCAAGGCGAAGTATCCGCAGCTTCAAGTCATCGCCACGACGCCGGTGAAAAGCGTCACGCCGGATTTTGTTGACGAACATTATTACCGTTCGCAGGAGCAGATGGAATCACAGTCGCACATGTATGACACGCGCAAGCGCGAAGGCCCGAAGGTTTTCGTCGGTGAATGGGCCACGCGCGTTGGCCGCCCCACGCCCAACATGGCGGGCGCACTCGGCGACGCCGCGTGGATGTGCTGCATGGAACGCAATTCCGACCTTGTCCTCCTGGAATCGTATGCGCCGTTGTTCGTGAATGTCAGCGACCTTGGCCGCGGCGGCTCGATGCAATGGCCCAGCGACCTTATCGGCTACGACGCGCTGACCAGCTACGGCTCGCCATCGTATTACGCGCAAAAAATGTTCAGCACGCACCACGGCGACAACGTGCTGGCGACTGACTCGCAGGACATCCCGACCTACACATGGCAGCCGCCAGTGCGCACCCGCAACGGGGTTCCGCAAGGGGATCGCCCGGCTCCGCGACAGGTGCCGGAAATTTTCTACGACGCCACGCGCGACAGTCAGAGCGGGACAATTTATCTCAAGGTGGTCAACCGCCAAGGCACGGCGCAGCCGGTGCATATTCAAATCAGCGGCGGTGCCTCGGTTGAACCTGAAGGCGAGGCTTTGGTCTTGAAAGCGGACAACCCCGACGACACGAATTCCATCCAAGAGCCGGTGAAGATTGTTCCCGTCACGGAAAAAATTGACGGACTCGGAACCGATTTCACGCGCGAATTCCCGCCGTATTCCATTACGATTTTAGAATTGAAGGCGAAGTGAAGTTGTTTTGGAGTGCGGTGACACGTCACCGCTTTCAAAGACGCGACATGTTGCGTCGTTTCAAAGTGCGGACATGTCCGCGCACTCCAAATTAAAACGACTCGTCCGGATTCTCCGCTAACCATCCGCTCAAGCCCGGCAACGGTCTGGACAAAACTTTTTGTACTTTTGAGATGTCCAGCGACGTGTCCAACGCGCGCGGCGGCCCGGGAAAATCTTTGGCCGAGCCGGATTCGATTTTCGCGGTCACTTCCGGCCAGCGTTTGACCAGCAACTGGCCGATTTGCCAGCGCGACAATTTTTCCGCGCCGGCGACGTGGTAAATCCCCGCGCAATTTTTCTCCGCCAGTTCCCAGACCGCCCGCGTCGTTTCGACCGCCGGAATAGGCGAACGAAATTCGTCGGTGAACAGTTTCATCGGCCGGCCCGACCGCAGGGCCAGCCGCAAGTCTTCATTGAAGCCGCGATTGCCCGCGCGCGAAACGCCGCCGTTGATGGACAGGCGCGCGACCAGATGATGCGGGTTTTTCAGGATGATTTGCTCGGCGGCGGCTTTTGTTTCACCATAAACATGGGGCGGATTCGGCGCGTCCGTCTCGGTGTAATTTCCTCTGCGCCCGTCGAAAATCAAATCCGTGGAAAAGAAAACGAACTGGATTTCCGCCGCCAATTCCGCGAGCAGCCGGGTGATTTCGACGTTCACGCGCCGCGCGAACGCAGGATTTTTCTGCGCCTCGCCGACGGCGCTGATGGCGGCGCAGTGGATGACCAGTTGCGGTTTGTCCTTGATGAACTCGCGTTCGACGGCGGCGAAATCGAGCAAATCAAAATCCGCGCGCGTCAACGCCCGCACGCGCCAGCGCGGGGCAAATCGTGGCGCGGTCTGGACGAGATAATTTCCAATCAGCCCGTTCGCGCCGGTGATCCAAGCCATTTTCATTTTCGCCCAACACTCTACTTTTTAAGTGCCTGAACTTCCGCGCGACTTGCAATGGCTTTCGTGTAATTGGGATTTATCTCGATTGCCTTATCGTAATCAGTAATAGCGTCGTCGTAATTCTTGAGGCCGCGTTTCGCCGTGCCGCGATTATTATAGGCTTCACCATATTGAGGATTTAGTTCAATAGCTTTATTGCAGTCAAGAATGGCGCCGTTGAAATCGTTAAGATGATTTTTCGCAGCAGCACGACTGTTGTAAGCCTTGGCGTATTGAGGGTTCAGTTCGATTGCTTTATCGAAATCAGCGATAGCTCCAGTGTAATCGTTCAGACGATACTTCGTATTGCCACGATTCAAATAAACTGCGGTATCTTGAGGATTTAATTCGCATGCTTTGTCGTAATCAGCAATTGCGTTTGTATAATTTTCGAGGTTCTGTTCAGCGTTGCCACGGTTGTAATAGCCAAACTGGTATTGCGGATTTATTTCAATGGCTTTGGTGTAGTCGGTTATGGCTCCGGCTTCATCTTTGAGGGCATCTTTCGCCATGCCGCGATTGTTGTAAGCCTTGACGTAATTAGGGTCAATTTGTATGGCCATATCAAATTCGGCAATGGCACCGGCAAAGTCGCCGGAGGCATATTTGCTGTCGCCAGCATTGAAGAGTTTTTTAGCATCTGGTTTAGAACACGATGAGCAAGCAGCAACCAATAAAATCAGAATGAATTTGTTCGGACAAGCGTTCATGCGATGTGAATATACAGCTCTTGTCTTCAAGCTCAATCCACTAATCGCTTGGTGAGGTTGCCATACGCATCAATCCGGCGGTCGCGCAGGAACGGCCAGTGCGTGCGCGTCACGTCCACTTTGGCGAGTTCAACGGGCACGATCAAAATTTCTTCCTTGCTCGTCGAGGCTTTGGCAAGGATTTCGCCGGATGTTCCAGCGACGAAACTTTGCCCCCAAAATTCCAAGCCATCGCCGCGCACACCGGAAATTTTTTCCAAACCGATGCGGTTCGGCACGGCGACAAAGCAGCCGTTAGCGATGGCGTGACTGCGTTGAATCGTTTCCCATGCGTTGTGCTGTCGTTCGCCGAATTCTTTTTTCTCGCCCGGATGCCAGCCGATGGCGGTCGGATAAAATAGGATTTGCGCGCCCTGCATCGCGGTGAGCCGCGCAGCCTCGGGATACCATTGGTCCCAGCAAATCAGCACGCCGATTTTTCCGTAGCGCGTGTTCCAAGTCTTGAAGCCGAGGTCGCCGGGCGTGAAATAGAATTTTTCGTAGAAGAGCGGATCATCGGGAATGTGCATCTTCCGATAGATGCCGAGCAGTGCGCCGTCGGCGTCAATGACGGCGGCGGTGTTGTGATAAACTCCGGCAGCGCGTTTCTCGAACAGCGAGGCGATGATGACGACCTTGTGCTTCTTGGCGAGCTTGCAAAAAGCGTCGGTGCTGGGACCGGGAATTTCTTCGGCGAGTTGAAAATTTTTGTGGTCTTCGCTCTGGCAAAAATACTGCGAGCGGAAAAGTTCCTGCGTGCAGATGATTTGCGCGCCTTCTTTCGCGGCGCGTTCGGCGAGCGCGAGGGTTTTTTTGAAATTCGCGTTCGGGTCGGCGGAACAGGAAGTTTGGATCAGCCCCAATTTCACCACTTGGGCGGCGGCGCGCTTCATGGAATCAGGTGTTGTGCCCCTTCAGGCGCGCGGTTTCTTCGAGGATGATCGTTTTGCCGTGGGCATCGGCGGCGGCGGCGCGCGGCGCTTCCTGCCCAAACAATTCGCGGATGTATTTGCCGAGCGTTTCGTTCGTCGGGCCGTAGCCGCTGTGGTAGATGTAGTATTCGAGGTCATACATCAACTCGTCGGCGGTCGCGTAGCGGCGGTTTGGGTCGCGCGCGAGGCAGTGATGCAAAAGCTCGTTGAGCTTGTCGTCAATGCGGTTGTCGAGCGCGCGGAAATCGGGAATGGGCTGGTTCAAAATGCGGTGGCGCGATTCCTCGGCGTTCGCGCCCTTGAAAATATTCCGCCCGAGCAGCAGGCACGCCAGCACGACGCCGGCGGAAAAAAGATCGGAACGTTTGTCCGTGATCTGAAAATCCGCCTGTTCGGGACTCATGAAATCGGGCTTGCCGGCGACGACCTCGCCTTCCTGGTCGGTGAGAAAACCCTTCGCCTTGGCAATGCCAAAGTCGGTCAGCTTCACGTCGCCCTCGAACGCGATCATGATGTTTTTGAAGCTTACGTCGCGGTGAACGATGCCGAGCGGCTTGGCGTTTTTGTCGGTCTTGGCGTGTGCGTAGGCCAGCCCGCGCGCGACGCGGCTGACGATGAACACGGCCAGTTCCTTCGGCAACACGCGGCGTTTGTCGGCGAGCTGATTCGTGAATTGTTCCAGGTTCACGCCGCGGATCAATTCCATGCAAATCAAGGCGACGCCGTTGGTTTCGCCGAGGTGATAGGTCTGGACAATGTTCGTGTGGATCAAGTCGGCTACGAGCTTGGCCTCGCCGATGAAATTCTCGATGAACATCTTCTGGCTCGCGAAATTGGGCCGGATGATCTTGATGGCGACGCGTTTGACGAAATTGCGCGCGCCGTGCTGCTCCGCCTCATAGACGATGCCCATGCCGCCCTCGAAAATTTTGCGGGTGATCTCGTAGCGAAATTCGTTCTGGATTGTGAACAACGGCACAGGCGGATGTTGTGAAAATGTCCCGCGAAGTCAAGCCCCGCTCTTGACCGGCCAAAAGAAAACCTCAATTTTTCTCACTTTTTTGCTTGCACGAAGCGCGCGAAAGATTTTAATTCGCATCAAGTCATGTGACTTTTTGAACAAAACAACAACAAACAACCATCATCGAAAGAGAACATACTATGGCAAAAGCAATCTCCAAAGCCCAACTCGCCGCCGCGATTGCGGAAAAGGCGCAACTCTCCAAGAAACAAGCGGGCGAAATCCTTGAACACCTTGCTGCGCTTGCCTATAAGCACGCGAAGGACACCTTCACTCTGCCTGGCATCGGCAAGCTCGTGCTGCGCAACCGCGCCGCGCGTCTGGGCCGCAACCCCAAGACCGGAGAAACCATTCAGATTCCGGCCAAGCGCGTCGTGAAATTCCGCGTTGCCAAGGCCGCGAAGGACGCAATCCTCGGCGCGAAGTAATTCGTTTCTTTCTCAAAGGCGCTTCGATTTGTCGGAGCGCCTTTTTTATTCCCGGCGGGCGGAACCGCTCCAATTGTTCCAATAATTCCCCAGCCGCCGGCAAATGACCGCCGGCGTTTCGGCATAAAGACGGGAACCCAGCTTCAACGCGGTGGCGCGCAAATTTCTCTGGCGTGCCTCAATCAATTTTTCCAACGCCTTTGCCTCATTGCCCTGTCCGGCGCAGGTCTCCGCGACGAATTGTTGCAACAGGACCAGGTCGTGGTCGTCGCCAAGCTGTTCGCCCAGCAGTTCCAGCTTGACCGTCATCGCGCGCGTTCCGGCTGGCAGGGCCCGATGCAGCAGGCATAAATAAAACCAGAGGTCTTTGACGTGCTTCCGCCATTCGTGAAAATTTTCCGGCGACGGCTTCCTGCGGACGAGCCGGCGGGCCGACCGGCCGTCGCGGTAACTTTGCCTCAACCCCGGTTCAATCGCCGCCCAGCCGGTCGCTTTAATTTTCAAATCGCCCACGCGCCGGTCCGTCTTCCGCAAAATCCGGTCCGCCATCGCGACGGAATCATTCTTTCGGAACCGGCGCGCTTCCCGGCGGCAATGTTTGCGCAGCGTTATTTCAATTTCGACAAACCGTCCCGTGGAATGGCCGGTCAGTTTCCCGAACGCCTTGAGCATCGCGCGCGCGTCGCGCGGAGCGGTCAGGGAACCTGCGGCCTCGCGCAGCGCCCTGGTGCCCTTGCGATATGTGTTCCTGCCGATTTCCCCGCGCACCAGCCGGAACATCGCGCGCAGCTTCTTGATTTCCTTCCGCACGCCGTGGATGGCCGCCGGACGGCCGGATTCCCGCAAACGGCCCAGCGCCGCGCCGATACGTTCCCGGCACACGCGCCGCACGGCCTTGGCTGGCGACTCCGCTTTTTTGAAATGAAACGGCATGGCAACCGGAAGCTTAATTCATTTCCGGGAACCCGCGCCAATTCAAAATGATTCGCCAGCGCGCCTTTTTTGTTTTTCATCCGCATCAATCCGCGTAATCTGCGGTTAAAATAAAATGAAACCTCGCGTCCGATTCGCTCCTTCGCCCACCGGTTATTTGCACATCGGCGGTGCGCGCACCGCTTTGTTCAACTGGCTTTATGCCCGACACACCGGCGGCACGTTTATTTTGCGCATCGAAGACACCGATGCCGCGCGCAATTCGCAGGAGGCCGTGGACGTCATCCTCAATGGCCTGCGCTGGCTCGGTCTCGACTGGGACGAAGGCCCGCTTACCGGCGACGCAACCGGCGCGAGCAAGGGAAATTGCGGCCCGTATTTTCAATCGCAGCGAAAAGAAAACTATCAGCGTCGCGTCGAAGCCCTCTTGTCGCGCGGCCTCGCCTACGAACACGAAGGCGCGGTGAAATTCAAGATGCAGCGCGAGCCCGTCACCATTCACGACCTCGTCGTCGGCGATGTCGTCCGCAAACTCACCGACCGCGAGGAAGTGGATCCCGATTTCGTCATCCTGCGTTCCGATGGCCAGCCCGTGTTCCACCTCGTCAACGTCATTGACGATCTCGAGATGGACATCACGCACGTCATTCGCGGCGAAGATCATTTGAGCAACACCGCCAAGCACATCGCGCTCTTCCAAGCCTTCGGCGTCAAACCGCCGCACTACGCGCACATCCCGCTCATCCTGAACGGCGACGGCTCCAAGATGAGCAAGCGCGACACCGACGCCTCGCTCACCAGCTATCTCAACGAAGGATTTTTGCCCGAAGCCGTCATCAATTATCTCTGCCTCCTCGGCTGGTCGCCCAAGGACAATCGCGAAAAACTGTCGCGCGCCGAAGTCATCGAACGCTTCGACCTGCCGCAGATTCTCCGTCACAACACACGGTTCGACTACGAAAAACTCCTGTGGTTGCAAGGCGAATACGCGCGCGAACTCGCCGACGACCGCTTTTACGAACTCGCCGTCCACGCCTTTGCGAAAGCCGGGATGGATACAAATAAATTTCCGCTCGCCTACGTCAAAGCC
>Ga0182018_10004409_pt1 | contig 11850 bp, 11 predicted proteins | sample 812P2MmetaG_FD_120490 | JGI IMG/M metagenome (GOLD analysis project Ga0182018, IMG submission 120490) | Permafrost microbial communities from Stordalen Mire, Sweden - 812P2M metaG | ecosystem: Environmental > Terrestrial > Soil > Wetlands > Permafrost | place: Sweden: Stordalen | collected...
AGGCGGCCGCGGCCCTCACATCAGCCCATCGGTGGCCGCTGATTGAGAGGCGGTGACCAGTCGTTGAAGAGCTGCGGCAGCGGCGCCTGAGTCCACGACAGATGCCGCCAGCTCTATTCCGCTCCGGAGATCGTCGACAAGCCCGGCGACCACCAGCGCGGCGCCGGCGTTCAGGAGCACGAACTCGCGTCGCGGTCCGACTTCGCCTGTAAGCACGGCGATGGCGAGCTCGGCGTTGCGCGCAGGGGCACCGCCGACGAGGTCGCTCAGTTGCGCCGGCGCGAGACCGAGTGCTCGCGGATCAACGTCGTAGGTGCTCCTGCGGTAGGAAGGACCGTCGTCGGTCACGCGAACGGTCTCGAGCACCGTTGAGGTGGTGACGGTCGTGAGCTCGTCGAGACCGTCGTGACCGAACACGACCATGGCATGCGTCGTCCCGTTCGCCTCGAGCACGGCGAGCATCCGCTCCGCCATCTCCGGATCTCCGACACCAATGAGCTGCCGCCCGGCATGCGCAGGGTTGGCGAGAGGGCCGAGGAAGTTGAACACCGTGACAACGCCGAGCTGGCTCCGCACCGGGGCGGCGTGGCGCATCGCAGGGTGAAAGCGAGTTGCCAAGCAGAAACCGATCCCTACATCTCGCAAACACCGCTCCACGCCGGCCGGCCCGAGGTCGACGACGACGCCAAGCGCCTCGAACACGTCGGCGGAACCTGCGTCCGATGACGCCGCCCGATTGCCATGCTTGCAGACCTTGGCGCCCGCTCCCGCCACGACGAGCGCCGAGATCGTCGAGACGTTGATCGTGCCGCTGCGGTCGCCGCCCGTCCCGCAGGTGTCGACGAGCTCGCCGGCGATCACAAGGGGCTCGGCACGGGCACGCATGGCGCTCACGAACCCGGTGATCTCCTCCACCGTCTCGCCCTTGGTACGAAGCGCCGCCACGAACGCCGCCAACTGCCCCGGGTTCGCCTCCCCGGCGAGCACGGAGTCGAGGGCCGCAGCCGCTTCCTGCGACGTCAGGTTCTCGCGTCGGAACAAGCGCCCGAGCACTCCAGCCCATCCGCCGACGGTCTCGATCGAAGATGGAGCTTCCGGAGCCGAAACAGCTTCTCCCGTGCGATCCTCAGCCACTCAGTCCCACCAGAGGTGATGGTCGAGCACGCCGCGGGCGATGAGTCCGAGCTGCACCTGAGAAGTGCCCTCCACGATCGTGAGCTGGCGGGCGTCCCGGTACCACAGCTCCGTCGGATGGTCCTTCATATAGCCCGCCGCACCGAGCAACTGCACCGCAAGCCCGGAAGCCTTCACAGCCACCTCCGAGGCGTAGTACTTCGCCATCGAGAGGTACGGCACCCACTCCCGGCCGAACTTGCCCTGATCGGCGAGCCAAGCCGCCCGGTAGGTGAGCAACCGGGCCGCCTCGATCTCTACGGCAAGCTTTGCGATCTCCCATTGGATTCCCTGGAAGTCGGCGATCTTGCCGCCGAAGGCCGAGCGCTCCTTCACGTACTCGGTGGCGTACATGAGCGCTCCCTCGGCCAGCCCGATGCCACGAGCGGCGACGATCGGCCGCATCGAGTTCAGCCCGAGCATCGCCAGCCGAAACCCCCCGACCTCTCCGATCACGTTCTCAGCCGGCACTCTCACGTCGCTCAGCACGAGCTCGCCGGTGTCGACACCACGGACGCCCATCTTGCGGTCGATCGAGCCGACCTCTACGCCGGCTGTCGAGCGATCCACGATGAACGCAGTGATGGAGTCGTGGCGGCGGCTTGCCGGATCCCCGGTCTTGGCGAAGACGGTGTACCAGTCCGCCTGCACGACTCCCGACATCCAGCACTTCACACCGTTCAAGATCCAGCCACCGTCACTGTCGGGGTCGGGCGTCGCCCGAGTCCGCATGCCGGCCACGTCGCTGCCTGCGCCAGCTTCCGACAGCCCGAAACCCGACCTCGAGGATCCCTCGGCGATCCCCGGGAGGTAACGCCGCTTCTGCTCCTCGGAACCTGCGATCATCACCGGACCCGTCGGCAGGCGCGTCAGCAGCAGCATCAGCGCGGCGGTGTTGGAGTGCTTGGCGACCTCCTCGATGGCAATCGTCAGACCGAGGATGCCCGCGCCCGAGCCGCCGTACTCCTCGGGGATGCACAGCCCGAGGAGCCCGGCGTCACGGAAGGCGTCGAAGAGGTCGTCCGGGTATTCGCCCGTCTCGTCGATTGCTCTCGCCCGAGGCTGCACCTTGTCCTTGGCGAGGCGGCGCACCACCTCCTGCAGTGCCAGCAACTCTTCGGGAAGCTCGAAGTTCACGGCAGCAGATTAGTCGGAGGCCCCTGGCAGGCCGCTGCCATATCAACGGCTGCTCGCAGCCCCGGCCGAACGGCGTCAGGCGGCGCCGGCGCAGGTGGCGTCAGCGCAGGTAGCGTCGGCGGCGCCGACGCAGCTGTCGTCAGGCGACGCCGGCGTGGTGCGGTCAGGCGGTCCGGCGACGCTGGCGCAAGACACGACGGCGCTCGCGCTCGGTGAGGCCGCCCCACACGCCCTCGCGCTCGCGAACCGTCAGTGCGTGCTCCAGACAACTCTGATGCACCGGGCACGCGTCGCAGACAGCCTTGGCTTCCCAGACGTCGTCATCCGACACTGGGTAGAAGATGTCGGGGTCAAGTCCCCGGCATGCAGCTCGCTGGCGCCACGTGGCGTTCATGACAGATTCACTTTCTCGGGTGTGTCGCGGCAAACGAGCCGGCACCGTTATTGAAGTTCCTGGCGTCCGCGCACCTGTGCGCGACTCACCGCCGACCAGGAAGAACGATTATCCACGATGCCAAGGTGGCTGTCAATGGCCTGTCGAAAAACATGTATGATCCCCGCCCCCTTCCACACCGGTAGGAGTGGGCCGCCTCAGCTCCAGTCGGCCAAGAGGGACGACCGGGTCTCCGCCGACAATTCGGTCTCGTGGCTGTAGCTCGGGTGATTGACGGCGATCCGCGCCGGGCCTGTCCGGAACTCGTCACGCTCGGCGGGTCCGAGAACGAGACGTACGTAATGCACAGAAGCGGTGACCTCCTCACGTGTGAGCTGGGCTGCATGAGTGGGATCCACTTCGGCGGTCACGGTCGTCCGACGGTCACCTCCGAGACGGAGTTCCACGGAGCGCTCGATTCCGACAAGCCGTGGCAGCCACTCCCGCAGCTCAACCTCGTTCGTGAGCTCGACGAAGAGCGTCATCGAAAGCTCTCCCTCGGCCGGAAGCAGCGGGTTGTAGATGTCGAGCTCCGCCTGCACTTGGGCATCCGTGGCCATCTTCTCGGCGCGAATCATCTCCTGGATCTGGAAGCGGACCGTCGTCAGATTCTCGAATACCACCGTGACGAACGGGCCGATTCCCACCCGGCGGATCCTCTTGAGAGCGATGACCGTGCTCCGAAACTCCTCGCGCTCGCGCTCGTAGGCGCCGAGGTCGACAATGTCGTCGAGCGTGAGCGGTCCCATTCCGGTCAGGCAAGAGCCGTCGAGGTGCGGGCCTTTACTCAGTGAGCGACTCGAGGCCCTTTTGGAACCTCCCGGCGTGGCTCTTCTCGGCCCGGGCGAGGGTCTCGAGCCATTCAGCTACGTCTTCGAAACCCTCGTCGCGGGCAGTACGGGCGAAACCGGGGTACATCTCGGTGTACTCGTAGGTCTCCCCGGCGATCGCGGAGCGCAGGTTGGCTGCGGTGCCTCCGACGGGCTCACCCGTGACAGGGTCGCCGACCGCCTTCAGGAAGTCGAAGTGGCCGAACGCGTGGCCCGTCTCGCCTTCGGCCACGGAGCGGAACAGCGCCGCTACGTCCGGCTCGCCTTCGATGTCGGCAGCCTGAGCGAAGTACAGGTACCGCCGGTTCGCCTGGCTCTCGGCGGCGAACGCCTCCTTCAAGTTCGCTTCGGTCCTGCTGTTGGCGAGTGCCGGCACGAGATATCTCCTCGAAGTCTTGGAGTAATAGTGAGTCCAATCTTGGTTGAATTCTAATCGTGTGGGGCCGCCTGGCGGCCGGTCCGTTGCGCTCCCCAGCCCTCCGCGCACTGTCCGAATTCTCCCATCAACGTCGCCGGCCCGCTCGGGTCGCAACCGACGTATGGCAGGCTTGTCCCCGATCATGAACCGGCCCCTCACAAGCTTCGACCGCGACGTCGCCCTCGAGCGGCTCCGGTCCGAGGAGTTCGACGTCCTCGTCATCGGCGGCGGCATTACCGGTGCCGGCGTGGCCCTCGATGCGGCCGCTCGAGGCCTGCGGACCGCCCTCGTCGAGCGAGCCGACTTCGCGTCGGGTACGTCGTCGAAGTCGTCCAAGCTCGTGCACGGTGGGCTGCGCTACCTTCAGCAGCGGGAGTTCGGCCTCGTCCACGAGAACCTCGTGGAGCGCCACCGCCTCCTGCACAACGCCCCACATCTCGTAGAGCCGCTCACCTTCCTCATCCCGTTGTTCGGCAAGGGCGGCGTCGTCGACGCCGGCATTGTGAAGACGTACTCGGTCGCGCTCTGGCTCTACGACATCGCCGGCGGATGGCGGATCGGCAAGCGACACGGGAAGCTCACGGCCGAGGAGATCTACGCCCACATGCCGACGCTAAAACGCGGGCGAGTCGTGGCTGGCTTCCTGTACTACGACGCCCGCACCGACGACGCCCGGCTCACCCTCACGGTCGTGCGGACCGCCGTTCTCGAGCACGGCGCCGTGGCCGCCAACTACGTGCCCGTTATCGCACTCACGAAGGACGACGCCGGCCAAATCTGCGGCGCCCGCATCTCGGCGATCTCCGAGCCCCGGACGGGCGTTCCCGATCGGTCGGGTTCCGAAGGGGAGGTCATCGAGGTACGCGCCAAGGTCGTCGTGAACGCCACGGGCGTCTGGGCCGACGAAGTGCGATCTCTGGACGGCGGGCACGCCCGGCACGATCTCCGCCCTGCCAAGGGAATCCACCTGAGCGTGCCCCGCTCCAAGCTGCCATGCGACGTCGCCGCCATCATCCCGGTTCGCACCGACAGGCGGTCGATCTTCGTAGTGCCGTGGGGAGAGCACACCTATCTCGGGACGACCGACACCGATTTCGAGGGTTCCCTCGACGACCCTGACGTCGCCGGCGATGACGTCGCCTACATCCTCGGCGCCATCAACGCTGTGGTGTCCGATCCTCTCAGTCCTTCCGATGTCACGGGCACGTGGGTCGGACTCCGCCCGCTGCTGGCTGGCACACCGGGTGGCCACAAGGCGCCAAGCGAGCGAACCGCTGATCTGTCGAGGCGACACCGGGTGATCACGTCGGAAGACGGACTCGTCACGATCACGGGCGGGAAGCTCACGACCTACCGGAAGATGGCCGAGGACACCGTCGGCTCCGTGGGCAAGGTGCTCGGTCGCAAGCTCGGCCCTGGTCGCACCCGTCGGCTCAAGTTGCGGGGCGCGGACGGGACCGCCGCCCTCCAGAAGCCGGGCGCCGCCCGCTCGCGCGGCGTCGACGACACCCTGCTGGCCAACCTCGTGAGCCGCTATGGCGGCGAGGCGCTGGCGGTGCTCGGAGTGATCGAGCAACAACCAGGGCTGGCCGACCCGCTTGTGCCAGGGCTGCCGCACGTGGCGGCCGAGGCGGTGTACGGCGTCCGCTACGAGATGGCCCAGTGTCTGGAGGATGTCCTCTCGCGGCGAACGCGAGCGTTGCTGGTCGACGCTGCCGCCAGCCGGCAAGCCGCCACCGCCGTCGCCAAGCTGATGGCGAGCGAGCTCGGTTGGGACGACGACCGCATCGCTGACGAGGTCGCCTCGCTCGAGGCTCTCGTCGCCCAGGAACTCGGCGCGGTCGCTCGGCCTGACGCCCACGCGCCGAAGGTTGGCGGCGCCTCCGACTCGCTCGAGGGCGATGCGCACGGGGCTGCCGGCGGCCCGGTCCTCGAAGTCGGCTCATGAAACCCGGCCACCCCAGTCCGCCGATCGAGTTCAGCTCGGGCGCTGCCGCCGCGGGCGAGCATTTCGGCGGCCGACGGGCCGAGGTCACTGCGGAATGGCTCGACCGCCTGCAGGCGGTGTGCAGGTCTGTCGACACCTCCCCCGCCGAGCTCGCCGAAGCTGGCAGGGACTGGTGGCCGTTCGCACAGCGCTGGGCGCTCGATGGCGCAACAGCGGCTCTGCCAGCGGTTATCGCCCGGCCCACGTCGGTCGGCGAGGTGTCAGAGATCACGAGATTGTGCTCCGAATCCGGTGTTCCGCTGACGGCGGCCGGCGGGAGGAGCGGGGTGTGCGGCGCCTGCGTCCCGGCGTTCGGTGGCGTCGTCCTCGACACCTGCGGGCTGGTCGGCATCCTCGCGGTTGACGACGCGTCGCTTCTGGTCGACGTGGGTGCGGGCACCTTCGGCCCCGACCTCGAACGCGAGCTCCGTGGAGACCATGGCCTCACGATCGGGCACTGGCCGCAATCGATGGACCTCGCCACCGTCGGCGGCTGGCTGGCATGCCGGGGAGCCGGGCAGTACTCGACTCGATACGGGAAAATCGAGGACATCGTTGCCGGCCTCGAAGTCGTCCTCGCCAGCGGCGAAGTCGTCCGCACCGGTGCGATGGCAGGAGCCGGTCCGCGGTCGGCGATGGGCCCTGACCTCACGCAGTTGTTCGTCGGCAGCGAGGGAACGCTCGGCATCATCACCTCGGCACGGTTGCGCGCCCATCCGGTCCCCGCCGCAAACAAGCGGGCTGCCTACGGGTTCTCGAGTTTCGCCGGCGGCCTGGAGGTGTTGCGGCGAACGCTTCGTCGGGGCTCGACACCCGCAGTCGTGCGGCTGTACGACGAGCGCGAGTCTCGCCGGAGCTTCGAGCTGCCGACCCACGTCCTTATCGCCCTCGACGAGGGCGATGAAGCCATCATCACCGCTGCTATGGCCGTGCTCGTGGAGGAGTGCGAGTCCGCTGGCGCCGACCGGTTGGACGACGGTCTTGTCGATCGCTGGCTCGGGCACCGCAACGACGTCTCTGCCCTCGCCTCGCTGACGCGAGCCGGCATCGTCGTCGACACGATCGAGATCTCCGGCCCGTGGGCGGCGTTGCCGTCAATCTATTCCGACACCGTCGCCGCGCTGGAGTCCCTCGACGGCTGCCTGGCTGCGACGGCGCACGAGTCACACGCCTATCTCGACGGTGCCTGTCTCTACTTCACCTTCGCTGGGCGGTACCCGTCCAACGAGAGCAAGAACGCTCCGGCACCGGCATCGGTCGCCGAGGCCGTCAGTACGGTTGCCACTTCCGACGACGCCTGGGCAGAGGCGTTCTACCGGGCTGCGTGGGCCGTCGTGCTCGAGAACACTCGCGCACATGGCGGCTCGATCTCCCACCATCACGGGATCGGGCTCGTGCGCGGCGCCTACCTTGCCGAGGCGCTCGGAGCGGGCTACGGCGTCCTCGAGTCGCTAAAGAAGGTTCTCGATCCCGCCGGCATTCTGAATCCGGGCAAGCTGGGTTTCGCGTCGGTGTTCGGCGAGTCCCCATGGTCGATGAAACCGTGAGCATCCTCGTCGTCGATGTCGGCACTTCAGGCGTGCGAGCCGCCGTGGTGCAAGACGACGCCAGTGTCACCCACGCCCACCACCGCGAAGTCTTGCCGCAGTCGCCGGCGCAGGGTTTCGTCGAGTTCGACGCCGGCCTGATGGCGGACGCCGTCCTCGCCGTCGCTCGCTCCGCCCTCGCCGCCGGCGGTCCCGTCGCGGCGGTGGGCATCGCCAACCAGCGCGCCTCGACGATCGTCTGGGACAGGAGCACCGGAGAGCCAGTGGCCCCCGGCATCGGCTGGCAGGACCTTCGGACGGTCGGCATGTGCTTGATGTTGCGGTCGGAGGGCATCAGGCTCGCCCCGAACCAGTCGGCCACCAAGCTCGCCATGCTCCTCGATCTGGCCGATCCACGTCGCGAGGGCGATCTTTGCTTCGGGACCGTCGACAGCTGGGTCGCGTGGGTGCTCTCCGGCGGGCGGCTGCACGTCACCGACCACACGAACGCGGGCGTCACCGGGCTCGTCACGCTCGACGGGACGCAGTGGGACCTTGAGCTCTGCGAGAAATTGCGAATCCCCGAGAGCGTGCTGCCCTCTCTCGTGTGTTCGAGCGGTGCCCTCGGCGAGGCCTCCGCTCTCGATGACGCCCCGGTGATCGCCGGGATCGCCGGTGATCAACAGGCATCGCTCGTCGGTCAAGGCTGCCTTGGGCCCGGGACCGCCAAGGCGACGTTCGGTACCGGCGGCATGTTGGACTGCTGTGTCGGCGGCGCCCGCCCGGAGTTCCCGCAGCGCGGCACGGCCGGCACGTTCCCGATCGTGGCTTGGAGCCGCGGCGGCGAGCTCACGTGGGGCCTCGAAGCGGTGATGCTCTCTGCGGGCTCGTGCGTGGAATGGCTTCGCGATGACCTCGGCGTCGTCGCCAGCGCAGCCGAGACTGACGAGATCGCCGCCAGTGTCGCGGACTCCGGCGGCGCCTATTTCGTGCCGGCGCTGCTCGGGCTCGGGACTCCGCTCTGGGACTTCGGCGCTCGCGGCACGCTCGTGGGGATCACGCGGGGGACGACGCGAGCACAGATCGTCCGGGCTGTGCTCGAAGGAGTCGCCTACCGGGGCGCCGACTTGCTCGAGGCCGTCGTGGCCGACTCCGGCCTTGAGATCGAGACGCTCAAGGTCGATGGAGGCATGAGCGCGAACTCGACCTTCGTGCAAGCGTTGGCAGATGCAACCGGGCGCCCGATCGAGGTCGCGCCGGTAACGGAGGCGACGACGCTCGGGGCGGGGTTTCTTGCCGGGACGGGCGTCGGCACGTGGTCGTCGCTCGACGAGGCGAGCGCCCTCGTCCACCCTCGCCGTGTCGTGCAGCCGGCCCGACGCCCCGACCGGGCCCGATGGCTCGAAGCTCGCAGCCGTGCGGAGCGCACCGTTCCCGAGCTATCGACACTGGACTTCTGATCTGCCGTGATCCCACCCGTACTGACCCGGGGAGCGATAATCAACCGTGCTCCTCGTCCGTCGGCTCGCGGCTGGAGACGCTCCTGGAATCGAGGAGATCGTCCGCGGTCTGCCCGACTACTTCACCGAAGACGTACCCGACAAGGTCGAAACGGACTCCATTGCCCATGACACCTGGGTCCTTGTCGACACGGACCAGGTAGTGGGATTCGCCACCGCCGAGCAGCGTTGCTCTAGCACCCGTAGATAATATCTGCCACAATTCTGGCCACAATTAATGTACGGGAGGAAAAACAAAGTATCGAGAGGCCGGCTCTCACCCCAGAGCGGACCGGTCCAGGCACCTCAGCCGGACACCGCCGGCGGGCCGGCCGTCAGCCGCGCCCGGACCTGATCCGTCCGCTCGGGCAGGGCGCCCGCCATCGCCCAGCGCGTCTCCAGCCACCACGTGCACCCAGCGTCGGCCCACGGGGCGACCTGGGCCGCGGCCGCAGCGGGATCATCGGCCGGAGTCTCGCCGTCGCAGACGACGTCAAGGCCCGGCGGGGCACCGTGCTCAGCGAGCCAGGACCGCAACGCTCGCACGTCCTCCGGCACCGGGTCGTCGCGATCCGCCAGCTGATACTGCGGAACAATGCCGTCACAGCGGAGTATCCGCTGCATCGATCGCGGCCTCGGCCACAGACCGACGGCCCAAATCGGGATGCGCTCCTGCACCGGTCGGACCCGCACGAGGTCGTCACGCTCGCACTCGTAGTCGTAGTGGCTCCCGTGATGGCTCGTCCCGCCCTCCCAGAGCGACCGGATCAGGTCGATGCCCTCGTCGAGCAGCTCGGCTCGATCCCGAAGCTCGGTCACTTCGCCCGTCGAAGGCAGGTCGGTCCCGAGAGCGCCCAGTCCGACCGCGAGGATCGCCCGCCCGTCGCTGATCTGATCGAGCGTCACGACCTGGCTGGCGACCTTCCAGGGCCGGCGCCACGGAAGCGGCGTGAGCATCGTGCCGAGCCGGACGTGACTCGTGCGAGCCGCCATGGCGCCGAGCAGCGTCCATGCGTCGACGCCGTAGGCCGCCTCCCATACGAAGACGCCGTCCCAACCCGAATGCTCCGCCAAGAGGGCGAGGTCGAGCTGCTCGGCAGCCGTGCCACCTGGAAGGACAATCCCGTACTGCATCTCAGCGATCCTCCTCGCGCGTGCGGTCTCGCACCCAACACCTCGGCAAGTGTGACGGAGGATCACTGACATCTCGTGGCAGTGTTTTTTCTTAAAGTGGTGGCAATGACGGCAAGTCGGCTCGTAAATCTCCTGTTGGTGCTCCAGGCGCGGGGCGGACTGACCACAGCGCATGACCTCGCAGAAGAGCTCGAGGTCTCCGTGCGAACCGTGTATCGCGACCTGCAGGCCCTCGCCACCGCCGGCGTGCCCCTCTACGGTCTTGCCGGCCCGGGAGGTGGGTACCGCCTCGTCGACGGTTACCGCACCCGCCTCACCGGCCTGACCGGCGCCGAAGCGGAGGCGCTGCTGCTCGTCGACCTTTCGGCGCCGTTCAGCGCTCTCGGACTTGGGTCCGATCTCGTCGCCGCCAGGCTCAAACTCACAGCCGCGCTTCCCGAGGCCGTGCGCGCTCGCGCCGGGGAGCTGGCCGGCCGGGTGCACCTCGACTTCCCGCGATGGTTCGAAGAGGCAGAGTCGCCGCCCGCACTTCCCGAGCTGACGGCGGCCGTCCTCAACAGCCAATGCGTGCGGTTCAGCTACGACAAGCGCGGCAAGCGGAATCTTCGCGTCGTCGAACCGCTCGGGCTCGTGCTCAAAGGGCGCTCCTGGTATCTCGTGGCACGAAGTGGCGACCGTATGTTGACGTTCTCGGTCGGGAGTATCACACAGCTCGAGCTCACCGATGAACCCGTCGTGCGGCCCGATGACTTCGACCTGGCTGCAACCTGGGCTCGCCTCGTGACCGAGTTCGAGGTCTCACTGCCGAGCGTTCAGGTTGTCGTGCGGGCGGCGCCTGAGGCGCTTGCTCGCCTACCGCGCCTCGTGGACACCCGCGCCCGAGAGCAGACGGATTGGAACGGCGAACCTGACCCAGACGGCTGGCGGCGCGTCGCCATTACCTTCGAACGCCTCGAGTACGCCCAGATCGGACTCCTCGGGCTCGGCGCTTCGGTCGAGGTGCTGGAGCCGGCGGAGCTTCGCGAGGCCATCGCGTCTGTGGTCGGCGACCTTGCTCAGCTCTACCGAGTCGCACCTGCTGTGCCGCCGACGACGTAGTCCTAGCCCCCGTTCCGGAGAGGCCCTTTCCGGCCGGTACGCTGGTGGTACCCCTTCCAGGGAGAGTAGGCGGATGAGGACCAACCAGGAATGACACCGTGACGTCCGAAGAAGTCGTGGCGATGGTGGGCGCGGCGCCGCGAGTAAGCCCGAAAGCCCCGCAAGTGCGGCCGGTAGCGCCGCCGCCGCCTCCGACGTTGCTCGGCGCGCCGGCCGCGTCCATCGTGACGGCGGACGATGCCGTCCGGGTCGCCGCCGCCCTGTTCGCCAACATCTCCACGGTCGTGCGGGGAACCCCGTATGCGTGCGCCATCGCCACGGCATCGGTCCTTGCCGCAGGACACCTGTTGATCGACGACGTCCCAGGTGTCGGCAAGACGATGCTCGCGAAAGCAGTCGCCGTGTCGATCGGCACTCGTCTTGCGCGGATCCAGGGTCACCCCGATCTGCTGCCGTCCGACATCACAGGTGTCAGCGTGTTCAATCAGGCGACGGGTGACTGGGAGTTCCGCCCCGGGCCGGTGTTCGCCCACGTCGTGCTGTTCGACGAGCTGAACCGTACGCCGCCACGCAGTCAGGCCGCTCTCCTCGAAGCCATGGAGGAACGCCAGGTGA
>Ga0182018_10004412_pt1 | contig 11843 bp, 10 predicted proteins | sample 812P2MmetaG_FD_120490 | JGI IMG/M metagenome (GOLD analysis project Ga0182018, IMG submission 120490) | Permafrost microbial communities from Stordalen Mire, Sweden - 812P2M metaG | ecosystem: Environmental > Terrestrial > Soil > Wetlands > Permafrost | place: Sweden: Stordalen | collected...
AAAACATCCTGTTAAAATTCAGGCTCACGGCATTGCGAAATATGCATCGGCGGCATGAAAACCTAGTGCCGAATGCGAAAGATCCCGGTGACGACTGCACTGTCTCTGCTGCCGGCCGCGCTGGCAAATGCCTTGATGGTCAGTTCCGTTCCCTTCACCATGATCGGCGCGCGATACACCGGTGAGCTGGCGACCGGCTGCGAGCCATCGACCGTGAAGTGGATGGTGGCGCCCGGCGCATCGCATCGCAACGTTACTGCCGTGTCCCCGGCCAATAAGCCAGCCTTGGGGAAGAACGTGGGCTCTCCGGTCACACCAGCCCGGTCTTCTGCCGCGTCGCCGAGCCCGCCAGGTCCCCCCGTATTGGAAGCAATCTTGATCTGCCCGGCCGTGGTCAGCGGCTTCGCGCCCAGCACAAGCGATTGAAGGTAAGCCCATTGAAAGTAATGGATGGGCCAGCCGTTGTAATCGCCATTCCATTGTTTCATCAGCGCTTTGGCGTCGCTGAAGGACTTCTCGAGGTCTGTCGCCTGCTCGGGCCTGACGGCGGCGAGGAAAAGATCGATGCGTGGGGCGTTCTGATCGTCGGTGATGGTCAGGACGTAGAGCCCGGGAGAAGGAAGTGCAAGCGCGATGGACGGCGCGGTCTTTTCCAGGGCGAGATGCGACTGGCGCGGATACGCCGGATCGAGCGGTTGCAGGTCGTAGGTATAACGGCCATTGGGAAGTTTTGCGGCCAGACCCGCGACGTGGACTCGATTGTCAGGACCAAGCTCTGCCACTATCTCATCGCGCGGCCGTCGAGGCAGCGGCTGAATGTTGGCCGAGAAAGCATGGTTTCCGCGGACCAGCACGGTTTGAATATGTGCCAGCATGTCGACTGCGAAGGGTTGCGGCGTGCGGAAAAGCGAAGGTACACGAAAGCCGCGCGCGCAGTCTTCCACGGTGAAGCATTCGTAGAGAAAGCGTTGACCGTCGGGCAGCAAAACAATAATCGAGTGATTGGCGGTTCCATTTGACGGTTGCAGAAGCGATCCAGGCTGCACCGGATCGCCGGTGAGAATCGGTGCGCTTTTGCCTTCTGCCCGCCAAATTCCTTGTACATGCCAGGCAAGACCTGCAGGCGCCTTTTCGGCTTCCTGAGCCCCAAGTGAGGCAGCAGGGAGGGTCAAAAACGAGAGCCAGAGAAGGGCGCTTCCCGAAAGCAGTGATAGGCTGCTAAGGGACTGAAAAGAAAGCATGTTATGTGAGACTATGCGAATACGTGGCCTTCGAGTGCTGATTTTTTGGGGGCGCAACGGTACCCATTTTACAGTGATTTCCAGAGGTCCCTGTAGTGCTTTCGATCACAGCGGCGGTGACGAACCATCAACACCACGGCGGAATCCACCGGGACGCTCCGCAACCCGCTGCCGTCAGATCAAGTTCGACCCGGTGAGGGCACGATGGGAGTAATGGGGAGGGGGTAATCAGTCATTGACTGGATCCACGAATAAGGGTAATGAACCAAGGTTGAGATTGACAATCAGTTCCGGTTGCAGCACCATTGCTCCCGGTAGATGTTCCACTGGCTTGGACATCGGTATCCAGGTGAATGAACGCGAAACATCGCCACGGCATTAATTTGGGGACCACATTTGTGGTCCTATAATTTCGAGTGCTTCCTACCCCCCGTCGGGATCAGTCGTCGCCGCGCTGAAGCGCTGGTGAATACAAAAAAATCAGTCAGTGAGACCTCGTAATCTCGCATGCGCGTGCTCGAAACAAATCGAAGGTAGGGTCGTGAAGAGTTTCCGATACATTGTGGCGTCCCTTGTGTTATCCGCGGCCCCTGCCTTGGCAAGTGTAAGTGTGAGCAGTCCTACGAGCGGCGCGACCGTGAGTTCGCCCGTGTCCTACGTCGCGACTGCGAGCACGACAACTTGCGCGAAGGGCGTAGCTTCGATGGGGATCTACGTGAACAACACGCTCGTCTATGTTGTGGATGCAGCGAAGATGAACACGACGCTAAGCCTAGGGGCCGGGGGAGTCGTTGGGCTACGAAGCCTGCACCGCGGCATCGCTCACGCCGTAATGCTGTGGCAATGGGCAAGTAAATTTGGTTCCTTGTACTCCGTCGCCGCAATTCCAAGCGGCGACGGGGTGGTTATAGCAGTTTTACGAATGGTGTACTCCGGAGGCTGAAATTGAAGCGGCTATTTCGTCAAAGAACGAGGCCCGACTTCACTGAGGCTGGATCGGACACAGTCATTGTGAAAATCGCAGAGAGGAAAGGCTTTTATTGTTTTGCGGGCGACGCTGAGCCGCAATCTGCATCTAAGGAATCGTTAGCGCCGAAGAAAATCGACGCCGGCAGTGGCCAATATCCCCCAGCTTTAGGGCCATAGAGGCAGGTTTCGTTTTTGCGAAACTACTCAGAGGGGCAATTCGAGCAATTTCGGGCTGGGGGATCTTATGAAACGCTGCATTCAAGTTGTCATCTGCCTAATCGCCATCCTATCCACACCTGCATTCGCAACTGTCACAGTCAGCAGTCCTACGAGCGGCGCGACCGTGAGTTCGCCGGTGTCCTACGTCGCGACCGCAAGCACGACAACTTGCGCGAAGGGCGTAGCTTCGATGGGGATCTACGTGAGCAACAAGATCGTCTATGTTGTGGATGCAGCGAAGATGAACACGACGATAAGTCTAGGGGCCGGGGCCCAGCATACCGTGGTCGAAGAATGGGACCATTGCGGTGGGGCTACTTATACGACCCTAAACATCACCGTAAAGGCTTCAACGGCGCCGACAGCCAGCATCACCGCCAACCCCAACTCGATTATCGCGGGCGGTTCGTCCACTTTGACCGTGGCGGCGACCAATGCCACGCAGGTGACGGTGACCGGAACGGACGGCAGCACGTACACCTTGCAGGCGAACGGCGGAGCTGTTGTCGTCAGTCCGACCGCTACGACAACTTACACTGCGAGCGCGACCGGGGCCGAAGGCAAAACCTCCGCGGCCGCGACCGTGACCGTGACATCCAACTCGGGCGGCGGCGGTGGCGTAGCGAACGTCTTGACCTTCCATTTTGACGCTCAGCGCAGCGGATTGAATCCGGACGAGAAATCGCTGTCTCCATCCAACGTAGCTCCCCAGACTTTCGGCAAGCTCTTTACCTACCTGGTGGATGGCTACGTGTATGGCGAGCCGCTCCTGGTGTCGAACCTCACCGTCAACGGTAGTGTGCACAACGTTCTGTACGCGGCGACGGAGAAGGACAGCGTGTACGCCTTCGATGCAGACAGTTACGGGACTGGCACTCCGTTGTGGCATGTTTCTTTGCTGAAATCTGGGGAAAGCCCATTGACCACAACTGAGATTAAGCCTTTTGCGGGCGTTACCTCGACTCCGGTGATCGATATGTCGTCGAATACGATGTATGTGGTTTCGACACAAACTGGGAAGGCGGGCTCAACTTTCCGCCTGAATGCGCTAGACATCACCAGCGGGGCGCAAAAGTTCGGCGGCCCAATGACGATTGAGGCTTCGGTTCCAGGAACTAATTCGGATTCAGTAAGCGGCGTGGATCATCTGAACACGTCGTGTATACAGCGGGCAGCCCTGTTACTGGCCAACGGTACGGTGTTCATTGGTTTCGGCAGCTGTCATAGTGGATGGTTATTGGCCTATGACGCGCAGACCCTGGGCCAAACGGGCGTCTTCAACTCGAGTCCAAACCTGAACGGCGAGGGCCAGTTTGCCAGCGCGGGCGGCGTCTGGATGGGCGGGGGTGGCCCGGCTGCCGATGGCGCGGGGAATATATACATCACGACCGGAAACGGTCCCTGGGACGGAAAGACGGCTTGGAGCGATTCGGTGTTGAAGTTTAACTCGCGGCTTCAGTTGGAAGACTACTTCACGCCCTACACTTATCAATACATGGATTGCAACGATTCGGATTTGGCAGCGGGTGGGTTGCTGTTGATTCCAGGGACTGCTGAGGCCCTGGCGGGAGGAAAGACGGGAAAGCTCTATCTGGTGAACACAACCAATCTTGGCAAAGAGCAAGCCAACGACGCGGGAGCGACGCAGACGATATATTTTGAGTCCAAATTAAGCGCTCCGTACTCGTCAACTTGCACCGACAGCAAGGGCGCCCATACTGCGGAAATCAGTTCCTACGAGATTTTTGGGACGAGTGCGTACTTCAATGGATCGGTGTATCTGGGAGTACAACCGACATCGGCGAGTACGCCGGCTGGTATAGGACAGTTTAAATATTCCGGAATACTGACGCCCGAAGCCTACACCACCCCCAGCGTCACGGAAAACGCCCGCGGCACGACACCCTTTATTTCGGCCAACGGAACGGCAAACGGAATCATGTGGATGATTGACCATGGACAACCCCTGGGGGGTGCCGCGACACCGACCAAAGCGACGCTCCGCGCCTACAACGCGGAAAATCTGAAGGATGAGCTGTACAACAGCGGAACGAATTCCGGAGATGTGCCGGGGTACGGAATCAAATTCACTTCGCCGATTGTGGCCAACGGGAAGGTCTACATCTCGACCGGGCATAATCTGGTGACGGTGACAAATCCGCAGGGTGAACTCGATGTCTATGGCTTGAAGTAGAATTCACATCGACGTAGGTGTGGCGCATAGAAATCTCAGACTTGTCCAAATTGGCTTTTTGGAGCGGTTAAATTGGACAGCACTTGAAGCATTCACCGAGGATCATCGGCAGCGAGGCCGGATATTTCACGGGGAGCACGGTGCAGTCCCGAAGGGACGGCCTGAGTGTACAGCCCAGGACTTCAGTCCTGGGTAGGATTAACAAATGAGTCCAGTCCCGCAAGGGACGGCTGAATTTATCGCACACATTTTTCAGCCGTCCCTGCGGGACTCTTTTCAATCTAGTCGATGTGTACCCAGGACTGGCGTCCTGGGCTACTTTCAGGCCGTCCCTTCGGGACTCGGAGGCCGTGCCGGGTACGTTAAGGGCGCGCCAAAAAAAGTAGGCTTTCTCCAACCTACGAAGGCCAATCCGCTCTGAGGGTCGTAAGAAATCCGGACTAGCGAGCCGACTCGGCGACGACGCGATCTGCCCGAAAGCGTTCCAGGGCTTCCTGGTTCAGTTCTATGCCCAGGCCAGGCTTATGCGGCAACGGAATTTGTCCATCGACCAACTCCAGTTCGTCGACGACCAATTCGCGGCGCAAGGCGGATTCAGAGAGAGCTGCCGGTAGAAATTCGATATATGGGCAGTGTGCATTGGCGAAGCAGAGGTGCGCCGATGCGGCGATACCGATGCCGGTCTTCCAGCAGTGAGGAACCACCAGCCGTCCCCGGTCGGCGGCCATATCGCAGATGCGGCGTGCTTCGGTCAGACCTCCGACGCGGCCGATGTCCGGCTGCACAACGTCGAGCTCGGCGCGATCGAGCAGATCGAGAAACTCGAAGCGGGTGTTCTGTAGCTCTCCGGCCGCTATGCGGATCGGGGAATGGTCTTGCAGAAACGCATAACCATCCAGATCATCGACCTGAAGCGGCGTCTCGACAAAGAAAATGTCATACGGTTCAAGCCGGTTGATCGTCCGTAACGCTTCCTTGGCGTTGGTCCAGCTATAGATTGCATCGACCATCAAGGTGAAGTCAGGACCAACCGCTTCGCGGCACGCCGCAGTCAGTTCCACGACGAGTTCGTCGCTGGCCTGAAGGCCCATGTGGCTGTAAGGACCCTTGATGCCTGCTTCGATCTTTGCGGCACGAAATCCAAGGCGTTTGGCTTCCTTGATTTTTGTGGTCAACGAACTTAAGTATGCCGCCGGCGTGCCACCCACCGGCAATAGGGAAGCATATGCGGTGACATGGGTCTTTCGCGCTCCGCCCAGGATCTGCCAGCATGGCAGCCCGAGGATCTTGCCGCGAAGGTCCCACAACGCCATATCGATGGCTCCAATGGCGCAGATGCCAAGCCCCCGGCGGCCGGTCATGATGCTGCCGGTGTAGAGCTTCTCCCAGATCGCTTCGACGTTCAGAGGGTCTTCTCCCAGCAGCATCTCTTTGAGGCCAAGGCCGAGGCTGTGGGTTCCGCGGGCGTGGATCATGGCCTCGGCGACCCAGGGATTGGTGTCTGTTTCGCCGATCCCGCTAAGGCCTTCGTCCGTATGGATAATCACAACGATGTCATCCTGGGCCGAAGAACAAGCCGCCGAATCATAGTCCGGGACGAGGAGAACGTGGGTTTCCACCTTGGTAATTTTCATTTTGCTCCTGCCTTACGAAAACGTGTTTCAGTCATGGCGGCTTATTTTTCACACGGCTGTCTGGCTTACCTGCGGCGACAAGCGGCCGAGGGAAAGAAAGCCGATGGGCAAAGACGTCTTGCCCTCCAGCAGCAGATCGGCCAAAGCCACCGCAATCAAAGGGGCGAATTTGAAACCATGGCCAGAAAAGCCCGCGGCAAAGACCACGTTTCTGAACCGCGGGTGATGATCCACGATGAAGTCTTCATCCGGCGTCATGGTGTAGAGGCAGGTAGCCGAACGCTGCAGGCGGGAACAGGCTTCTGGATAAGTGCCCGCAAGCCCGGGCATGTATCTCGCAGCGATGGCGGAAATTGGGTCCAGGTCGGCCGGTCCCGGAGCCGAGACGGGGCCATCGGCATCGGAAAGATAGCTGCCGCCGATGTGCTCCGCTATCTTGACACCCAGGCCGGGCACGCTGGGGAACCCATAGATCGCATTCTCCGGGAAGGTGAAGACAGGTATGCGAGCGAAAAGCTCAGGAACCAGTGGATCGAACCACCCGATCACCTTGCGCTTTACGGCCAGCGGGAGGCGAAGGTCGTGCAGCAAGTTGCCCGTCCAGGCGCCGGCAGTGACGATCAAACCGGTGGCAGTAACGGTCTCGTTCTGTAGATACACGCGGACATCGGTCGCCGATGCCTCCCATCCCTTGACGGGTTGATGGAAAAGGCATTCGATGCCAAGGGCGGCTGCGTATGCATGGCTGGAACGGATCGACGCGTCGACGTCGATCCAGCCGGCTTGCGCATCGAAGAGCCCGGCATAGTTTTCTGGGATTTCGAACGCAGGATAGCGGCGGTAGATCTCTCCGGCTGATAGCGTCTCCATACTGAGCCGGTTGGTGGATGCGCTCTCTTCGATCTCCCGGATAAATGCCTGGTCAGAAGGCCCCATATAGAGCATGCCGGCCCGGTGCAGCAGTTGCGTGCCCAGTTGTTCAGCAGCCCGGTCCCACAGCTCGCCGGCGCGTTGCGCCAGCTGCACATAGCCGGTGCCTTCGGGATACGCGATGCGATAGACGCGCGTGCCGCCGGAATGGCTGCCGCGGCTGTGAGGAGGGGCAAACTGATCGAACCCTACGACGGAAAAGCCGCGCCTGGCCAGCTCGACGGCGGCGAAACTGCCCATGGTGCCCATCCCGATGATGGCGACGTCGTAGTGCCCGCTCATAGGAGTCGCTGCCTACTTGGTTGTGATCCCGGTCTCAAAGCGGTCTCATCCATTTCCTTTGAGGCCACGGCCGGTGGAACATTCGCGGGGATCAGGTTCGGGGAATTCAGGTTTGCGGAGTCGAGAGGCAGAAGAGGAGTGCCCGAGGCCCGGCGCACGGTCAACATCACCACCACTCCGGCGACCAGCCAGGTGGCGGCCAGGATGGGTGCGTAGCGAACCGGCGGTTCGGGTAAGGGCACCGCCGATTTATACGCAACCCAGATCAGGGAAAGCGTCGAAAGCAAGGGAAGCAGAAAGTGGAGCAAGAAGTTGAACTCCGCGCGCCGCTCACGCCGGTAATAGAAGAAGACGCCGACGTTGCCCGCGCAATAAATGAAGAGGAGGCCTAAGGTCATGGCGACGCCAAGCACGTAGTACTCCTGATCCGGGCCGATCCAGAAGCCAACGCCAAGGCCGATCGCAACGGTTATAAAAGTTTGCAGCAGGATGGCATTGCGCGGGGTTTGAAAACGGGGATGGACATAGTCGAGCGTGGCCGGGAGGGATCGCGCTCTGCCCATGGCAAAGAAGACGCGGGTGGCGGCGTTGTTGCCGGCAATGGCCACACCGAGAATGGAGTTGACCACGGCGAGCAGAACCACCACCCAGGCCACACCCCAAAGCCGCTTTGCCAACAAAATGACCGGGGCCTCCGTCGAATCGGCGAAGGTGGCGATGTGACTGTTGCCCCAGCCGGTGAGTATGGCCATGGAACAAACCACGAAGAAAATGCCGGTGAGCGTGGTCGAGAGAAGAACGGCGCGGGGAAGTGTACGCCGGGGATCGCGGGTCTCCTCCGCCAGAGGGGCGACCGCCTCAAAGCCGGTAAAAATCAGGATCGAGAAGACGATCGCGAGATAGAACCCTTTTTGTCCGAAGCTATGTAAGGAACCGAAGTCTTGCAGATGGATTCGTCCATCGCCAGGATGCATAAAGCTGGTTATCGCCAGGCAGGCGACGATCAGGATTTCGATCGTAGTCAGCCAGATAACGACGGTGGCGGAGATTTCAATGCCCCGGTAAATAAGCACGGTGATCAGTGCCACCGCGGTCAGGAAGAACACATACCACGGACAGTTGATGCCGGCTTCGATCTTCACAATGTTGTGCAGCATGAAGCTCAGGAAGGCCAGATTCACCGCGGCCGTGGGAGGTTCGTACAAAAAGAACATCCATGCCGCGAGGAAGCCGGCTTTAGGATTGAGAGCCCGGCTGACATAGGTGTAATACCCGCCGGCGGAAGGCAGATGAAGCGCGAGTTGTACCAGGCAAACCGCGATCATCAGCACGATGAAGAACGCCATGGCAAAGGCTAAAGGCGCGGCGATTCCAGCCATGGTGGTAATGAACTGCAACACGAAGACCAAACCCACCGCAGGCGCGATGTGGGTGATGCTCTGCGCGAGCACGGATGCGAAGGAGAGGGCATCCGCCCGCAGGACCTGCGCCGGTGGTGAAGAGGACTGTTTCATCGGAGCCAGCGATGGAGTTTCCTGTGCTTATCATACTTGTCTGTTATTGCGTTCAAATGCCCTGCCTTGGATTGCCCGCGAGGGCCGCGGTCTCAATCGCACTTGCAAGGTTCTCGTTCGCGGAATCCAGAGGCAGGAGCGGCATGTTGGAGGCCCTGCGCACGGTCAACAGCACCACCAGGCCGGCAACCAGCCACGTACCCACCAGGATAGGTGCGTAGCGCAGCGGCCGCTCTGGCAACGGCACCACGGAATGATAGGCCACCCATAACAGAGAAAGCGTGGAAAGCACGGGAAAGAGAAAGTGGAGCACGGGGCTGAACTCGGCGCGCCGCTCGCGCCGGAAAAGGAAGAAGACACCGACGTTGCCTGCGGAATAGATGAAGATCAGGGTTAAGGTCATGGTGACGCCGAGAAAGTAGTACTCCTGATCGGGGCCGATCCAGAAGCCAATGGCAATGCCGATGGTGAGAGTAATAAAAGTCTGCAGCAGGATGGCATTGACCGGGGTTCGAAAGCGGGGATGGAGGTACTCGAGCGCGGCAGGAAGGGATCGCGCTCTGCCCATGGCATAGAAGACGCGGATAGCGGCGTTGGTGCCGGAGATGGCCGCGCCGAGGATGGAGTTGATGACGGCAACAAGAACAAATATCCAGGCCGCGCCCCAAAGCCGTTTTGCCAGCAAGATGACCGGGTTCTCAGCCGACTGGGCGAAGGTGTCGATGTGGCTGTTGCCCCAGCCCGTGAGTATGGCCACGGAAGTGAAGACGAAGAAAGCGCCCATGAGGGTAATCGAGAGAAGGATGGCGCGGGGGATCGCGCGCCGGGGATCGCGCGTTTCCTCCGCCAGGGGGGCAACCGCCTCAAAGCCGGTAAAGGTGAAGATGGAGAAGACGATCGCGAGATAGAGCCCTTTTTTCCTGAAGTCGTGCACCGAGACGAAGTCTTGCAGATGGAGCCGTCCGTCGCCCGGATGCATCAGGCTCGCGATCGCCAGGACGATGACGATCAGGACTTCGAGGACGGTTAGCCAGGTTACGAACGCGGCGGAGATTTCGATGCCCCGGTAAATGAGCAGCGTGATGAGCAGCGCCAGGACGACGTAGAACACATACCATGGACAGTTGACGTGGGCTTCGATCCTCAAGGTCGTCTGCAGCAGAAAGCCCATGTACGCCAGGTTCACCGCGGCGGTGAGCGGATCGTACAAAAAGAACATCCACGCCGCGAGGAAGCCGGCCTTGGGGTTCAGAGAGCGGCTGACGTAGGTGTAGTATCCGCCGGCCGAAGGCAGATGAAGCGCCAGTTGTGCCAGGCAAACTCCGAGCATCAGCACGATGAGGAATGCGATCCCGTAGGCCAGCGGAGAGGCGATTCCAGCCATCGTGGTAACAAACTGCACAGTGACCACCAGGCCCATCGCGGGCGCGATGTGCGTGATGCCCTGGGTAAGCACCGATGTGAAGGAGAGGGCGTTGGCTCGCAGGCCGGGCACGCTGTCGGTCTGTGGAGAGGGCGGCTTCATGGGAACCTGAGAGACACAGCGGCGCAATGGCTATCCAGCCATGCTGCCGGTTTTCGTGAAACCCCTCTAAGGAGACTGGTGGGTATATTGTAAGGGCAGTAACCGAGTTATCTGAGCAGACTGGTTGACAGGATAAGGGAGAACTTCATGCTGGAACGCTTGCAAGTGGCAGGTGCACCCAAGGCACAGGGGCCCTATTCAAGCGCGGTGCGCGCGGGAGATTTCGTGTTTGTTTCCGGTCAAGGTCCGGTCGATGCCGCCTCCGGCAAGATGCAGGCCGAGGCCAGCGTGCAGGAACAAACCAGGCTCGTACTGCACAATGTGAGGACGATTCTGCGGGCCTGCGGTGCTGACCTGGAAGATGTCGTGAAGTGTTCCGTATTCCTGAGCGATGCGAAAGACTTTAGCGCGATGAATGAGGCATACGCGGAAGTCTTCGGCCCGCATAAGCCCACCCGCACAACGGTCGCGGCCGGGATGGTCGCCGAGGGCATGAAGGTGGAGATCGATTGCGTGGCCTACCGGCCCCTCCCGGCTTAGGTTTCCGGCTGGCGACCTGGACGGGAAACTGCAGATCCCTCCACCGCGCTACACTCTGTCGAAAATCATTGCCAGGAAAGGTCCGCGGAACTGCAGATCCCTCGGCTGCGCTCCCCCGGGTTTCCTGTTGAGGTCGGTGGGTTCCTTGAACTACATGCGCCTTTCTTCACCGAAAGGCGCACACGCTGCCGTGTCCGGTGCTGCGTGACAGGAAACCCGGGTCGGGATGACAAAGTTTAGGGCAAAGTAAACAAGAGGCATCGACATCCGGTCCGCAGCAGACAACAAGTCCTGCACCCAGGTAAACTTTGTCGCCCGCAGGCCCATGAACGCTCCGGTCGGGATGACAAAGGTTAAGTTTGTTCCAGCAATTTGTGGTCTGTGATCTGGACAGGGTAATGCATTCGCTCGATACTCGCCTCTAACCTTTGTCATCCCGAGCGCAGCCGAGGGATCTGCAGTTTCTTTTCTCCACCTTTAAAGTCGGCCCGAGTCCAGGAGCGTGAAAGACCCATGGCATCATTAGAAAGTAGCGGCCGCCTTATCGTCATTACCGGTGGGGGCGACGGTATTGGCCGCGCGACCGCTCTGCTTTGCGCAAGGCGCGGTGATCGCGTTGCCATTCTGGACAAGAACGGCGAGAGCGCAAAACAGGCGGCTGATGCGGCACGTGTCGAAGGCGCGGCGGGCGCGTTGGGCTTATCTTGCGATGTTACCGACGAAGAGCAGGTGGCGCAATCCTTCGCACTTATCCAGGAACGGTTCGGCGCTCCTTACGGCATCTTCGCGAATGCG
>Ga0182018_10004414_pt1 | contig 11837 bp, 10 predicted proteins | sample 812P2MmetaG_FD_120490 | JGI IMG/M metagenome (GOLD analysis project Ga0182018, IMG submission 120490) | Permafrost microbial communities from Stordalen Mire, Sweden - 812P2M metaG | ecosystem: Environmental > Terrestrial > Soil > Wetlands > Permafrost | place: Sweden: Stordalen | collected...
CCCCTCTCGCCCTAACTCTGGGATAGAGGGGTCGATTCCCAAACCGTTATCCTTGATACGCAATGAGAGATCGTTCGCATAGCGAAGATCGATCTCGAGACGGCTCGCCCTTGAATGGGCAGCAGCATTACGAATAGCTTCATAGCCGATGCGATATACCTCATCTCGAACAATGGGATGCAAGTCTCTGGCGTCGCCGATCACAGAGAATGCAACGGTCATTGATGATGGAAACTGATGATCCTCGGTCGCTCTCAGTAGAGCTTCGGACAAGTGGTTCTTCTCGGTCGTCGAGACGCGCAGCGAGTGCAGAGCAGCACGGCCTTCTTCGACGGCCTGCCCAAGCCAACGAGAAAGCTTTTCAAGAGCCTTGCGCATTCGGGTTTCATCGGCGTTTGCGTCCAATGCGTCGTCGGCAACCATTTTGCTGCCTTGGACGGTCTGGAGAAAGGTGTCGTGCAGTTCGCGCGCGAGTCGAGTCCGTTCTTCGAGCCGATGATCGAACTGGGTGTTGATCGTTAATGCAATCTGCCTGACGCGGAACCGATAGAGAGCCCAGAGTGCGAGAACCGCCAGCGCTCCGCACAGAGATTGGAACCAGATTGTCTGGAACCAAGCCGGCTCAACTTTGAAGTCCAGACTCGCACCCACGCTGTTCCAAAGACCGTCGTTGTTGCAAGCAATCACATGAAATCTGTATTTGCCGGGACCCAGGTCATTATAGAAAGCCTGACGCCTGGTACCTGGATCCTGCCAACCAGCGTCGTGGCCCTCCAAGCGGTAGCGGAACTGTACTTTTTGAGGGATTACGAAGCTCAAGGCGGTATAGTCAATCTCCAGATCGCGCGTGAGAGCAGGAAGGCGAAGATCGTCATTGAGTGAATAGCTCTTGCCATCTGCGGCAATGCTTTCGATATGGACCGGAGAAAGTACTCGATTCTCAATCAGGCGCGCCGGATCGACCATCTGCAAACCCAAGCCGTTAGCGAACCACAGCCGCCCGTCAAGGGTTCTCGCTGCACTCTGGTCGAATGGTGCTAACCCTGGTTGTACCCCATCCAGCGAGTCAAAAACCCGAGATTGCAATGTCGCATCTGGGCGTTCCCACCACCTTTGCAACTCCGGGCTAGTAATCTCAACGAGCCCGCATTTCATATACAGCCAAAGCGAGCCGCGGCTGTCCGAAATAAATGCGTTCACACCATCGCAAGGGAGGCCATTGCGGGCGTTCAGGATCTGTCGTTTTCCAGCTTTCCAAGCTACGAGACCGAAGGCTGTTGCTCCGAATACTGAGCCGTCGGGATTGACAGCGACCTGATCAACCGACGAGTTCAGTTGGTGGTCAAAATGAATGGTCTGGATTTTGCCATCGCGATACCGGGCCAAATCACCATTCATGAGCCCTAGCCAAACGCCTCCTTCCGGATCTGCCGCGACCTTGCGTATTGCTTGCATCTGCACTTCCGAAAACTCTTCTTGAACCCGGCGATTCTGGATCCGAATGAGTGGTTTGGCGCCATACGATTCCCTGGCCCAAATGTTGTGATTCACATCTTCCGCCAGTGAAGTGACGAGACCAAACGGACTGCCGTCGGGTCTGTCAATCCGCTCGAAGCCCCCGTTCGCGTAAACCGACAACGTGTTGTCAATGCCGACCCACAGCCGGCCTTCGTGATCCTCGAGCAAGGATGTGATCTCCTTTTCATTTGACTTCTTCCCGAGGTCGACTGGGAAAGGGTGGCCATGACGAAGAGCGACCAGAGTACCTGATCCCCCAACCCAAAGAGTTCCATCGCGTGAGGCAAGAACGGAGTTGACCTCGGTCGAGTTGATCCCCTCACGAGTGGAATAAGTGGCTACCTGAACGTCACGAAAGTTGTCGACTCCCGCAGACGTGACAACCCAGAGATTGCCTTCGTGATCCTCATACAGCTCAGTGACGCGGTCGCTCGACAAGCCGTCTGCGCTTTTAAAGTGATCGACCCTTTGCCCATAAATCCGGTAAACGCCCTGGTCGAATGTTCCGATCCAGAGGGCATTCTGGCGGTCGAGGAGCAATGCTGACACGTCCAGGGAGCTGCCCACCAAATCCGATGTGACGACAGGAAGCAGGGTGCCCTTTACGAGTCTCTGCAATCCGCCGCCAGGGCCAGGCTCCGCGATTCCGACCCAAAGAGACCCGTCCGGCGCAACGACTAGACCCCTGATGCCATCCATACCCGAGTTTCTCCGCAGAGCGCTCGGCTGATAAGTGCTGGACGAGCCTGGTTTCCATCGGACAATCTCGGTATCCGATCCGATCCAGATATTTCCTTCGTTGTCCTCAACCAGCCTGGAGCCGGCGGTAAGGGAGCTTGGAAGTCCTTCTGCTGTGCCGTAACACTGCAATCCACTTCCGACGACCCGACATAGGCTGCCAAGCGGGCGGTCAAGTGGGATGTACGCAATCCAAACTGCTCCCTCGCGATCCTCGATCATGGAAAGGATGCGTCCCGGCGCATGCATGGAGACTGCGAGAGTCTGGTTTACCCAGTGGCTTAAGGAATGCTCCTTAAAACCCTCTTCCGTCGCGATCCACAGGCTCCCATCCTTCGCGGCCAGCAGAGATGTGACATTAGATGAGAGAAAGCGTTGTCCGTTCGGCGAAGTAGTGGGAAGAAAGCGCACGCCATCGAAGCGCAGCAACCCGGACCGCATCCCAATCCATATATAGCCATCTGCAGTTTGAGTGATTGCTCTAGGCGTGTCGTTGAAGAACCCATCCTTGATGCGCCAACTCGAATGGGCGTATTGGGTGATCAATCGGTTAGGATCGACCGGCCACGCTGGAGTGGCTGCCAGGAAAGCCACAGCAATCAAAGGTATTAGAGATTGAGGAATCTTCAATGTCTCCACCTCTGCAGCGAGGCGCACGCGGCGTTCTTCACTTCGGTGCAGGTTTTCTCGACGTCATCCCTTCGCCGATGAGCATCGTTACATTGGGCTTATCGCGCGCCGGCTTCGACATCAAGCACATTCCACAGTACCTCTTAAAGTCGCTCCGCAGTACCTCAGGATCAACTGTCTAGAACCTGTAGTTTTCTGTAGGCGCTATTTGCAGCTTCAAATCTGCAGCAGGCCGCGCCGGATCGCAATCGTTACAGCGTGCGTTCGATCATTGGCTCCCAGTTTGTCCACCAGGTTCTTGATGTGGAAATTGACTGTAGTTTCGGCAATGCACAGCTTGTCCGCGATCTGTTTGTTCCGATGACCGTCACGCATCAGTCGCAGGACATCCAACTCTCTACTCGTAAGATCCTCTTCGCCCATATGTTCGGCGAGGCGAGCTGCAACCTCTGAGGGAACGTGACGTCTACCTGAATGGACCGATCGAATCACTGCTAGCATTTCATCCTTTGGCATGCTCTTGAGGACGTAGGCGGAGGCGCCCGCGCGCAAGGCCCGCTGTATATCGCCGTCACAATCTGAGGTCGTGAGCATGATGATACGAGCGTCCTTGAATTCGCCCCGAATTGCAATGAGCGCATCTGTGCCATCGGTTCCGGGGAGCCGGAGATCCATCAGTGTGATGTCCGGCCGATGTTGCCGGTACTGGGATATTGCGTCTGACGCGCTGACTGCCTGAGCAACAAGAAGCATGTCTTGCTGCGACCCAATAATGGTGCTCAAGCCCTCCCGAAAGACAGGGTGGTCCTCAACACTCAGGATGCGAATTGATTCCGTCCGAACCAAAGAGTCCTCCGCCGCGAAATTGACCGGATCGCTCGATACGCCTCACGTGTTCAATCAGCATACATCTGTTGCGTATCACAGGCGGGGGTAATTTCGCCCGATCGTGTCTGCGGCTAGCAGAACCTGAAGAAAAGTGGAGGACAATTTCTGTTGTTTACAGGGTGGCTCTCAGCCGATCAGCCGCCTAATCTCCTATCAGGCGACCGGGAGGCGGAGTTGATGACTGTTGAGAAGCGGAACGAACTGGCAGATGGTCCAAGACTTGGAAATCTCTATGCAAAAGGGGGCCTGTCGCTAAACTTCTTCGCTCGTGCTGCCTCTCTGGACCGGATTGGCGTGAGTGTACTTCGTGTCGGTCTGGTAATCGTTCTCGTCTGGATAGGGGCTCTGAAATTTGCGGACTATGAAGCCGACAGCATTGTTCCGTTGGTGGCAAACAGTCCGCTAATGTCTTTCGTCTACCATTACCCTGCCCCCGAATATCGCGCACATATGAACCGGGAAGACGAGCTGGTTCCCGCCCATCGCTCGTGGCAGATTGATAACGGAACCTACACTTTTTCGCACTTCCTGGGCGTCGTAATCGTTACGCTCGGTTTTCTGATTGCCACTCACAGATTCTTACCGCAGGTTGCAGCAGTAGGCAGCGCCTTAGTTGTTCTCATGGCTTGCACAACCCTTTCCTTCCTGGTGACCACACCCGAAGCCTGGGTCCCGGCCGCAGGAGACGCAGCCCACGGCTTCCCTTACCTCTCAGGGGTCGGACGCCTTATCGTGAAGGACGCAATCATGTTTGGGGCTGCAATCACAACCATGGCTGATTCTGCCAAGAGCTACCTAAGACGGATCCGAGAGCTTCGATGAACAAAGCACAGAAGCAAAATCCCCCTGTGAAAGGCCTGACATGAATGAGAACCTCAATCTGCCTTTGACCTCAATCCATCGTTTCGAGGCCGATGGCGTCAAGGTGTTTTATCGAGAAGCCGGCCAAGTTGATGCACCTGTGGTGCTGTTGCTACACGGTTTCCCAACATCCTCGTTTCAGTACAGGGAATTGATTCCGCTCCTCGCAGACAAATATCGTGTCATCGCTCCAGATCTGCCCGGTTTCGGATTTACTGAGGTGCCCGCAGAGCGCAATTACAGGTACACATTTGACGCGCTTGCACAAACGATCCTCGCATTCACAGATGCTCTGCACCTACAACGATATGCACTCTACGTATTCGACTATGGTGCGCCGACGGGATTTCGATTGGCAATGGCACGGCCTGAGCGCATCACGGCCATCGTCTCGCAGAACGGTAATGCGTATGAAGAAGGATTGGGCGACGCCTGGGCGCCCATCCGCCGTTACTGGAGCCAGCCGACGTTAGAGAACCGCGAAGCCATCCGTAAGAGTTTAAATCCCGAGGGTATTCGTCGCGAGTACAGCTCGGGAATTTCAAACATGGATCTCATCAAGCCGGAGGGCTATACACTCGACGCCGCATTGTTAGGCCGGCCCGGCAATGTCGACATTCAACTTGACCTTTTCCTCGATTATGCGAACAACGTTAAGCTTTATCCGGCTTTCCAGGAATATTTCAGAAGATACAAACCGCCAATGTTGGCAATTTGGGGAAAGAACGATCCTTACTTCATTCCCCCGGGCGCAGAGGCGTTCCGCCGCGACAATCCTCACGCCACCATTCAATTCCTCGATACCGGCCACTTCGCGCTGGAGACCCATGTGGAAGAGGTCGCCGTCTCGATGAGAGAATTCCTCGCTAAGGCTCTCGTCTGAACTTCCATCTCCTGGTCAATACTATTGGCCGGTTTTTCCGTTCATCGACTATGCCTGCCTGGACTTTAAGTCAATAACAGAAATTCGGCCGGATGCTGAACTAGAGAAAACTGCAGTGGAATAACTATCTATTCCAGTGATGTCAGCAAACGCAGACTAATGCATCCTTATGTCCATGGACTTTTGCTCAATACGAATTGAAATGACGGTCTAAGAGCCTCGATTGCATTCTCTGAGGGACTCTCATCTGAATCCTCTATGGTCGCGGTCTTAACTCATCTCCAAACGAAAGGAACTCTAACATGTCCCAACAAGGAAAAACGCTCCATATCGACATCCCTGTGAAGTTGGCAGACGTGAAGGTTGTCTTCAGCATCGCTTCCTTGTCATTCGAGGGAGATCTTCCGGCTTCGATATTCCACCTCAACCTCCTGGTTGGCGACGTCGCGGACTGGAGGGCTTCATCTCAGATCATTGCCGTCTTCCACACAAACGCTGGACATGTCACTCTACACGATACAGCTTATAACGTCGACCGAAACATTGCCACCGGGAATCCCTACAAAGATTTGATTGCCGATCTCTTGAAGCATGGCGTTCAAATCGAGTTGTGTGGCGCTACTGCGAAGGTACATAACTGGGGGAACGTTGATCTCTTGCACGGAATCACGATCAATACGGACGCGATGGCACGAACGACGCAACTTGTTCAAGAGGGCTTTGTCAAGATTTCGGAATCATAGACGTGAGAAAATGCCGCAAGTCTCGCGCATTGACCGTTGTCTACGAGTCGATTACTCCATGCCTGATGCGGAGTCGCTGCATATCGAGAAGGCTGTGGGCTGAGTATCATTAACTCTTGGAGGAGACCGCTCTCATGATTCGCTCCACCGAAACAATCCAAGGATACACCTATGGCGGCAAGGACATTCAACCCTCGTTGGTATCGATGCAGGAATTGGAAGATCTGAAAGTAACAGTAGGTTGGATGGACGACGATCCGATCTATCTGAGGCTCGCGGGTGAAGCGCTCGAAGACCAGGCCGAGCAAATTGTCGACCATTGGCGCAATGGCATCATCGCCGGCATTCCCAATCTTGCGCGCCACTCGCGTACCCCCGAAGGGACTCCTATCCCCGACTATGTGATCAACAGCGGCAAGCGTTTCCAGCAATGGATATTGGACACTTGCCTACGTCCTTATGACCAGGAATGGCTCAATTATCAACAGGAGATAGCTCGTAGGCATACCTCAGCAATGAAGAACAGTGTTGACGGGGTTCGTTCTACGCCCTATGTCCCCTTGCGTGACATCCTGGCATTCATCCCAGTCATGAACGAAACTATCAAGCCGTACCTTGCGGCCAAAGGACATTCAACTGAAGACGTAGACAACATGCATCGAGCTTGGTGTAAGTCCATGCAACTCCAAACCGCGCTTTGGGCGCGAACCTATATGGACGAAACGCAGGGGTCGAGCGAATGGTGACGACCACGAGCAGACAAGCGGCGCCCCTAAGCGACTATTTGGCTGCGGAGCGTACCCTTCTTGCTTGGATTCGAACCGGAGTTGCCTTGATGGGATTTGGTTTTGTCGTGGCGCGCTTCGGGCTGTTCCTTCAACAACTCGAGTTCGTACAGCGCACTTCAGCGTCACCTTCGTATCGATTGTCTCTTTGGTTCGGAATAATTCTCATCAGTGGAGGTGTATTGGTGAACGCCTTCGCTGGTTGGCACCATTACAGGTTGGTGTGTGATCTGGACCTGGGTCTGACTTCTCATTCGCGTCCTTCCCGACAGGCGGCCACGATTGCATTCTACGTGGCGTTGGTCGGACTTGCGATGACAGTCTATTTGCTGTCAACTCCACATTCAGCTCGTTAGCAAATTCCTTATCAGATGGAGGTCTCCATGACTTTAAGCAAAAACAATGGGATAATCAACCTTCCAAGTCATTACTCGGTAGACAGGATAGTTGATAAAGTGCGACGGCTCCTGGAAGAAAGGGGAGTCACCCTGTTTGCTGTGATCGACCATAGCGGCGATGCCGAAAGAGCCGGTCTGACAATGCCACCAGCGAAGCTGTTGATCTTCGGGAACCCAAAGGCCGGTACTCCGCTGATGCTCGCGACTCCCAGCATCGCCATCGATTTGCCGCTGAAGATTCTCGTTTGGGAGGACAGCACCCACCATGTGTGGATCTCTTATAACAGTTCAGCGTATCTTCAGGAGCGCCACGGCATTCCGACAGAGCTGCTGCAGAATATTGAGGTCGTGGAAAAGCTTGCTGCACAGTCCAGCAGGTGACGTCTCCCGCACCTGCTTCGAAATTGAAGTTCGGGTGCCTCCAACCCTCTAAGGAAGCTACTCATGCTCGGTGCTTTCCAGCGCGACAACCCCAACGCGGTCGTCGAATTCCTCGATACCGGACACTTCGCGCTTGAGACGCATGTGAATGTCATCGCTAACGCAATGAGGGAATTCCTTGCGAAAGCGCTGGTGTGATATCGGGAGTTTTAGGGTAGAAATCGAAGTGCGGGAACACAATGATCCTTCTCACTTGCTCCGGATCAGCACATGGCATTAAGTGATCGTTCCCGGGGTGGAGAGCGGCCAACAGGAAAAGGAGACAATTATGTACGCTTACGTAGTCAAACAAGCGAACGGTCCTTTTCTACGGATAGATATTCCGCGTCCGACACTTAGCGAAAATGGTGTGTTGGTTCGAATTCAGGCCAGCGGCGTCAATCCGCTCGACACAAAAATCCGAGCGGGAGTTGCGGCGCATGCGAAGCAACCTCTTCCCGCGGTCCTGGGGCTCGACATGGCGGGCACGGTGGAAGAGGTAGGCAACGGCGTCACAAGATTCAAGCCCGGCGATGAGGTCTATGGCATGGTGGGCGGCGTAGGCGGCCTTCAAGGTACGCTGGCAGAAATTATCGCCGTGGATGCAGACCTGCTCGCCCATAAGCCTCGGAGCTTGTCGATGCGTGAGGCCGCCGCTCTTCCTTTGGTTACGATCACGGCGTGGGAAGGCCTGGTCGACCGAGCGAGGGTACATGCCGGTCAGAGTGTTCTTGTTCATGCTGGAGCAGGCGGAGTAGGTAACATTGTGATTCAGCTTGCTCGCGCTTTTGGAGCAGAAGTCTTCTCCACCGTTTCTCCGGAGAATAGCGGCATCGTGAAGGACTTGGGCGCTACACCGATCGACTATCATTCCTCATCCGTGGAAGACTACGTAGCAGCTCATGGGTCAGGCGATGGCTTTGACATCGTATACGACACGGTTGGGGGTGCAACGCTCGATGCTTCCTTCGTAGCGGTCAAGCAATACACGGGCCATGTGGTGAGTGCCCTGGGATGGGGATCACACGCGCTTGCTCCGCTTTCCTTTCGCGGGGCGACCTACTCGGGGGTGTTTACCCTCTATCCCCTAATATGCGGTGAAGGCCGAATCCACCATGGCGAGATCCTCGCTCAGGCATCCGCGCTTGCTGACGCGGGTAAGCTACGTCCTCTGCTATACAAGGAGAGCCTGAACATTCGGGATATCGGGATTGCGTACGACCTCGTTGCTTCAGGAACTCTGGGGAAAGTTGTCGTAGAACTTTAGTTTCAACAGTTGATTAGGACTTGTACCGCGACTGTAAATGTTGAGGGAGGTTGGAGAGCCGCCCTTAAACGGTCAAATGTTGAGAACTTGGCTTTGCGCTTTCTGAGGCCCATTCCCATAGTTGTTCGCCACTTAAGAAGAGCGAAAGGCCATCCGAATTGTGGTTGTATTCGCAACCGACGGAGCACGAAACATGTGCCTGCTGCTATCGTGGATGAATTCGCTTCTTCCCGAGGTTAAACCCTATGCGAATAGATGCGATCGTCTTGTGTTCTTTTGCATATTGTTGTTGTGCCGTGTACGCCGATGGCCCGGCCGACCGAAAACCGATGGACCCCCTTGCTGTCACGTCGGTGAATGGCCCGGCGACTGCGCCATTGCCCGTCGAAGCGATACTGACGACGACGCGGATCAGCGGCATAAGATGCTCTAACGACGGCCGCAAGCTCGCTTACATAAGCACTGCATCCGGACGTCCGAATCGTTGGCTCATGAATACAGATGGGACCGGTGCGCACCAGTTGGTCACGAACGATGACCGACAGAGCGCCGCCCGCTTCACCCACGACGACGGCGCAGTTGTCTATAGCCAGGATCGTGGTGGTAACGAGTCTTATGACATCTATGAAGCGCCCGTCAATGGAGGCGAGCCACGCAACCTGACCAACACTCCCGGCATCAGCGAAACAGTGAGCGAGTTCTCTCCGGACGGCAAGCTGCTGGCCATCGGCGTCAAACAGAAGACCGCACCGGCCACGAACATCGCTGTGATGCAGTGGCCCGGCGGAGTCATTCGTCAGCTTACACACGAAGCCGACCCGAAGGCCTCCTGGAGCGAAAATGCGTGGAGTCCGGATGGTCGGTTTCTCTATGCGACCCGGTCGATCGGGATCGACGACTCGGAAATCTTCCGCATCGATGTGGCCACAGGCGCAGGCCAGCAACTGCTCGAGCATACCGACAAGCAGTTGATCTCGGTCTCCGCTGTTTCTCGCGATGGCCGCATGCTGCTCGTCACTTCCAACGCGAATGGTGGTTATAACAATGCGGCCCTCTTGGACCAGGCCACAAACAAACTGAGCTGGATCACGCATACGCATTGGTCAGCAAGCGGCGCGGCGTTTACCCCAGATGGCGGAAGTGTTGTGGTTGTCATGAACTCGGATGGGCGCATCTCGACACGTTTCATCAATTTGAAAACGATGCAGCAGTCCGAACGCGATGTGCCGCCCGGGTTGAGCTATCCCGTGGCCTACCCGACGCCGTTCCTGCCCGATGGTTCCTTACTGCTGTCGCACGAGGACTCAAGCCATCCGCAGGAGTTGTATCGCCTGGCCCCGGATAACGCGCTCCGCCAGATCACGCACAACGCCGACGCGACGCTCCAACACATTGCGCTGCCCGGCTCGCAGCTTGTAACTTACCCCAGTTTCGACGGCCGGCTGATCTCGGCTTTCGTGTGGGTTCCCTTCAACCTGAAGCGCGACGGCAAGGCGGCGGCGGTTGTGATGCCGCATGGCGGACCCACCGGCCAGACCATCGACTCGTTCAATGAAAATGCCGAGCTACTTGCTTCGCGTGGATTCGTTGTCATTGCGCCCAACGTGCGCGGCTCTACCGGGTATGGCATTGACTTCCAGAACGCCAATATCAAGGACCTTGGCGGAGGTGACATGAAAGACGAGATTGCAGGTGTGGACTTCCTCAAGGCGACCCGTTTCATCGACCCCAAACGTGTCGGTATCTGGGGCAGTTCCTACGGCGGCTACATGACGCTGATGGCCATTGGCAAGGCACCTAGTGTGTGGTCGGCCGCAGTGGATGAGTATGGCATCTTGAACTGGCTCACAATGCTCCAGCACGAGGATCCGAGCCTCCAGGAATATGAAAAGCTTCTGCTTGGCGATCCGGTGAAAGACCGCGCCATTTATGAAGCAAGCTCGCCGCTACAATACATTCGCAATGAGACAGCGCCTCTGCTTGTTTTGCAAGGAGAGAACGACATTCGTGTGCCGCGTGAAGAGGCCGAGCAGGTGGTCAGCATTCTGAAGGCGGAAAGCCGCACAGTGGACAAGGTCTATTATCCGGATGAGGGACACGGCTTCGTCAAGCGCGAGCACCAACGAGACGAACTGACTCGTTCCATCTCCTGGCTGCAGAAATACTTGCAGGGCGTGCAATGAGGCGGTATGGAAGCCTGATCCCGTGCTGCGGTAATGACGCATCAGCCTGAACAGAAACACAATGAAGGAGGCCGGCCCGGACGGTGTGAGTGTCCGGTTTCGGAGCTTTGCTGTTCGCAAGTCACCGGCTCTCCAGAAATCGACCGGTCAAATGTTGAAAACTGGGCTTTGCACGCTTTGATGCCAATTCCTGGCGGTGAGGGGGGCGGCCAAGCGGGAAGACCCTGCAACCGAAAAAGCTGGAAGCGGTTAAATTTGGCACTGTGCACTGCAATGAAATCGGCTTAAGACCCACATTTTCCTCATGATATTATCTCGCTGTAGCATCGGAGGCAAAGGAGGATTTGTGGGCAAGCGCAGAGTGGTCCTATCCGTGCTCATCTCGATGTCCGGGCTGTTCCCGCTCTTGAACAGTTTCGGAAACTCGCGCCTCGCGGGGCTTCACGGTTCCGACTTCATGCAACTCATCGCCTCGGGGCTTTGCTTTGGGTTCGGCTTTGGGATATTGCTCGGCGGTCGGAAG